>Ga0315903_10000188_pt1 | contig 91004 bp, 86 predicted proteins | sample LakEriMetagenome_7_FD_203524 | JGI IMG/M metagenome (GOLD analysis project Ga0315903, IMG submission 203524) | Freshwater fungal communities from buoy surface, Lake Erie, Ohio, United States - Buoy 2 MA119 | ecosystem: Environmental > Aquatic > Freshwater > Lake | place: USA: Lake Erie, Ohio... | reverse complement strand
CGCACCGGCACGAGCGTGCGCTTCAAGCCCTCGCCGACGATCTTCACCAACATCCAGTTCGACTACGACATCCTCGCCAAGCGCCTGCGCGAGCTCTCGTTCCTGAACTCCGGCGTGCGCATCGACCTCACGGACGAGCGCGACGGCAAGACCGATATCTTTGAACACGAAGGCGGCCTGCAGGCCTTCGTCTCGCACCTCAACCGCAGCAAGTCCGCGATCCACGACCGCGTGTTCTGGTTCCGCACCCAGGAAGGCCCGATCGGCGTCGAGGTGGCGATGCAGTGGAACGACTCCTACGCGGAGTCCATGTTCTGCTACACCAACAACATCCCCCAGAAGGACGGCGGCACGCACCTCTCGGGCTTCCGCGCCGCGCTCACGCGCACGCTCAACGACTACATCGAAAAAGAAGGCATCGCCAAGCGCGAAAAAGTCCCGACCACCGGCGACGACGCGCGCGAGGGCTTGACCGCCATCCTCTCGGTGAAGCTGCCCGACCCGAAGTTCTCCTCGCAGACCAAGGACAAGCTCGTGTCCTCCGAGGTCAAGGGCGTGGTCGAGACCGCGCTCGCCGCCAAGTTCTCGGAGTTCCTGCTCGAGCATCCGTCGGAAGCCAAGGCCATCGCCGGCAAGATCATCGAGGCCGCACGCGCCCGCGAGGCCGCCCGCAAGGCGCGCGAGCTCACCCGCCGCAAGGGCGCGCTCGACATCGCGGGCCTGCCCGGCAAGCTCGCCGACTGCCAGGAAAAAGACCCCGCCCGCTCCGAACTCTTCATCGTCGAGGGCGACTCGGCAGGCGGCTCCGCCAAGCAGGGCCGCGACCGCCGTTCGCAGGCGATCCTCCCCCTCAAGGGCAAGATCCTCAACGTCGAAAAAGCGCGCTTCGACAAGATGATCTCCTCCGCGGAGGTCGGCACGCTCATCACCGCGCTCGGCTGCGGCATCGGCCGCGACGAGTTCGACATCGACAAATTGCGCTACCACCGCATCATCCTGATGTCCGACGCCGACGTCGACGGCGCCCACATCCGCACCCTGCTGCTGACGTTCTTCTATCGCCAGCTGCCGCTGCTGATCGAGCGCGGCCACATCTACATCGCTCAGCCGCCCTTGTACAAAGTGAAGCGCGGCAAGCAAGAGGTGTACGTCAAGGACGACACCGAGCTCAACGCGATGCTCCTCAACTCCGCCCTCGAGGACGCCGCGCTGCACGTCAACGCCAGCGCGCCGCCGCTGCGCGGCCCCGGCCTCGAGTCGGTCGCGCGTCACCACGTCGAGGTGCAGGCCATCGTCGCGCGTTGGGCGCGCCGCTACGACGCGCGCGTGCTCGAGAACCTCGTGTACCTGCCCGTCATCACCCCCGCCGACTTCGACCGCCGCGAGTGGCTGCAGGGCTGGGTGGACGAGCTCGCCTCGCGCCTCTCCGCCACGGGCGATGGCGCCGCGCGCTACGAACTCGAGCTGCAGCCCGCGGGCGAGGGCGTCCCCGCCGCACGCTTGCACATCGTGCGCATCGAGCACGGCAGCCGCTTCGAGCGCTACCTGCCGCGTGATTTCTTCGGGTCCGCCGAGTACCAGCGCATCGCCGACCTCGCGCGCACCCTCTCCGGCCTGATCGGCGAGGGCGCGTTCGTGCAGCGCGGCGAGTCGCGCCATGCGATCTCGACCTTCCGCGAGGCCATCGACTGGCTGTTCGAGCACGCCCGCAAGGGCCAGTCCATCCAGCGCTACAAGGGCCTCGGCGAGATGAACCCCGAGCAGCTCTGGGAGACCACCCTCAACCCCGAAGTGCGCCGCCTGATGCAGGTGCGCATCGAGGACGCCATCGCCGCCGACGAGGTGTTCACCACCTTGATGGGCGACGAGGTCGAGCCCCGCCGCGAGTTCATCGAAAAGAACGCCCTGTCGGTCGCGAACCTCGACGTCTGAGGGCGGGGCCCTACAACGCCCCCCACCCCAACCGCTTGCGCTCGGCATCGACCTTTGATCGTGAGCGCTGCAACAGCGCTTCGTACTCGGGCGCCCCCACGAGCGACTCGAACATCCGGTCGTGCGGGTCCGGCGCGCCGTACAAGAGGATGTGCGGCGTGCGCGCCGCGAGCTGCAGCGCCTCGTCGCGGCGGCCGCTCACCGCGAGGAACGCGAGCTCGCGCGCAGGCTCCCGCCCCCAAGCCCCCGCCGCGCGTACGGCTTCCAGCGTGGCGAACCACTTCGCCGCTGCCGCGTCATCGCCGAGCAGGCGGTACGCCCAGCCGAGCACGATCGGCGCCGGCATGCCGCCGTAGCCGACGGCGGCCGGGTTCTTGGCGAGCTCCGCCTCGAGCAGCGGCACGGCCTCGCGCACCGCGCTCAGGTCCGCGCCCGCGTTGGCGCCCGCGCCCGCGTTGATCATCATCTGCGCGAGCCCGACCCGCGAGACGACATCGTCCGGCTTTGCCGCCACCGCGCGCCGCATGTGCTCCACCGCGAGCGCCGGCTCGCCGCGCGCCCGCGCGAGGTAGGAGAGCTCGCCGTTGCCCCAGGCCTCGTAGATGCCGCCCTGGTCGAGCACGACGAGGTCGCGGTACAGCGCCTCGGCCCGCGCGATCTCGCCGGTGAAGGCCAGCACCCAGCCGAAGCGGAACAGCGCGCGCGGGTTGCGCGGCCCCTCGCGGCGATAGCGGTCGCCGATCGCATAGGCCTCCTCGATCCGGTCGTCCTGATGCAGCGTCGTGATGAGGAGCCCCGCCGAGCCGTGCGTGGGGTCGAGCGCGACCGCCGAGCGCAGCGAGGCGATCGCGCCCGCCCGGTCGCCCGTGCGCAGCAGTTGCTGCGCCGTCGCCATCAGTTGGTCCGGCGTCGGGGCGGGGGCGGGGGCGGGGGCGGGGGTGGTCGAGGCGGGTGCTGCGGGTGCCGCTGCCGCCTGCGCCCATGCCTCGCTGCCCGCGAAGCCGGCAAGGCCCGCCAGCAGCACCGCCGCCGCGGACACGATGGACGATGTCACGCGCATGGCGAGGCGCCGCGTCTCAGGTTCCGCCCGCAGGGGCGCCGTCCGAGTTGAAGATGTCCTGGTGCAGCTTCCACTGCCCGGCGTCCTTCTTCCAGACGACGATGTACTTGCCCTTGTCGATCACGTTGCCGTCGGCGGCGGACAGCGTGAACGCGCCTACCTCGACCGCTGTGGTGCCGAACTGCTCCACTTGTTTGGACCTGAGCGCCGCGCCGCGGATGCCCATGCCGAACGCCCCCTGCCAGAACGCAGCGATGGCCTTGGTGCCCTTGCAGGCGGGCGCGTTCTGCGGCATCAGCAGGGCGTTCCTCGTATACATCCGGGCGAGGCCCGTGGCATCACCGGCGGCGACGGCGGCGCCGAACGCCTTGTTCTTTTCCTTGATGAGGGCAGCGACGCTGGTGGACTTGCGCGCGGTTTTCTTCGTAGGCATGGGTGCATCCTCCGGGGTGGCGTTGGCGGGTCTGTGGCGAGTATCGCCATACCTTCTGCCGCAAGGCAACCGGCTTCAATGAATCCGCCGGCCCCCACCGGGGCGCGCCCCTCTCACCCCTTGATGCACATCACCTGCTTGAGGGTGTGCACCACCTCGACGAGCTCCGCCTGCGCGGCCATCACGGCGTCGATGTCCTTGTAGGCGCCCGGGGCCTCGTCGATCACGCCCACGTCCTTGCGGCACTCGACGCCCGTGGTCTGCGCGCGCAGGTCCGCGAGCGTGAACGCGCGCTTGGCGGCGGTGCGGCTCAAGCGCCGGCCGGCGCCATGCGAGCAGGAACAATACGACTCGGCGTGGCCCTTGCCGCGCACGATGAACGACTTCGCGCCCATCGACCCCGGGATGATGCCGAGCTCGCCCGCGCGCGCCGACACTGCGCCCTTGCGCGTGATCCAGAGCTTGCTGCCGAAGTGTTCCTCGACCGAGGCGTAGTTGTGGTGGCAGTTCACGGCGTGCTCTGCCGTGCCGATGTCGCGGCCGAACTCCGCGCGCATCGCCTTGAGCACCGCATGCAGCATCAGGTTGCGATTGTGCGCGGCGTAGTCCTGCGCCCAGCGCAGGCCCTCCACATAGCCATCGAACGACGCCGTACCTTCGTCCAGCCAGGCGAGGTCGAGGTCCGGCAGCTTGCCCTCGCGCTGCCGCGCCTCTTCGCGCGCCATCGAGATGGCGGTCGTGCCGATCGTCTTGCCGATATGGCGCGATCCGGAGTGCAGCATGATCCACACCGCACCCGACTCATCGAGGCAGACCTCGACGAAGTGGTTGCCGCCGCCCAGCGTGCCGAGCTGCGTCCACACCCGCGCATGGTCGTACCGGCCGATGCGCCGCAGGATGCCGAGCTTTTCATAGCGCGCCTGCAGCTCGGCGCCCTTGCGCTTGAGCGCGATGCCGAAGAGCCCATCGTGGTGCGTGTTCACGGGCTTGTCGTGCGACTTGGCGCCCACCGGCACCAAGGCCTCGATCGCCGAGCGCAGCCGCGCGAGCGAGTCCGGCAGGTCCCGGGCCACGAGCGAGGTCTTGACCGCGCACATGCCGCAGCCGATATCGACGCCGACCGCCGCCGGGATGATCGCCGCGCGGGTCGGGATCACCGTGCCCACCGTCGTCCCCTTGCCGAGGTGCACATCCGGCATCACCGCGACCGGGCCGCCGAGCACCGGCAGCGAGGCGATGTTGCGGATCTGCTCGACCGCGTCGCGATCGACCTCCACGCCCTCCGTCCAGGCGCGGACGTTCTTCAATGTGTGGAGGGTCATGGTGGGAGTGTGACTCGCGTCATGCTGCGCGGCAACGCCGATCCCACCTCGTGCACCGCGTTTCACGCCCCGCGCGGAGTCGGCCAATGCCGCGTCACATGCACCAGTGCGAGGATCCGCAGAGAATCCCCGCGGGTCTCGTAGACCAGGCGGTAGTGTTCGTGCGCGAGATATTCGCGCGTGGCGACGACCCGGCCTCCCCGCCCTTTCAGGGGCTGGTACCCGAGCCGTCGCGCCGCCGACGAGAATCGCTCATCCACGCGGGCGGCGTCGAGCGGATCACCTGACGCGATGTACTCGAAGATGTCCTCGCGGTCGCGTTGCGCCTCGAGCGTCCAGATGACGTTCATGCCTCGCAACTCAAGCGTTGCCGCTCTTGCGCCGCTTCGAGGCGAAGCGCGCCTCGACGTCCGCCGCCGCCGCACAGCGCCCCGCCGCCACCTGCGCACGCGCCCGTTCCACCTTCACGGACAGGAACGCTGCGTACTCGTCCGCCCGCCGATGCCGGTCGATGTACTCCCGCATCAGGTCCCGCACCGCCTGCGAGGCGGTCTGGTCGTTCGCCCGTACGACGGCGAAGAACGCACGCCGCAGATCCGGCTCGAGCTTCAGCGTGAACACCGATTCGTTGGGCATGGCCGTCTCGTTTGTGCCGGATCTCGTTTGCGCTCAATGAGAGTAGGCCGTACGGACCTGGGCGGGTACCGGTCAAACGGTTGCGTTCGTGCAGATATGCGTGCGCGCCTGCGCGCCTGCCCGTCCGCGGGCCCGCATGCGAGCCCCTGTTCTCGCACCTATCGCGGCGTATGAACCCGGTACTAACGAAGTACTAACGCGCCCACAGTGCGCCGCTACCCCCACCCGCTTCACTTCCGTCACAAACCGCCACCCCCACCCGGGCGCTCACCCCGATACGCGTTCCCGTGCCTGCGCCGCCGCATGTCGCCGGTCCAGGGCCTTGCCGTAGGCGGCGGCGACTTTGCGGCTCTGCACCACGACGCTGAGCTCCCGGTACTTCGACACGGACCCTTCCGTCCAGTTGTGGCTGCCGACGAAGGTCGTCTCGCCGTCCACCACCACGAGCTTGCTGTGCATGGCGGTTGCGGGGTCGTCGAAGGCGACCTCGATGCCGGCGGCGCGGAGCTGCTCCAGGCGGGCGGTGTTCGCTTGCTCGGAGCGGTAGATCGCGCCCGGTTGGTCCACGTCCAGCATCAGGCGCACCTTCACGCCGCGACCGTGCGCCTTGATCAGCGCCGCGGCGAGCTGGCTCGTCATCGCGCGGGCGGAACGCGACTTGCCGAAATAGAACATCGCGATGTCGATGGAGGTCGCCGCCGTGTCGAGCGCCGCCAGGACCTCGCGGAAGTACTGTCGGTCGAAGAGCAGCTCGACCGCACAGCCGTCGATCGGCCGCCCGAGCTTGCCGTGGCCCTGGGTCTCGGACTGCCGCAGCAGCAGCGCGGCGTTCACGGTGACGCGATCGGCGGCCGGCAGCGGCGTCGCGGCGGACCAATCGCCACGGAACACCCGAGCCAGCGCCTTGCCGGTCGTCTCATCATCGACTTCGACCGAGTCGTCGTTGCCCTCGCTCAGCGCCCGCGGCGAGAGGTTGTGGCTGCCGACGAGGCTGTAGCGCTCGTCCACCAGCACGTATTTGCGGTGCGACGAGCCGTAACGCGCGTCCTGATGGAAGGCGACCGGTACGCCGAGCGCGCCGAGGATGCTGAGCGACACCTCGTTGTTGACGTCGAGCGGCTGCAGCGGCTGGGTCGGATCGGTCTTGCGGCGTGTGCCGGCGATCACCTTCACGTCCACGCCGGCCTTCTTCTTGGCGGCGAGCAGCCGGACGAGGTTTCGTACGGGGAGGCGCAGCGCCCGCTCCGCGAGGCTGAAGCTGAAGGCGCTGATATAGACGCTCTTGCGCGCCTTGGAGATCCGCTCGAACAGGGTGGCGGTGAAATCGGTGTTCGGCAACAGGGTCACGGTGCTCATCGGGCATGGCCTCGCTTGTGGAGCTGGTAGAAATCCTGGGACGCGAGCGTGTCCTGCTCGCCCATCTTGGCGTCGCCGAGCGCCTGCAGGCGCAGACGGATGGCCCGTCGCAGGTGCGGCAGCGCCTCCAGGGGGATCTTCGGCTCGAGGGCGCCGAGGATGTCGATGTCGCGCCGGTACTTCTGGGCCATCACGCGCAGGTACACCGCGCGGACCTCGAGCTCATCCAGCATCGCGAGCGATGCGGACTTCTTATTGTTCATGGTCATTGGTACTCCAGGTTTTCAAGGTCACTCAGCGCGGGTCGGTTGATGGTGTCCCGGGCGGTCAGTTCGTCGGGGTCCTCCGCGTCCGTGTCGTCGGATCCCTTGTCGCCAGCCTCATCGTCCTTCCACAGGTCGTCCCACCAGGCCGTGAACGATTCCCACAGCGACTTCTCGCCCTCCTCCGAAGCCCCGGCGACCACGCCCGGTTCCACATCCGCGAACCGCACCCGCAAGCGCCGCAGGTTGGTCTCGACGATGCGGCGGCGCTCGGCGGGCGTGTGGGCGTCGAGGAAGTGCCGCGCGAACGATTGCGTCTTTGCGGCCTCGCGCAGCGTGGCGAGCATCTTCGTGACGATCTCGTCGAAGTCCATCGACTGGTTGAGGTCGATGACATGGTCGCGCAAACGCCGGTGTCGGCTCGTCGAGCTCGTGAACAGATGGGGGTCTAATGCCATGACAGGGCTATCTCCTGGCCGTGAGGATCGAAGGCGGCGCAGCAGAAGGCCGCGCCGACAGGGGAACGGGAAGGGGAACGGGAACGGGAAGAGGGCCCGGCCAGCGCGCCGATGAGCTGCACCCGGAACGGCGTGTGGCGGAACATCACGAGGTCGGCGCGCGACGGCGTCAGCGCATGCCCGGGCGGGTGGCTGTGGAACAGCGCGATCGGGAACAGCGCGAGCGGTGTGGCGTTGCCCGTGACGTGCGCGGCGACATCAAGGGCGGACGCACGGAACGCGAACCGCCCCGGGCCGCGGCAGAGGTTCCGTACCGGGACGACGCGATCGAGCGTCAGGCCCGCGCCATCTTCGACGCCGCGATCGACGCCGTAGAGCAGCGCGCAGACCTCCCGCCCCCCGGCACCCCTGACGAGGTCCGCGAGCCGTTGCCGTACCGTGGTGGTGGACGCGATATCCATTCGCGTCGTCTTACGCAGGAATCAGGCCAACGCGGACATCGTTCCCGGTCTTTTACATCACGCCCAGCGTGGCACCGACCCGGCCTCCCCGCCCACCCGCTCGTCCCGATACGTGCTGTCGGCAATGGTGTAGCGTGCCCGTATCGCCATGACGGGATCCGGCGGGGAGGCAAAGATCTGGTCGCACGCGCCGGCGCTTTTGGATAGCATCGGCCCGAAGTCGCCCGACGGCGCCGGCAGTGCGGACCACCTCCAACCCTATCCAGATCCAGGATCTTCAGTCGCCATGTTGAAAATATCCTGCCCGTGCTGCGGTCCACGCGACGAAACCGAATTCACCTACGGCGGCCAGTCGCACATCGCACGACCGTCGATCGACGTCGATGACGAGACCTGGGCCCGCTACCTGTTCGTCCGCGACAATCCCAAGGGCGTGCACTTCGAGCGCTGGTGCCACACCTACGGATGTACCCAGTGGTTCAATGTCGCCCGCGACACGGTCAGCCACGACATCCACGCCATCTACCGGATGGGCGACCCCAAACCGGACCTCGTCGACCGCCCGGCCTGATCGCCCGCGGCTCGCCCCCCCAGCCTGACCCTCGGCCGGGTCTCCCGGCCCTTATCCCCCGGTACCGTTGAGAAGTACCGTTGAGGGACTCGGCCTGCCCTGCGTCTGGACGCTTACGAGATCACCTCCCATACGTCGACTGGCGGTCAGGCGGCGGCGGGCAGGGGCCATACCGAGGGACAGCCATGCAGACAAGCCATCATCGATCCGGGAACGTCGGTGCCGCCGTTCGCGGCATATTGCTGGCCGGCGCCGTCGCCGCCGCGATGCCGGTCTACGCCGCCGAGGTCGCGCTGGACGAGGTCGTCGTGACGGCCCGCAAGCGCGCCGAAACGCTCCAGGACGTGCCGCTTCCGGTCAGCGTGATCGACGCCTCGGCGCTCGAGGCCGAGGGCATCACCAACATCACGGAGACCTACAGCCGGATCCCGAACCTCTACTTCACGGCGGCCGGCGGTGCGAGCCCGACCTCGGACTACCAGTACCTGACCATCCGCGGCGTCGGCTTCAACGGCGGTCTCGAGCCTGCGGTCGGCCTCTTCATCGATGGCATGTACCAGCCGCAGATCGGCTTCGACACGAGCTTCCTCGACGCCGAGCGCATCGAGGTGCTGCGCGGTCCGCAGGGCACTTTGTTCGGCCGCAACACGCAGGGCGGCGCGGTGAACATCGTCACGCGCAAGCCGGGCCGCGACTTCGAAGGCCGCGTCGAGCTGGAGGGCGCCCGCTTCGGCACCTACCGCGGTCTGCTGAGCCTGATGGGTCCGGTGACCGACACCCTCGCGGCCGGCCTCAGCCTGCAGTACGGCGCCACCGACGGCCATGTGCGCAACATCACGCTCAACCGCGACTATTTCTCGAAGCAGTTCGTCGGGCGCGGCACGCTGGTCTGGACGCCGAACGACCGGCTCACCGGCACGCTGACCTTGGATGCCAGCCGCAAGGACATGAAGGAGATGGGCATCGGCGTGCCGCTGCGCTGCGAGTGCTACGAGGCGATCGCGGACCAGCTCGGTCCGGACGACTTCAAGGATACGGATGGCATCCAGCTCAACGTCGATTGGGAGCTGAACGATGCGGTCACGCTGACCTCGATCACGGGGCGGCGCACGGTCGAGTCGCGCATCCAGTGGGACTGGGACGCCAAGCCCAGCAACCTGACGCCGGTCACGCTGAACGCCGTCACGCAGACCAACTCGCCGCCGATCGTGCCGCTGACCGTCGCGCCGCAGCCGGTGCAGGCCAGCGGCATCTATCAGCTGCAGAACCTGAAGCAGGAATTCACGAGCCAGGAGTTCCGGCTGGCGGGTTTCGGCCAGAGCCTCGATTGGCTGGTCGGTGCGTACTGGTTCGAGCAGGAGATGCTCCAGCCCCGCACCGTCGACCACGGTCTGGCCGGCGCCGGCGTGCTGCCGCCGCTCTACATCCGCGAGCGCTTCACCGAGACGCGCGACGGCTGGGCGGCGTTCGGGCAGGTCACTTTCCGGCCGATCGAGAAGCTCGAGGTCACCCTCGGGACGCGCTACTCCGACGAGACCGCGGACACGGACGGCGAGCGTGTCATCAACATCGCCAACGCCGCGATCCGCGCCTTCCTCAAGACCAACGACTTCAGCGCCGACAACTTCTCGAGCATGGCGTCGGTGTCCTATCAGGTGACGCCGGACGTGAACCTGTACGCCACATGGGCGCAGGGTTGGAAGGCGGGCGGCATCAACCGCTATCCGAGCCGGGCCGGGCAGGACCTGCCCTACGCCGATGAGAAGTCCACCAACTACGACCTCGGCATCAAGGCCAGCTGGCTCGACGGGCGCCTGACGACGAACGTCGCGCTGTTCAACATCGACATCAAGCAGCAGCAGACGCTCAACGTCGTGCCCGACCCGAACGGCCTGACGCCGATCACCGTGATCGCCAACGCCGGCAAGAGCACGAGCAAGGGCGTCGAACTCGAGATCGCGGCGGCACCCACCGACGATCTGCGTCTCGGCCTCTCGTACGGCTACACCGATGCCAAGTTCGACGAGTTCATCCAGTTCGGCATCGACCGCTCCGGCGACCCGTTCTGGTCGATACCGAAGAACACGGCTGCGCTGACGGTCGATTGGTCGGTGCCGCTCGGCACGGGGCCCAAGCTGGATCTCGGCCTGACCTGGCAATATGTGGATGACTACAACGTCCCCGACGGCGCCACGACTTCGCCGTCACCGGCTGCCGAGAACACGGTCGCGAGCTACGACCGCCTCAACCTGCGCGCGGGCGTGACGCTCGAGGGCGGCTGGGAGGTCTCGGCCTACATCCGCAACGTGCTCGATACCTTCGACTACGCGATCCTCGGCCGCGAGGCCTTCGCGCCGCAGCCCTTCACCTCCAACACGCTGTATGTCGTGCCGCTCGAGCCGCGCACCTATGGCATGGTGGTGCGCAAGCGCTTCTAAGCGGACGCCGTTCCCTGCGACCGCCGCGACACGATCAGGAAGATCGTGCCGGCGGCCGCAAGGAGCGCGGCGATCGAGGCGAACGCAGCCCCCAGACCGGACGCACTGCCGAGGTCGAAGAGGCTCCCGGTCAGTCCCGCGAACAGACCGCCGAGCCCGAGTGACAGGAACCACAACCCTGTCGCGAAGGCCACCCGGGAGGCCGGGGCGTAGCGGGCGGCGGCACCGAGCCCGATGGGGCTCAGCAGGATCTCGCCGATCGCGATCAACAGGTAAGTCCCCACCAACCAGAGCGGTGATGCGCCGCCTTGCGGGGCGCTGAACGCGCCGGCCGCGGCCAGCGCGATGCCGCCACCACCGACGAGCAGCCCGGCGCCGAACTTGGCTACTGCATCGGGATCTGCGCCGCGCCGCGCGAGGCGCGTCCACGCGAGCGCGAACAACGGCGCGAGCAGCACCACGCCCGCCGGATAGAGCGACTGGAACCACGCGGCGGGCAGTTCGCTGCCGAGGACCACGCGATCGGTGAAGCGCGCAGCGAACAGCGTCAGCGAGGCTGCTGCCTGCTCGCCGGCGCTCCAGAACACGACTGCGCCGCAGAAGAGCCCGGCGAGGGTGACCACGTTGCGCCGCTCGACGTCCGACTCGGCGCATCGATGCAGGTAGATGAAGCCGGCGACGGTGGCGGCGCTCACCACCGCGAGGAAGCCCTTCACGAGCGCGACGGGCGGTACGGTCGCTACCAGCAGGCCTGCCGCAGCCAAGCCTGCGACCGACGCGATGAGCACTCCGGGGGCGGGGACGCGGGCGACATCGGCGGGATCGGTCAGCAGCCGCGCGATCCGCGAATAGGTGATGAGCCCGAGCGCCATGCCGGCGGCGGCGGCGAGGTAACCCGCCGACCACCCGAAGCGGCTCGCCAGCGTCGCCGCCAGCAGCGGACCGCCGATGCCGCCGATGTTGATGCCGACATAGAAGATGGTGAAAGCCGCATCGAGGGAGCGGCCCTCGCGCCGCGCCGCGCGCGCCACGAGCGGCACGATGCTGGCCTTGAGGGTGCCGGCCCCGAGGGCGACGAGCGCGAGGCCTGCCGCGAATGTCGCGAGCGCATCGGCGAACGCGAGCACGAGGTTGCCTGCGAGCATCGCAGACCCCGCGAGCCAGATCGACCGCACCGGGCCGAGATAGCGGTCCGCCAGCAGTCCGCCGGGGAGGGCCGACAGGTAGACGGTCGCCGCATAGAGGCCGTACACCGCCGCCGCGTCGGCATCGGTCAGGCCGAAGCCGCCCGCTGCCGGCGCCGCGATGAGGTGCAGCACCAGCAGGGCCCGCAGGCCATAGAACGTGAATCGCTCCCACAGCTCGGTGGCGGAGAGCCAGAGGACTTCGCGATGGTGGCCCGAGCCGGACGATGGCGGGTCGGGACGTGGTCGGGTAATCTCCATGATGACGGTCGATCCTCTGCTGCGCGCCCAAGACGGACACCCGTGGTCCTAGACGCAGGCGGCCGGTGCCTCCTCAGCGCAGGGTATCGTCGCACTTCGAAGGTCCATCATCCGGATGCCCGTCAAAAAAACCAGTCAACCGCGAACTACCACCGCTCGCCGGGGCCCGGCCGCCCGGTCCCGCACGAGTCCCCTCGGGCGCGAGGCCTGGCTCGCGGCCGCGCGCGAGGCGCTGATCCGCGACGGCATCCGCGGCGTCGAGGTCGGCAAGCTCGCCCGGCGCCTCAAGGTCACGCGCGGCGGCTTCTACTGGTTCTTCAACGGCCGCAAACAGCTCCTCGACGAGCTGCTCGTCGACTGGGAGCAGAACAACAGCGCCGCCTTCCGGGCCCTGCTGAAGATGCCTGGCCGCGACGGCATGGCTGCGTTCCAGACCGTCGTCGACATCTGGATCAATGAGGCGGGCTACAGCCCGGCTTGGGATGCGGCGGTGCGCGACTGGGCGCGCGTGTCGGCAAAGGTCGCCCACGCGGTCCGGCGCGTGGACGATGAGCGGATCGAGGTGCTCAAACAGCTGTTCCTCGACATGGGCCACCCGGACGAGGAGGCCTTCATCCGCGCCCGCATCACCTATTTCCACCAAGTCGGCTACTACGCGATGGGCGTCGAGGAGCCGCGCGAGCAGCGCCTGCGGTTCCTGCCCCTGTACACCCGGGTGCTCACCCGCCGCTGACACCCCATCCCCCCGGAAGTCCGCGCCGCGCTTGACAAGCCGCGGCCGACCCCGCGATGCTCAGTCCATACACAAGTGTACGGACACTGCTGTATGGACGGCAGTGAGAAGAGACACCGACCAACTCCGGGGAAGGCGACATGGCCGCAGTCATGGATCCGTCGGGTTTCGCGCCGCGCATCGGCGCAGACCGCGTCGTGGCGCTGCACGCGCGCTTCCGCCGTCCGCTGCAGCGCTTCTTCGCCAGCTACCGGCTGAACGCCCACGATGTCGACGACCTCACCCAGGAGGTGTTCCTGCGCCTCGTGGGCGATTCCTGCCCGGCCCACCTGCAGCGGCCCGAGGCGTTCGTGTTCACGCTGGCGCGCAACCTGGTCCGCGACCGTGCCCGGCGCCTGCACATCAAGGCCGCCAGCGTCTCGGTCGAGCTGGACGAGGCCGAGCTGCGCTGCGCCGGTCCCACCCCGGAGGAAGCCCTGGAGTACGACGAGCGCCTGGCGCAGGTGCTTGCCGCGCTCGCCGCGCTCAAGCCGGCCACGCGCCAAGCGTTCATCCTGCACCGCGTGCACGGGGACAGCTACGCGGAGATCGCCCGCGCCACGGGCGTGTCCGTGAGCATGGTCGAGAAGCACATGATGACGGCGATCTCGGCGCTGCGCGCCGCCGCCGCCTGAAGTCCGCGCGGCGCTGCCTGACGCCAGCGCCTCTTCAGCGCTTGGGCAGACCCTTCGGCCAGCAGGTCTTCGCGACGCGCAGGAAGTTCCCGCCCAGTACCTTGCGTACATCGCCGGTGCGATAGCCGAGCCTGAAGAGCTCCGCGGCGATCTCGGGCAACTGCTCGGGCGCGACGAGGCGCAGGCCTGTGGCGTATCCCTGCTCCGGCGGGAACATCTCGGGATGCGCAGCGATGTAGTCGTCCAGCTCCTGCATGTCGAACACGTAGTCGAGGCCGATGCCGACGTGATCGATGCCGACCTGCTGCACGACATGATCGACATGCCGCGCGAAGGTCGCCGAGCGGTTGTCGTTCTCGCCGAGGAAGGTGCCGATGCCGTTGATGCCGATGACCCCGCCGGTGGCGGCACAGGCGCGGATCGCTTCGTCGCGGATGTTCCGCTTGTGCTTCCAGAGCGCGAGCGGGTTCGAATGCGAGAAGATCACCGGCCGCGTGGCGTGGCGCATCACATCCATGGTGGTGCGATGGCCCGTATGACTGCAGCAGACGGTCATGCCCACCCGCTCCATCTCCGTGACCACCGCCCGGCCGAACTTCGTCAGCCCCTTGTCCGTGTCCTGGCAGCCGCCGCCCAGCAGGTTGTTCCGGTTGTAGGCCATCGACATCCACCGGACGCCGAGGTCGCGGTAGAGCTCGACGAGGCTCAGTTGGCCGTTCAGCGCGCTGCCGCCCTCGATGTCGAAGAACACCGCCAACCGCCGGTCCTTCGACGACAGGTCGGCGGCGGTCTCGGCCAACCGGTACCGCCGGGGGTGCCGACGCACCCAGTGACGGAAGGCGGCGAGCATCTGCACGGTCTGTTCCCAGGGCACGGCATCAAAGCCCACATTGAGGCCGACGATGCGCATCCCCGAGCGGCGATACCGCTCGAGTTGCGGCAGGAAACGCTCGTCGGCCGGCCGCAAGGGCATGCAGCCGTGGTTGTCCCAGACCAGCGTCCCGGCCAGCGCGCCGCGGACGCGAGAACCCATCGAATCCATGTCCATCTCCGTCTGCCTGTCCGTCATGGACGCATCGTCCGGGGCTTCCCTCAACCCACCGGGCCGCGCCCGCCGGGCCGTGACTGAGGAGCCGACCGGGCTCTGCGTCTGTCCCATCGAGCCCTCCGCATCCGTCCGACCCCGAGCCCCCGTGTCCCAGTATTCCCTGCTTCGTCTCGCCTTGCACGCGCTGCGTGGCCACCGCCGGTGGCCCCGGGTGCTGCGGAACGCCGAGCCGAAACCGGCCTACGACGTGATCATCGTCGGCGGTGGCGGCCACGGCCTCGCCACCGCGTACTTCCTCGCCCGGCAACACGGGCTGCGCCGCGTCGCCGTGCTCGAGCGCGGCGCGATCGGCCAGGGCAACAGCGGCCGCAACACGCAGGTGTCGCGCTCCGACTACTTCCACCTGCCGTCCTCGAAGTTCTACGAGCGGTCGCTGCAGCTCTACGAGGGCCTGTCGCGCGAACTCAACTTCAACGTGATGATGAGCCAGCGCGGCAAGATCAACCTCGCGCACGATGTCCACGAGCTCGAGATCCTGCGGCGCGCGACCAATGCCTGCCGCGCGAACGGCGTCGACGGCGAGATGCTGACGACGGACGAGCTGTTCCGGCTGGTGCCGCTGCTGAACCGGCGCGCACGCTTCCCGATCGTCGGCGGCAGCGTGCAGTGGCGCGGCGGCACCTCGCGCCATGATGCGGTCGTGTGGGGGTTCGCGCGCGCGGCGACGGGGCTCGGCGTGGACATCGTGCAGGGCTGCGAGGTGCAAGGGTTCGTCCGCGACGGCGATGCGGTCGTCGGCGTGGAGACCAACCTCGGCCGCATCAGCGCACCGCGCATCTGTCTCGCGGTCGCCGGGCATTCGACCGAGCTTGCGCGCAAGGCGAGGCTCGACCTGCCGCTCACCAGCATGGCGCTGCAGGCGATGGTCAGCGAGCCGGTCAAGCCCATGCTCGACCAGGTGGTGATGTCCGCCAAGGCGCATGTGTATGTGAGCCAGTCGGACCGGGGCGAGATGGTCATCGGCGGCGGCGCCGATGTGTACGCGTCCTACGCCCAACGCGGCGGCCTGCCGATCACCGAGGCCAATGTGCAGGCCTGCCTCGAGCTCTTCCCCGCGTTCTCGCGGCTGCGGCTCATGCGGCAGTGGGCGGGCATCGTCGACATCTCCCCGGACACGACGCCGATCATGGGACCGACGCCCGTGCCGGGTCTCTATGTGAACTGCGGTTGGGGCACCGGCGGCTACAAGGCGATCCCGGCCGGCGGCGAGACGATGGCCTACACGCTCGCGACCGGCCGCCCGCATCCCTTGATCGAGCCTTTCGGTCTCGAGCGCTTCGCGCAGGGCCGCCTGATCGACGAAGGCGCCGCTGCGGGCGTGGCCCACTGATGTCCGCCCGCGATACGGGCGGCGCATTCCGTCTCGCCGCCGGTGGCCTGATCGACCGCGCGCGGCCGGTGCAGTGGCGCTGGGACGGCCGGCCGATGAGCGCTTTCGAGGGCGACACGGTCACCTCGGCGCTGCTCGCGCACGGCGAACGCCTCGTCGGCCGCAGCTTCAAGTTCCATCGGCCGCGCGGCATCTTCAGCGCGGGCGTCGAGGAACCCAACGCGCTGGTCGCGATCGGCGAGGGCGACGGGCTCGAACCGAGCGCACGTGCGACGCTCGTCCCCGTGCGCGAGGGTCTCGCGGTGCGCCCGCAGAACTGCTGGCCGAGCCTGCGTTTCGATGTGGGCCGCGCGCTCGATCTCGTCGCGCCGTTGTGGCCTGCCGGTTTCTACAACAAGACCTTCATCTGGCCGTCGTGGCATGCGTACGAGGGGATCATCCGACGCACCGCCGGCCTTGGCGATGCGCTGCACGGGCCGGATCCCGACCGTTACGATGTGGCGAACGCCACCTGCGACCTGCTCGTGGTGGGCAGCGGTGCAGCGGGTCTCGCCGCAGCCCGCCTTGCGGCGCGCTCGGGCGCCCGCGTCATGCTCGTCGAGCAGGACGCGGCGTTCGGCGGTCATCTTCTCGTCGGGACCAGCACGATCGATGGCCTGCCGGCTGCGCGATGGGTCGCCGAGACGCTCGCCGCACTGTCGGCCGATCCGCGGGTGACGCTGCTGCGGGCCACCACGGCTTTCGGTCTCTACGACCACGGGCATGTCGGTCTGTTGGAGCGGGTCTGCGAGTCGGCCAAGGCGTCGGGCGTCCGGCACCGCTACTGGCGGGTGCGCCCGCGCGGCATCGTGCTCGCGACCGGCGCCCTCGAGCAGCCCTGGGTGTTCGAGCGCAACGACCTGCCCGGCGTGATGCTCGCCGGCGCGGTCCGCACCTACGCGCAGCGCTTCGCGGTCGCCGCAGGCCGGCGCGTCGTCTTCGCCACCAACAACGACTCCGCCTATCTGGCGGCGCTCGACCTCGTGCGCGCCGGCGTCGAGGTCCCTGCGCTGATCGACAGCCGGGCCGAACCGCCACACGGGCTCGCGCAGGCGCTGCAGGCCGCCGGCGTGCCCGTCCACCGCGGCGCCGTCATCGCGCGCGCCGAGGGCGGCCGCCGTCTCGCCGCCGTCGAGATCATGCCGATCACGGACAAGGGGCAGCGACTGCGTGTCGCCTGCGATGCCGTCGGCACCTCGGCCGGTTGGGCCCCGGCCCTGCACCTGTGGTCGCACGCCCGTGGACGCCTCGCCTTCGACGCCGAGCGACAGTGCTTCATGACCGTCGCCGGTACGGCACCGCTCGCAGTCGCCGGGTCGCTCGCAGGCGCGCATTCGATCGCCGACTGTTTCGCGAGCGCCGCGCGCGCGGTGCAGGCCGAGGCCGCCCGCGCCGGCTTCACCGTCGACGCCGCCGGCGCGCTGCCATCGGTCGAGGAGATGCCTTCGAGCCCGCGCGTCGATGCGCAGCGCATCGCCCCGGCCGGGCGTCGGCACCGGCAATGGATCGACCTGCAGCACGATGTGACCGTCGCCGACATCGATCTTGCGCTGCGCGAGGGCTTCGATGCCATCGAGCACCTGAAGCGCTACACGACCACGGGCATGTCGGTGGACCAGGGCAAGACCAGCAACCTGAACGCGCTGTTGACCGTCGCCGCGCTGACGGGCCGCACGCCCGACGCCGTGGGCACGACCACATTCCGCCCGCCGTACACGCCTGTCACGCTCGGCGCGCTCGCCGGGCGGCAGGTCGGCGAGTTCTACGCGCCGCGGCGACGGCTGCCTGCCCACGCGGAGCACGAGCGCCTCGGCGCGGTGTTCGAGGAAGCCTCCGGATGGATGCGGCCGGCGTGGTATCCGCGCGCCGGCGAGACGAAAGACCAGGCGATCGCGCGCGAGGTGCGGGCGGTGCGCGGCGGCGCGGGCCTGTTCGACGCGTCGCCGCTCGGCAAGATCGAGGTCGAAGGGCCGGATGCGGCGCGCTTCCTCGACGCCTTCTATGTCAACAACGTCCGCACGCTCGAGGTCGGCCGCAGCCGCTACGGCCTGATGCTCAATGAAAACGGCGTGATCATCGACGACGGCACGATCGCGCGGCTCGGCGAGCGGCACTTCGTGATCACCACGACGAGCGCCGGCGCCGCGCGCATCAACGCCTGGCTCGACGAGTGGCGGCAGTGCGAGTGGCCCGACCTCGATGTGGTGGTCACGCCGGTCACGACGCAGTGGGCGACGGTGGCCTTGGCCGGGCCGCAGGCGCGCGCCATCCTGGGTCGGCTCGGCACCGATATCGACCTCTCCGCCGCGGCGTTCCCGCACCTGCATGTGCGCACCGGCACGCTGGCCGGGATGCCCGTACGGCTCTACCGGGTCAGCTTCTCGGGCGAGCTCGGCTACGAGATCAACGTCCCCGCCCGTCAGGGCGCCGCGCTTTGGCGCGCGCTCGAACAGGCGGGCAGCGACGCCGGCCTCACGCCCTATGGCACCGAGGCGTTGCTGTTGCTGCGTCTCGAGAAGGGCTTCCTCCATGTCGGTCTCGACACCGACGGCACGACTTCGCCCGCCGATGTCGGCTGGGGCGAGGTCGCGCTCAAGAAGCCGGCGGACTATGTGGGCAAGCGCTCGTTGACCCGTCCCGAGAACCTGCGCACGGACCGCTTGCAGTTGGTGGGGCTCACGGGCGAGGACGACTTGTTGATACCGGGTGCGCACCTGCGGTTCGACGGCACGCACGAAGGCAGCGACGGTTGGGTGACCTCGGCGGCCTTCAGCCCGACGCTCGGCACGCGCGTGGCGCTCGCCTTGCTGCGCGGCGGGCGCGCACGCATCGGCCAGTCGGTCACGCTCCTCGACTTCGGCCGCACCGGCCGCGCGCAGGTCGTGCCCACGCCCTTCTACGATGCGAAGGGGGAGCGCCTGCATGGATGAGCGCACGCATGGATGAGCGCACGCATGGATGAGCGCACGCATGGATGAGACGCTGACGACGCTGACCGGAGACACGGTCCTGCGCGTCCTGCCGCCGCGCGCGATGGTGCGGTTGCAGTTGCCGCGCCGCGCGATCGCCGCTGCCGCGTCGCTGCGGATCGGCGACACGCCCTTGCCCACGATCCCCGGCCACAGCGCCGGCGTCGATCCCGCGGTGCTGTGGCTCGCGCCCGACGGGTGGCTGCTGATTTCCGCAAGCGGCGACGGCGCGGCCTTGGTCGATGCGGGGCGCCGCGCTTGTGCCGGACAGACGGCGGCGGTCGTGGATGTCTCCGACTCGCTGGTGGCCTTCGAGCTGGCCGGGTCGCGGGTCCGCGAGCTGCTCGCGCGCGGCACCGGACTCGAACTCACCGAGGCGATGCTGTCGCCCGGCCGCTGCACACGCACCCGGTTCGCCCAGCTTGCCGTGATCCTGCGGCCGCAGGGCGAGGAGCGCGTCGAGCTGATCGTGGATCGCGGGCCGGCAGCGTGGTTGCGCGAGTGGTTCATCGATGCAGGAGGTCTGCTGTGAGCGAGACGGATCGTCGGGAGTTCCTGATGGCGGCGGGCTTGGGCTTGGCGGGCGCCGCTGCGCCTGCCGCCGCGACTGCCGCTGCGCCCGCTGCAGCAGCCGCGGCCTCGAAAGCGCGCGGCAGCGTGCCGCCCATGTCGCGCCAGGGTCCGAAGGAGGTCGTGCGCGGCAAGCGCGCGGTCGCGAGCAGCCAAAGCCCGATCGTCACGCAGGCGATGCTCGACACGCTGCGCGCGGGCGGCAATGCGGTGGACGCCGTGATCTGCGGCAGCATCGTCCAGGCGACGGTGCAGCCCGAGATGACGAACCACGCCGGCACGGTCAGCGCGCTCGTGCACGACGCGAAGACCGGCCGCATCCACTACCTCAACAGCACCGGCACGCTGCACCCGACGCTGCCACCGTTCCGGCCGCATCCGCCCGGTGTCGGCGGCCTTGCGACGGGCTCGCCGATGGCCTGCCTGCCCGGCTTCATGCCGGGCATGAAGGCGCTGCATGAGCGCTTCGGCTCGAAGAGCTGGAAGAGCCTCGTCGAACCCGCGATCCCTTGGGCGGAGGACGGCTTTCCGGTCGACGAGTTCCAGCGCTCGCTGTTCGACCTGTTCATCGAGAGTTCGGGTTACTTCCCCGACATGCGCGCGCTGTTCGCGCCGGAGGGCTTCTCGCCGTCGGTCGGCGTGAAGCTGCGCAACCCGGCGCTCGCGGGCACGCTGCGTGGCCTCGCCGACGAAGGTCCCGACCACTTCACGCAAGGCGCGTGGGCGCGCGCGTTCGTCGCCCGCGCTCATGAGCTCGGCTGGAAGATCCAGTTGTCCGACCTCTCCGCCAATCCGCCGCGTTGGGTGGACCCGATCCGCTATCCGCACAAGCAGTACGAGATCGTGCAGCCCGCGCCGCCGGAGCGGCAGGCGCTCTTCTGCTGCATCGTGCTCGGCATCCTGCGGCACCTCGATGTGTCCTCGCTCGGGCACTACACCGAGTCGGCCGAGAGCCTGTACTACATGGCGCAGGCGCTGCGCCGCGCCGAGTTCGAGCTCGGCATGCTGCACGATCCGCAGTTCTTCGAGACGCCGCTCGATGTCTGGATGTCGGACGACCACCTCGCGAGCCTCGCCGCGATCCTGAAGCGTTCGCGCCCGAAGGCCGGCGTCGACCTCACGACGCATGTGCAGCTCACCTCGCATCCCGGTTTCGGACGCGCGTTCGGCTGGAACGGCGGTGCGCCGGCGGCGCCCACCAAGCAGCCGCCCGGCAGCTGCGAGCTCAGTTGTGTCGACGCGCAGGGCAACTGGGTGCAGACGATGAACACGCTGCAGGCCGGCGGCATCCCGGGCATGGTCGTCGGCGGCGTGCCGATGTGGGGCACGCACGCGCAGTTCGGCATGAGCGCCGGCATCCACGGTTGGCTCGGCCTGCCCGGCAGCCGCATCCGCTGCGTGATGAGCAACACCATGGTGCTGCGCGATGGTCGTCCGTGGCTGTCGATGGGCTCGCCCGGCAACGTGTTCTGCACCGTGCCGCAGATGCTGTCGAACGTGCTCGACTATCCCTACGATCCCTACGACGCCGCGGTGCTGCCGCGGATGCTGCCGATGGCGGACGACTACGGGATCACGATCGAGACGCGCATCCCCGAGCGGGTGGTGCGGGACTTGGCGAAGCTCGGTGCCACCGTGCGCCCGCGCCCGGCGTTCGATGTGCCGATGGGCTCGTACCAGCAGGCATGGCGGGACCCGGTGACCGGATTGCTGAGCGCCAGCACGGACCCGCGGCGCGCGGGCGTCGCAGGCGGCTACTGAGGCGCGCGACTCAGGCCACTGCGGCGACGAACACGGCGATGATGGCGGCGGGGCACACCAGCCGCAGCATCCACACGATCGCCTGTCGTGTGGCCGGGCTCGACTGCGCGAACCCTTCATCGAGGAAGGCCTGCGGCAGTCGCCAGCCGACGAACGCCGCGGTCATCAGCGCGCCGATCGGCAGCAACACGTTCGCCGTGAGGTAGTCGACCACATCGAACCAGGTGCTCTCTGCGAAGCGGGGCAGCGCGTCGAGCGGATGCCAGCCCGCGAGGAGATTGAAGGACAGCAGCGACAGCAACCCCAGCAGCCACTCCGCGCCGATCGTGGTGGCGACCGCGGCAGACCGCCGCATGCGCAGGTGCTGCTCGCACCAGGCGATCGGCGGTTCCAGCCCCGCCATCGCGGGGGTCAGCGCCGCCACCACCAGCAGCAGGAAGAACAGCGTGCCGAAGACCTGCCCGCCCGGCATCAGCGCGAACGCCGCCGGCAATACATTGAAGACGAGGTCGGGTCCCTGCGCCGGGTCCATGCCGAAGCGGAACACCAACGGGAACACCACCAATGTGGCGAGCACCGAGACGATGAGGATCGACAGCACGATCAGCGACGCCGAGCGCAGCAACGAGCTGTCGCTCGGCGCATAGGCGCCGTAGGCGAGCATCATCGCCATGCCGACACCGGTCGCGTAGAAGGCCTGCCCGATCGCGGTCAGCGCCACCTCGGCGTCGATGCGCGCGAAGTCCGGCTGGAACGCGAACCCGAGACCTCGCGCGACATCGCCGGTGACGAGCGCGTAGAGGACCAGCACGCCGAGCAGGCCGAGCAGCAGCGGCGCACGCCAGCGGTTGACGACCTCGAGCCCCTTGATGACGCCGCGACCGGAGATCACGCCGAGCAGCGCGAGGAACGCGAGGTGCCATGCGGCCATCTGCCACGGGTCCGCGAGGAAGCCGCGCCACTCGTTCGCCAACTGCTCCGGGCTGAGCCCCTGCAACTGCCCGCTCGCGCACTTCCAGGCATAGGCGAGCACCCAGCCGGCGATGACGGTGTAGTACGAGATGATGATGAACGACGCCAGCGTGCCGAGCACGCCGATCGCGTTCCACCACCGCGATCGTCCGGCGGCCACGGCCACCGCACCGGCGGCCTGCATGGGGTTCAGGCGCGCGCGACGGCCGATGAGGAACTCGGCGGCGAGCATCGGGACCGCGATCGCGACACAGGCGACCACGAACACGAGGATGAACGCGCTGCCGCCCTGCGTGCCGACGAGGTAGGGGAACCGCCAGATGCTGCCCAGCCCGACCGCGGCGCCGATCGTGGCGAGATAGAACGCGAGCTGCGAGGACCAGCGCGGGCTCACGGGGCCGCATCCGCGGGCAGGCCGAACCTGCGCGCCACCTGCGCCTGCAGGACCGTCATCGGCATCGCGCCGCCGTCGAGCACGGCGTCGTGGAACGCGCGGATGTCGAAGGCGTCGCCCTGATGACGGCGCACGGCGGCGCGCAGCTCGTCGAGCGCCCGGTGGCCGATCTTGTAGCCGAGCGCCTGGCCCGGGATCGCGGTCGAGTAGCGCAGCGTCTCGGTGCGGATCTCGGTCTCGGACTGGAAGGTGTTGTCGCGCATGTACTGCCGCGCCTGCTCGAGCGACCAGCCGAAGAGGTTCATCCCCGGGTCGACCACGAGGCGCGCGGACAGGAAGGCATCGAGCATCAGCCGCCCGAGGCGGTCGTACGGGTCGTCGTACAGCCCCATCTCGCCGGCGAGCTCGGCGGCGTACTCCGCCCAGCCCTCGGTGTAGGCGTTGAAGCCGAAGATGCCCGACGCGCGCCGGAACGGGGGGATGCGCTCGTTCTCGATCTGCAGCGCGACCTGGAAGTGATGGCCCGGCACGAGTTCGTGGTAGATGATCGGCGCCGCGAACATCAGCGAGCGCTCCTCGAGCCGCGAGCCGTTGAACACATAGTCGCCGCGAGGTTCGGCACGCGTCGGCGCCTGGTAGTAGCCGAAGGTCATGGTGGCCTCGGCGGCCGGGTCGAGCCGTCGCACGCCGTGCGGCGCGCGCGGTTGCCGCGAGAAGTATTCCGGGACCCGCGGCATGATCCGCGCCATCGCCTGCATGTAGCGCCGCGCGACGTCGTCCGGCGACTTCGCGAGGAACCGCGCATCCTCGCGCAGCACGCGCCGGATGCCCTCGCGGCCGCCGGCGATGCCCAAGTCGGCGGCGATCGCCTCGATCTCCGCGTTGACGCGCTTCACGCGCGCCTCGCCGTAGGCCATGACATCCTCGGGCGTGATGTCGAGCGAGGTGTGGAAGCGGGCGAGGTCGCGGTAGGCCTCCTTGCCGCCCGGGTATTGCCCGAGCCCGACCGTCTGCGGTCCCTCGGCCTCTGCGCGGCGCAGCCGTGCGACGACGGCGGCACGCGCCGGCTCGAGCCGCCCGGATACCGTCGCCCGTGCCGCGGTGACGAAACGGTCGCGGACATCCGCCGCGAGCGCGGCCGCGCGACGCTCGGCGTCCGCCGGCAGGGCGGCGTAGCGGGGCTGCAGCGCCTCAAAGTATTCCACCGCCGGCCCGGCCGTCAGGGCCGGCATCCGGATGCCGCGCTCCGCTTGCGCGTCGATGCGCGCCACCGTCGCGTCGAGCCGCGCGGCGATCGAGTCGACCAGCGACAGCCAGGCGGCGCGCTCGGCGTCCGTGCGCAGCGGGTTGGCGGCGAGCGCCTGCATCGCGACAGTCAGGTCGAAGGTGGTGTACGGCGTGACGGGGAACTCGTACCACCACTGCCGCTCGGCGTTCATCTGGTGTCCGAGCGACCACGCCAGGATCTCCGCCGACACCCGATCGCCCTCGGCGAGGCGTGCCTGATCGAGCTGCGCGAGTTCCGCGCGCACCCGCCCCGCACGCGCGACGGCGTCCCGCGCCTCGGCCAGGGTCCCCGCCGGGATACGGTCGACGATCTGACCTTGCTGCAGTCGCCCGTAGTAGTCCTGTTCGCGGCTCTCGGCCGCGAACCGGTCGATCACCGCGGCGAGCGCCGGGTCAGCCGCTTGCTGCTGCGCCGGGGGCGCGTCGACCGCATGTGCCGCCGGGCCGGTGCCCAGCAACACCGCCCCGACCAACACCGCCCCGACCAACGCCGCCGGAGTCCCTGCCAACCTGTGCCTCGGATGCATCCGGCCCCCGCTGAGTTCGACCGATCTCTGGTTATGACGCAGGGCTGCTGCGGCCCCTCACTGCCACCGACTCCGTCAGCGTGTCTTCCGAGAGCTGCCAGGCCGCGCCGCCCCCCGCATCTCCGGGAACAGCGCCCGCACCCGCCGCTGGCCCACGAGTTCGGGGAAGAGCGTGAAGTCCTCGCGCTCGTCGCGCACGCGGCCCGCGACGATGGCCGGACTGATCTGCATCTGCGCCGCCAACGCGCGGATCGTCTCGGCGGTCGGATCCGTCGCCGCCGCGCTGCGCTGCCACACCGCGCGCGGGATCAGGATCTCGGCCGCGAGGTCGCGGGCCCCGTGTGAGCCCGCATCGCGCCCGCGCGCATCGCCCCGGCGCGCTTCGATGTCCACCGCGATGATCTCGCCATCACCGTCATCGCCGAGATGCTTCCATGCGAGCACCAATGCGGTGATCAATGCGGACCAGAAGTGGTCGAGCCGGTCCTGCCGCAGCGTCAGCGCGATCGCCGGCGCCCCGCCGCGCCCGCGCATCGCCGCGGCGTCGATCCGCGCGGCCTGCTCGCCCCTCAGCAGCGGCTCGATGACCACGGCGATCCCGCGTTCCTCAAGGAATTCCACGGCGAGCCGCGGCCCGCGGTCCATCCAACTGAGACGCGACACATAGCGGATGAGGTCCTCATCGAGGCTCCCCGCACGGAACCGGGCTTGCACCGCGGTCTGCGCCGCCGCGCGCTCGCGCACCCGTGCGAGCCAAGCCGCGACCACCGCGTCGCCGGTGCCCGCGGCGCTGCCTGCCCGCGCACCCGCAACCGCGTAGGGCGCCGCCGGCTCGCGGATCAGCAGCGCCGGCGGGATCTCGAGCGCTGCCGAGACTGCGCGGATCATCGGCAGCGTCAGCGGCCGCTTGCGCGCCAATACCTCTGATGCCCGGTTCTTGCCGCCCAGCATCTCCGCGAGGTCTTTTTGGCGCAGACCCTGCTGCGCCATGCGGAAGAGGATCGCATCCACCGGGTCGGGCTGCGCGAACGGATAGCGCGTCTTTTCGTAGTCCTCGACGAGCTTCGCCCACAGCTCGAGCCGCGCACCTGCGGGCGAGTCGGCCGGCGGATCCTCGGCCGCCAGCCGCTCCACTGCCTCCAACGCACGGCGGTACTGCTCGTCTGTCTTGATGAGGCTCGGTTCCAAGGTATCCGCCTGTTCAGCGTTGCCGGTTGCGCGCGTCATACTCTGCATGCGTCCCGATCCACCGCACCACGATGACCCCCGTCGCGTACGCGACCAGGACCTCCAATCGGTAGCGGTTGCCTTTCACGTTGACGATGACGACGTTGCCCGCCAGGAAACTCGCCGACGCATAGCGCGCGCGGATGTCCTGCGAGTGGACCCAGCGCACGGCCTCGACCTCCGACAGCCAGTGCTCGATCCACTGCCGTGCGTCGGCATGCCTGTCGCAAAATTCCGCCAGGCGCGCACGCCCCACGATGTTCATACGGCTTCCGCTGCAAGGTAGCCGGAGTGTAGCAGGAAGTTCCCGTGGCGGGAACCGTGATGAAGTTCCCAAAACACGGGCGAAGCCGCTGCTACCGCGTCGCTACTCCGGCGACCCGCTCAACCCGCCAACGCCGACAGCACCGCCTCCGGGTCGTTGCGGATCGCGCGCAGCAGGGCCTTCGCCGGGCCCGTCGGTTCGCGCCGACCCTGCTCCCAGTTGCGCAGCGTGCCGAGGTCGATGTCGAGGAGGGTGGCGAACTTCGCCTGGCTCAGCTCAAGCCGGGTCCGCAGCGCCTTGATTGAGGTCGCATCGACGCGGAACTCGCGCGACGGCTTGCGAGCGCCCCGGAGGATCTCGTCGGCTTCCAGGACGGCGTCGACCAGTTTCTTGAATCTGCGGGTCTTCATTTCCAACTCTCCACCACTCTTCGCAGAAGCCGTCGATCGTCGTGTGACAGGTCGACCCGCTCGTTCTTCGCGTAGATCGCCAGCATCACGATCTGCATCTCTCTCACGCGCCAGTAGTAGACGACCCTTGCGCCCGACCGCTTCCCGCGACCCGGCAAGCGCCACCGGAACTTCCGCAGGCCGCCCGTTCCCGGGATGAGCTCGCCGGCATCCGGCCGGACAGCGAGCGCTTGCTGCAACAGCCGGTAGTCGTCGTCCGACATCAACGCCTGGACGTCGCTCGTGAACACCGGGGTCTCGATGAAGATCATTAGTACGCCAGTGACGTAGGTAAGTCAATAGCGCACTAGCAGGTCCCATGCGCCCACCGAGCCTAAGGCGCACCGACCCCGGCGGGGTATCGGTCAATCAGGTGTGATCGTGCAGATACGGGCGTCGCCGCCCCCCGCTCACGCCGCGCTGGCGATGTCGGTCTCTGCGAAGTCGCGGCCCTTGAAGAGCAGCGGCAGTCCGCGGGTTTTGGCGAGCGCGTAACTGAACACGTCGCCGAAGTTGAGCGCGGCCGGGTGGCCGTTGCCCTTGCCGTAGGCGACGAACGCGGCATAGGCCGCATCCGTCTCCGCGGCGCCGGGCGGGACGATCTCGAAGAACGGCAGCCGCAGGAGGTCGTCGACCAGCACCACCGCGCGCTGACCCCGCCGGGCGTGCACCACCCTGCGCGCCTCGACCGCCGTGACGCTGCTGACCAAGGTGCGCTCCGCGCGCTCGAGGGCCGCGACGAAGGCCTCGCGCTCAGGTTCCGCGAAGGCGATCGCCAGGATCGCGGAGGTGTCGGCGACGATCACGCCGGCAGCCCGTGCTCGTCCCACGGCAGCGGGTCGGCCGCATCGGGGCGGTCGGGGATCCGGTCGAGCTGGGCGAGCAGGGCGGCGAGCCGCGCCGACGGTTCCGCCGAGGCCGCGGAAGGCAGCGCGAGCTCCCGGAGCATGCGGTCGACCGCCTGCTCGACGGCCGCCGTCTTGCTGAGACCGGTGTGCCGCGCCAGGCGCTCGACCTTGCTGACCACGGACGGATTGGCGATTTGCAGAGCCATGAGGCCCCCGGGATGTTGATATTGATGTAATCAATATACATCGCTACCAGTCCAGAGCATAGTCGAAGATAATTCACTTTGGCGATTTAATATCGCCGAAAAAAGAGTTTTTATCTCTTCGGCGCAACAATCAGAGGCCAGCGCCTCGATCCGCCCATCACTCAGGCCGCGGCAGACGACCCCCACCCGTCACCTCCCAGCGCCCGCCCTTGGCGGGGCCGATGCGCACGAGTCGACCGGCTTCGCGCAGTTTGCGGATCGCCCGCTCGACGGCGCTGACCGACTTGCCCAGGCGTTCCGCCAGTTCCGGGATGGAAAGCCCGGGCGCATCGCGCAGCAGGCCCAAGATGCGCTCGGGTGTTTTCCCCGGCGTTTTCCCCGGCGTCCCCGGGGCGCTCTCCAGCCGGATCGCCTCACGCAGGCTGTCCTCGATCGCGGTCAGGATGAACTCGATGAACCCCGAACAGTCGGTCTTCGCATCGGCCGCGGCCAACTGTTCGTAGTACGCCTGCTGGCGCCGTTTGATCACCGTCTCGACCGGCAGGTACGCCAGCACCGGCTGCCAACGGCTCAGGATCAGGCTTTGCCACAGCCGCCCCATGCGGCCGTTGCCGTCGCTGAAAGGGTGGATGAACTCGAGCTCGTAGTGGAACGCCGCGGAGGCGATCAAGGGGTGCGCCTCGGTGTCGGCCAACCACTGCAACAGGTCCTGCATCAGCCGTGGCACCTGACTCGCCGGCGGTGCGACATGGATGACCTTCTCGCCCCGCATCACGCCGACGCCACCGTGCCGCCACCGCCCGGCATCGTCCACCAGCGTCGCCATCATCATGGCGTGGGCCGCCAACAGGTCCTCCACACGGTCCGCCTGCCACCGGCCCATCGACTCATACGCCGTGAAGGCATTGCGCACTTCCTGGATCTCGCGCGGTGAGCCGAGGACAAGCTCGCCCTCCAGCACCGCCGTGACCTGTTCCAGGGTCAGCGTGTTCTGCTCCACCGCGAGCGATGCCTGGATGCTGCGGATGCGATTGCCGCGCCGCCGCTCCGGCCGCACGGCCTCCCGGTTCACGGCCTTCCACGCACCCAACAACTCGGCGATGCCGGTCATCGCCTCGGTCACGCGATGGGTGAGCTGGAAGGGGGGGTGGTAGGGCTTGTTCATGGCACTGCCGATCCGGGTCAGGCCGGCAGCCGCGCCAACAACTGCGCCGGCGTGAGCACGGGGATGCTCTCGTACGCGCCGAGCGTCAGCAGGTCGCGGTCGCCGCTGACGATCGCATCGGCCTCGCCCGAATCCTCATGCCACAGCGCCCGCTCCACGAGCGCCGCGAGGAACGCGTCCCACGCGGCCGCGTCGCGATAGCGGTCGAACTTGGGCTTGGCGAGTCGCGACACCAACTCGTTGAACGTCGACTCGGTGAACAGCACGTCGATGTCCCGGTCGAGGATGGCGCGAACCAGCTCGCGCGCCGTGCCGTCGGGTGAGATCAGCGCGGCGATCCAGACATTCGTGTCGACGACCAGCCGCTCAACTTTCATCCGCGAGCAACTGGTCGAGCGTGGCCTCATTCATCCCCTGCGCCGCGGCGTGCTCGCCCGCGCGCTGCATGGCCTCGCGCATCCGCTCGGCCGCCATCTTCTGCCGCCGCGCGTAACTCTCCGCCGAGAGGATCACCACGGACGGCCGGCCGTTGCGCGTGATGCTGACCGGCTGCCGCTGGGCCGCTTCGAGCACCTCGCCGAACCGGGTCTTGGCCTCCAGGGCGGTGATCTTCTTCATGCCGATCAGAATAGCTATTCCGCTCATAACAGGCTACTCAAGATCGACGAAATGCTATTTGATGATTTAATCTTGCTCCGAGAGGGTGGTTTTCTCTCACCCGCGCAACAAACGCCCGCCAAGGCTCTGCCTTTCACGCCCGTGCATTCCGGGGAAAACGCCTCGATTTGCCGATGGCACCGACCTCAAGGGCCATGCATTCTGCGATCTGTGCCGCCCGTCAGCGTTCCGCTTGACGGAATCCGTTACACGGAATAACCTCGCCCGTGATCCGCTCCTTCTCCTGCGCCGACACCGAGGCCTTGTTCCAAAGCCGGCCCGTCAGCAGGTTCCGGAACATCGAGCGGGTCGCGCGACGCAAGCTGCTGCAGATCCACGCCGCCACCGTATTGGCGACCTTGCGCGTCCCGCCGGGCAACCGCCTCGAAGCGCTGAGGGGTGACCGCCACGGGCAGCACAGCATCCGGATCAACGACCAGTGGCGGGTCTGCTTCAGGTGGGCGTCGGACGGCGCCCACGACGTCGAGATCGTGGACTACCACTGACGAGGTGTGAGGACGATGACCAAAATGCTCGACGAGATCCACCCCGGCGAGGTCCTGCTCGAGGACTTCATGAAGCCCCATGGCATCACCGCCCGGCAGCTCGCGGCGGACATCGACGTGCCCCCGAGCCGCATCAGCGAACTCGTGAACGGCCACCGTCCCATCACCGCCGACACCGCGCTGCGGCTCGGGATCTTCTTCAACATGGAGGCCCGCTTCTGGCTGAACCTGCAGGCCGAGTACGACATCCGCGTGGCCGCGCGCGAGCTCACCGCGAAGATCGCCCCGCGGATCCGGGTGTTCAGGGCGACCGCCGCTTGATTCCCCGCGGCGTGCCCCCGTGCGCCGCGTCAGTGCTCCCTTACTCGTCGCGCGGAAGCGCGATCTTCGGCATCGGTGGCGGCAGGGGCGTATCCGCCTTTCCGGCGACGATCGGATCCCTCGCAACCCTGATGCGGCGGGGTTCGAGCGTGAGCACCACGGGAGAGCCGCCGACAGTCTGACTCGCCATCTCCACGGTGCCGCTGATCGAGCACTCCCCGCCGTTCTGCCGCAGGGACGAGAGCTGCTCGCTCTGCAACCGGGGTACGGGAACGCTGATTATCACCGCGCGGGGCCCGTCCGGAGTTATCGTCGGGGTCCCCGCTGTGAGTTCATTGGCATTAGTCTCGCCCGAGCATGAGGACTTGAGGTCCCACGAGGCGCCCGTCATGTCGAGGCTGCCCTGCTTCTTTGAAACGCGATACTTGAGCGATCCGGACGGTTGACCGTCCTTGAAAAAGAACGAATCTTCCTCACTCGCGATAGCTCTCACCGTGTACGCCCCGCGAGCGTCCGGGATAGCGCCCTCGCGATCGAGGGTCAAAGTGATATCCCCGGCTGCGCCGAGCGTATCGCTGGTGAGTAGCACCTGGAACATCGCCGGATGCTGGAGATTCGCCGATTTCGCCGGGACTTGAGCGGGCGGTCGGAACGTCCGCGTCAAACGGCAATAGGACGCTGCGGACGGCTCACGCTTTTGCCAACTGACGGTGAAATCAGGTCCGTTCGGAGCCTTCTTGATGCGGTCGCTCGTGCACAGGGCGCTGTTCAGGGGCAGACGATAGGCGATCGACAACGGCTGTTGGTCAACGACCACCAACGACTGGCCCTGGTCCTCACGGGGAATGCTGCTGGCGTACTGCCCGACCCGACTGACGACCGTCTTCAGGTCCGGCAGCGGTCTGAAGTCCGGCGTGGCTGAATCCTTGGCGAGGACGACGAACCTCGTGACAGCCGCTTCGCCGTCGACTTTCAGCGTCCCGGTCGTCGAAGTGCTGCCAACGACAAAGTTCAACGATGAATCCGCGGACGCCTTGGTAGCCCAGGTTGCGCCCTCCGTCCGGTAAAGCGCCACCCCTTGGAATGACCCCAAAATGGAATACGCGCCTTCGGCCCGATTCGCGTCTTGGCCGTACCAGTCCCAGAGTCCGAGGTTCGTCTCCAGCAGGGCGGCATGGTCGGCTGTTTGGCCGGTTGCGGGGGGTGAAATGAGTTTCGCGAACGGGGAGGTGAACGTCCCGGCGATGAGCGAAACCCCGACGCCGTCGGTCCTGTTGTAACCCCCCTTCAGCCCCGCTTCGACGATCGGGAGATCTAACTTGGCTTTCGCTTCCAATGCCGCGCCGATGACGGTCGAACAGTTGTGGGTATACATGACCGAACCGGAGTCAGTGAAAACCTGACGATCATCCGCAGTTGAAGGCGTGAGCGGCAACCTCGAAAGGCTTTGCTGCTTGCCGTGGAGCGTCACGGCCGATGATCCGGGCTTCGGCGCCTCCCAAGGACTGGCGAACAAGGTGTAGATCTTCGCGTCGGGCAGTTGTGTCACTACGACGTCGCCCGGCGACCCGGATCCAAAAAGTCCCTCACGGACTTCCTTGGGTATGAAGCTTTTCGCCTCCGTCCCACCGATCGCCTTGCGGAACTTCCGGAGGCCGGCCTCGTCGAGGCAGCGCGCCACCGGTGCCTCGAACTGACCCTCGAGATGCTCCTTGATCGTTCTTCGCTCAGCCCCCCCGCTGCCGACCCCTGTCGCGATCGGCGCTTGCGCGGCGCAGGCCGTCGACAACGTGCCGATCAAAACAACTACCCCCGCCCTCAAGATGGTCGACCGCATGGCTTCCCGCTCCCTTCTGAATGTTATTGTCTGATCGGCTGCCAACGGCCGGGCAGCTCTTCCAAGATTGATAACATAATCCCGAAGGCGCCTTCCACCCCGCCCCCGGGGTATAACCCCCCCCATGCCCACTTCATCTATACACCCGCCTCCTCCTCCCCCGCCTGATCGACTGCGCCTGCGGTCTGCGGGTGGTGGATCGCCAACGGGCGAAGGTGGTGCCGCGCGCGCGGGGGCGGGTGCGGAACCTGCCGCACTACGACCGCAGCCGCGAAGCAGGCCTCATCTTTGAGAAAACACCTCAGCCAACGGCTCGATCACCTGTTCGATGACCCGCCGGCCGGTGGCGTAGAACGCATCACGGCCGACCTCCATCGACGAGAGCAGTCCGAGGTTGCAGATCCTCAGCGCCTCGTCGCGGTCACCGGCGCTCGACATCAACTCGCGCAGCCCGGCGCCCGCGCCGCGCGCCAACGACTGCGCCCGATCGGGAAAGCGCTCCCGCAGCGCTTCCGCCATCCGCGGCGCCCACGCCGCGAGCTCGTCCGTCCCTTCACGACGGTCGCGGTATGCCGTCAACCAGGCCAACGCAAGCACGCGCCCCAGATCCTTGTTGGAACGCTTGAACTCCGTACCCTTGATCAATTCCGGGCCTATCTTGGGATGATGCAGCAGGTTGGCGAGCGCCATCATCTCCGGTCGCGCGATACGCACACCGTAGGGCGTCTCGATGGGCCGCCACTCCGCCAACGCCAGATAGTTGAAGCTGCAGATCGCGTAGTGACCCAGACGGGTCGGCACTCGATGGAAACGCTTGGTCTGCTGAAGACCCCCGTCCGGCGCGCCAAGCAATTCCAGGAACCATCCCGCCGCGCCCTCATCACGCGGCGGCTCGAGGCGGATCAGCGGCAGTCGATCATCGGGCGTCTGCGCGTCGCCCGGCGCCGTCCACTCACCGGTGGTGCGTGGCCGCCAATGCGCATCGAGCAGGCCCTCGGTCACCTGCACTGCGGCAGCGACCGCCTTTGCATGCGGCGTGAACATGCAGTCGATATCTTTGGTTCGGATGCTCCGCTCTGCGTCACCTGAAAAGAAATGGTACCCGGCCGCAAGGCTGCCGATGATGATGACCTGCGACCGGTGGTCCTCCGGCAAGGCCGCCGCGAGCTCGGCCATCACCTCATCGGGCGTCAAGGGCGGTGCAGGCATCATCGACATCACGCCTCCGCCCCGCCATCCTTGCCGCGCCGCGCCAAGTGCTCCGCCATCTCCCCCGCCTCACGCGTGAACCCCATCTCGATCAGGTCCGCGAGGCACTCGAGTTCCCCGGCCATGCGCTCCGGTGGCTGCGGGCCGTCATCCGTGCGCTCGCCTGTCGTGCGCCCGCTCTCCGCACCCACCCACGGCTCGCGGCTCGTATGCACCGCCAGCGCGACCCGTTGCTCCGGCCGCGTCTTGGGCTGCAAGCCCGCGTCGATCAGCTTTGCGAGCAGCGCCGCATCCGCCTCGGTGGACAGGTCTATCCGCGGCGCAGCCGTGATGTCGAGGTCCGGGAAGTGCCGCGCGGCGCCCAACACGCCGCCGATCCGCACGCCTGACGGCAGCGCGCCAGAATCTTTGAGCCGGTCGAGCCGCCGCAGCATCTGTTCCGGCGAGGCGAACCCAGTCGGGTCGGTGAACACGCGCAGCGTGCGCAGCCGCGCGTGGTCGCGCGCGAGGTCCATCCACTCCCGGGCGGTGAGCGGCCGCAACCGCACCCCACGCTCGGGGCTTTCCTCCAGCCAACCCTTGTCGGCGAGATCTTTGAGCGCGGCCGCCACGGTCGGGTAACTCGCGCCGACGAGCTCCTGCAGCCGCTTGACCGTGACTGCCGGCTGCTTCCGCAACTGAAGCTGCGCCAAGGCGGCGACGACCCCTTGCCGCGGCGGCAGCGACGGCGACCGCCCGCGCTGGCGTTCCGCGGCGAGCAGTCGCTCGAGCCAGGCATGGAACGCTTCCGGCAACTCCGCGAGCAACCCATCGACCGCGGCCCGGCCTTCGCCCTGCGCGCCCGGATCCGCCAGCAAATGGACCCGCGCCCCGATCTCCGGCCGGAGCACGCTGCGAAAGCGGTCCAGCTCCTCACTCAGGCGCGCATCGGACAAACGGGACTCGACGACGACGCATACCGCAGCGCAGATCGAGGCATCGCGCTCGACCAGGTAGGCGAGGGCGACCAACGCACCCCGCAGGTCCCGCACGCTGCTCGTCCGCTTGACCTCGACCAGTACGGGCCCCGACGGCCCTTCCCAGCGCCCGTCGATCGGCAGATCATGCGGTTGATTGACGTTGCTACTAAACATTCAATTGCAAGTTTAAAGTTTATGTTGCAACTTCACAAGTAGGTGACTACGGTAACCACCATGCCCTCTTCTCTATACGACCGCCTCCTCCTCCCCCGCCTGATCGACTGCGCCTGCGGTCTGCGGGTGGTGGATCGCCAACGGGCGAAGGTGGTGCCGCGCGCGCGGGGGCGGGTGCTCGAGATCGGCCTCGGCACGGGCCTGAACCTGCCGCACTACGACCGCAGCCGCGTCAGCGCCCTGGTGGGCGTGGACCCTGGCCTCGGCGACGACGGCCCCGCGATGCACGCGCTCGCCCTGCGCCGCAGCGGCGAGGCGGGCCTGCCCGTGGAGCTGATGCCGCTCTCCGCCGAGACCCTGCCCGCGGCCGACGCCAGCTTCGACAGCATCGTGTGCACCTATTCCTTGTGCACCATCCCCGACCCCGCCGCCGCGCTCGCCGAGATGCGCCGCGTGCTCAAGCCCGACGGCGAGCTGCTCTTCTCCGAACACGGCCGCGCCCCCGACCCGCGCGTGCGCGCCTGGCAGACGCGCCTGCAACCGCTCTGGGGCCGCATCGCCGGCGGCTGCCACCTCGGCCGCGACATCCCCGCGCTGCTCGCCGCCGCGGACTTCGAGGCGCAGATGCACCAACGCTACCTGCACCGCCCCCACTTCGCGGGGTATCACTATTGGGGGTGGGCGGGGAGGGGGTGACAGGTGGGAGGCTCATAATTTGAGCCGACTGCAAACTAACCTACCGAGGCAGTGCCCTTGAGCAACGCTCCCGCTACCCGACCACGCCACTTGACCGGTTCCGCGCCTTATCCACGCCGCTACATGCGGGAAAAAGTACATGGGAGAATGCCGGAAACGAGAGCTCTCCAGATGACCACAGAGAGAAAAGTCAAGCAGTGAGCCTAGTCAAATCAAAAAAACGGGTGGCCGACCACGGAGAGGTCTTCACCCCGCGCTGGATGGTTGAGGCGATGCTCGATCTCGTGAAAGGCGAGACGGAACGAATCGATTCCCGATTCCTTGAGCCCGCTTGCGGTAACGGAAACTTCCTGACTCAAATCCTGCGGCGAAAGCTAACCGCCGTCGAACTCAAATACGCCGACTCGGACTTCGAAAAGCGGCACTACTCGCTCCTAGGAATGATGTGCCTCTATGGGATTGAGCTACTGGAGGACAACATCATTGAGTGCCGCGCGAACCTCGTCGCGATATTTGCGGAATATCTGAACCTCGCGTCGGCGGACAATCTCTATCGAGCCGCCTTGTATGTGCTCTCCCAAAATCTAGTCCATGGTGACGCCCGAACGATGCGAACGAATAACGGATCACCGATTACCTTTGCCGAATGGGGATATCTAGGCAAAGGACGATTCCAGCGCCGTGACTTTCGACTAGACACATTGACTGGGGCCTCGGCATACAGCCGAGAGGGCGATCTCTTCTCCAATCTCGGGAAACACGAGATATTTACGCCTACAAGGACCTACCGACAGATGAGCGTAGTTGACCTCTCGCGTCTAGCGGACACATTGCCGGTATGAGCAACCAAGCCCCTTTCGCGTTGCGCACCCGCAATCCAGATGTGCTGACGTGCATTGCGAACCTTTCCAACGACGAGGTGTTTACTCCGCCGGAACTCGCAAACAAGATGTTGGACACGCTGACGGACGCGTGGGCCGAAAACAACGACGGCGCGAGCGTCTGGGCCGACAAGACAGTCAAGTTCCTCGATCCCGGCACCAAATCCGGTGTTTTCCTGCGTGAAATCACGAGGCGACTCACCAATGGATTAGAGGAACAAATACCGAGCCTCGAAAAGCGGGTGAGCCACATATTAACGAAACAGGTATTCGGCCTCGGGATTACCAAAATCACCAGCCTGCTCGCAAGAAGGAGCCTCTATTGTTCAAAGCGAGCAAATGGGAAGCACTCAATCGCTAAATCGTTTAGTGATGAAGACGGAAATATATGGTTCGAGCGCACGCATCACGACTGGAAGAACGGCCGGTGCCATTACTGTGGGGCGCCTCAAGCGATTTTCGACAGGGGTGAAACCCAAGAGAACCATGCCTATGCATTTATTCATTCGAAGAGCATTAAAGAAACGCTGGCAAAGGCCTTTGGAGGCGAAATGCAGTTCGACGTAATCATCGGCAATCCGCCGTACCAAATGACTGGCGGCGGCGGCGGGAGCAACGACTCGTCAATCTATCCTCTGTTCGTCGAACAAGCGATTAGGCTAGAACCGCGATATTTGAGTATGGTAATTCCGTCGCGTTGGATGGCAGGTGGTCGCGGAATGGAAGACTTTCGGAAAACCATGCTCACCAGCCAGCGACTCAGTCATCTAGTTGACTACCCTAATTCCGCTCAAGTATTTCCAAGCGTCGATTTGAAGAGTGGCGTTTGCTACTTCCTGTGGAATCAGGGTCATAAAGGACCTTGTGCCGCAACGCTAATCCGCGGCGATGAAGTGGTTGGGCCGACTAAACGAAATCTCGATGAATATGATGTGTTCATAAGGGACGAGCGTGCTGCCAAGATTCTTAAAAAAGTCCTACAGCGCAATGAACAGAGCTTTAGTGATTTGCTTACCGGCGATACACCATTTGGATTGCCGACTAATTTCAAGGACTTTCGGCCGGGTAAACCACGCGCCGGAGAGGTAACAGTCTACGCGAGCTCGAACTTAGGTAGGCGCACCGGTGTAATGAGGCGATCTCTGATAACCAAGAATACGCATTTAATAGACGCATGGAAGGTCCTTGTTCCTCAGGCCGGTCCTGGAAATAGTGGGGGCCATGTGCTGCCGGATCAGGTCTTGGGGAAGCCTATGATTACGGAGCCGAACTCCGTCTGTACGCAAACATGGATTGTTGTCGGACCTCTAAAGACAAAAAAGAATGCCGAAGTTATCGCGCGCTATCTACAAACGTCGTTTGCCAGATTTATGGTGTCTTTGCGGAAGATAAGCCAGCATGCAATGAGAGGCGTATATCAATGGCTGCCACAGCAAGACTGGAACGTGGACTGGACCGATGAGGCGCTTTTTAAGAAATACGAGATTACAAAAAGCGAGGTGGAATTTATAAATCGAATGATTCGCCCTATGAACGATGATGAGAGTGATGAATAAGACAATCGGAGAAGTATTTGCGGTGAAGCCGGAGGCCCGGCTTCATATCTATGCCTACTCTATCAACGACGCAGCGCACAAAGGCTTATTGAAGGTCGGCCAAACAACGCGAAACGCCACCAAGCGTGTTGCGGAACAGCTTAAAACTGCAAACATAAAAAATTTCACGATTGTTCTCGACGAGATTGCAGAGCGTAATGACGGCTCCTCTTTCACCGACCATGAGGTTCGCGCCGCTCTCGTCAAGCGTGGCTGCGAAAAAGTTGAATTGGAGTGGATGCGCTGCTCGGTCAAAGACGTTCTAACTGTTCTCACTGAATTGCGTACAGGACAGCGCTTTACTGGAACCCACGACCAGACGTTTCTGATGCGCGACGAACAGCGTGCAGCCGTTGGAAAGACCCACGCATATTTCCATTCAATCTGGAAAGAGGACATGCATGCCGTTCCGCGCTTCCTTTGGAACGCGAAGATGCGGTTTGGGAAGACTTTTACCACTTACCAACTCGCCCGCAAGCTCGGCGCGAAGCGAGTACTGGTTGTGACCTTTAAGCCAGCCGTCGAGGACGCGTGGCAAACGGATCTTGAGTCTCATGCGGACTTCGATGGCTGGCAGTATCTCTCTCGCAATTCCGACCGAGACCCGTCGCGAGTCGCTACCAGCAAGCCGCTCGTATACTTCGGATCATTTCAAGACTTGCTCGGACGCGACGATGCCGGGAACATTAAGCCGAAAAACACTTGGCTACATAAAGTCAAATGGGATCTCGTCGTCTTTGATGAGTACCACTTCGGCGCATGGCGCGATACCGCGAAGGAACTCTTCGAGGGAGAGGAGGAAGCGGTAGCGAAGAAGGAAGCCAAGCTCGAGTACGCCGTCGGCTTGGCTGATGTAAATGAAGACCTCAGCGAGCTGTCGGAAAAAGAAGCCGAGTTCCTTCCGATTACGACCAAGGCGTACCTCTATCTCTCCGGAACGCCGTTCAAGGCGCTGGCAAAGGGAGAGTTCATCGAGGAGCAGATATTCAACTGGACCTACACTGACGAACAGCGAGCCAAGGAGACATTCGCGCAAAAGCACCCCGGGGAATGGAACCCCTACGGGTCACTACCCCAGATGCGTCTATTGACCTACCAAATGCCAGACGAGCTGGTATCGATAGCGCGCGCAGGCGAATTTGACGAGTTTGACCTCAACGCCTTCTTCGAGGCCTCTGGAACGGGCGACTCAGCACACTTCAAGCACAAGACCGACGTGCAGAAGTGGTTGGATATAATCCGAGGCGGCTATATCTCTAAGTCTGTCGACTACCTCAAGACCGGCACACGGCCGCCGTTCCCGTATTCGGACGTGCGCCTGCTGCCCTATCTCCAGCACTCATTCTGGTTCCTTCCGAATGTCGCGGCCTGTCACGCGATGGCCAACCTGCTTTCAGAAAAGCATAACGTCTTCTGGCACGACTACAGGATGATTGTTGCTGCCGGCGCATCAGCAGGAATCGGCCTTGATGCCTTACCACCTGTGCGAAAGGCCATCGGCAGCGGTTTCGACACGAAGACAATCACACTGTCGTGCGGAAAGCTTACTACCGGCGTGACGGTGCCCCAGTGGGCATCTATCTTGATGCTGCGGAATCTTAAATCGCCCGAGTCGTACTTTCAGGCGGCCTTCCGTGTGCAGTCGCCATGGTCGATCAAAAATCCGAACGGCGATAACCCAAATGAGGAAGAAATTCTAAAGCCTGTCTGCTTTGTCTTTGATTTCGCTCCCACGCGTGCGTTGAGGCAGCTTTCTGAATACGGAATCGGGCTTTCGCCTGGAGAGCCGAATCCGGAGAACGCCGTAAAAGACCTCGTGTCGTTCCTGCCAGTACTGGCCTACGACGGCGCAAACATGACGCAGATCGACGCGGGCGGCATTCTGGATATCGCTATGGCGGGGACGTCGGCAACACTTCTCGCGCGCAAATGGGAGTCGGCCATGTTGGTAAACGTGGATAACGATACCCTTCGTCGCATTCTCGATAACCCTCAGGCGATGGCCGCCGTGGAGCGAATCGAGGGGTGGCGCGCGCTCGGTGACAACATCATCGAGACCATCATAAACAAGAGCGAGAAAGTAAAAGATCTCAAGAACAAAGCAAAAGGCAAAGACTTGTCGGCTAAAGAGAAGAAGCAGCTCACCGACGATGAAAAGGAATACAAGTCAAAGCGTAAATTGGTGCAGGAAAAACTAATCAAGTTTGCGACGCGGATCCCCGCATTCATGTATCTGACAGACTTCCGCGAAAACACGCTGCAGGATGTCATCACCAAGATTGAACCGGACTTGTTTCAGACCGTGACGGGGCTAACGGTTAAGGATTTCCACTTGTTGGTTAGCCTGCGGGTGTTTAATACGGAACACATGAATCAGGCTGTATTCGCGTTCCGGCGCTATGAAGACGCCTCACTTCGTTACACCGGGATCGACAGTCACGAGGGGCTGCGGCACTACGGGCTCTACGACACTGTTGTTGCGCGAGAGGAAGCGCCGGCCTATGGCCTCGCGGATAGAGTTAATTTCAGCGGATAACGTTTTTTAATTGAACTACCGTTGGTCGTCGATATGGCTCGCGAACACAATTGCCGAATCGATAGAACGAAGTGTTCCGGTGCCGTGATTGGGGAAGAGACTGAACGAATGCCGCAGGCGGAACTCGGTCTCGCTGTGTACTACGGGAAATGATTCCTTTACGAAGATGAACTATGATAACAGCAAGAGAACCACGACCTCTTTAGGACAATATGGAGGAGTCGTCATGCAAGAAATGACGCCCGAGAAAAAGAATCAGATTATTGAGGCGCTTAGAAATAAAGGTGCCACACGGGCGTGTCCACGATGCGGACACACTTCTTTTGAGCTTGTTGGAGGTTACTTCAATCATTTTATCCAACATGACTTTAGTAATATAAACTTTGGCGGTCAAAGTATTCCGACAGCTGTTGTTATTTGCTCAAATTGCGGAGCACTTTCCGAACACGCGTTAGGCGCTCTCGGTTTACTTCCAGAGCCTATAAAAAAAGCGCCGGAAGGAGAGTCAAAGTGATCTTCACCAACGTTTCTGGCGAAAGTGAGATACGAACGCAACTCGCTAAAAAGCTAACTCAAGAGGCGAATATTTCGTGGAATTTAGGGGGCGGGTTTGTTGTGACAACGGAAGATAAAGTAACAATTGCAGCGACGAAGCATTTAGAAAAAATGAGCAAAGAAAAGTCGTGGTACGCTCCCGCTGGAGTTTTTTCTACCGTCGCAATAACGCTTGTAACTGCAGACTTTAAAGCGTTTCTGTTGTCCGCAGATACGTGGATCGCGATCTACTCAATTGTAGGGGCTTTAGCTCTTCTTCGGCTGGTGAAGGACTGGTATGCCTTTCGTAAGGCGCCGACAGTCGAGGAGTTCGTCGCGGAAATAAAAGCATCATCTCCCGGGTTCGAGAGTCAAATGACGCATGCCCCTCTCAGCTAAGAGCGGACTTACTTGGTCTCTTGTTTTTTCTAAAGATCGGTTCGTGAAGTCCTGGTTGGTGAACATACGTCACGTGTCCGTTTCCTGCCAGGCGTGCCGGACCTATCGGGTCTGCGCAGCCCGTTCCTCCCGGCGGTGCGCTCGACGGTCGTCTCAGCTACCGCGTGCGGCGAATCACGGGTGCATAAGGGGAGGTCATCAGAAACTCGTGGGTGATGTCTCTCGCCAAAGCATGCTGTGACTGCTCGTCCCCACGCGAAATCCACCTCGACTGGCCGTTCAACGCCGACCCGCCCGAGCTCTACTGCCCGCGCACCGGCGAGCTCGTGGGGTCCAACGGCGAGGACGAGGTCGAGCAGCCCGCGAGCCCCCATGTGACCTTCGTCTACCCGGAGGTGGTCGGCGAGTTCGTGTACCTGCGGGACGACCTGCGCGAGCGCCTCGAGGCCACCCGCGCCCGGCTGGTCGCCGCCGGCGCCGACCCGGACGACCTGGTAGACATCGAAGTGCTGCTCGAACACACCCCGCTCGGCGAGGTGCCGATGGTCTACGAACTGCACACCAGCGGCATGGCCTGCGGCCCCGTCAGCCACCGGCTGTGGGTGGGGTTTAATCTGGTGTGAGAGGAGGAAGATCGATGGACGAAAAACCCGATCCGATCGCCGAGGTCCGCTCGATCCTGGAGTATGAGATAGATGAATGGCTCGGCTCCGACATCCCCGACGAGGGCACGGAGGACTACGAGCAGTGGCAGGCGAAGGTGTCGGAGGTCGCGGACCTGACGGACATCTATGGGGTCATCGACTACCTGATCGATGACGGTCGGGACGCGGACCAGTTCTTCATCGACCACGAGATCGGGTTGCTGAGCGCAGGCCTCGAGGCGGCGGACGTGCCGGTCCGCGTCATCGAGGCCCTCGGGGAAAAGATCGGCGGCGGACCGTCAGCCTCCGGTGCCGATGCCACGGCGTATCTCTACGACGGCCGATGCTTCGTGGTACGAAACCGGGAAGCAACCCACTATCCGGACAAGGCCGCGGCGCTGGCCGCCTTGACAGCGCCGGGCCGCAAGACCAGCTCGATCGACGAGCTCATGCAGAAGATGTCACTGCTGCCCGGGTTGCCGATGCAACCGGATCCGCCGTCGACGGGGGAGTCCTGAGAGCCGCGACGTGTTCCGATATTCGTGGTGGCGGCAGGGCCATAGAGTCCTGCCAAGGCTATGATTTTAATCGTGAGGAAGCAGGCTCAAAAACAGCAGACCATCGGCGCCGAGCATCGACCGCGCACTTGGGGTATGTTCTCCAAGACGGACTGCACGAGCTGATTGCCGGCGCCAACAACAGATTCAGGGCAGCATCGTTACGCAGCGCAGGAGAAACCCATGGTCGAGCTTGGAAGGTTCAATGCGGTGGATTTGTATGATGTCTGGATCACTGAAGATCGGCACTTTACCCCGTGGCTGGCAGAGGCCAGGAATCTCGAGCTTCTCGGCGAAGCGCTAGGGATGGAGCTTGAGCTCGAGGCGCAGGAAAAGGATGTTGGGCCGTTCCGTGCCGATCTGTTATGCAAGAACACGGCGGAAGAAGACAGTTGGGTAGTCATCGAGAACCAGCTCGAGAAAACCGATCATAAGCATCTCGGGCAATTGCTGACCTATGGTGCTGGGCTGCACGCGAAGACCGTCGTTTGGATCTCCGCGCGATTCAGAGACGAGCACCGCGCAGCGATTGACTGGCTCAATCGGATGGCAAATGGGTCGGTCCGTTTTTTCGGAATTGAGATAGAACTCTGGAAGATCGGCGAGTCCGCGGCTGCGCCAAGATTCAACGTGGTATCAAAGCCCAATGACTGGGAAGCCACCGTTGACAATGCCAAGGAAGCGATCGCTGCCGAAGAGGGAAACCGATCTCAGAAGCTCCGCCTTCGTTACTGGGCTGCCTTCCGCGACTATCTTCTTGAGCACCACAGTACGCTCCGCCCGCAAAAGCCATCACAGGATCATTGGTACAGTTTTGGCATCGGCACCAGCCGTGCCCATACCTCTGCTCTCCTTATCACCCGTGATAACGAGATTGCTGTGGAACTGAGAATGCATGCGGACGACGCGAAAGACATCTATCGCGAGTTGTATGAGAAAAAGGATGCGATTGAAACAGCCATTGGTGAGCCACTGGACTGGCGTGAAATGCCCGATCGGAAGGCCTCTCGGATAGTGATGTTCAGATCGGCGGACGGGTATAACGAGGAGTCTTGGCCCGAGCAATTTGCGTGGTTGCGCGCGAAGCTTGAAGCGTTCGATCAAGTTTTCCGGCCTTTGCTCGCGAGGGTGTGACGGTAGACCTGCCGGGGCCGCCCTGGAGTGAATCGCACCGACGTGCTTACGCTGATCGCGCTCGCGGTTTCCAATGACGACTGCGCCATTTCTCGATCCCGACCGGTTGTGGGCGGGCTCTGATCTGATGTGAGGGGGGCATGACAGAAATCAGCATCCGCCGGTTCCGCGAGGCCATCAAGACGCTGCCTTCCGACCGCGAGCGGGTAACCCCCGGCAAGTGGTATCTGACACAGAAGGAGCACTGGCTCGGATGGCTCGACGAATACCACGGACCGGGTTACTACGGTCGGCAGGCCAGCACGCCCCGGAACGCCCGATTTGCGTACAACCACATCGTCGAAGTAGAGATGCTGCTCTGGCTCGCGAAAGCGTCTGGCGTCTCGGCGGCCCGACTCGCCAAGGCGCGCGCCGCCGAGCGGGCGGCGCCGTCGCTGCAGGCAAAGTCTGGCGCAGTGCGAAAGATCATCCCCTGGGAGGTGATCGAGGAGGCGCTGTGGCCGAAGTGACCGTTATCTCGCGCGGGCATCTTCCGTGACTGCGTACTTATTGACCTGGAACCCGAAGAAGTTCCCTTGGCACGCCCTCAAGAGCGAAATCCGGAGATTGGGTGATAAGAAGCCGGTCGAACTCGAGTGGAGCTGTGGTAATACCAAGCGGATCCAGTCGGGAGATCAAATTTACCTGCTCCGACAAGGCGTTGAGCCGCGCGGCATCATGGCGTGGGGAAAGGTGCTCGAGGCACCTAAAAAAGCACGCAGCTGGGCTGACCGTCGCCGCCAGGCGCTCTACGTCTCATTCCGGGTCGAAAAGCTGTTGGATCCAGAGGTCGACGGTGTACTGCCGTTGTCGCAACTGCAGGACGGCCCCCTTGGGGAGGTAAATTGGCGGACGCAGGTGTCCGGCATCTCCATCCCCGACGACGCTGCCGCCGAGTTAGAAAAGCGCTGGCGGGCGTTCCTTGCGGGCCGTGGCCAGACGCCGCCCTTACCGGAAGAAGTGGCTTACCCCGCGAGTTACTACGAAGGCGCGGTCAAGGAAGTCACCGTCAACGCCTACGAGCGCGATGCCAAGGCGCGGGCGGCCGCGATCGCCCATCACGGTCTTGACTGCAAGGTCTGCGGCTTTGATTTCAAGCACGCCTATGGCGAGCACGGCGAAGGATTCATCCACGTCCACCACCAAGTGCCGCTGTCGACCATCAACAAGCGCTATAAGGTCGATCCGGTCAAAGACCTTGTGCCGGTCTGCCCCAACTGCCACGAGATGCTGCACAAGGACAATCAGACGCTCACTGTCGCCCAACTCCGTACCATCATGAAGAAGGCCGGCCGCCGTGGCGGATAGGCCGGGCGCCGATGCCCCGATCTCGATCGCCGAGGCGGTCAAAGACCTGCTGACCATCGTCCGGCGCCTGCGGGACAGCTACAGCGAGCACGGCCGCCACTTCACGCTCGACGGCCGCCTCATCGGCGACATCGGCGAGGTGCTGGCCGTGCAGCATTATGCGATCACGCTGACCACCACCCAGACTGCCGTACACGACGCCGTGACCGCCGATGGCCGAAAGGTCCAGATCAAGGCCACGATGAAGGACAGCCTGACCTTCCCTTGGGGCGATGCGCCGGACTACTACATCGGCCTCAAGATCCTCGAGGACGGCACGTACGAAGAGATCTACAACGGCCCGGGGGCGATCATTAAGAACGAGGCGCTCGCCCGTCGCAAGAGCCGACCGAAGACGGGGAGTCATGTCGTTTCGATAGGGGTTCTTGCGCGCTTGCAGAAGTCGGTTCCGCCGAATGAACAAATCCCGAAACGCGAGGAAGTCGTCAGGGACTAAGGGTCGCTCTCCGTGAGTGATGGTCGAGCGTCCGCCGCGTGTTGACAATAAGCGCCGCACTCCTCATGTTGACCGCTCACCGGTCGATGGAGCCGCCGCAGCAATGAACCGATACCTGGCCTCCGGGATCGCCGTCTTGTCCGTGACGCTGACGGGCTGCGCCTCGACGCCCATGCTGACGGCAAAGAACACGCCGCTCTGCGGCGAAGGCACGGTGCCGACGGTCACTCAACTCCTCGCTCCGTCCTTCGAACAGAAGCGGGAGTGCACCGCTCCCGTGCAGACCGGGTCGGGCGGCACCGCGATGCCGATGCAGTCCGTCCCGCGCGCCCGCGCCGAGTTCACGCCTGCCGATACGGATGTGCCGGAGGTCTTCGTCGGGCTCGCGATCTCGGGCGGCGGCAGTCGTGCCGCGCTCTTCGGGATGTCGGTGATGAAGGAACTGGATGAGCTCGGCATCCTGCAGCATGTCTCCGCCATCTCGACGACATCCGGCGGCGGGCTGGCCGGCGCCTACTACGCCTTGAACGCCGACGAGATCGACTGGGCGCAGGCGCAAGATCGGATGGCGACAGACTTCCTCGGTAAGTGGCTGCGACGGAATGCACGTCTGGGGTCGCTTTGGCGGCTCACGACGACGGACGAGGATCGCTCCGACCTGATGGCGTCGGTGTTCAGCGAAGATCTGTTTGCCGGCAAGACCTACCGAGACCTCGGACCGTTCAAGCCGGGCACCGCGCCCATATGGCTGGCCAACACCACCAAGATGGGTGACAACACCCGGTTCACCTTCACGACGAAGAGCTTTGATGAGTTGTATTCCGACCTTGCGACGATGCCGATTGCCCACTCCGTGATGGCTTCTGCGGCCTTTCCGGCCGTCTTCAATGCGGTGACGCTGCGCGAGTACCAACCGAAGATCTTTAACGGCGATCAACAGGTGACCTCTGGCGGGATCGGCTACAAGCACCTCATCGATGGGGGGCCGACAGACAACTTGGGTATCGAGGCCTTGCTCACCCTCGCCCGGTCGCACGCCTTGTCGACCATGGGTCCTCTCGGAAACACCGACCCGACCGCGCGGCAGGGTAAATGCCTCATCATGATCATCGATGCCCACCCGCGCGGCGTGCCGAGTCGATACGATGAAAGATCCGACACGCGCGGCGTCTCTGGGCGTCTTCTCGATACCAACTTCCTCGATGCGCTCGACGCGCTGCTCGCCGCACGACGAGCCGACTTGCTGGGCTACCTCGGATTGGAGGACAGCGATGGGTATGGCCGTCGGAACACACCGCAAGTCGTATTCTTTGATTCGCCGCTGTATTCCTCGCGCATCGGCCCACCGCGCCTCGGCCAAGTGACCCGTGTCGGCACGAAGCGGATCGACCCCCTGGAATATGATCAGACCGACGCCTTGGAGATCGCTGACCGGCACGAGGTACAGCAGCAAACTTTCCGCTGTGCCGCCTGGCACATCAACTTGGGTGGACTCCAAGCGATCGCGAACTATCGCGCGGATCCGGCAGACGGCGCTCCCGTACGCGACCTACAACGCGACCACGAACTGGACGATCAGCGCATGGGGTTGCACCGCCTCGTCTCACAGGTAGATACCAACTTCCGACTGGCTGGCCCGGAGGGCTGCCCCGCGCAGTTGATCGACAAGGCGTTGCGCGAAAGCGCCACCGTCTTGGTCGACGAGGACTATCGGAGCCGCGAGGCTGTCTGCCGTTGGCTCCGCCACAACGGCTTGTCCGTCAGCGAGGACTGCGGCGATTGGACACCCCCTGCGTCAGAGACCCGCCTGCCGATGCGGGGTGTGGTGGTGCCGGCCGGCGTCGCACCCGGCGGCGGCGCCCGCGACGAAGCAGTGATGTGCCCCGCCAATGCGACATCCGGGGCGCCTTGACCCTGGCGGCAGCCGGGGCGCGGCCTTGTCCTAGGCAATGCACGAGACGGCTCCTCACCCCCCAACCTTCGGCCCGGCGCCATACACCGAGTAAGCGGTGTTCCCCACGCGGTACTGCCCGGCGAAGTAGGCGCGGTTCGGGGTGACGCTGGTATCGACGAACGCGAGCCCGGTGGCGGTGGTGCCGTTCTGCAGGTTGTTCGGGAAGCGGCAGTTCGAGAGGGTGTAGGTCACGGCATACGCGTTGTAGGCGGTGTTGATCGTCGACACCTGCCCGTTGGTGATGCAACCGGTCGACACCTCTTGGGCGAACAGCACGCCCGCGCTGTTGATGTTGATGATCTGGCCGGTGAACTGGTCCTGCCAGTTGCCGGTGATGCGCGAGAGCGCGCCGCCCTGGTTGTAGACCGGGTTGAAGCTGAGCGTGAGCGTGCCGGACTGCGGGCCGCCGCAGACTGCGACCGCACAGCCGGGCGCCGGCGTGTAGCTGACCGGCGCCGTCATCGACTGGCGGGCGGTGAGGCTGCCTCCCGTGATGGTGGCCGTGCCGAGATAGGTCGGCCCCTTGGCGACTTGGATGTTCGAGCTGCTGAGGCTGTTGCCGCTCGTGACCAAGGTGCCCCAGTACTGGGTCACCGGCGCCGCGTCATCGACGATCAGCTGGAAGCGCCCGTCCTCCGCCGCGAGGGCATACACTGGGAGACGGCTGATCGGATCGATCCCTTGCCAGATGCCGCCCGGCGACGCGTTCGAGACGGGCGGGGTCGGCGTGCCGCCACCCCCGCTGCTGCTGCCACCCCCGCCGCCGCCACAGGCAGAGAGCGCGGACGCGAGACCGACGACGAGACTGAGACGAAGCGCTGAAGCGTGCATGGGATCCTCCGGGGATGACGTCGGCCGGTGCTGCGCGGCCGTTGGAGGACACTTTTAAGGGGCGCGGGGGTCAATATTTGAGCCGGGCGGGGGCGGGCGGTGCTCGAACACGCCGCGCGGTCCCTCAAAGTCGCCTGAGAGCCGCTCGCAGCCCTCTGCCCGGGAATCTGCGCGATCACGCCAGATTTGCGGCTGGGCACAGCGCCAACACTTCGGGACGATAGCCGCGCCGACGCGAGTGCCGCGCGGTGTCCTGTTCCGTCCGAGGCGCGTCGCTCATCATGCTCCCTTGCCGGTTATACGGCTTTGCCGTATAGTTTGCCGTGTTCACCTTCGTCGAGACGAAGTTGTTCACGCGGCTGATCGCCGAGTACATGTCTGATGACGAGTACGCGGCGCTGCAGTTCCATCTCGCGGTGCATCCCGAGGCGGGCGACGTCATCCCGGGCTCGGGCGGCGTGCGAAAGCTGCGGTGGCCGGGTTCAGGCCGCGGCAAGCGCGGGGGCCTCCGGGTCATCTACTTCCTGCGCCTGCGCGCGGGAGAGATCTGGTTGCTCACGGCATATCCGAAGAATGTCCGCGACTCGATACCGGCCTCGGTGCTCCGCAAGATCAGGGAGGAATTGGATGGCTCGTCCCAGGAAGATCGGCGCCGAGATCCTTGACGGCCTGCGCGAGCTCAAGCGCGGCGAGGTCGGCCGTGTCACCCAGGTGCCGGACATCGCCGGCATCCGCGAAGGCACCTGCCTTTCGCAGGCGCAATTCGCGCGCCTGCTCGGTGTGTCCGTGCGCACGCTGCAGGACTGGGAGCAGGGCCGCCGCGCCCCGTCCGGCGCCGCGCGGACGCTGCTCCTGGTCGCGGCCAAGCATCCACAGGTGCTGCTCGAGGTGGCATGAGGCCGCGGCCGGGCGGGCCACGCATAACTGCATGAACACGCGAGATTCGGAGGTGGGACGGCGGTAGCGGTCGGCGGAGCATGGGTTCTCGCATTTCCAGCGATGAATGCCATGGCGTATCCCATATGATACACTCCATCGACCCGCCCGAACCTCGGATCGAAGAGACCGATGACTACGCCGCGTGGTTCGCGAGCCTTCGGGATCGCAGGACACGGACGCGCATCGACATCCGGATCCGTCGGCTCGCGTATGGCAACGCGGGTGACGTGAAGCCTGTGGGCGCAGGCGTCTCGGAGCTGCGAATGGATCACGGTCCGGGATACCGGGTGTATTTCATCCGCCGCGCGCCGATGTGGATCGTCCTGCTGGCGGGCGGCGACAAGTCGACTCAGGAACGGGACATCCGTATCGCAAAGCGCAACGCTGACGGCCTTTAGGAGAGCACCATGCCCAAGACCAAGACCCGCCCCTGGGATCCCGCCGAGCATCTCGCGGACGCGGAGGACATGGCCGCTTACCTCGAGGCCGCGCTCGAGGACGGCGATCCGCGCGTGGTCGCCGCGGCGCTCGGCGACATCGCGCGCGCCAAGGGCATGACGCAGGTCGCGCGCGACACCGGCCTCGGTCGCGAGAGCCTCTACAAAGCGCTCTCGCCCGACGGCAACCCCGAACTCGCCACCCTGCTCAAGGTCGTCGCTGCGCTGGGGTTGCAACTGCGAGCCGTGCCGGCGGCGTCGAACCTGCGCTGATCGAGTTGTCCGGGTACTGACGCGTCTTCAGAGCGCCGTCGACCGTGACCGCTCGCCGCCCTCAACGCACCGAGACGTGCAGCGACTTGCCGAGGGCCTGAGCGTACTTCTCCAAGGTCGAGAGGCGCACGTCGTCGCCCCGCTCGATGCGGCGGACGATCGACTCCGTGGTCTGCATCTGCGCGGCGACCCAGGTCTGGGTCCGCGTGCCACGCGCCTTCCTGAGCTTCGCGCCCAAGGCTGCGCGCGCCGCGGCACGTGCTTCGGCGTCGGCGACCTTCGACGCGAAACCGCCTTCGCGCGCGTCGCGGGAGCGGATGTACCGGTCGAGATCGTCGGGGATGGCGCTTTTCTTCATAAGCGGAATGTAGCCGCTCATATTTAGGCGGTCAAGACGGAGGCGTGCGCACACAAGGAAACCGATCCGGAGCAGACTCAAGGCGTAACTGCCTGTTTTGGCCGGATTCACATCTGGCGCCGCCCCAGCCGCGACCGAAAGATGGCTACACAAGCCGCTTCCCCCAGCGGTATCCGGTCGGATACAATGCAGACGTTCGAGCTGAAGTCGACCGGGATCTTCGATGTATGGCTACGCGCGCTCCGCGACAAACGAGCGCGGGCGAGGATACTCGCGCGGCTGGACTCAGCTCGGATGGGGAATATCGGAGATGCCCGAAGTGTCGGTGGCGGTATCCGCGAGCTGCGGATTCATATGGGCCCCGGCTACCGGCTCTACTTCGTACAACGCGACGGAACCCTGCTGTTGCTGTGCGGTGGCGACAAATCGACGCAGCCGCGCGACATCCTCAAGGCTCGCCGTCTACTGACCGACGACGAGGACTGCTGACCATGCCCAAACGCCGCTTCAGGCCCTTCGACACCAGCGCATTCCTCGACGACGACGAGGTCATCGCCGAGTACCTCACCGCCGCGCTTGAGGACCGCGACCCGGATGTCTTCCTCACCGCGATCAGCCAGGTCGCCAAGGCCCGCGGCATCGCCAGCATCGCCGCGCGCAGCGGCCTCGGCCGCGAGAGCCTCTACAAGGCGCTCGCGCCCGGCGCCAAGCCGCGATACGACACCGTGCTCAAGGTACTGCAGTGTCTCGGCGTGAAGGTGGTGCTGAAGGCGGCGTGACGTCGCCCGGCAACTACGCCAGGCCAGCAGTATCAATTCCTGAGCCCGCGCAGCGGTACGCTCACCCCATGTACCCCATCGACATGCACACGATGTCCCGCGCCTTCTATCCGATCTGGCGCGCGGCCGGGGAGCACCTGAGCGCGCAGGTCGACGGCGGCATCCGCTCCTGGCTGCGCGCCCATCCCTATCCGCCCTTCCTCGAGCACCTGTCGTTCCGGCTCGGAAACCAGCTCTTCTTCATCCGCGTCGAGGACGCGGACGGGCAGGTGATGGGGCCCGGCAATCCCGGCGGCGTCCTCACGGCCGCGCGGCAGGCCAACGGGCACGCCTGTGTCCTGCCCATGAAAAAGGCCCCGTTCACCGACGCTTGGCGCCCGGCGATCGCAGGTTGGGGACTGCTCGACGCGCACACCCGACAGCCCATCGACCCCGTCGCGCTCGTCACCGACGAACCGATCGAGATGACCCGCTGGGAACTGCACGACCTCGCCGTGCAGGTGGTGCGCGACCAACTGCAGCAGCAGGGCTTCAAGCTGATGTCCTGGCAAGGCAACCCCGAGGTCGACCCTGCCATCTGGTTCATCGGCCAGACGACGCGCCCCGAGTGGGTGGTGGTCCGCACTGCGCGCTACCCCGAGCAACCGCCGGGACGCCCGGCAAACTGGGACGCGATCGCCGCCCACTGCGCGCAGACCAGCACGACCGGACACTTCGCAAGAGTGGGGATCGCCAGCGCCGACCAACCGTTCAAAGCCGACGGCGAACCCGCCGTCCCGCTGTGGCGCGGGCACGGCATGAATGTGCGGTATGAGGGATTGGAGTAGAGGGCGCCGAACCAGAGCGCTGTGAATCGAACCGCCAAGGGGACCCCGCAAGTTCAGATATAGTTGAGCGACCTCGTGCTCGAGCCCAGAAGATGCGCGGACGCGGCCCTCTTATGTTCTGGCTTTTCCGGCTGGCCAAGGTCCTTGCCGCCGCATTCCTGCTTTTCGTCATCTATCTCCTCGTCGGATTCGCCCGATCGCAGGTCGAAGTCGGACCGACCGGCGTCCATCGCTATTGGCTGGTGCCCCTCGCGCCCTTCGGAGGCATACGCGCCAATATCTTCTCGGGTACCGGCGATACGGTGTCCGTCCGCGGCTTCCTCGATGGTCCTGTGGTGCAGCGGACAGGCGCGGACGCCTGGTCGGCGCGCTGGTTCTGCGAGGATCGCATCGGCGCGTCAGAGGGTCGCGGCGATACACTTGTTATCGTCTGCGCAGGAAAGACGCATCGCTTTCCGCTTGCCCCGGTCGTGACTGCGGCGCCGATCGCGCCGATGCCCGAGCGCGTGATCGCGCTCAGCGACCTCGAAGGCAATGCGCGGTTCCTCGACACGGCGCTGCGGCAGCTAGGCATCACGGACGGGAACGGCGGCTGGACTTTCGGTCGCGGTCATCTGGTAGTGCTCGGCGACTCGGTCGATCGGGGGCGCGAGGTGTTCCGTGTTCTCTGGACCCTCTACCGCTTGGCTGGCGAGGCGTCGGCTGCGGGCGGCGCGGTCCATGTCGTGATCGGCAACCACGAGCAGTATGTCTTGAAGGGGTTGCTCACCCAAGCGCACGAAGATCATCGTCATGCACTGCGGCGTATGGGCGGATTACGCGAGTCTTTCGCGCCCGATACGGTCATCGGCGAGTGGTTGCGCCGCCAACCGGTGATGTTGAAGCTTGGCGATACGCTCTTTGTGCACGGCGGTGTGAGCCCGCAGACAGCGTCACAGGGATTCGACATCGCCACGCTCAACAAGACTGCCCGTGACTACTGGGTCCGGCGCTCGACCGACGCAGCGACGGATGCGGTCTTCGGATGGTCCGGGTTGACGCAGTATCGCGGCTATCTGTCGGCGCAGCCGCGCGATCCGCTTGCAACCAAGCGCGAGGTCGATGCGATCTTGGCGCGCTACGGTGCGCAGCGCATCGTCGTGGGCCACACCCGAGTGCGCGCTGTGACGTCGCACTACGACGGCCGCGTCTGGGCCATCAATGTCAATGGCGACGACGCCCGGCCGGAGGTGCTCGCAATCGAGGGTGGCGTGCCGCGCGCCCTGGACATCGGCGTACATCGGCACCTCGACCCGCCCGGTCCTGGCGTCATCCGTGATCTTCGATGGTCGGACCCCGCCGACCGGCATCTCATTGCTGAACTGTTCGGGGATGCGTGGGAACTGGAAAGGATCCCGCATCCCTACTGAGCCGCACCGCAAGGAAATCTTTTTCCAAGCTCAATTTATGAGCCTGCGCAGGCGCACGCTTCCTCCCGCGACCACCCATTTCGACCGGTTCCCATGCGCGGGAGTGGAAAATGCCTGTACATCCGCTGACATTCAGAGCGGCTCTTGGCCTCATTGCCCTTAGCGGCTCTCTCTGGACGTCGACCGCCAATGCCCAGTCCGCGCTGGACGCGCGAGCGCAGTCGGCGCCGGCAGAAGCCACGGCTGTTGGCCTGAAAAGGAAGATCGCCATCGCGCGCTTCTCGAACGAAACCCAGTCCGGTACCTCCTTCCTGGTGGACGCCTCCGGCGACCGGATCGGCAAGCAGGCAGCGGACATCCTCAGCGCCCGGCTCACCGACACCGGCAAGTTCCTGATGTTCGAGCGCCAGGATCTGGACGAGGTCTCGACCGAAAAGATGCTCGCCGGGCTCAAGGAAGACGGCGTGGCGGTCGAGTACCTGATCGTCGGGTCTGTCAGCGAATTCGGGCGCTCCACTCAAAGCGAGTCCGGCATCTTTCAGCGGACGAAGACCCAAGAAGCGTATGCAAAGGTGAACGTCCGCCTCATCGAGGTCGCGAGCGGCCGGATCATCTCCGCGACCGAAGGGGCGGGCAGAGCGACGTCTGAAGCGAAGACCACGATGGGTGTCGGTGCGAGCGCGGGTTATGACCAGAGTTTGACTGACAAGGCGATCTCGGCCGCCATCTCCGAGGTGACCAGCCGGCTTGTCGAAAACATGACCAACAAGCCTTGGCAGTCGTTCCTGCTCTCGAAGCAGGATGGCCAGTTCATCATGTCGGGTGGCAAGCGCCAGGGCATCACGCCGGGGCTGCGGCTGTTCGTCTATCTGATCGGCGAACGGATCAAGAACCCCCAGACGGGCGCAATGGTCACGCTTCCCGGGCGGCGGGTCGCCGAAGTCCAGGTCATCTCCTCGTTCGGCGAGGATGAATTCAACGAGCTCTCCTTCGTGACCGTTGTCTCGGGAGAGATCTCGAGACCCCTTGGCGACTACTACCTCTCCGATCAGTGATACGAGGCCATTCATGAAATCGATGCTTGCGATATTGGCACTGGTATTCCTGGCGGGCTGCGGCGCTCAACAGCAAATCGTGACCGCCGCGCCTGAGAAGACCGAGATCGTGGTCTTGGGTTCGACGCTGGTCGGCACAACCATATCGATCGGCGGTTCATTCAAGACCACCGTGCGGCGGGAGGACCTCGTGGCCTATCGGATGGGGGTGCTCGGGGCTGCTGACAAGGACGACGAGCGGCTCGAGCGGGTGGCCATCACGGTCGACCCGGGGACCCATCGTGTTCGGGTAGTCCGCGGGGGCACAGTGCTCTTCGACGAGACCCTGTACATCGGTCGCGGTCAGGTACGCGAGGCGCGGCTCAAGTGAAGACTCTCTTCAAGGGCTTGTCGGCCGCCCTACTGATGGCAGTCCTCAGCGGTTGTGCCACTGTCACGGAGGCGGGGTACTTCTGGGGTGATTACTCGTCCAGCCTCTATCGCTATACGAAGAGTCCTTCCGACGAAACCCTGACCGCGCATGTCGCCACCCTCGAGAAGATGGTCGAGGAAGCGGAGAAACGAGACCTTCGTGTCCCGCCCGGCATCCACGCCGAGCTCGGCCACCTCAAGGGCAAACAGGGCGACGCAGTGGCCCGAGACCAGCACTTCGTCGCAGAGGTCGGCTTGTATCCCGAGTCGCGCGCGTTCGTCGAGAGGCTGATCGCCGCGCAGCCGAAGAAGGTGGGCCAGTGATGTTCGCGAAAGCCGCTTTTGGACTTCTGGTGTTGTCGTTGGCGACAGGGTGCGCGACGACGCCGATCGGCACTCGCGCAGAAGCATTCCCCTCGATGTATACGGACAAGAAACCGACGTCGATGCTGGTGGTGCCCGCGGTCAACAACTCGACCGCCGCGGACGCCGCTGACCTTCTGAATGTCACGGTGGCGCAGCCGTTCGTCGACCATGGTTACTACGTCTTTCCGATGCCGGTCATCACGGAGATCTTTCAACGGGAGGGCGTCATCGATGGCGCGCAGGCGCGGTCCCTCCCCATGGGCCTCTTCCGGAAGAACTTCGGCGCCGATTCCGTCCTCTTCCTGACGATCGACGAGTGGGACAAGAGCTATGCGGTGATCGCAGCCAACATCACCGTCGGCATCCAGTATGTCCTCGTGTCGACCGACTCGAGCGAGGTGCTGTGGTCCTACCGCCAGAAGGTGGTGATCGACACCAGTGGCTCGTCCGGCAACCTGCTGGTCGACATCATCTCGACGGCGATCAACACCGCGATCGCCGACTACGTGCCGGTGGCGGCACAAGTGCACGCGCGGGTGGTCCAGAGCCTGCCGTTCGGGAAATACCATCCCCAAAGCGGCGTCGACGGCGCACTCAAGACGGTCGACCTCTCGGCGAGGGACTCAGCGATAGCCGCTCAGCAGTGATCGAAGACTTTGCCGGGCCTGTGCACTCGTATGCACCCGGTAATGACGAAGTACTAACGCGGACACAGGGCGCTGCTGCCCCCCTCTCAAGCGCGGCAGCCCGGCCATTCGTCTACGAACGCACCCGATATCCGGCTGGCCACCGCCTAGCGACCCGCCGAGGATGGCGGCTCCCCGCCCCTACCCCTCTGTGTTGACAACCGCTATACACCCCGCCACCATGCGTATATCTGATGTATATCGACCGGGCGCCAATATGCGTGACGCAGCCATCAACCTTCGCGCACTGCCGGAGCAACGCGACCTGATCGACGAGGCTGCCGGCCTCCTCGGCAAGACGCGCTCGGACTTCATGCTCGAGGCAGCCTGCGACAAGGCGCGTTCGGTGTTGCTCGACCAGACGCTCTTCCAGTTGGACGAGGCGAAGTACGCACGCTTCCTCGAATTGCTCGACGCGCCCGTCGATGCTCACGCCGGCCTCGACCGCCTCCGCGCCATCAAGGCGCCCTGGGACGCCGGCGCGTGATCCTGCGGGCGCCCGTCCCGCTGTCGCCGGACCACGACATCAAAGATTTCAAATGCGGCGAGCCGCAGCTGGACGACTGGTTGCAGCGCCGCGCGCTCGCAAACCACGCGAGCGGCGCGACGCGTTGCTTCGTCTCGCTGGATGAGGCGCACCGGGTGATGGGCTACTACGCCCTTGCGGCGGGCGCGGTGGCCCGGCGCGATGCGACCACGGCGGTGCGCCGCAACATGCCGGAGCCCGTGCCGGTGATGGTGCTCGCGCGTCTTGCCGTCGATCTGCGTGCGCGCGGTCGCCGCCTCGGCGGCGCGCTGCTGCGCGACGCCTGGCAACGCTGCGAAATCGTCTCGCGCGAAGCCGGTGTACGGGCGATGCTCGTCCACGCGCTCGATGAGCGCGCCTGCGGATTCTACGAGCGCTACGGATTCGTGCGCTCGCCCATCCACCCGCTGACGCTCATGCTGCCGCTGGGTGGGCCGCGATGAACTTCTGGGAATACACGCTCTGCCTGTGCTGTGCCCTGTCGAGCGTGGGCTTCATGCGGCAGGCGTTCGACGACGCCCTTCAGTCTGCGCCGCTGAGCGTGGCCCCGAGAGAGGTGCTGCTCGTCCTCACGGTCCCGGCGACGATGGGGCTCTTTGCCCTGCCGGTCTACGCCTTCCTCATCATGCCTTGGTGGCAGCCGGTCGTCGGGTTCGTGCTTGCGATGTGGATCGCCCACCTCCTCAACGACAAACTGTTCGCCGGGACGAAGCATCCGTACAGCTGGGCGATCGCCTTCTCGATGATCACGGCGCTGATATTCGTCGTGACGGTCTTGCCGTGATGGTCTTGCGCTAGCCCTGCTGCGTGAACCGGTAGGCGTCCAAGTTCGCCACCGTGTGAGCGCCGCGCGGTACCGTCACAGGTGCCTCCGGCTGGAGGAAGCCGGGGTCTGCCACCTTAGGTGACAGACCCCGTGAGCGCCTCACTTCTTGGTCGTGGCGTCCTTGTTGTCCTTGGCGTCCTTGTTGTCCTTGGCGTCCTTGGCAGCCTTCAGATTCTCGCGGCAGTTTGCCGATACTTTTTCGGCGTTGGCGACGAGACACGCCTGAATCTTGGCCTTGTCACGTGACCTGACTTCGGCCGAGCACAGCTTCTGCGCATCGGCCTTGCAGGCACCGGGGTGCGGCTCGGTCTGCGCCATGGCTGCGCTGGCCAGGAAGAGGGACGCGAGGGCGAACATCAATGGCAACTTCATGGAACTCTCCTTAGTGACGACGATGGAAAAGGCTTGGAGTCCGGTCGCAGAGGACTTCAGGAACTCTGAACCTCAGAATGTATAGCGAACATTGACGCGGAAACCGTCGCCATCGGGCGCGCTCGAATTTCCGGAGATGATCTCTCCATACGTGGCGGTGACGCCGAATGCGGGCGACAGATTGATACCGGCAGTGATGCCGGCACCCATCCAGGTCTTTTTGTTGTTGTCGTCCTTGCCATCGGTGGCGGTCTCGCCACCGCTGTTGGCGGTCAGATCGATCGAGGCCCAGAAGGCCCGATTGAAGTTATGCGTCAGATGGCCTTCCAGCCGGAACAGAGGATCCTGGTTGCGGCTGCCGGCGCCGAACGGTTCATCGTTGGACGTATAGAAGGTGACACTGGGGACGAACTCGAGCGTCGTCAACTGCGGCGACAGGAAGGACCCGCCGAATGACCAGCCGAGCGGCGCGCCAACGCGGAAGGCCCAGCGATTGGTGCCGAGGTTGATCGCTTTGTCGCCATCGTATTCGCCGGTCGGCGCGGTGACCATCACCAGTGCGCCAAGCGCGAAGCCCGGCTTGAACTCAACATATTGCTCGCGCGTCATCGCCGGCGACCCGACGATGCCGAACACGCCGAGCAGGCTGATGTCGCCGATGCCGCTGCTCTTGGTTTCGCGGGTGATGGTGTTGTTGCCCAGTGGACCGGAGAAGACGGCCTTGCCGCTGACCTCGCCGTATGGCGCCACTATCGCGATGGCACTGGCGTTGCCGGCCACGCTGAAGGCGCGTGTGTACTGGAGCACTCCGACGTCGACATCGAGATCGGCGTCTTTCAACGCCGTCGCCGGATCGAGCGAACTGTTGCTGCTCTGGAAAATGCCGATCAGATTGAAATTGTTGGTCCCGACCGGTACCGGGAAATAGGCACGCGGGCCGTCATCGACGGCAAAGGCAGGTGCGGCGACAGCGAACAAAAGAGATGCTGACGCCAGTCTCAGGGCAGAACGCATAGCGATATCTCCGGGGATATGTCGGTGATGTTGTTATCGGAAGGGCTCGGCGTCGGGGAATCTCCAACTGCCGTCCAGGATCTCGGCACGCGGTCGATAGAGTCGGACGGTGTAGTTCCAACCAGGCATGATCCGCAGGTAATTGGGGGCTTTGGGATCTCCACCGAAATGAACGGTGACGCTGCCGTCCTTGTTCTTTTTGGCGGTGACATTGTTGACTGAGATGGCGCTCTCCGGCGCCTCGTAATAGCCGTCCTTGTTGTAGACCGTGATCGACCAGAACCCATCCACCGGCACCGCACCGACCGTCAGCGAGTGGGGAGTGGTGCCGTCATTGGCCGCGACCGACTTCAACAGGTAGGCTGCATCACGCGGGGCATTCCCTCCCCAACCGACGGCAGTGCCGACCATATGGCCTACCGGATCGACTTCGCCGGCATCGCCGAACTTGACGGCACCGGGCGGTACGAAAGCCGCCAGGGGCAGCATGATGTCATGCAGTTTGGCGCGCTGCGCCTCGTCCCAATCCGGCACCTCGAAACTGCCGGGACTGGCCTGTGTTGCGGTGGTCGCTGCCTGTACCTTGCGGCCGGCAGCGACATCGGCCGGACTCGCCGGATCGATGAAGGTGCGGATGATGACGAAGGCGTAGCGCGTGCCGATCGAATCGCGGGTCAGCGTATAAGTGCCCGGCTTGTAGGCTACGAGCTTGACGAAATGATCTTGGTTGACGACCTGCAGCGACTGGAAACGGCCGCCTGCTTCGGGCAGGGAGATCGTGACCGGCGATGTCAGATCGAACACTCCGCGCGAGTAAGGTGTGTCACGGTTCATCCGGATGACTTGCTGCTTGTCGAGTGCCGCAGGGCCGGACTCCGTACACAATCTGGCGAAACAACCAGCTTTAGCCTGGATGCCCATCACCCAATCGGTCTCGGCGCGGGTGAAATTGGCGGTGGTCACGGGCTGAGCGGCAGATGCCGAACCTGTTGCCACGAGTACACCGGCCGCGAGGATCAGTCTTGAGCCGACATTCATTTCTTGTCTCCTGTGCTGTATCAGGCGAGGGTGCGCCCGTACAGTGACATCACATGTAGCACTATGATGTAAAACAATTAAACATACTTAAACTGCACTGAACAATTTGCCAGAATTTGGTCATTGACCACGCCGCATCGATTTCGTCACGATGTGATCCATGAATGCCCAGATAGATTCCGCAACCCGCTTCATCGCCACCAATGGTTGGCTGAATACTTGTTCTCCAGACTTTCGCGACTGGATCGTCGCCAATCTGAAAGTTCGGATTCATGCCGTCGGTGAAGTCGTCAGCCATGGTGGAGATACCGGTGGCGGGCTTTTTTGCGTCGCGGAAGGACAGGTGTGTTTTCGGCCCAGCATCGACGTGGCCGATGTACAGATCAGCCGTTTCGGACTACCGGGTGTTTGGTGGGGGCATGCGCCGTTGCTCGGTGGAAAACGGCGCGGCACGGTGATCGCGATGACCGATGCCGTCTGTGGCGAGGTGCCTCAGGCAGCTTTGCGGACGCGGTTGAATGAACATCCCGGAGACTGGCGGGCGATCTCGCTCGGCCTTGCGGCGCTTTACATCGAGGCAGCCGGTGCTCATGCCGACTTGTTGATCGCCACCAGCGATCGACGCGTCGCAGCGACTATCCTGCGGTTGGGAGGCTATCGGCACTGCCTGTTCGCCGTCCCGCCGCCAGCCGCCTTCGCGTGTACCCAGGACCAGTTGGCCGGGGTGACGGCGCTCAGCCGCAATACCGTCGGCGAGATCCTGCGCGGGTTCGCACAAGCCGGAATGGTGGTTGCGCGCTACGGCCAAATAAAGATCGTCGATCCGGCGCGATTGATGACCCTGGTCGATCAGAACTGACGGGTTTACTCGCCGACGAGCCACTTGCGCAACGGCGCTACGGGCGCGTTCAGCCCCGCACCACGGTAAAGCTCCCGGGAGAACATGGTGGAATTGAAAGCTTCCGTTCAATCACTCGCCATTCTGTCTACTATCATAAGAGGTTGTGCGTTCTCGGCGGAGGGTGGTGCATGGATACGAAGCAAGTCACAGGTCAAGCCAAGGTTCTGATGCGGCGCCTTCTGCTGATGGGTGTTTGCGCGGTGGGGCTTGCGCCACTTGCTCCGGCGCCGGCATTTGCGCAGGCGCTGGATCGCCGGGTGTTGCCGATCGCTGAGCCGAAGTGGGAGCCGATCACCACACTCGATGCGCGCGACGCCAAGGCGCCACCCCGCTTCGAGGTGAAAGCGCCGGAGAAGGCGCCGAATGTGGTCATTGTCCTGCTCGACGACATGGGTTTTGGCCAGCCCGGCGCGTTCGGCGGGCCGATCGCCATGCCTGTTCTTGACCGGCTGGCGAAGGAAGGGGTGCGGTTCAACCGCTTTCACACCACCGCGCTGTGCTCGCCTTCCCGCGTGGCGCTGCTGACGGGACATAACCACCACGCGAACAACGCCGGCGCGATCATGGAGCTTTCGACCGGTTTTCCGGGGAACACCGGAATCCGGCCGCAGACCATCACCCCGATGGCGGAGATCCTGCGCCAGAACGGCTACTCCACGGCGGCCTTCGGCAAGTATCACGAGACGCCACCCTGGGAGGTGTCGGTGTCGGGCCCGCAGGACCGCTGGCCGACGCGCTCCGGCTTCGAGAAATTCTATGGGTTCATCGGCGGCGAGACCAATCAGTGGGCGCCGGCGATCTATGACGGCACCGTTCGCGTGGAGCATGCCCGGGGCAAGGACTATCACTTCACGGCGGACATGACCGACCGGGCGATCGGCTGGGTTTCGGCGCAGCAGGCGCTGACGCCGGACAAGCCGTTCATGATCTATTTCGCGCCCGGCGCCACGCACGCGCCGCACCATGTGCCAGCCGAGTGGATCGCCCGGGAAAAGGGTAGATATGCCATCGGTTGGGACAAGCTGCGTGAAGAGACGTTCGCGCGGCAGAAGGCGGCCGGGATCGTGCCTAGGGACGCAAAGCTGACCCCGCGGCCCGCGGAGATCCCGGCCTGGGATTCGATGTCAGCCGCGCAGAAGCAGATCCTCGAGCGGCAGATGGAGACCTATGCGGCCTTCGCCAAGCACACTGACCATCACATCGGTCGGCTGGTGTCCCAACTGGAGGCGCTGGGCGAGCTCGACAACACGTTGTTCATCTATATCGCCGGGGACAATGGCGCATCGGCCGAAGGCGGGTCCGAGGGCACGATCAACGAGATGATGGCACTGAACGGCATTGCCGGACGGGCCGAGCAGATGCTGCCGTCGATCGACCGGTGGGGCGACCCCAGCACCTATCCGCACTATGCCATTGGCTGGGCCTGGGCCGGCAACACGCCGTTCCAGTGGACGAAGCAGGTGGCGAGCCACTTCGGGGGCACGCGCAACGGGGTCGCGATCCGCTGGCCGCAGGGGTTCCGGGCGAAGGGCGAGATCCGCCAGCAATTCCACCACATCATCGACATCGCGCCGACGGTGCTGGAGGCGGCCGGACTGCCGCAGCCGGCTCGGGTGAACGGGGTCGACCAGCGGCCCATGGATGGTATATCGATGCGCTATGCGCTGGACGACGGCAAGGCGGCGGACCGGCGACGCACGCAGTATTTCGAGATGTTCGGCAACCGCGCCATCTATCACGAGGGCTGGGTGGCAGCGACGCGGCACTCGATCCCGTGGGACCAGATGACCCCCTTGCCGGCGCTTTCGGATGACCGGTGGGAGCTCTACCATGTCGACCGGGACTTTGCGCAGGCCAATGATCTGGCGGCCAGCAACCCGGCGAAGTTGAAGGAGCTGCAACAGGTTTTCGATACCGAGGCGCGGGCGAACAACGTCTATCCGTTGGATGACCGGCGCTCCGAGCGGTTCATCGCGCGCATCGCCGGCCGCCCGGATTTGATGGGCGGGCGCAAGAGCCTGACGGTCTATCCGGGGATGACAGGAATGATGGAGAACGCCTTCATCGGCGTGAAGGGCGTGTCACACAGCGTGACCGCTGACATCGAAGTGGGTGCCTCACCGGTCAAGGGCGTGATCTTGGCGCAGGCGGGGCGCTTCGGCGGCTGGAGCCTTTTCACCCATGAAGGCAAGCCCGCCTATGAGTACAACTGGTTCGGCCTTGAGCGGACCCGGCTGGTGGGAACCGAGGCGCTGCCGCAGGGCAACCATGTCGTCCGCTTCGAATTCACGCCCGACAGCCCCAAGCCTGCGGCCGGGGGGATGTCGGCGCTGTTCGTGAACGGTACGAAGGTGGCCGAGGCGCGCATCCCAAAGACCATCCCCTTCGCTTTCTCTGGCGACGAGGGCGCAGATGTGGGTGTCGACAATGAGACGCCGGTGTCGGAGCTTTACGGTGACAAAGATAATGGCTTCACCGGGTTGATCCGCAAGGTAGTGGTGGAGGTGAAGTAGTACGGACCGGTCTTGCGCTAGCCCTGCTGCGTGAACCGGTAGGCGTCCAACGTCCGCCACCGTGTGCGCCAGCGATACGTGAGCGTCGATCCCGGCCAATTGCTGCCGTTGTGGCCGTGCGCATCGATATACCAGCTCTTGCAGCCGGCCCACACCGTGCGCGCAAGCTCGCGCTGCACGCCCGCCGTGGATCGCTGGTAGACCTCGTCGGCGACTTCGACATGCGTGGCCTTCGACCGGTCCATCTGCTTGAGGCAGCGCATCACGTGGGCGATCTGGCTCTCGAGCATGTAGATGATGGAGTTGTGCCCGAGGTTCGTGTTCGGCCCGTACAGCATGAAGAAGTTGGGGAAGTCCGGGACCATGATCCCGAGGTGCGCCTTGGCGCCCTGCGCCCAGGCCTTTCTCAAAGATTTCCCGCGCCGCCCCGTGATCTCCAACGGCGCCAAGAACTCCTGCGTCGCAAACCCGGTGCCATAGATGATCACATCCACCGCGTGTTGCTGGCCGTCCTGCGTCTCGATGCCGGTGGCGGTGATGCGCCGGATGTCCGCCGTCTCCAGCCTCACGGTGGGTCGTTCGAACGCCGCGAGATAGTCGCTCGACAGCAGTATCCGCTTGCAGCCGACCGGGTAGTCCGGGGTCATCTTCTTGCGAAGATCCGCGCTCGAGATCTGCCGACCGAGCAGCTTCAGGAAGGGCTTTTCGCCCAAGGGTCTCATCAGACCTTTGAGTCGCGTGAACGCGACGACCCGGACCTCATACTTCAAATAAGTGCCAAGGCGCAGCAGGCGCAGGGCCCAGGGCATACGCTTGAAGAACGCCCGTTCCAGCCGGGTGTGCGCCCGGTCCGGGCGGGGCAAGATGTACGCCGGCGATCGTTGGAACACCGTCAACGACGCGGCTTGGTCGGCGACGATGGGCACGAACTGGATCGCTGACGCACCGGTGCCGATGACGGCGACGCGCTTCCCGCGAAGGTCGAAGCCGTGGTCCCAGTCCGCCGAATGGAAAGATTTCCCCGTGAACTGCTCTTGGCCGGGGATGTCCGGCACAGCCGGCCGGCTCAGTTGCCCCATCGCCGTCACCACGAACTGCGTCTGCAGCACGATGCCATCCGTCAGCGTGACCTGCCAGTGCGACGCCGCGTCGTCGAACGCGACCGATCGGACCTCCGCGCCGAAGCGGATATGACGTCTCAGATCGAAGCGCGATGCAAAATCCTGCAGATAGGCGAGGATCTCGGCTTGCGGTGCGAACTTCCGCGACCAGTCGGGGTTCGGATGAAACGAGAAAGAATAGAGGTGTGACGGGACATCACAGGCCGCGCCGGGATAGCGATTCTCCCGCCAGACCCCGCCGACATCGAGGGCTTTCTCGAGGAGGATGAAATCCTCGATGCCCGCTTTGCGCAGCGCCGCGGCCATGCCGAGCCCCGCGAACCCCGTGCCGATGACGATGAACTTGCGGGGTCGCGGTGGGATGACGGGCGCCTCGAACCTGCCTCAGGCGAATCCGCGGTTGCGCAGCAAGGCCTGCACATCAGGCTCGCGGCCGCGGAACGCGACGTAGAGTTCCATCGGGTCGCGCGTGCCGCCCGCCGAGTACACATGCTGGCGCAGGCGCGCGGCGGTCGGCGCGTGGAAGATGTCGCCCGTTTCCTTGAAGGCCTCGAAGCCGTCGGCGTCGAGCACTTCTGACCACATGTACGAGTAGTACCCGGCCGAGTAGCCGCCCGAGAAGATGTGCCCGAAGTGCGTCGGCCGGTGGCGGCAGACGATCTCGGCGGGCATCTGCAGGCGGGCGAGCGTGTCGCGCTCGGCGGCATCGATGTCGAAGGTCGCGGCATCCACGCCCGTCAGCATGTGGACGTCGAGGTCCACAAAGGCGCTCGACAAGAACTCCACGGTCGCGAACCCTTGGTTGAAGTTGCGCGCCGCCATCAGGCGATCGAGCAGCGCCTGCGGGATCGGCTCGCCGGTCTGGTGGTGCACCGCGAAGCGCCGCAGGATCGCGGCCTGTCCGAGCCAGTGCTCGTAGATCTGCGCCGGCAGCTCGACGAAGTCGGTCGGCACCGAGGTGCCGGCGACGCGCGGGAAGGTCACATCCGACAGCAGGCCGTGCAGCGCGTGGCCGAACTCGTGGAACAGCGTCTCCGCGTCGTCGTACGACAGCAACGCGGGCTGGCCCGCGGCCGGCTTGTTGAAGTTGCAGACATTGACCACGACCGGCGTGCGCACGCCGCCGAGCTTCCGCTGGTTGCGGTAGCTGCTCATCCAAGCGCCGGATTGCTTCGACGGGCGCGAATAGAAATCGCCGTAGAAGAGACCGATGAAGCGGCCGTCCCGCTCGCGCACTTCCCAGATGCGAACATCCGGGTGATAGACCGGAAGGTCGGTGCGCGGCTTGAAGGTGAGACCCCACAACTGGCCGGCGACGAAGAACTGCGCCTCGAGCATCTTGTCGAGCTGGAAGTAGGGCTTGAGCTGGTCCTGATCGAGGTCAAAGCGCGACTTGCGTACCTTCTCGGCGTAGTAGCGCCAGTCCCAAGCCTCGAGCTTGTATTTGCTGCCCTCGGCGTCGATCAGCGCCTGCATGTCGGCGCGCTCTTCGAGCGCGCGCTCGCGCGCCGGCTTCCAGACGCGTTCGATCAGGTCGCGCGCGGCGACCGGCGTCTTGGCCATGCGGTCGGCGAGCACGAAGTCGGCATGGGTCTTGAAGCCGAGCAGCTTGGCGCGCTCGGCACGCAGCGCGACCATCTCGGCGATGATCTTGCGGTTGTCCCACTGGTTGCCGTTGGCGCCGCGCGCGGCCCAGGCCTTGAAGGCCTGCTCGCGCAGCGCGCGGTTGTCGCCGAGCTGCAGGAAGGTCTCGACCGACGAGCGCGACAGCGTGATGACATGCTTGCCCGGCAGACCCGCGTCCTTGCCCGCTTGCAGTGCTGCCTCGAGCGCGAAGGGCGGCAGACCCGCGCGGTCGGCGTCCGTCTCGAGCACGAGGCGGTAGGCGTTCGAGTCGGCGAGCTGGTTCTGCTGGAACTGCACCGACAGCGTCGACATGCGCTGGTCGATCTCGCGCACGCGCTGCTTCTGCGCGTCGTCGAGCTTGGCGCCCGCGCGGACGAAGTCTTCGTAGTATTTCTCGGTGACGCGCCGCTGTTCCGGCGTGAGCGACGCGCGGTCGTCGTAGACCTGTTGGATGCGCGCGAACAACGCCGCATCCAGATAGACATCGTTACGGAAGGCGGCGAGCTTGGGGCTCACCTCGCGCTGGATGCGCTGGATGTCGGCGTTGGTGTGCGCCGAGGCGCGGTTCGAGAACACCGCTCCCACGCGGCTCAGCACCTCGCCGCCGCTCTCCAGACGCTCGATGGTGTTGCCGAAGGTCGCCATGCTGCGCTGCGCGGTGATGGCCGTGATCTCCGCCCGGCGCTCGGCGATGCCGGCCTCGAAGGCGGGCAGGAAGTGCTCTTCCTTGATGAGGTCGAACGGCGGCGCGCCATCCGGCAGCGTCCAGGCCTGCAGGAAGGGGTTGCCCGAGGTGTTGGCGAGCGCGGTGCGGGAGGCCGTGACGGCGACCACGGTGGCGGCGGCGGTGGCGGCGAAGAAATCACGACGATCCATGGAGCGCTCCTGACGATGGGGCTGGCAGGCCTGCGATGTTAAGGGATGCGGTCGACCGGTGTAAGGGGCGACACCTTCCCCGGTGACACCGATGCCGCCATCGCCTCGACCTACTACACTAGACCGATGTCCAGAGGCCGTGCATGACACCGACCAAACCGGCCTTGAGAGGGCATTTCCACCAAGCGATGTTCTTCGTGGTGGTGGGCGCCGGCGTTCCCTTGATCTACAACAGCGAAGGCCTTCTCGTCCGCGCATCGGTGAGCGTCTATGTGGTGTGTGCGCTGCTGACGTTCGGGGTGAGCGCGCTCTATCACCGCATCACCTGGTCGACCAGCGCACGAGCGATCTGGCGGCGATTGGACCACGCCGGGATCTATCTGATGATCGCAGGGACTTTCACCCCCGTCGCGATGATGGGCCTGAGTGCTGCGTCCGCGCACGATTGCTTGCTGACCATCTGGATCGTCGCGCTCGCGGGGATCGTCCAGTCCGTCTTCTTCGTGAACATCCCGAAGGTCTTCAGCGCCGCGATCTATCTCGTCGCAGGCTATCTCATCGTGCCGTACATGGCCGAGCTGCAGCAGACCATCGGGTCAGGCAATGTCTGGCTGCTGGTCGCGGGTGGCGTGGCCTACACGCTGGGAGCGCTCTGCTACGCGCTGAAGCGGCCGGTCCTCTATCCCAGCCATTTCGGCTATCACGAGGTCTTCCATATCTTCGTCAACGCCGGCGCGATCCTGCATTTCTTCGTGATCAACGACCTCGTCTTCTCCGGCTGAATCCACCAGCCGGGAAGACGGGGCCGCATAATCCGTGTGACGCGGGACGGGCTGGCCTGACATGGACGCATCATCGGTCTTGGGGCTCCTCGGCACGGCGATCGCCCTCGTCAGCTTCGCGTGGGCGGTCTACGGCCTGTGAAAGATGGGTGGTCCTTGACACGACTCTCCCGGCCGCTGTCCCGTCGGCGACGGGATAGAGGCTGGCATGCTGGACCGGCGCGACTGCCAGCTTCAGCGCTCGATCTGCACCGGCAGCCCGAAGCGCCGGAACAGCGCGTCCGGATCCGGGTCGCGCCCCCGGAAATCGCGGAACGCCTCTGCCATAGGCCGCGTGTTGCCCGCCTCCAGGATCGTGCGTCGGTACAGGGCAGCGACCCCGGGATCGTAGAACCCGCCCGGCGCGGCCAGGAACTTCTCGGCGATGTCCGCGGCCAACGCGTCCGACCAGAAGTACGTGTAGACGGCCGCGCCGTAGAGTTCCGAGAAGGTGTGCGGGGCGTGCGCGACCCGCAGCAGCGGCGTGATCGCGGGGGGCATCCCGAGTTCCGCCAGCACCTCCCGCTCGACCGCCACCGCGTCGAGCTCACGGCCGTCGGCGCGGCGATGCAGCCGGATGTCCGTCAGCGCGGTCGCCAGGTAGTCGAGGTTCATGCTGAACACCCGGTCGTGCCGGTGCGCGCGCTCGATCTTCTCGACCAGATCGATCGGCATCGGTTCGCCGGTGCGATGGTGGCGCATGAAGCGCGTCAGCACGGCGCGATCCAGCAGCCAGCGCTCCTGCAGCAGCGCCGGCGTCTCGATGAAGTCGGACGGGACCCGCATGCTGCCGAGCGCGCGATAGCGAGCGCCGTTCGCGATCATGTGCAGCGCGTGGCCGAACTCGTGGAAGATGACGTTCGCCCGTTCCCACTCGAGCAGCGGCGGCGAGCCGTCGGCGGGCATCACGACGCTGGAGTGCAGCGTGACCACCGGCAACACCTCTTCGGGACCGCGCTTTGCCGTGCGCTGTTCGCTCGCCCAAGACGCCGGACCCTTGCCGCGGCGCTGGAACATGTCCATGTAGAGCACGCCGACGGTCCGCGTGCCGCGCAAGACCTCGTAGACGCGGATCTCCGGCGCCACGGTCGGCACGCCCTTCAGTTCGCGCAGCGACAACCCGTAGACCTGCTCGGCGGCCCATGTCATGCCGTCCATCACGTTCTGCAAGGTCAGGTACGGGCGCACGGACTCGGCGTCGAAGCCGAACGCGCGTTGACGGTACTTCTCGGCGTAGTAGAGGCGATCCCACGGCTGCAGCGCGAAGTCCGCGCCCTCGGCCGTCGCGAGCGCCTGCAGCTCGGCGAGGTGCTCGCGCGTCCTCGGCAGCAGCAGGTCCCAGGCGCGCCGCAGCATCGCCTCCGCCACCTCCGGCGAGCCGGCCATGCGGCTCGAGGCCGCGTAGTGCGCGTAGCTGGGATAGCCGAGCAGTCGCGCCTTTTCGCCGCGCAGCCGCAGCATCTCGGTCGCGATGGGCGCGTTGTCGAACTGTCCGCGGTTGTCGCCGCGCGAGTCCCACAGGCGGAACACGCGCTCGCGCAGCGTGCGCGAGTCGGCCCGGTTGAGCACGGGCCAGACGGCCGGCCGCTGCATCGGGATCGCCCACTGGTCGGGCTTGCCGCGGACCGTCGCCGCCGCCTTGGCCGCGGCGATGCGGTCGTCGGGCAGGCCGCGCAGTTCGGCGGCGTCGGTCACGAACACGACGAGGCTTTCCTCCTCGCGGGCCAGGTTCTGGCTGAACCCGGAAGTGAGCTTCGCGAGCCGCGCGTTGATCTCCTTGAGCCGCGGGCGCTGGTCGGCGGGCAGTCCCGCGCCGCGGCGCTGCAGCTCGTCGTGCATCACCTGCACGAGCCGGCGGGCCTCGGGCGTCGGCGCGGAGCGCGGCAGCCCTCGGTGCACCGCCCGCACGCGCGCGTAGAGCGCATCATCGAACGCGATCTCGTCCTCGAGCGCCGACGCGAGCGGCAGCATCCGGGCCGTCACGGCGCGGATCTCGTCGCTGCTTGCCGTGCCGATGTAGATCTGCAGCAAGCGCTCGATCCGCAGCAGCGCGGTCCCGCTCGCGTCGAGCGCGGCGACGGTGTTGTCGAAGGTCGGCGGCGCCGTGTTCGCGGCGATCGCGCGTATCTCGGCGCGCTTCAGGTCGATCGCACGGCGGTACGCGGTCTCGATCGCGGCGGGCGTCGCGAGGTCCACCGGCGGCAGGCCGCCGAAGGGTCCGGGCCACGCCGTCGTCAGCGCGGCGAACGAAGGGTCGTCGAGGGCCGGCGGGGTGGCGGGGTCCGCGGCGGCGGCCGCGCCGCCGGCGAACACGCCTGTCGCGAGCGACAGGGCCGCGAGGGCGCAGCTTGCGGCAGCGCCGGTGGCTCGGAGCTTCGGCTCTGCTGCAGCACATGGCACGGCGTGATCCTCCCGAGGTCGACGGCTGGCTCGGCAGACGAGCCGTTCATCCGTCCGAGGGTACCGTCGCGGGCGTGCGGCTTTTCGGGCTGGCGTTACTCCTTTTTCGGCGACGGGATGCCCGGCGGGCCGTGCGCTCCCGTTGCGCGCCTTCATGCCCGGTGCGAGTATCGGACGACCGTGAGCCGCCAGACCTCCACCGTCGCCCCGGAGTCGCCCGGACCCGCATCGCCGGGCTACTCGATGTCGATCTCGGAACTGCGGGACCTCGCGCTCGCGGCCGGTGGGCCGGGGCGCCTGCCGCTCTGGCCCGCCGAAGCCGGCGATCCCGCGGTGAGCGCCAGATTGGCGGCACTGACGCCGACGGCGTGTGCGGGCCTGAGCGAACTGCTGACCCTTTCGGACGACCTGCTGCTGATCCGCTCGGATTTCCACGCCGACGGCACCGCGGACGGTCGCTCGGCTTCCTGGCGGCTCGACGCCCGCGGCTGGCTCTACCTGCACTTCCGGCTGGACGGGCTGACCTGCGATCAGACACCCGACGGACGCCGCCACACGATCGGGGGTGGCTCATTTTTCCTCGCGACCTCGTCGCAGCCGAAGTCGCTGGTCCGCGAGGTCATGTCGGACCTCTGGCGCGTGGTCACGATCGCGTTCCGGCCGTCGTTCGCTGATCGCGACCTGCGGGCGCCGGACGCCGCCCTGCCGACCGAGCTGCGGCGTTTCCAGTCCGGCGACGCCGAGTCCGATTTCTTCTACGCGAGCCAGCTGACCTCGGGCATGAGTGCCGCCGTCCGGTCGCTGCTTGCCCCGGCGATCCGCACGCAGGTACGGCCCATCTACCTGCGTGCGAAGGTCGTCGAGCTCGTCTGTCTCGCGATCGACCAGCTGCAGGTGCCTGCGCCCGCCACGGAGGCGCCGCTCAAGCTCAGCCACCGCGACACGCGGGCGCTCGAGGAGGCGCGCCGCGTGCTCGATACCTGCACCGAGCCGGTCTCGCTCGACCAGCTCGCGCGGCGCGTCGGCCTTAACCGCCGGAAACTCGCGCTCGGGTTCAAGATGCTGTTCGGCGCGACGGTCGGCGGGTACCACCGCGATGTCCGGCTCGAGACCGCATACCGCATGCTCGGTGCCGCGCGGTCGTCGGTCGGCTACGCGGCGGCGGTGGCCGGCTACAGCGACGTCGGCAGCTTCGGCAAGGCCTTCCGGGCCCGTTACGGCTGCCTCCCGTCAGATGTCCGGCCGTCGGCGGCTGCGCGCCGCCTCGTTTCCCCCCGGAAGTAACGCGCGCCCGATTTATCTGTAACGCCTGCCCGAAACCGCGCGGATGAGCGTCACTAGTCTTGGTCCGCAGACCGGCATTCGACCGGGCGGGGGACCCGATGCCGCAGGCGATCAGTCCGTGACGGCCGTCGAGCAATTGCAGGCGCTGGCGGCCGACTACTGGGAGTTCCGGCTGCGCGAGCACCCGACGGTCGCCCACGACCTCGGGGATGCACGCTATCGCCAGCTCCTGTTCCGCGAGTCGATCGCCGACCACGATCGTCGCGCCGCGGAAGCGAGCACCTTCCTCGCACGCCTCGCGCGCGTGCCGATCGACGCCCTCGAGGGTCACGACCGCCATTCGCATCGGCTGCTGGCGCGCGAGCTGAACTCCCTCGTCACGCACCATCGTCATGCCGGTCACCTGCGTCCGCTGATGTTCCCCGAGAGCCCGGACATATCGATCGCGTTCGCGCTGCAGCGCACCGCGGTCCGCGACCGCGCCGACGCCGACGACCATCTCGCCCGTCTCGCGACGCTGCCCGGGTACCTTGAACATCGGCGCGAGCGCCTGCTCGCCGGTGCCGCCGCGGGCCATCGCCTGCCGCGGGCGCTGCTGCCCCGGCTCTGCGCGTCGGTGGAGGCCCATCTCGGCACACCCGACGAGCACAGCGTGTGGTTTCGTCCGCTGGCGCAGCTGCCGGACGACGAGCGCTTCGCCGCGGCCCGGGCCCGACTTCCGCGTCTGATCGCGCAGGAGCTGCGTCCCGCCTACGCACGCTGGCTCGACCTGCTGCGCGGCGAATACGCGGCGCACTGCCGCGATTCGATCGGCCTGCGGGACGAACCCGAGGGCGAGGCGTACTACGCCTTCCTCGCGCGCGAGTACACCACCACCGCGGATCCGCCGACGGCGATCCACGCCACCGGGCTTGCGGAGGTCGCGCGGATCCGCGCGGCCATGGGGTCGGTCGCCGCGCGCGCGGGGTTCGCCGACGACCTCGCGGGACTGCGCCGGCACCTCGCGACCGAGCCGCGCTTCTACGCAAAGACCAAGGAAGAGCTGCGCGAGCGCCTCGAGGTGCTCGCGAAGCGCATCGAGCGGCGCATCCCGGAGTTCTTCGGTCGCATCCCGCGGATGACCTACGGCATCGAGTCGATCCCGGAGGCGCAGTCGGCGCAGCTGCCGCCGGCTTACGCGCAGCCGAACCCTCCCAGCCGCCTGAGCGCCGGCGTGTTCTGGGTCACCGGGCTGCCCGACCGCTGCCCGGCGCAGATGCATGTGCCGCTCACGCTGCACGAGGCCTGGCCCGGCCACCTGATGCACATCGCGCTGCTTCAGGAGATGGACGGCCTGCCCGCGTTCCGTCGCTACGGGATGATGAGCTACACCGCGTACATCGAGGGCTGGGCGCTGTACTGCGAGCAGCTCGGCCACGACTTCGGCCTGTACGACGATCCGTTCGCGCACTACGGCCAGCTCGAGATGGAGATGTGGCGCGCGGTGCGCCTGGTCGTCGATACGGGCATCCATGTGCTCGGCTGGTCGCGCGACGCGGCGATCGCCTACATGACGGAGCACCTGACGCTGCCGGGCGCGGCGATCGAGGCCGAGGTCGATCGCTACATCGGGATGCCGGGCCAGGCGCTGGCTTACAAGGTCGGCGAATTGAAGATCCGCGGCCTGCGCGAGCGCGCGGCCGGTACGCTCGGGTCGCGTTTCGACCTGCGCGCGTTCCACGACGCGCTGAGCGAGGCGGGTCCCGTCACGCTCGAACTCCTCGGGGAGCATGTACAGGCGTGGATCGACGCGCAGCGGGCGAGGGCGGCGTGAGGCCCGCCATCACGCCGTCGCCGCCGACCGCCGGGCTCACCGCACGGGGCGTGCACTTCGAGGTGCACGGTACCGGCGAGCCGCTGTTCCTCGGCTTCCCGATGATGGCCTCGTATTCCGCCGTCTTCGGCACCGCGGCTGCGGCCACGCAGCGCGGCTTCCTCGAACGCCTGACCGATCGCTACCGGGTGCTGGTCGTCGACTATCCGAGCATCGGCGGCAGCGCGACCATCCCGCCGCACGAACTCACTATAGACCGCGTCTGCGACGACATGCTCGCGGTCGCCGACGCGGCCGGCTTCGAGAGGTTCGCGTGGTGGGGCGGCACGTTCGGTGCCGTCACCGGATTGGCGCTGGCCGCGCGCAGCGAGCGCGTGAGCGCGCTGGTCTGTGCCGGCTGGTCGCCGCTCGGCATCCCGTACGCGGACATGGTGCGCGCGGCGACCGAGCAGATGGACGACCCGCCGCCGCACGCGCGCGTCGTGCTGCGCGAGCCCGCTCAGTACGCGCAATGGTCCACGTTCTACGGCAGCCTTGGCCCGGAATGGGAGCGCCGCACCGTCGCGCGCATCCGCTGCCCGCGCGCCGTGATCTACGGCGAGCGCGCGGAGAGCTCGGTCGGCCGCTTCCCGCTGCCGCTCGCCGCGACGATCCGCGCGAGCCGTCCGGAGCTCGATGTGCTCGGCTGGCACGTGGTCGAGCTGCCCGGCGCCGACGCCGGGGTCATCCTCGACCCGGCCGCGCTGGTCCCCGCCGCCCGCCAGTTCCTCGACACCGTCTTCGACATCCGAGTATCGCCACCAGGGAGAAATCGATGAACCCCAACCGACACCACTTCTCGACCCATCTCGCGCTCGTCTGCACGCTCGTGCTGGCCGATGCAGCCAGCGCCCAGCAGGCGCAGCCCGCAGAGCCGCGCACGGTCGCCGCGCTCGACGAGGTCGTCGTCACGGCGCAGAAGCGCGAGGAGCGCCTGCTCGAGGTGCCCATCGCGATCTCGGCGATCACCGGCCAGGCCCTCGCCGACGCCGGTGCGGTGCAGCTCGCCGACTTCCTCGAGAGCTCGCCGGGCGTCGGCATCGTCGACGACCAGTCGGGCACGCAGACGATCCAGATCCGCGGCATCAGCTCGACGTACGGCAACGCCACCGTGGGCTACTACCTGGACGAGCTGCCGTTCACCTACATCGGCAATTCGCAGGTGCCCGATGTGCGCACCTACGACCTCGAGCGCATCGAGATCCTGCGCGGACCGCAGGGCACGCTGTACGGCGACGGCTCGATCGGCGGCACGATCCGCATCCTGACGAAGGATCCCGACCTGACCAGCTTCCAGGCGGGCGTCGATCTCGACGGTTCGAGCACCACCGATGGCGAGGAGAGTTACGCGGCCAAGGGCATGCTGAACGTGCCGGTCGGCGGCACTGCGGCCCTGCGACTCGTCGCCTCGCACGAGGACTTCGGCGGCTGGGTGGACCGCACGGGTCCGGGCGCGGTGAAAGACCAGAACGGCCGCGACATCGACAACGTCAGGGCCAAGTTCCGCTGGCAGCCGTCGGAGGACCTCGACGTCGTGCTCGGCGCCTGGCTGACGCGCAACGACACGGTCGGCACCTCGGAATCGCTGCCGGACCGCACGACGCCGGTGCCGGCCGACACCTACGCCACCGACTACGATGTCTACAGCGTGACGGTGCGCTGGTCGGCGCCGTGGTTCGACGTCGTCAGCGCCACCTCGAAGATGGACTACGCGAACGACTTCATCTCCACCTTCGGGGGCGGCGCGTTCACGATCTTCGAGGAGCAGGACCTGCTGTCGCAAGAGCTGCGCCTGACCTCGAAGGGCGACGGGACCTTCCGCTGGACGGCGGGCGTGTTCTACCGTGACATCGACCGTCGCACGCTGACCAACCTCGCAGCCTTCGCGCTGACGCAGGACCAGACGCAGGAGAGCCGGTCTTGGGCCGTGTTCGGTGAAGGCACGCTCTCGCTGCTCGAGCGCCGTCTGGATGTCACGCTCGGCGCCCGGTACTTCGAGGACGACCGCCTGTTCAGCGAGCCGGTGGATCCCGCGACGCTCGCCATCGTCCAGCAGCTGAACCCGAACTTCCAGCCGCGCGTCGAGCCCAAGTTCGACACCTTCAACCCGCGCCTCAACGTGTCCTACAGGTTCAGCGACGACTGGATGGTGTACGGCAACATCGCCAAGGGCTTCCGCACGGGTCAGGCCCAGCCGGTGATCTCGCTCGTCCTCGCCACCCTCCGCGGCGTCAAGCTGCCGAGCGCGATCGACCCCGAGGAGCTGTGGAGCTACGAGATCGGCAGCAAGGCGTCGTTCATGGACGGGCGCGCGGTGTTCGAGGGCGCGGTGTTCTACAACGACTGGAAGGACATCCAGACGCTGGTCACGCTGCGCACCGGCCCGCGCGTCGCGGGTCTCGTCAACGGCGGCACCGCGAAGACCACCGGTGTCGAGCTCGGGCTGACGCTGCAGCCAGTGGACGGCCTGACGCTGCAGTTCACCGGCGCCTACATCGACGCCGAGTACACGCAGTCGATCACCGGCACGCCGGTACGCGACGGCGACCGGATCGTCGGGGTGCCCGAGACGACGTTCGCGGCCTCGGCGACCTACCGGTGGCCGCTGACTGCGGCGCTGACCGGTTTCGCACGCGGCGCGTTGCAGTACACCGGCGATCGCACGGACGCCGCGAGCGCGTTCACGCCGTCCGAGGACACGACCACCGCGGATCTGCGGCTCGGCGTGGAGGGCGGCTCGTGGTCGGCTTACGTCTACGGGGACAACCTCACCGACGAGGACGCGGCCATCGACCCGACGGCGGCCGGGCCGAGCGGCATCGCGACGCGCTTCCGGCCGCGCACGGTCGGGCTGAACGTGCGTTACGATCTCCGCTGATCGGGTGATGGTCGAAGTGCGGGGGAGCAGGGGATGAATGCACTGCTGGCGTTCATGAGCCACGACTGGTCGGGGCTCGCGATCGCTGCGCTCGTGGCCGCGCTGGGCTTGGGGCTCGTGGCGCTCCGGCGGCGCTCCCGCGCGGTCGCGATCACCGGCTGGGTGGTGGTCGCGATCGCGGCCCTGCTCGCGGCCGGTGCGATCTCCCATCTGGTGTATGCCGCGCAGCTTCGCGACGAGCACCCGCCGCCCGGCAAGCTGGTGGATGTCGGCGGCTACCGGATGCACGTGCTCGCCGAGGGCGATGCGCGCGGCCGGCCGCCGATCGTCTGGATGCCGGGCGGGCACGGCGGGGGATCCGCCTTCTACCACCTGCATGCAGCGCTGCGCGGCGAGGCTCGGTCGATCCTGATCGACCGGCCCGGCTCCGGCTGGAGCGATGCGGGACCCTTCCCGCGGACCACGCCGCGCGAGGCGGAGGAAGTGGTGGCCGCGCTGCGGGCCGCGGGCGAGCAGGGGCCGTTCGTGTTCGCCGGCCACTCGTTCGGCGGGTTGCTCGTCGCGAACGTGGCGCGCCGCTACCCGGAGCTGACCGCGGCCGTCGTGCTGATCGACGCGACGCCGCCGGACGCGCTGAACTACGCGCCGCCGAACCCGTTCATCGACGACATGTTCCGCGAGGCGACGTTCGGCGTGTTCCTGCGGGCCTTCGGCATCCGGCGCGATCTCGCGCAGCGGCTGTTCGGCGAGGAGCAGCCACCGGAGTTCCAGCGGGTGACCCGGCTGGTCGAGCAGCAGCTCGGCGAGGCCGGGCGTACGCTGCGGGCCGTCGAGGACGTGCCGAGGGTGGCGGCGGCGAGCCGCTCGAGCTTCGAGGAACTGCGCCGCGGCGGGCTCGGCTACGAGGAGACGGTCTACGACGGCGACCTGCTCGACCTGCCGGTGTACCTGGTCGCGCCGCCGCGCATGGCCGAGTTCGAGACGGTCGCGAAGGAGATCATCGGCGGACCCGAGCAGCGCGCGAAGCGCGACGCCGTCCGGCTGCAGCGGTTCTACACGCTGACCCGCGAGCGCTACATGGACGTATCGTCGCGCTCGGTCCGCGTGTTCGCGCCGGACGGCAGCGGCCACAACTTCCCCTTCGAGCACCCGGAGTTCATGGTCGAGACGATGCGACGTGTGCTCTCGGACGTCTCGCCATGAGCGACCCGCCGATCGCCGAGTTCGACCTCGCGATCAGCAGCCGTATCGATATCGCGGCGGCCCCGGAGCGGGTCTGGCCTTGCCTCGCGCGGCCGCAGGACTGGAAGCCCAGCGTCGTGTCGGTGGAGCGGCTGGCCGGCGAGCCCGAAGCGGAGGGAGAGACCCTGCGCATCGGCCAGCGTCCCGCCGATGTCACGGTGCACACGATCATGCGCACCGTCCGCAGCGACGCGCTGCGCTGGAAGGTGCAGACGCTTCAGACCGAGGACGGCCGCACGACCGACGGCTATGTCAGCTATGCCCTCGAGCCGGAGGGTCCGGGAACGCGTCTGCGCTGCGAGGTGATCGCGCGCTGCCGGATCGTGCTGCCCGATGGGTTCGACTCGGTCGAGGACTTCGCGCGGCTCGTGAACGGGTCGACGCTCGCCAAGCTCGATGCCGACCACGCCGCGTTGAAGCGCCTCGTGGAATCCGGGCGGGCCTGATGTGAGCCGCGCCGCGACGGCGACCGGGGGCGCGGCGCTCGGCACCGCGGTGCTCGCCGCGTACGCGCTGCCGCAGTTCTCGCAGTCGCTGATCCATGGCCCCGTGGGCGGGATCATCCAGGGCATCTACGCGCAGGAGTTCGGCCTGCCGCTCGCGGCGATCGCGACCGTGCTGCTGGTCGCGAGCATCGTCGATGCGGCGGTCAACCCGCTGGTGGGCTACGCCTCGGACCGCCACCGCCAGGCCGGCGGATCGCGCAAGCCCTGGATCCTCGTCGGCACGCTCGTCTGCATGGCCGCGAGCTGGTCGCTGTACGCTCCGTCGCCGCCGGTGACGACCACCTACTTCCTCGCCTGGCTGCTCCTCGCATATGTCGGCTGGGCACTGGTCGAGGTGCCGCATGCGGCCTGGATGCCCGAGATCACCTCGCAGTACGACGAGCGGACGCGCCTGGCGACATGGCGCGCCGTGTGCGCCTACCTCGGCATCACCACCTTCATGGCGCTGCCGTACCTGCCGTTCCTGTCGAGCCAAACGTTCTCCGCCGAGAGCCTGCGCTGGACGGCGATCCTCGCGCTCGTGGCGCTGCCCATGTTCGCGATCCTCGCGCTGACGATCGTGCCGTCCGGAGCCGCGGTGCGCGATGCCGGTGCTGCGGCGCCGCGCATCGAGTGGCGCGGCGTGCTGCGCAACCGCCCGCTGCGCGTGTTCGCGCTCGCGTTCCTGCTTTACCAGCTCGCGCCCGGCGTGATGAACGGCGTGTTGTTCTTCTATGTCGTGACGCACCTCGGCCAGGGCACCTTCATGGCGGCGCTGATGCTGCTGACGGTCGTCGCGGCGATGGCCTCGATCCCGGCATGGGGCTGGCTGTGCCAGCGGATCGGCAAGCACCGCGCGTGGGCGCTCTCGTGCGGGATCGGCGCGGTGCTGATACCGTGCTTCGCCCTGGTGCCGCAGGGCCCCGAAGGCACGGTCTGGCTGGTGCTGGTGCAGCTCGGCGTCGTGGTGTCCTTCGCGATCTTCCCGGTCGCCGCGCCCGCGGTGCTCGCCGACGTGATCGACTACGCGCGCCTGCGCTACGGCGCCGACTACGGCGGCTCCTACTTCGCGATCTACAACGTGTTCTACAAGTCGCTGGCGAACGTGGGCGGCGCGATCGCGCTGGGCGTGGTGGGCTTCGCAGGCTTCGATCCGCAGCTGCCCGCGCAGCCGCAGAGTGCGACGACCGCACTGCTGGTCGTCTACTGCGGCATCCCGGCGCTGCTGCTGGCCATCGCGGCGCCCCTGATCTGGCGGTTCCCGATCGACGCGCGGCGGCAGGCCGTCATCGCGAAGCGACTGGCCGCCCGCGATGCCCGTGCCGCACGCGCGTAGCGTCCGGCGCTACGAGACGCCATGGGAGCTGATCGCGGACAACGTCGCGATCCAGGATCCCGGCGTCAAGGCGCGGATCTGCGTCGCTTCGCGTCGCTGACGCACAAGCCGAGCCCGACTGTCTTCAGACCGCGGGCGTGTCGAAGTAGGTCCGGCGATAGGCGACCTTGCCGTCCGCGAACCGGTAGGCGTCGGCGAAGCGCAGGCGCACTTCGCGCCCGTCGTCCAGCGTCGCCGTGAGCTCGCCCATCGCCACCGCCTGGTCGCCGTCGATCACGACCTCGTCCACCGCGTGCCGGCCGCTGCGGATCACGCGACGCCGGCGGTAGAAGTCGTCGAGGTCGTCGAAGCCGCAGATCGTCGGATAACCCGGCCGGTCGTAGGCGACGTCGGGGTGGAAGAACTCGGGCAGCCGATCCCAGTGGGCACCGTCGATCGCCTCGAACATCTGCAGCACGAACGCCTTCATCTGGGTGCCTTCGCGGCCGTGCGGAGCCGCTCGCGCGCCATCGCGAGCGCCGCGGCTTCCGTGGACATGTCGTCGCGATCGGCGCGCGCGAGCACCTCGAGCGTACGGTCGTGGATCAGGTCGATCCGGCGCAGCACGTCCTCGCGGTCGTAGCTGCCGAGGATGTCGCAGCCAGCGTTCAGCATCCCGCCCGCGTTGATCACGAAATCAGGTGCGTAGACGATGCCGCGCGCACGCAGCGCGTCGCCGATCGCGGAATGCGCGAGCTGGTTGTTCGCGGCGCCCGCGATCACGCGGGCGCGCAGTCGGTCCGGCGTGTCCGCGTCGACCGTGCCGCCGAGGGCGCAGGGCGAGTAGACGTCGACGTCGGCGTCCTGTATCGACGCAGCGGATACGACCATCGCGCCGAACGCCGTCTCGGCGCGTGCGACCGCCGCCGGGTCGGTATCCGCCACAGTGAGCTTCGCGCCGGCCTCGTGCAGCTGGCGGCAGAGCTCGAAGCCGACGTGGCCTACGCCCTGTACCGCGACGCGCAGGCCGTCCAGGTCCTCGCGCCCGAGCCGTCGTCGCACGGCGGCCCGCAGGCCTTGGAACGTCCCGCGTGCGGTGAACGGCGACGGATCGCCGGTCTTCTGCCCCGAGTCACGGAGCCCGAACACGTAGCGCGTGTGCCGCGCAAGCGCTTCGACTTCGTCGATGCCGACGCCGACGTCCTCCGCGGTCCAGTAGCGGCCGCCCAGCCGCTCGACGCAGCCGGCGAAGGCAGCGAGCAGTTCCGGTGTGCGGCGTGATGGATCGGCGATCACGACGCTCTTGCCGCCGCCCAGCGGCAGACCCGCGAGCGCGTTCTTCCAGGTCATGGCCGCGGAGAGCCGGAGCACGTCCGCGAGCGCGGCGTCCGTCGAGGGATAGGGCCACAGGCGGCAGCCGCCCGCGGCGGGGCCGAGCACGGTGCTGTGCAAGGCGATGATCGCGCGCAGGCCGGTCCGCTCGTCGGTGAAGAACGAGATGTGCTCGTGGTCGGCGAACTCGGGTGCGTCGAACGGGCTCATCGGCTGGCCTCTCCGCGGCGGTGCTTCAACCGGTCGATATCGTCACGCCATCAGTCCGCGAAGTCTTCGCAAAAATGTCGGTTCTCAGGGTGTTCCGGGACTAGAATTCGCTCTGATAGCGCTTCAAGCGAGAAATCCATGCCCATCGATCTCGACCGTTATGACCGGAAGATCCTGCGTGCGCTGCAGGACGATGCGGACCGTTCCACTGCGGAGATCGGCGAACTGGTGGGTCTGTCGCAGGGTCCGTGCTGGCGACGCATCCAGCGACTGAAGGGATCCGGCGTGATCCGGCGGCAGGTCGCGCTGCTTGACCGCGACCAGTTGGGCCTGTCGCTGCAGATCTTCGCGCATGTGAAGCTCTCGGCACACGGGCGCGCGAACGTCAACGCCTTCCTGGATGCGGTCGCGCGCTTTCCCGAGGTGCTCGAGTGCCATGTGCTGCTGGGCGGCGTCGACTGCCTGCTGCGCGTCGTCACGCCGGACATGAAGTCCTACGAGACGTTCTTCTTCGAGCACCTCTCGCAGCTGCCCGGTGTCACGGAGGTCAACTCCATGGTCTCGCTGCTCGAATCGAAGGCGACGACGGCGCTGCCGATCCGCTGACGGGCGTACCCCCTGGGCGAGGCCGCTGCCGGCAGGCGACAGCGACGTTCCGGTCAGGCGCGGCGTCGCGGCGTGCGGGGGCCGCGTGCACTGCGGGCCGGCGGCCGCGGCGCGAGCGGCGGCGCCGCTCTCTGCAGCACCGGTTTCACGGTGAAGCTGGACTGGATGTGGGCGACGCCGGGGATCCGCGTGAGCGTCTTCAGCAGGAACTGCTGGTAGCTCTCGATGTCGGCGACCACCACGCGCAGCAGGTAGTCGGCGTCGCCGGTCATCAGGAAGCAGCTCATGACTTCCGGCACCTGGGCGATGCGCGACTCGAACGCGTTCAGCGTCTCCTCGGTCTGGCGCTCCAGCGTCACCGAGACATAGACGCTCATGTGGCCGCCGAGCCGCCATCGTGGCGGCGAAGGTCAGTCCGGTACGATGATCGTCCAGCCTTTCCCATACGGGTTCGTTGGGCTGTCGTGCCGGTACGGGCTGCCGGCACCGTTCGGGTTGTTGAGGCTGTCCGGCGAGTACGGGCTGCCGTAGCGCCCGTAAGGGTTCGAGATCGAGTCCGGGTCGTACGGATTAGCCGACAGTTTCCCGCGGAAGTTGCCCTGCGAGTCGTAGAGGCGCGGCGTATCCGTGGCGTAGGGGTTCGTGGCGCTCTGCGGGCTGTACGGGCTGCCATACTGTCCGTACGGGTTGCGGATGCTGCTCGGGCTGTACGGGCTGCCGACGCTCGAATACGGGTTGCTTGTCGAGCCGGTCTGGTAGGGGTTGGCCGACAGCTGGCCGATCGTCTGGGCGTCGGCCGTGGCGCAGATCGCGGCGAGCAGCATCGTGGCGGCGGGGACGGCGCTGCGGCGGATGCGGGTGCGGGGGTCTTGGCTCATGGTATGGCTCCGGGCGAGGGCACCGGGATGGTGCGGGGTCAGCCTGCGTCACGCCGGGCTCAAATATTGCGCCTGCGCGGCATCCTCGCAATCGAGGTGCCATGACCTCGGCGGGCGACGCTGCCGCCTGACCGCCCCCACCGCATCATCCGCTGAGCCTGCGGTTTGATACTGTTGGTCTCATGACCCTCTGGGCGTATCGGGACACCAAGGCGGAGCGGCTCGTCGAGAGACTGGCCGACACGCTCGCGGCCGCCTGGCCCGCAGACCCGATGGCGCCTGTCACGGTCGTCATCGGCAGCCGCGGCATGCAGCGCTGGCTCAACCACGAACTCGCGACCCTGCAAGGCAGCGTCGCCGCGGTCGACTTCCTGTTCCCGGGCAACGCGTTCGCGCGTGCCATCAAGGCGGTCCATGAGGCTGCCGGCGCCGGGGTCCGCGATGCCGAAGCCGCCGCCGTGGACGACGACTGGTCCGGCACGGCGCTCCACCGCCGGGTGATCTCCGCGATCCGCGCCCGGCTTGCCGACCCGGCCTTCGAGCGTGTCCACGGCTATCTCGGCGACTGCGACGGCCCGGTCGGCGCCCGCGAATTCGCCTTTACGCGCGAGGTCGCGACCACCCTCGACCGGCTGCTCTACGACCGGCCGGAGGACGCCGAGGCGTGGCGGGCCGATCCTACCGTGGCGGGCGAGCACCGCTGGCTTGCGCAGTTGCTCGCGGATCTCATGGTCGGTGCGCCGCCCACGGATCCGCCGTCCCGCCTCGCGCGACTGCGCAGCCTCCCGACGCAGCAGGTCCGCTCGCCGCTCTTCGTGTTCGGCCTCTCGTCGCTGCGCCACGGCGACAAGGTCCATCTCGCCGAGCTCGCGCGGCACATGGACATCCATCTTTTCATGCTCGTGCCCTCGACGGAGTGGTGGGCGGACATCCGCTTGCGTGCCCACGAGCGCGCGGCCCTGAAGCAGGCCCAGAAGCAGGCACAGACGCAGGGCGAGAGTGCGGCGCACATCAATGAGCTCCTGCGTGCCTTCGAGCGCAGCAACCAGATGCTCGCGGCCCACGGCGCCCCGAGCCGCGACCTGCAGCTGTGGCTGGAGGATCTCGGCTACCAGACCGTGGACGAAGACCCTGAGCCGGACGAGCCGCGTCATCGGCTGCAGGTGCTGCAGCGCTGGATCGACGCCGCCGACGAAGCGCCGCGCCTGCGCGAGCGCATGCACGCGGCCGGCGTGATCGATCACGATACCGGTCCGTTGCCGTCGATCGAGATCAACGCCTGCCATGGTGCGTTGCGCCAATGCGAGGCGCTGCGCGACGACCTGCTGCGACGGTTCGCGGCCGATCCGACGCTCGAGCCGCGTCACGTGCTCGTGATGACACCCGACCTTGCGACCTACGCGCCGCTGACCGCCGCGGTGTTCGGGCGCGACGGGACCGACGGCGTCCCCGCGATCCCGGTGCACATCGCCGACCTCGGCCTCACCGACACCAACCCGGTCGCCGCGGTGCTGCTCGATGTCATCGGGCTCGTCGGTTCGCGCGTCACCGCATCCAAGCTGCTCGACCTGCTCGGCCGCGAACCGCTGCGCGCCAAGTACCGCATCGACGACGACGATCTCGGTGCGCTGCAGGACCTCATCGTCTCGTCCGGGCTGCGTTGGGCCTGGGACGCCGAGGACCGCGCGCGGCACGACCAGCCCGCCGTCGACCAGAACACCGTGCGCTTTGCGCTCGAGCGGCTGGCGCTCGGTGTGCTGATGCCGGATCCGGGCGGTGTCGCGGTCGTGCCGGCGGCGCACGGCCTCGGTCCCGCAGTACCGGTCGACCTGCCGGGGCGTGACCACGCGGAGCGGTTCGGCACGCTCGCCGAGGTGTGTGATCGCCTGCAGCGCTTGCAGCAACAGCTCTCGACGCCTGCCACCGCCGGCGCGTGGCGGGCACGCCTCGAGGCGGTCGTCGATGCGCTCTGCACGGTGCCCGAATCGCGCGCCTGGCAGCGCACACGCGTGTCGACCACGCTGCAAGAGCTGCTCGCCGATGAGGCTGCCGCGGGCTCCGCCGCGGACGCCGCTGCGGATGCTGGGCTCGAGTTCGACCCCGCGAGCATCGCGGCGATGCTGCGTGATGCGTTCACGGTGCCGCGCGGCGGCGACCGCCCCAACACGGGTGCGGTGACGGTCTGCGCGATGGAGCCGATGCGCTCGGTGCCGTTCCGCATCGTCGCGATGGTCGGCATGGACGATGACAGTTTCCCGCGACCCTCGCGGCCCGCGGCCTGGGATCCCTTCGCCACCGCAAAGCCGCAGGAACACGACCGCCGCAGCCTCGATCGGCATCTGTTCCTCGAGTCGCTGCTCTGTGCGCGCGATGCGCTGCTGATCTACGGCCGCGGCTTCGAGCCTGCGCGCGGCGAGGATGTGCCGCTGTCGGTCGTGGTCGAGGAGTTCGTCGACCTGCTCGCGGGTGCGCTCGGCGTCGAAAAGCCGCGCGACCTGTTGCGGATCCATCCGCTGCAGCCCTGGAGCCTCAAGGCCTTCGAGGACGCGACCCGCCGTCCCTTCGATCCCACCTGGGCCGAGGCGGCCCTCGCGCAGCAGGGTGAGCGTCGGCTGAGCGGCCTCGCCGCGACTCCCGCGGATGCGGAGTGGCCGCCCGAGACCGAACCGCCGACCACGCTCACCGCGCGGGAGCTCGCCCGCGCGCTCGAGAACGCGCCCCAAGCCTTCCTCGAGAAGACGCTCGGCCTCTCGATGCGGGACAAGGACAAGGCGCCCGAAGACCGCGAGCCGATCGAACTCGATACGCTCGAGGCATGGAAGATCCGTGATGCGCTGCTCGACATCGTGCGTGAGAGCGCGGACGACGTCGACGTCGGGCCACTGCTGCAGCGGCAGCAGGGCCTCGGCGCGATCCCGTTCGAAGCGGGTGGTGCAGCGGTGCTGCAGGACGAGCTTGCCGCCGCGCAGGACATCGCCGATCGCGCAGCGGCGATCGAAGGGGAGCGCATCTTGGCCGCGCCGTACCAGACCGGCGTGAACGCCGAAGGCAGCGCTTCGCTGATGCTGACGGCGTCGTTGACGGATATCCGTCTGGGCCTGGATGGGCGGCATACCCACGTTTGGACACTCGCGGGAGGTAAGCCGAAAGGTCCGCAGCTGCTGGAAGTATTCGTCGCGATGCTGGTTGCGGTCGCGGCGGGTGCCCCCGTCCGCGACGCCGTGATCGTCAGCCGTGACGCGGTCACTACGCTGGAGGCGCCCTCGTCGGATGCGGTCCACGGCATCCTGTCGGACATGGTCGTCCTGTGGTGGCAGATCCGGCGACGACCGGTCGCGCTGGTCGCCCATTTCAGCCATGAGATCGCCGCCTATGCGGCCGAACATCCTGATGAGACGCCGGAAGAGGTGGTGCTCGCGAATGCCGAGACGTGGTTCGAGCGGGACGACGGCAAGGGTGCGATGGACGGCCGTGCGGCACGCTTGCTGTTCGGTGCCCTGACAGATCGCGATCTCGAGGCGCGCGCGGCAGAATTCTTGGAACTTGCGACCCGGGTCTGGCGACCGCTGTTGATCGCTCTGGGGAAGGTGCAATGACGTTGCGCCCGTGGCAGGAATCCGAGCCGTTGCCCGAACGCTCCGCTTGGCTGCTCGAGGCGAGCGCCGGCACCGGCAAGACCTACCAGATCGCGGGGCTCGTGCTGCGGCTCGTCGCCGAGTACGGGTTGCCCATCGAGCGCATCCTCGCGATCACCTTCACCAATGCCGCGACCGCCGAGCTCCGCGACCGCGTGCGACGGCGCCTGTCGCGCGCATTGTCCGTTCTCGAGGATGGCGGCGCTGACCCTGACGACAAGTTCATCGCGCACCTGCTCGACCTGCAGACGCCGGCGCGCGACACGATCATCCTGCGTCTGCGCATCGCGCTGCGTGATTTCGACCTCGCCGCGATCTCCACCATCCATGGTTTTTCGCAGCGGATGCTGAAGGAACTCGCGTTCGACTCGGGGCAAGATCCGGACCTCGAGCTGCTGGCCGATCCTGCGGAGATCCTCGAGGAGATCATCGACGACGAGCTTGCGCGGTTCTTCCATGGCGTGGGCGTTGAGGAGGTCGCGCTGTATCAAGCCGCCGGGATGGAACGGGCGATGCTGATGCGGGTCGCGCGCGCGATGTGCGGCGCGGTCGATCCGGTGCTCACGCCGTCCCGGAGCCCGGGCGCGGCGCCGCAGACCCTCGCGCGCTTGCGCGCGTTCCGCGCCGACTGCGCAGCGATGCACGCCACGCTCACGACGCCGGCGAGTACCACAGCCCTGCAGCGCTTGAGGGACACCAGCGAGCAGTTCCACCAGGGCCACTTGCTGAAAGGCCGCATCGAAAAAGTCATTGCGTGGCTGGATGCAGACGCGAGGCTGCCTACCGACGATACGACCTGCAAAGCGATCGACGCGCTGAGCGGGTCAGGGCTGCGCGCGGCGTTCGAGCAGAAACTGCGCAAGGGCGGCGACAAGGACGCGCTCACGCGTGAACCGTATTGGCTGCTGATCCTCGCGCTGGATGTGTTCGTCGATGCCGCTGGCGCGTTCTGGAGCGATTTCGCACCGTTGGCGGATTTCGCCGCGGAGGTGCGGGGGCGTTTCGACGCTGCCCTCCGACGCCGCCGTGTGCTGACCTTCGACACCATGCTGTCGCGGCTCGCCGATCGCGTGATGGAAGAGGGCGGTGCCGACAGCGCCGTCGCACGTCGCGTGCGCGAACGCTACGACGCCGTGCTTGTCGACGAGTTCCAGGACACCGATGCCGCGCAGTGGTCCGTGCTGCAAGCGGCGTTCCTCGGGCACCGGCGCTTGATGCTCATCGGTGACCCCAAGCAGGCGATCTATGCTTTCCGCGGCGCGGATGTGCATGTCTACACGCAGGCCGCGGGCGCGGTGGACGGCGATCGGCGTCGGACGATGAGCATCAACTACCGCTCCGACCAGAGGGTGCTCGATGCGCTCAATACGCTTTGGCGGCCCGGCTCCGACGCGTTCGGTGCGGCCGGCTTCGACTATGTGAAGGTGTCGCCGCCCGATACGGCCGCATCCGTAGACCCGGACGCCCCGCCAGGGCTCGAGATCCGGTGGTTGGACGCGCGTGCGTTCGGGGGCGCACTCGACGAACCCGTCTCCAAGAAGCGATCGGCGGATCTCGCCCGTCTGGCCGCGGCGGAGGTCGTCGCCTCGCTCTCGTCGACCGACGGCCGCGACCCGCCCCGCGTCGACGAGGCCAGCGGTCTGGCGGTGCTGGTCAACAGCCATGCGCAGGCCTCGGCCGTGCAGCGGGCGTTGCGCGATGCCAAGGTCCCCGCCGTCGCGGCGACACGCTCGACGGTCTTCGCCACCGAGGTCGCGCAGTGGCTTGCGACATGGCTCGATGCCGTCGCGGCAGCCGGACGCGACCGCGAGGCGAGGGCGGCCGTCGTGACGCCGCTCTTCGGCTGGACCGCGGCCGACCTCGCGTGGGCGCTCGTCTCCGCTGACGAGGGCGGGCGACCCTGGCAGAGGTGGGCCGCGAGGTTGCACGATGCGGCGTCGACGTGGCCACGTTGGGGTTTCGCCCGTGTGTTCGATCGCGAGGTCGTCGACCTCGAAGTCATGCCGCGACTGCTCGCGATGCCCGACGGCGAACGCCTCGCGACCGATCTGCGACATCTCTTCGAGCTCGTGCACGCCGAAGAGCGTTCGTCGCGAAAGGGACCGTCCGCCTTGGCGACTTGGATCCGCGCAGAGGCCGAAGTGGAGGACCAGGCCCGGGCGCAGCGCCTCGAGAGCGACGCCGAGGCCGTCCGGATCGAGACCATCCATGCGAGCAAAGGCCTTGAATACGGCCATGTGCTGCTTCCCTACACGTGGGATGTCCGCCAGCCCGCCGCCGATGCTGGTCCCATCGTGATCCGCGAAGGCGGCGTGACACGTGTCGATCTGACGCCGGAGTCATCGCCGGTGCGCATCGCCGCGCGCGGCGCCGCAGCCGACGAACGACGTCGGGAGGAATTGCGCAAGCTCTATGTCGCGCTGACCCGTGCCGAACACCGCAACGTGGCGTGGTATGGCCCGATGGGCCGGGACGGCCAGGCCGCCGCAGCGACCGCGATGGGGAGACTGCTGTTCCGCGATCCGGACACACGCGGACATGTGGACGGCGCGTTGCCTGATTTCAAGAAGCCCGGGAAGTCGAAGGGGGTGCCCAAGCCCGACCCCGCGGCCCCCGGTCCGTGGGCCGTCGCCCGCGCGCGCCTTGAGTCTTTGACCGTGCGCAGCGGCGGCGCCGCGGTCTGGTCGCCGGTGGAAGCGGTGCGGAGCGGAGTCATCTGGCGCCCCGTCCAGCCACCCGCACCGGTCGCGCCGCAGGTGGCCGCCTGGCCCACGGACCGCCCGTCCTTGCGCGGCGCGTGGAGAGTGACGAGCTACACCGGCCTCGCCGCGCGCAGCGCCGTCGCGTCTGTCGACGGTGAGGGCAACGCCACCACTGACGGCGAGCTCGAGCGCGATGATCTGCGCGCCGGACGCGACGAGCGACCGGGTGTCGTCGCGTCGTCGTCGATGCCGCCGCTCGTCGACATCGTGATGCCGCGCGGCGATGGTGACCGGCTCAAGCAGGGCCGCGGCACGGGCTATGGCACCTTCGTGCACGAGGTGTTCGAGGGCCTCGATCTCACCACTGCGCGCGGCAAGGACGGCGAGGGACTCCGCGACCTCGTGCAACGTAGCGCGGAGCGCAACGGGCTCGCCGCTGACCCGCAGATCGCCGACGAGCTCGCAGATCGTCTGCCGGGCCTGCTCGCGACGCCGCTCGATTGCGCGCAGCGCGAAGACGCGCTCCGCGGTCTGCCGTCGGGCTTCACGCTCGCGCACATCGGGGCGCGTGACCGTCTCGACGAACTCGAGTTCAACCTGCGGCTCGGCGCAGGCGCGCGCTATGCTCGGACGCAGCCGGTGGTCATCGACCCCGCGCGGGTCGAGGCGGCGTTGGCGTCGGCTCTTGATGAGACCCGGCTTGCGCCGCCGGAGATCCAGCCCGTCCGCGAGTGGCTCGCTCATCATCTGGACCGCGCCCGCCATGAGGGCGTGCAGATGTTCGAGGCTATCGCCGGCATCCTCACCGGCTCCATCGACCTCGTGTTCCGTGCGCATCCGGATGCGGTGCAGCGCGCCGCAGGCGCGAACGATCCGCGCTGGTTCATCGCGGACTACAAGACCAATGTCGTCGAGACCTCGACGCCCGGACACTTCACCGGGCCCTGGCTCGCCTGGAAGATGGCGACCACGGGCTATCCGCTGCAGGCGCTGCTCTACACGGTCGCGCTGCACCGTCACCTGCGGCTGCGCATGGGCGATCGCTATGACTACGACCGCCACATCGGTGGCTATCTCTATCTGTTCGTGCGCGGCATGGCCGGTCCCGACACCCCGCGCTGCGCCGAGACTGGCCGCTGCCTCGGCGTGTTCGCACACCGCTGGAGCAAGCAGACCATCGAGCTGATGGATGCGGCGCTGGGTGCCGATGCGGCGGGCATCGATGCGTCCGGGAGCGGCGGATGACCACCGCAGCGCATGCCACGCCTGACACGCCCGCCGCCGTCCGCGCGGCGTTCTTCGTCCGCGCGCAGCCCTTCATCGATGCGGGCGTGCTTGCCTCCGCCGATGTGCATGCCATCGCGCTCACCGCGCCCCGTTTCGGCGAGGATGATGTCGAGCGCATGCTGGGGTTGGCGTTCGCCGCGCGTGCGCCGCGTGTCAGCCATCCGGGTGTCGATCTGGCGTCGGTCCAGCGGCATATCGATGTGGACGAGGGCGACCACCTGCCGTGGCCGGACGACATGGCCGCTTGGGCTGCACGCACGCTCGCCTCGCCCATGGTCGGTGGTCCGGATGATGATCTGAAGCCGTTCGTGCGGCAGCCGCGCAGCAGCGCACCCGACGCACCGCTGCTGCTGACGCGCCGCATGTTCGTCGAGCAACGGCGCGTCGCGACCGCGCTCATGGCGCGTGCGGGCCGTGAGGTGCCCGAGTCGGCCCGCATCGCCGATCTCGACGCGACGCTGGCGCGGCTCTTCCCCACGGGCGGACAAGGCACCGACGGTCCGGACGGCGAAGCCGCGCGTGCGGTACGGTTGGCGGCGACGAAACGGCTCGCGCTGATCGTCGGTGGCCCCGGCACCGGCAAGACTTTCTCGGTGACGCGGTTGCTCGCCGCGCTGCTCGACGGTGGCAGGGAACTCTCCATCGCGCTTGCCGCGCCGACCGGCAAGGCGGCAGCCCGCATGCGCGAAGCGATCCGCGAGGCGACCGATACGAAGGCGCAGCCTCTGCTGGATGTCCCTGATGAGGTCCGCGCGCGTCTGCAGGCTTTGCCCGCGACCACGCTGCACCGCTTGGTCGGTATGCGTCCGGACGGCAGCGCCCGCCACACCGTCGACAACCCGATCCCTGCGCAGCTCGTGATCGTCGACGAAGTGTCGATGGTCGATCTGACCTTGATGCGCCGCCTGCTCGAGGCGGTGCATCCGGAGGCGCGGCTGGTGCTGCTCGGCGACCGCGACCAGCTCGCGAGCGTCGAGGCAGGCTGCGTGCTCGCCGATCTCGTGCCGTCGTCGGACCACAGGGACGGCGGTACGACCGGCGACGCGGTCGCCGCCGCCGCAGGGCCGCTCGCCGGGAACACCCAGACCTTCACGCGGTCACGCCGTTTCGAGAGCGCCCCCGACATCGCGCTCATCGCCGCTTGCCTGCAGAGCTATGCGACGCGCCACCCGGACCTGCCGCCCGATGATCCGCGCGCGGCCCTCGAGCGGGCGTTGGAGGTGTTCGCGGGGACGCGCCACGCGAGCCAGGAGACGGAGCCCGACCTGCGCATCGAACGGCTCGGTAGACCTGCGCGAGCGGGTGTCCTGACGCGGCCCACCGAGACCCAACTCGCACAGCTTGCAGGACCGTATCTCGGCGGCTATGCGGCGATGCTGGTCGCGGCGCTCGGTGACGCGACGCCACTCGAGGATCCCCGATGGCAGCGCAGCCTGCTGGCGGCCTTTGATCGTTACCGCGTTCTCGCCGTGCACCGGCGCGGCCCGCTCGGCGTGCAGCAGTTGGAGCAGGCGTTGGCGCAGCGCGTCCGTGCCGCCCTCGAAGTGGGCCGTGGCGA
>Ga0315903_10000184_pt1 | contig 92915 bp, 87 predicted proteins | sample LakEriMetagenome_7_FD_203524 | JGI IMG/M metagenome (GOLD analysis project Ga0315903, IMG submission 203524) | Freshwater fungal communities from buoy surface, Lake Erie, Ohio, United States - Buoy 2 MA119 | ecosystem: Environmental > Aquatic > Freshwater > Lake | place: USA: Lake Erie, Ohio... | reverse complement strand
GACGTTGAGCGTGGTGTAGAACGGCGGCTCACCCGGAATCGGCGAACCGTCGGCACCGATCGGGATACGGCCGACGCGGATCTGCATATCCTTGTAGTCGTAGTAGAAGCCGGCCAGGTTGAAGATCCCGCGACCGTCACCCAAGGTGGACTTCATGCCCGCCTCGAAGGCGTTCAGGGTCTCCGGCTTGACCGTGGCGGGACGCGGATTGCCCGCCGTGTCGAAGCCGACGGTGTTGTAGCCGCCCTGGAAGCCCCGTGCGAAGGACGTGTAGAACATCGTGCCCGCGGCCGTCGTGTAATCGACGCCGATGCGCCCCGTCGGTTCGCTCTGGGTGCTGGAGAGGTCGAAGGTCTGGCCGTCGAACGGCCCCCGGCCGACGAACTTGTTGCGCACTTCGTCGCGGTTGTAACGCAGGCCGAGGTTGAGGCGCATCGCGTCGGTCAGCTTGTAGTTGATGTCGCCGAAGAGCGCCGTGGTCTTGACGTTGTTGTCCGTGTCGCTGTTGAGGGCGCCCGGGATGGGCGGCAGGATGTCGACGCGGCGCTTCTCGCCCTCGTCGCCGTCCATGTAGAGGGCGCCGATGATCCAGTCCGCACGCTCGCCCTGATGCTGCAGCTGCAGCTCCTGCGTGATCTGCTCGGCATATTGCGGGAACCTGATGGTCACGCGGACCGGCGCCACCACGGGGTTCACATCGAGGAACGACTCGGGTTCGGAGTAGTCGATATAGCCGGTGATCGACTTCCACGAGTAGCCGTTGCCGAGGTCGCCCGAGAGGGTCAGGCCTACCGCGGCGTAATCACGCTCCTGCTTCGGCACCGTCGGCTCGTCGTAGTAGCCCTGGTCCCAGCCGTAGAGCGGCTTCGGGACCCGCTTGCCCGCGCCGTCGAGGGCGATCAGCTCGCCGCTGCCACCGGTCTCGTTGGTCTTCTGGCCGAACAGTTCGACATCGACGGATCCGACCTGCCCCGCGAGCGTGATGCGCCCGCCGGTGAACTCGTTGCCGTCGATCTTCTTGCCGGTGACGCGGTTGGTGATGCGCCCGTCGCTGCGCGTGGCGGTGCCGGCGAGGCGTACCGCCCAATCCTCGCCCAAGGGCGCGTCCAACGACGCCTCGAACCGACGACGGTTGTCGTTGCCGAACTCGATGCTGACATCGCTGCCGAACTCGTCGCCCGGCCGGCGCGTGATGATGTTCACTGCGCCGCCGGTCGAGTTGCGGCCGTACAGCGTACCCTGCGGCCCCTTCAGCACCTCGACCCGGTCGACGTCGAACACCCAGCTGAGCGAGGCGGCGGTCGAGGCCTGGTAGATGCCGTTGATGTGGGCAGCCACCGACTGGCCGCCACCCGGCACCTGCGAACCGACACCGCGCACCGCGATGGTCGCGCGGGTCTCGTAGTTCTGGATGTAGAAGCCCGGCACCTCGAACTGCAGGTCCTTGAAGGTCACCTTGCCGAGTTCCTTGAGGTCCAGCCCGCCGATCACCTCGATGCTCTGGGGGACGGACTGCACGTCCTCATCGCGCTTGCGCGCCGTGACGATCACCTCGTCGAGCGAAGCGGCCTTGGCCGCGGACTGCTGCTGGGCGAGCGCTTGCGGGGCAGCCATCGGGAGCCCGAGGGCGGCCGCGACCGCCGCTGCGACGGCGCCGGCACGAGGCGCCCGGACGAAGGAAACGCGTGCTGGAGACTCGGCGATCAGACGCTGGTGACGCATGACGATCTTCCCCCTTGGTGGGTGGCGTTGTAATGTCGTCTACAGTAAGTCGACACGGTAAATACTTCAAGTGCGCCCGGCGGCCGTGTCCGGGCGGGCCGCCCGGGCCGTACGCTGCTCCAGCCGGCGCCGGATGGTCCGGTGCCGGTCGGCGGTCAGCGGATAGCGCAGCGCGAGCCAGGTCGCCGCGGCGAACAGCAGCGCCGGGATATAGCCGTTGGCGGCCTTGAGCCCGAGGATGCCGGTCGCGTCGTTGGATGCGGCGCCCGGCTCGTAGCCGGCGATACCGGCGATCAAGAAGCCGATGGCCGGACCCAGCGCGAAGGTCAGCTTGCGGATGACCATCCACGCCGCAGTGAACTCGCCGCCCCGGTTGACGCCCGTGCGCAGTTCGCCGTAATCGACGATGTCGCCGATGATCGCGTAGAGCGCGACATCGCGGCCGGCGGAGAGCGCGTAGTACAGGGACATGTAGGCGATGTAAGCCGGCATCGCCCACTCGCCGGGCACGAGCAGGAAGATGGCGGCGCCCCACAGCACCATCCCGCCCGTGCTCGCGATCAGCAGCGCGCGCTTGGAGCTGCGCTGCAGCAACCACTGCCAGCCCTTCAGGGACACCGTGGCGACGACGATGGCCGTGATGAAGATGACGGAGAACGACGCCCCGATACCGAGGTAGGTGTCGAGGAACAGGAAGAACATCGCCCCCCCGATGCCGAGTGCGAGGTCCGACAGGAACGCCACGCCGAGGAACACCTGCAGTGGTCGATTGCCGGCCACGGCGCTGAAGGTGTCCTTCAGGCTGAACCGCGGCATGGTCGGCACGAACTCGCCGTTCGGCACTCGGTACACCGCGTACAGGATGCCGAGCGGATAGGCCACCGCGATGAACCAGAACATCACTTCCAGCGTGTCGAAGTTCATGCTGGTGGACGGCAGGAACGGCAGCAGCGGCGCGAGCGACAGCAGGATCATGCCGATGTTGCCGGCGAACTGCCGTGCGATGGACAGCCGCGAGCGCTCCTCGTAGCTGCGCCCGAGCTCCGCCGACCACGCGGTGTAAGGGATGTCGAAGAAGGTCCAGGCGAGGTAGTAGCAGAACATCCAGAAGGCGAACTGCCAGATGTCCGGCTGCGCGCCCGGGATGAACAGCCCCCAGGCCGAGAGCACCGCGAGCGGGATGCTGGCGATGAGCCACGGCTTGCGCGGACCCCAGCGCCCACGGGTCCGGTCGGAGAACACGCCGACGAGGACGTCCGTGGCGCCGTCGGAAAGCCGCAACAGCAAGAGCGCGAGCGACATCGCCGTCAACGAGAACGCGAAATCCTTGGTGTAGAGCGCAGGCAGTATCACGAGGCCCGGCGCCCGCAGCATCTCGAAGGGCCCCGAGGCCGCTCCGTAACCGTAGACCTGCGCGCGCGTCAGCCGCGCGGATCCCGTGGTCGCATCGCCGTTCATGCCCGTACCCTCCGTCGCATGCTCAAGCCTTGAAGGTCACCGATTTCAGGCGCGTGAAGCTGCGCAGGCCACCGAACCCGCCCTCGACCCCGAGGCCGGATTGCCGGTGCGGCTCGAACGCGCCTGTCGTCGCATCGACGCGGCCTGACTTCGGGTCGCCGCCGATGGTCACCGCACCGGCGCTGATCCGCCGCGCAAGCCGCATCGCCCGCCCGAGGTCGGCGGTCCACACCGTCGCCGTGAGGCCGTAGATCGTGCCGTTGGCGATCGCCACCGCCTCGTCCTCGTCGTCGAAGGTCATGACCGACAGCACGGGACCGAAGATCTCCTCCTGCGCGATCCGCATGCCCGGCGTGACACCGATGAACACGGTGGGAGACCAGAAGCAGGCGCTCGAGGGCTTCTGCGGCGAGCCATCGAGCAGCGCCGCCGCGCCCTCTTCCTTGGCGCTCGCCACATAGGCCTGGACCCGCTCGAACTGCAGCCGGCTCGCCAAGGGACCGAAGCCGGTGGCCTCGTCGAGGGGATCTCCGGGCGTGACCGCCCGCGCGCGCTCCGTGATCCGCGCGACGAGCTCTTCGGCCAACGAGCGGTGCACGACCAGCCTTGAACCGGCGACGCAGACCTGCCCGGTGTTGAAGGTGATCCCGCCGACGACCGCGTCCGCCAACCCGTCGAGGTCGGTGACATCCGGGAACACGATGTGGGGCGACTTGCCGCCGCACTCGAGGATCAACCGCTTCATGTTGGACTGTCCCGAGGACTCGAGAAGGCGCCGTCCGGTGACGGTGGAGCCCGTGAAGGTGAGGACATCGACGTCCATGTGCCGCGCGAGCGCTGCGCCTGCCTCACCGCCCAGACCCGGGACGATGTTGAGCACGCCGTCGGGGATGCCCGCCTCGGCCGCGATCTCGCCCAAGCGAAGGCAACTGAGCGAGGCTATCTCCGAGGGCTTGAGCACCACGGAGTTGCCGACGGCGAGCGCCGGCACGATCTTGGTGATGCCGACATAGGCGGGGAAATTCCAGGGCGTGATAGCGCCCACCACTCCGTGCGGCTCGCGGAGGTTGAGCACCAGCGCGGAGGGGTCGTTGGGGATCACCTCGTCGTGCAGCTTGTCGGCCATCTCGGCGACCGCTTCGACATGGCCGCCGACCTCCTGCATGTCGCCGAGGGCGTTCGAGATGGGCATGCCCATCTCGACACTGTCGAGCAGCGCAAGCTCGCGCGCATGGGCGCGCACCCGGTCGGCGAACGCGCGGACCTTCCGGCTCCGGTCGCGCGGCGACAGCTGCGACCAGTCGCCGCGATCGAACGCGGCGCGCGCGGCGCGCACCGCGGCGTCGATCTCGGCCTCGCCGCCGCGCGGCAACTCGGCCACGACAGCATCGGTCGCGGGGTTCCGCGACTCGAAGAGACCGTCGGTGCGCGCCTCGACCCGACGCCCGCCGATCCAGGGGCGCGGGTCCGACCGCAACGCCGCTGCAGCGGCGCGCCAATCGTCGGACAGGGGTCCTTGTCCGGTCATGTCCGTTCCACTCCTTCGCGGATGAGTGCTGCGGCGCGCTCGCCGATCATGACCGTCGGCGCATGCAGGTTGCCCGACGGGATGACGGGCATGATGGACGTATCCGCGACGCGCAGGCGATCGACGCCCCGCACGCGCAGCTCGGGGTCGACCACTGCCGCGGCGTCATCGCCCATCCGGCAGGTGCCGCTGGCGTGGTAGCAGATGCCGGCCGTGTCGCGCACGAAACCCTCGAGCGCCGCATCGTCGTCGATGTCGAAGCCCGGCGCGAGGCGTCGCACCACATCGCGCGCGAACGCCACGGTATCGTCGAGATATCCCCACGGACCGGAGAAGACGGGCAGGTCCGGCGACGGCTCGACGGGCGAACTGCGCAGATAACCGAGCAGATGGCTCGCCGGCGATGTCGCCCTGCCCCGCCGCGCGGAAAGGAACTCAAGGCCGGCCTTCAGCAGGTTGGGCCAACGCATGGCCGTGCTGTAGGTCGGCGTGCGGAACTCGTACCCGAGGTAGAGTTCCGGGTGGTCCTGCAGGTCCGCCCCCACGCGGGGTGCATCATGGACGACGTCCACACCGACCTCCCGCAGGTGCCACGCAGGCCCGATCCCCGAGACCATCAGCAACTGGGGGCTGGCGATCGCGCCCCCGCCTGCTCCCACAGGTCGTAGTCCCGGGGCAGGCCGGTCGCGTAGATGAGGCCGTTGATGCTGCTGCTGCCGCCCAGGATCCGGCCGCGACGCCACTGCTCGACCCGGTCGCCGCGCGAAGGGTCGGGGTCGGTCCGGTAATCCCAGGCATAGGCGTCTCAGTCACGGATGAAGACCTGCGCGCCAGGGATGCGCAGCTGCCAAGGAAGCCCGTCACCCCCCGCCTCGATCAGCAGCACCGAACTGCGGGGGTCCTCCGACAGCCGCGCGGCCACGACGCAGCCTGCAGACCCGGCGCCGACGACGATGTAGTCGAACTCCGCCGGATCGGGCCGCAGCGACATCGGGGCGCGTGGCTCAGCGCCGGCGCGCGTAGTGGCCGATGTGGATGGTCTTCCACCCGCCGCCCGCTGCCGGGGAGTGCTCCCACAGCTGCTTGACGCCGCCGTCGGGCGATGGCGACCACGCCATGCGGTGCTCGCCGTCGAAACCGTGCACGTTGCCGGTGCCTCGGACCACGAGCGTATCGCCCTCGAACACGCCGCTCATCACCAATGCATAGCCGTCGTCGTTCACGAAGGTCGTATGCCAGCGACGGCCCTCACGGTCGTAGTAGAAGAACGCCTGACCGAAACCGCTGATCGCGCCTTGCCAATGCTCCACCAGCATGCAACCGCCGAGCACGGACTCCACCCGGCTGACGCCCGCTTTGGCGCCCTCCATGCCGGTGACGTCGAACTCGCCCACCTTGAAGTCGAGGCGCCGATGCTCCGCGGCGCTGCAATCGCGCACCGCGGGCGCGGGCGCGGCGGACGCCGGTGGCACGCCCACCGACAGGCAGACGAGCGACAGCAGCGCGGAAGACGTGAGCAGGCCGGCACGGATCGGTCGCATCGAGATTCCTCCAGTGACCCCAAGGTCGATGCGCGACGCCTTGCACAAAAGCCCGAGGACGCCGCTTTGTCGACAACGATTATACAAGCACGGTACCATCGACCGGGATACAACGCGAGTGTCCGCACCTTCGAGGAGTCCGATGGCCCGCCACCACGACTACACCGCCCGGTTCATCAGCATCCCGATGCGCGACGGCGTGACCCTGGGGGCGGTGCTCTACCTCCCCTTGGGCGCGGGCCGTGTGCCGGCGGTCATGGAGATGACGCCCTATCTCGCCGACAACGCGCACCAGAACGGCATCGAGTTCTCCCGGGAGGGTTTCGCGTTCGTCGCCGTCGACTGCCGCGGCCGGGGCGGATCCGGTGGCGAGTTCACGCAATGGATCAACGACGGACCGGACGGCTTCGACGCAGTGCAGTGGATCGCGGAGCAACCCTGGTGCGACGGTCAGGTCGGGCTGTTCGGCGGCTCCTACACCGGCTGGAACCAGTGGATGATCGCCGGCCACCTGCCGCCGGCGCTCAAGACCATCGTCCCCTCGGCGGCCTACATGGGCGGCATCGACATCCCGCACGGCGGGGTCGGCTCGCCCTACCAGTACCGCTGGCGCGTCACGCTGAAGGACCACCACATCTCCTGGAACCTTGCCGCCGACACGCTCATCTTCAACCGCATACAGGGCGAGATCTACGCCCGGCACGGATCGATGCTCGAGGTGCCCGGCATGCTCGGCTTCGAAGCGCCCGGATGGGAGGACGACCTCGTCGCCACCGCCTGGGGACCCCACTGGGAATCCCGCCGCCCGTCACCCGAGGCGCTGCGCAAGCTCGACATCCCGGTGCTGTCTTTGACCGGCATGTACGACACCTGCCTGCCGGGCACGCTCACCCACCATCGCCGCTACGACGAGCACGGCGGCGAGCGGGCGCAGCGGCAGAACTACCTCGTCATCGGCCCTTGGGACCATCGTGGCATGCGCGGCACGGACCGGGTGTACGGCCTGCAGTTCGGCCCGGCCGCCAAGGTGGAGCTCTATCCGCTCAAGTACGCGTGGTACCGCTGGGTGTTCGGCCTCGGCGACAAGCCGGCCTTCCTGGACGCCCGCGTCAAGCACTACCTGTGCGAGGCCGACGAGTGGCGCGGAGGTGATTCTTTGGCGGCGGTCTGCGGCAAGCCCGCACCGCGCTATCTCGCCTCAGACGGCCATGCGACGGACGTGTTCCGCTCCGGATGGCTCACGGACGCCGCTGCGGACACGCCCCCCGACCGCTTCACCAGCGATCCCTTCGACCTGCGTCCGCTCGAGACCGAGCGCCGCCTCAGCCGCTCGCCGGAACTCACCTCCGGATGGGGCGCCGTCTTCCCCCGCGCCTACAACAGCCTGTTCTTCATCCAGGGCGGCGAGGACCCGACCAACGGCGTGTTCTGCCACAACACCTTCGGCCAAGGCGTGATCTACCACTCCGCGCCGCTCGAGACCCCCGTCGACCTGGTGGGCGAACCGGAGCTGCGGCTGTGGCTCTCCTGCGATGCGCCGGACGCCGATCTTTGCGTACTGCTCTACGAGGTGCTTGAGGACGGGTCGGTCGTGTTCCTTTCCTCGGACCTCTTGCGCCTGCGCCATCGCGACGGCTCCACCGAAGGGACGCCGATGCCGCCCGACACACCGACGGAGGTGCGGTTCCGCAATTTCCGCTTCGCATCGCGCCGCCTGATGCGCCACTCGCGGATCCGCCTCGTCATCCGCGCGACCGCCTGCTCCTTCATCCAGAAGAACCTCAACACGGCGACCCCGGTGCACCTGCAGAAACCCGAGGAGGCGCGGGTCGCGCGCATCGAGGTGTTGCACGACCGGGCGCACCCGGCCGCGCTGCTGTTGCCGATCGTCGAGTGACCCCACCGATCCTGAGGAGAGACCGCCCCATGCGTGACCGCATGATCGACAACACCTCCCGGAGTGCCACGCGCCTGTGGCCGACCCTGCTTTGCGCTGCGATCGCGGGCCTCGCGGTCGTGCCGGCGTCCGCCACCGGCGCGGCACCCGCGCCGAAGCGCATGGAACTCGTGACACTCGGCACGGGAGGCGGCCCGTCGGTGCGCCTCAAGCGCGCCCAGACCTCGAGCGCCCTGGTCGTCGGCGAGGACATCTACCTGATCGACTCCGCGGATGGCGTGCTGCGGCAATTGGCGGCGGCGGACCTGCCGATCGAGCGCATCAAGGCGGTGTTCATCACCCACCACCACTTCGACCACAACGCCGACCTCGGTACGCTGCTGGTGCAGCGCTGGCTGTTCCATTTCGCGCGTCCGGACATCAAGGTGCTGGGGCCGCCGATGACGCGCGACATGGTCACGCACCTCGCCAAGGCGTTCCGGGCGACCGAGCTCGCGCCGATCTTCATCGGCCAGACGGCCGTCCCCGGCATCGCCGAGACGGTCGAGGCGACCGACATCCCGGGCGACCTGCAGACCCCCACCGTCATCTACGAAGACGCGAACGTCCGCGTCTCCGCCGTGCTCAACGACCACTACCACTTCCCGGCCGGCAGCGCCGCAGAGGCCGCGGCGCGTTCCTATGCGTTCCGCTTCGACACCCCGCAGCGCTCCATCACCTTCACGGGCGACACCGGCCCGTCCGAGCGCGTGGCGGCGCTCGCACGCGGCTCGGATGTGCTCGTGAGCGAGGTGATCGACATCGAGACCATCGAGACCGCCTTGCGCGCCAATGCCCGGCCCGACTTCCCTATGGATGAGCTGATCGAGCACCTGCACAAGAACCACCTCACGCCGCCGCAGGTCGGCGAGTTGGCGGCGCGCGCGGGGGTCAAGGAAGTGATCCTCCACCACATCGTCCCCGGCTACGACGAAGAGACCGACATGAGCCGTTACACGCGCGGCATCGACCGGCACTTCAAGGGGCCGGTGCGCGTCGCGCGCGACCTCGAGCGGTTCTGACGCCCCGCGTCAGCCCCAAAGCCCGCGTTCCGGGAGCGAGAGCCGCCGACCGTCCCAACCGAGCGGCATGGGCCGGTCCTCGGCAAGTCCGTGGATGCCGAGGTCGACCATCGCCGCACCGGGCGTCAGCAGCAGGGCGGGGGCTTGGGCGAGCGACGAGCCACCGTTGCAGCCCACCATGTGCCCGAGACCCAGGCGCCTCGCCTCCGCGATGAGCCGCAGCGCCTCCGTGAGACCGCCGGTCTTGTCCAGCTTGACGTTGATCATCTGGTAGCGCCCCGCAAGCGCAGGCAACGAACCGCGGTCGAGGCAGCTCTCATCGGCGCAGAACGGCACCAGGCGCGGCATCTCCGCCAGCACCCCGTCCGCACCGGCCGGCAGGGGCTGCTCGATGAACGCCACGTCGCGGCGCGCGAAGAACGGCAACATGCGCCTCAGCGCATCGACCGTCCATCCCTCGTTCGCGTCGATGGTGAGCACGCTCGCGGGCGCCGCGGCGCGGACCGCCTCGAGCCGCTCCTCGTCCCGGCCGTCCCGATGACCCAGCTTGAGCTTGAGGACCGTGGCCTCGCGCGCCGTCGCGTCCGCGGCGGCGGCGGCCATGCATTCAGGCTCGTCGAGGCTCAAGGTCTCGGACACCGGCACACGCAGCCCCTCCGGGAGGTCGATCCCGAGCAACTCCCAGACGCGCTTCCCGGCGCGCTTCGCCAGCAAGTCCCACAGCGCGCAATCCACCGCGGTGCGCAGCGCCGAGCGCGGCAGCACGGTGTTGAGCCGGTCCGGGTCGAGGTGGCACCAGACCTCGGGCGAGAGCGCTGCCGCAGCGTCGCGCGCGGCCTCCACGACACGCAGGTCGTGTTCGTGCGGCTCGGACTCGCCGTGACCCGACACGCCATCCGCGCGCAGAGACACTTCGAGCGCCAGGTTCTCGGTGAACACATGTCGCGAGATGACGAAAGGCTCGCGCAGCGGCCAGCGTAGGACAGCAGCATGCAGCGATGCGCGCGATGAGGTCTCCATGATCCCTGCCCTGCCCCCGCATTCCCTGCCTTGGCGGTCGCCCCGCCGCCGATAGTGTATTCTTGTATTCTGGTTGTCGACTAGCGATGCCGACCGGTGCCCGCCTTGAATCCGACCCGCCTCCTCCCGCTGCTCGCTCTGGCGCTCTTGCCGCCCCTCGCCCGTGCAGACGACGCGGCGCGATGCGGCGACGATCTTTGGCTCGATCCCAGAGCCGGCACACCGGTCGGCGCAAGGCCGCTGCCGACGCGCCTCGTCTGCGCCCATCCGCTGCGCGCGCGCTGGAACGGCGCCGGCAGCCCCGACGATGCCGCGAACTTCACCTGCGAGCAGGACAGCACCGACCCATGAGGCAAAGACCATGAGGGACAGACCATGAGCGACCGGAAAGAGCCTTATCCGACCGACCTCCCGCTCAAGAGCGGTCGCCTCGACCTCGGCGACGGCTATGACCTGTACTACGAGGAGACAGGTCGACCCGATGGCGTGCCAGTGCTCAGCGTCCACGGTGGACCGGGCGCTGGCCTCGACCCGGGCGCGCGAGGCTTCCATGATCCCGCGCACTATCGGCTGATCCAGCACGACCAGCGCGGTGCCGGCCTCTCGCGTCCCCCTGCTGACGTGCAACGCAACACCACGCCGCTGCTGGTGTCCGACATCGAGCGGCTTCGGCAGCACCTCGGTATCGAGCGCTGGATCCTTTCGGGCGGCTCCTGGGGGACGACGCTGGCGCTCGCCTACGCCCAAGCGCATCCGGACCGCGTCCTCGCGCTCGTGCTGCGCGGCGTCTTCCTCGGCACGCGCGAGGAGATGCACTGGGTCAACCACGGCATGCGCATGCTGTTCCCCCTCGAATGGCAGCGCTGCGTCGAGGGCATGTCGCTCGCCGAGCAGGAACATCTCCACTCCACCATGCTCCGACGCATCACGGGCGCGGACCGGGAAGCGGCGGTCGACGCAGCCCGGCGCATCGCCAAGTTCGAGTGGCTGTGCGCCAGCGTCGAGGCCGACGAAGCGGCCATCGATGCGGAACTGACGCCTGAGTTCGCGATCCAGTACTCGCAGATCGTCTGCCATTACGTCCTCAACGACTTCTTCATCGCGCCCGACCAACTGGTGCGGGACATCGCGAAGATCGCCCACATCCCCGGCTTCATCGTCCAGGGCAAGTGCGACTGGGTCTGTCCGCCTTGGTCGGCGGTCCGCCTGCACCAGGCCTGGCCCAGCTCAAGGATCGCCTTGTTGCCGATGACGGGGCACATGCCCACCGAACCGGCCATCGCCGCAGAGATGCTGCGCACGATGGAGGAATTGAAGATGCGGTTCCCTGTCGTGGGCCGCGAGGGATGACGCGGTGACGGGCACTGTCGCGCCGCCGCCCACGCCTTGGCCGCTGTCCGGTCTGCTCGACGGCCAGACCGCCGTCGTGACCGGTGCCGGTCGTGGCAATGGCCGCGCCATCGCGATCGGACTCGCCGCAGCAGGCGCGCAGGTCGCCGTGGCCGACATCGACCTCGGCTCGGCCGAGGCGACCGCAAGGCAGATCTCCGATGCGGGCGGCCGCGCCTTCGCGCTGCGCTGGGACATCGCCGACGCAGGCGACGCGCAGGCCGCCGTCGATCTGATCCATGCGCGCGGCGCACGCGCCTCGGTCCTCGTCAACAACGCCGGCATCGAGGGCGGCGGCATCGCGGGCGATGCGGGTTTCCTCGACGGACTGCAGCGCGTCCTCGACGTGAACATGACCGGCACGGCACGCGTCACCGACGCCCTGGTCGCGGACCTGAAGGCGAGCCGCGGGTGCATCGTCAACATCACCTCGATGATGGCGTCGGTCGCCTACCAGCCCGGCGCATCGGCTTATTCGGCGGCGAAAGCGGCCTTGGCGCAATGGACGCGCTCGCTCGCCATCGACCTCGCGCCGCACGGCATCCGCGTCAACGCGGTCGCGCCGGGGTTCTTCCTGACCGCGATGACCGAGGGCACGCGTCGCGACCCGGTGCGCATGGCCTACTTCGAGAGCCGGACCCCGCTGAAGCGCATGGGATCGCCCGAGGAACTGGTCGGTCCCGTGCTGTTCCTCGCCTCAGGCCTCTCGTCCTACGTGACGGGCTCCATGCTGCCCGTCGATGGCGGCCTGTTGGCCAACTGAACGGACAGATACCACAGGAGCGCATCGATGCCCGTGTTGAGACCCTTGGCCGACCCCGAGATGGACGCGCAGCTGCTCGAGGAGATGCAGTTCTTCAAAGGTCCCCTCGGCGTCATCCCGAACAGCGTGCGCACCATGGCGCGCAGGCCCGCGATCGCCCGCGCGTTCACCGCGCTCAACGTCGCCGTGATGCGCTGCGAAGGCAAGGTAACACCGGAGCTGAAGCGGCTCATCGGCTATGTCACGAGCTTCACCTCGGGTTGCCTCTATTGCCAGGCGCACACGATCCTCGCCTCCGAACGCTTCGGATCGACGCCGGAGCGCCTGAACGACGTGTGGACCTTCCAGACCAGCCCACACTTCACCGCCGCCGAGAAGGCCGCCCTCGCCTTCGCCCATGACGCCGCCGCGGCGCCGAACGCGGTGACCGAGGCGGCGGCGGCCGAGCTCCGTCGTCACTGGGACGAGGGCGAGATCGTCGAGATCATGGGTGTGATCGCCCTGTTCGGTTTCCTCAACCGCTGGAACGATTCGATGGGGACGGCGCTGGAGGATCTGCCGATGACGGCGGCGGACCGCCATCTCTCCCACACCGGTTGGCAGACCGGCAAGCACCGTTGAAGGACGGGAGGCATCGGATGATCAAGGTGATGTGGTTCCTGAAACGTGCGCCGCACCTGAGCCAAGCCGAGTTCGCGGATTGGTGGTTGAACCGCCATGCCAAGGACATCGCGGCCGACCAAGCGCCCTACCTCAAGCGCTACGTGATCGACGTGAGGGTGGAGGATGAGAGCGGACTCGCCGGCAAGCCTGCCGCGGAACCCGAGTGGGACGGCATCGCCGAGCAATGGTTCGAGACCGAGGCGGACTACAACGCCGTCTACGCACGCACCGATCGCCCGACCCGGGCCGACACCCTGGCGAACACGTCCGCCTTCCAACGTCTGGTCGTGCGGGAACACGAGCAGGACCTCGGTGCCGGATCATGACGCGCTTCAGCGGCAAGACCGTGCTGATCGTGGGCGCTGCGTCCGGGCTCGGCGCCGCGATCGCCGAGGCCTTCCATCGGGACGGCGCGCGGCTCGTAGCCGTCGACCGCGACGCACGCGGACTTGCGCGATATGCCGATCGCGATGCTCGCTGCAGCACCCTCTGCGCCGACGCGACGGATCCGGCATCGATGGACGAAGCGGTGCGGATGGCCGGGGCCGTGGACATCCTCGTGCATACGGCGGGCATCGACCCGCTTTCGGCGACGGACGTCCCGGGCACGAGCCTCCCCGAGTGGCAGACCGTCCTGTCGGTCAACCTGACCTCCGCGTTCCTGTCCGCTCGCGCCGTGCTGCCCGGCATGATCGAGCGACGCCGGGGCACGCTGTTGTTCACCGGGTCGGTCGCGGGGCTGCGTCCGACGCCGCGCGAGGCGGCCTACTCCGTGTCCAAAGCGGGCGTCATCCAACTCGCCCGCGCCATCGCGCTCGACCATGCTGGCGAGGGCATCCGCGCCAATGCGCTATGCCCCGGGTTCCTGCAGTCGGTCATGGCCGATCGTCGCGGGATGCTTTCCGAGTCGGCGCTCATCGACCGCTCGCGTGCGGCCGCCGCGATCGTGCCGCTGGGGCGGGAGGGACGCTATGACGAGATGGCGTCGCTCGCCTTGACGCTCTGCGACGATGCGGTCTCAGGCTACGTCACGGGCCAGGCGATCGTGGCCGACGGCGGGATGCTGCTCGGATGACCTCATGAGCAACCTGCGCGATGAGACCGTGCTCGGCGTCCACCACTGGGACGAACGCGTGTTCAGCTTCACCACCACCCGCGACCCGGGTTTCCGCTTCACCAACGGGCAGTTCGTGATGCTCGGCCTGCAGGTCGACGGTCGTCCGCTGCTGCGCGCCTACAGCATCGCGAGCGCGAGCCACGAGGACTTCCTCGAGTTCCTGAGCATCAAGGTGCCGGACGGCCCGCTCACCTCGCGCCTGCAGCACATCGCCGTCGGCGACCGTGTGGTCGTCGGCACGAAGCCGACCGGCACCCTGCTCGTCGATGACCTTCGTCCGGGACGCAACTTGTATCTGCTCGCCACCGGCACGGGCCTCGCCCCGTTCATGAGCATCATCCGCGACCCGGCGACCTATGAACGCTTCGAGCGGGTGGTGCTCACGCACGGCGTGCGCCAGGCGAGCGAGCTCGCCTACCACGACCTGCTTCGACACGGATTGCCCACCGAGGAACTGCTGGGCGAGACGGTGCGGGCGCAGCTCCTCTACTACCCGACCGTGACGCGCGAGGCGTTCGAGCACCAAGGGCGCCTCACCGACCTGCTGCAAGACGGCACGCTCGTCGCAGACCTCGGACTGCCGCCGCCCGACCCGGCGCTTGATCGCGCCATGATCTGCGGCAGTCCCGCGATGCTCACGGACCTCTCGGCGCTGCTCGACAGCCGGGGATTCCGCATCTCGCCGGGGATCGGCGAACAAGGCGACTACGTAATCGAGCGCGCGTTCGTCGCGCGCTGAATCGGGCACCCGCCCGGAGGTGAAGGCACGATGATCAGGACCCTCCTTCGAACGGCCTTCGCCCTCGCGGTGTCCTTGGCGCTCGCTGTCCCGGCGTTGCCCCAGTCCGCGAGCTCCCGTCATCCCGATGCGCCGCCGCCCGCGAGCGCCGTCGGCGAGGGCGCGACGGTGGTGCGCATCCCGCTGTCCGACGGGACGGTGATCCTCGGCGACCTATACCTGCCGAAGCAGCCCGGCCGCCATCCGGTGCTGATGGAGGTCACGCCTTATGGCCGGCGCTCCGCATTCAGCACGGGTGACGAACACGGCTTCTGGACCGATCACGGCTACGCACTGCTCGTGGTGGATGCGCGGGGCATCGGGGACAGCGGCGGTGACTTCAACTTCATGACCGATGCCCGTCGCGACGGTCCGCAGATCGTCGCGTGGGCGGCCCGGCAGCCCTGGTCGAGCGGAAAGGTGGGCATGCGGGGCAGTTCCTACAGCGGCACCTACCCCATCCAGACGGCCGTCGCGGCGCCGAAGGCGCTGGCCTGCATCAGCCCCAACGCGAGCTTCCAGAGCGCCTTCGACGGTCCGCCGTACCTCGGCGGCGGCCTGATGCTGGCGTGGGCGCTGAGCTGGACGACGCTGGTCGACCGCGCGATGGCAGGACGTCCGATCGCGACCCAAGGCTTTGCCCGACCGGTCGACTACGACCGCCTGCTGCAGCATCGTCCGTTGGCCACGGCCGACGTCGCGATGCATGGCCGCGAGCTGCGCGTGTACCGGCAGCTCCTCGCGCACCAGACCTTCGACGGGTTCTGGGCCGAGGCTCACCTCAGCGTCGAGGACTACCGTCGCATCGGCATCCCCGCGCTCGCGTTCACGGGCTGGTATGACACCACCCTCACCGGCAGCATCGCCAACTACCGTGCGATGCGGGCACTGGCCGCATCGGCCGCGGACCAGTGGCTCGTGGTCGGACCCTGGGACCATGCCCACGCCATCGAGGGCGGATACTCGAGGACGACGGGACAGCCCGTGCGGCGGGTCGGTGTCCAGCCGGTCGAGGACCAGGGTTTCCTGCCGGGACAGCGCATGGCGCGCGAGTTCTTCGACTGGTGCCTCAAAGGCACCGCCCCCCGCCCGACATGGCCCGCGGTGCAGATGTTCGTGCCGGGACAGGACCGCTGGCTGCACGCTGACCGCCTCCCGGTCCAAGGCATCACGCAGCGCAAGCTCTTCCTCGGCAGCCAAGGTCGCGCCAACGCGCCGCAGAGCGACGGCACGCTGACCGACGCGCCGCGCCCGCCCGCCTTGGACCGCTACATCCACGACCCGGCGGACCCGGTACGCAGCGACGTGACGGTCGACGGACGCAAGATCATGCTGTTCGGCCCGCAGGAGGTCTCCCGGCAACTGCAGCGGCCGGATGTCCTCACCTACTCGACCGGCCCGTTGCCCACTCCCCTCACGATCCTGGGGAACGCGACGCTGACCCTGCATGCCGAGACCGATGCCCCGGACACGGACTTCATGGCGCTGCTCGAGGATGTGGCGCCGGATGGCAACGCCGTACGGCTCGGTTCAGGCTGGACCGGAGTGCTGCGCACCCGATACCGCAACGGCCCGGGCAAGTTCGAAGCCATGGTGCCTGGCGAGACGACCGCGCTGCGCATCAACCTGCTCGAGATCGGGCACACCTTGCGAACCGGACATCGGCTGCGCCTGTCGGTGTTCAGCAGCGCCTACCCCTTCATCAGCGTCAACCCCAACACCGGCCTCGACATCGCGACCGACGACTCGCCACCGCGGCGCGCGCGACAGACCGTGCGCCATGGGGTGACGCACCCCTCGGCCTTGGCGCTCGAGGTGCTGCAAGCGCGTTGACAATTCTTGTCCTGAGGTGTTTTTTCTTTGCCGTCCACGGCCTTGCCTTTCCGGCTGGCGATATCCAACATCAGACATATGCGGCGCTTGGCCCTCATCGCTTCGACGATGCTCGCGCTCGCCGCCTGCGGCGGCGGCGGCGGGGCGACGTCCGGACCGGTGACGCCTCCTGTCACGCCCCCTCCGCCGCCTCCTCCGCCCCCTCCACCCCCAGCGGCGGGGCCCTATCCCGCCGGCCTCAGCGACCAGAGCCTCGCGGTCGGCGGCACCGCGCGCCAGTTCCGCGTGCATGTTCCCGCCACGCTCTCCGGAGCACCTAAAGCGCTGGTGTTCGTGCTGCACGGCGGCGGCGGCGCGGGGCTCGGCGTCGCCGACACGGGCGCGCATCCGCTGTCGGTGTTCCGCACCGTGGCCGACCGCGAGGGCTTCGTCGTGGTCTATCCCGGTGGACTGCCAGCCACCGACGGCCAGGACGGTTGGGTCGACTGCCGCGCCGATAACGGCGTATCGAGCGGCGCGGACGACATCGGGTTCCTCGCCGCCCTCATCGAGCGGGTGCGCGGCCAGTACGGCCTCGCGACGACCCGGGTGTTCATGGCGGGCGGCTCCAACGGCGCGATGATGACCCAGGCCTTCGCGATCGCGCGACCGGACCTTGTGGCGGCGGTCGCGAGTTCGGGCGGCAGCCTCGCCGCGAACCCGCGTGCCGGCGCCTGTGCGGCAGGGCCGACGACGCCCAAGCCCATCCTGCTCGCGCACGGCACCGCCGACACCCAGATGCCCTACGACGGCGGTTGCGTCGCCAACCTCGGCGGCAACTGCAATCGCGGTCAGGTGATCTCCGCGCAGGCGACACGCGACCGGTGGCTGCAGGTCAACGGACTCGCCGGCGTGACGCCCACGCAGCAGGTGGTGGACCTCGACGCGAGCGACGGCGGCCCGGCGAACCGCTTCGACCATGCAGGCAGCACGCCGCTGCGCTGGTGGCGCCTCGACGGCGCCGGCCACACGGTGGCGAGCCGCACGGTGCTCGTGCAGCCGAACGCGACCACCGGCATCCAGAACCGCGACATCGAGTTCGCCGAAGTCACGTGGGCGTTCTTCAACGAGCGACTGTCAGGCGCGACGATCCCTTCGTCGGAGCGGCAGATCAACGCCACGGCCACCGATCCCGCGATCACTGCGGAACCTGCCGCGGGCGAAGTGCCACACGTCGCGATCAACCCCTCGCCGTCGGTCAACCCGCGCGGGAAGTTGTTCGTCTTCCTGCCGGGCACACAGGGGCGCACCACCCAGACGGTGTACATCCTGCGCGCCGCGGCCACGCGCGGCTTCCATGCCATCGGGCTCAACTATCCCAACCCGACCGCGATGGGCACGCTGTGCGGGACGAGCGCCGACCCCGAGTGTTACTGGAAGGCGCGCAGCGCCGTCGTGCTCGGCACCGGGACGACGGTGCCGGGGCAGACCCCGGTCGCGCGCGCCGACTCGGTGGTCAACCGGCTCGCGAAAATCCTCGCTTGGCTGCGCAGCAACCAGCCCGCCGAAAACTGGGGCCAATACCTGCTCGCCGATGGCAGCGTCGATTGGAGCAAGGTGGTGGTCTCGGGCCATTCCCAGGGCGGCGGCCATGCCGGCGTGCTCGCCAAGTCGTTCACGCTCAGCCGCGCCTGCTACTTCTCCTCGCCGGCGGACTGGAACGAGACCACCGACCGGCCCGACGGCTGGACCGCAAGCAAGCCGAACGCGACGCCCGCCGCGCGCCAATACGGATTCGGCTCCGACAGCGACACGCTGGTCCCGAACGCCCGTGCGTCGGCGCACTGGGATGCCTTCGGCCTGTCGCGCCCGGCGTCAGGCCCGCTGCTGGTCGACGGCGGCACGCCGCCGTTCGCGGGATCGCAGCAACTGCGCACCGCCCTGCCGCCCAACCCTGCGAGCGCCGGCGTATCGACCGTGCTGCGCAACCACGGGCTCACCGTGGTTGACGCGCTGACCCCCGTCGACGCGGACGGCAAACCGCTGTTCGACACCAACGGCGTGTGGGCCTATCTCTGCTTCCAATAGCGATGCAGCGGGAACGGCCGTCTCGACAAGCGCGCTTCCGCCGATGCCCGCCCTACGCGCCCTTCGCGGTCACCCGCAGTCCCACGGCGCCGATCAGCACGAGTGCGATGCAGAGATACTGCATCGCGCCCAACTTCTCGCCGAAGGCCACCACGCCGATCGCCGCGGCGGCGACGATGCCGATCCCGGACCAGATCGCATAGACGACCCCGACGGGCAGCACCTTCATGGCGGGCGCCATCATCATGAAACAGCCCGAGTAGCAGGCGATCGACAACGCGCCCCATTGCCAGCGCTCGAAGCCGTGCGAGAGCTTCAGCAGGAAGGTGCCCGCGATCTCGAGGGCGATGGCGAAACCGAGGTATGTCCAAGCGTTCATCTGATGACCTCTCAGGGGGCTGCGATGCACCGCGTGTCGGATGTTTTACATCTTCAGGCGGAAAATGAGGCTATCACGGTCCGGGAACCGGTAGCCCTCCGGCAATCCGCCACGGTCGATCACCTTGAATCCCGCCCTGCGATAGAAGCCGTGGGAGCGCGCCGCCGCAGCCGGTGTATCGAGGAAGATCTCCGTGATGCCGTGCTCGCGCGAGAACCCGATCAGCTTCCCATAGAGCGCGGAGGCCGGTCCGCTCGAGCCCCGATACGGGGCTGCGACGAAGAACTTCTTGAGCACGCCCTGACGAGCACCATAGCGCAGCAGTCCGATGCTGCCGATCACGGCATCGTCCGCGCCGATCGCGATCCAGAAACCGCCGTCGGAATAGGCGCGAGGGATGTCCGCGAGATCGGGTTGATCTGCGACGGTCAGGTCGAGACCGTATTCCCCGTTCTGGATCGCGAGGACCATCGCGGCGACATCGCCATCCCGCCCACCCGTGTAGCGCTCGACACGGTGACTCATGCCGGTCGGTACCGCATCGCCACGTCGCATCGCTCGTACCGGGCACCGTATCGGGCCATGATCCCGGCATCGTGCCGGAAGCCGTTCTTCTCGTAGAGGTGGATGGCCGCGGCACAGCGCGTGTTGGTCAAGAGGAAAAAAGGATCGCCATGCATCCTCTGCGCACGCGCGATGAGCGCCGCCAAGAGATGCTCACCCGCCTTGAGCCCGCGGGCGCTCTCGCGGACGCCCATCTTCGTGAGCTCGAGCCCGCCGTCCTTGGCCGGCATCAAGGCACCCGCGCCGACGATGCCCAAACCGAGCGCCTCGACGAACAATATCGTCCCGCCCGCATCGATGATCCGTTCGCGCGGATGGTCGAGGACATCCTGGTCGGTGGGCTCCATGCGGAACATGGCGTTGATCCACTCGGCGTTGATGTCGCGGAAGTGCACGGCCAGGTCGTCCGTGTATTCGCGGATCGTCAGCGCGCTGCCGGCGCGCTCCGTAAAAGTGTCGAGCGGTGCGACCGCGAGCGCCGCCTCCATCTTGCCGACGATCTCCATGAACCTGCCGAGATCCTCCCCCAAGAGCGCGCGCACGCCCGCCTCCGCCCTCGGCCAGACATGGCGTTTCGCCCGTGCCAACGCGCGCTTGCCTTCCGTGGTGAGCGAGATGGTCCGCTGCCGCTGGTCGGCGCCGTGCCGGGACTGCACCAGACCGAGCTCGACCAACTGCCCGACCGAGCGGGTGATGCCCGGCTGGCTGATGCCGATGGCCTGCACCAACTGCCCGATGGTGAGCGGCGCCCCCTCCAACGCCGCCAGGATCGACATGTGGGACGGCTGGGCCTGCAGACCGGCGTCCGCCGCGATACGCGCTGCACCGGACTGCAGCCGTTCACTGAGACGCTTCAGACGACTGCCGAGGAAGGCGGGGCCGAGTTCGCGGAGGACATCCATCAGACACCTGCTTGGCCGTTTGTATAACGCGTTATATTCTTGCACCGCGCGTACGGCATGTCCAACCGATACGCGTGTGAGCGTGATGATTTTCGGGCCCCTGGATGGCACGATGGAGTCCGTATGACGAGATCGCTGCGCCGGATGGGGATCCTGGTCGACACCGTGGGCGGCGAGCGCCGGATGCGTCGCTTCCGCGAGGGCTGGCCGGCGACGAGCTCGGCCGGCGTGAAGTTCCACCGCGTCGGACCGGTGCAGTTCCGCTACCGCGAAGCGGGTGCCGGGCGCACGATCGTGTTCACCGCGGACCCGCCGATGACGCTCGAGAACTACGACGAACTCATCGCGACCTTCTCGCCCGCGTACCGCGTCATCGTGGTGGAACTGCCGGCGATGGGTTTCTCGGCCGCCGGCACCGCCTTCGGCTTCGGCTTCCGCGAGACCAACGACCTGCTGGCGCGCTTCCTGCGCGAGGTCTGCGGCGAGGGCAGCGTCTTCGCGTTCTCGTGTGTCGCGAGCCTCGCCGCGCTCGACATCGCCGCGCGCATGCCCGAGCTCGCCTCGCGGCTGTGCCTGCTGCAGGGCGGCGACTTCGCCGCGTTCGCGCGCTGGAAGGCGGGCCGCGATCCGCGCGGCGTGCTCGGGCGACCTGTCATCGGCCAGTTCGTCATGCGCAAGCTCGCGCCGAAGCGCATGTCCGCGTGGTACTCGGTGTCGGTCGGCCGCCGCGAGAAGATCGACGGTTTTTGCCGCTGCGCCGAACGCTCGTTCGGCCACGGCGCCGCGTGGTCGCTGGCGAGCGCCTATCAGGGCTACATGTCGGAGACCGGCGACACGCCGGTGCCGGCACAGCCGATGCTCTCGATCTGGGGCAGCGCGGACGGGTCCCACCCGCCGCAGAACGTCCACACCCTGCGCGCGCTGCGGCCCGATGTCCGATGCGAGACCTTGGACGCGCTCGGGCATACGCCGGAACTCGAGGACCCCGCAGCGGTGTTCGACATCATCCGGCGCTTCGACCCTCACTGACCGTCGGCGACACCTAGGTCAAGTCATCCGCATGGGCCCTCGCGCTCAGGTCTTGAAGCGCCGGTTGAGCTTGCGCATGCCGCCGATCCAGCGGTTGTAGTCGGCGCTCTTGTTGCGCATGTACTGCAGCACTTCCGGGTGCGGCAGGATGAGGAAGTCTTCCGCCTCGAGGCCCTTGACCACCGCCTCCGCGACGGCCTCGGGCTCGAGCATGCCGTCGAGCGCGGCCACGCCCTCGACGCTTCCATCGGCGAGGCTCGCGGTCATCGCCGTGCGCACGGCCTGCGGGCAGAGCACGGACACGCGGATGCCCTGGTCGCCGTGCGACAGCGCGAGCCACTCCGCGAGCCCGACGGCCGCATGCTTGGTGACCGCATAGGGCGCCGAGCCGATCTGCGACAACAGCCCTGCGGCGGAGGCGGTGTTGAGCAGGTAGCCGCCGCCCCGGGCGGCCATCCGCGGCACGAGCAGGCGCGCCGCGTACACCTGCGACATGAGGTTGACCTCCCAGATGCGGTGCCAGGACTCGTCCGCGACCTCGGCGCCGCCCGGCACGAAGATGCCGGCGTTCGAGCAGAAGAGGTCGATCGGGCCGTGGTCGCGCTCGGTGGCCTCGATCAACGCCGCGAGGTCGGCCTCGCTCGCCACATCCACGCGGTACCCTACCCCGCCCGACTCGCGCGCGGTCCGCTGCGCGCCCTCTCCGTCGAGGTCGGCGCAGACGACGAGCCGCGCGCGTTCGCGCGCGAACTGCAGCGCCATCGCGCGGCCGATGCCGCCGGCAGCGCCGGTGACGACGACGATCTTCCCTTCGATGCGCATGACCGGCACTCCCTCATCGCGCGGCGCGATGCCCCTTGCTGCTTGGAACTGGCGGAGAGGGTGAGATTCGAACTCACGGGCCCCGTGAAGGGCCGTCGGTTTTCAAGACCGATGCATTAAACCGCTCTGCCACCTCTCCGTCTGTCGATCCGTCTGTCGATCCGTCCGTCGATCTGCGTTCCGTCGATCAGGGCCGCAGCACCTCGAGGCCGCCCATATACGGGCGCAGCGCCTCGGGGACGGTCACGCTGCCGTCCGCGTTCTGGTAGTTCTCGAGCACGGCCACCATCGCGCGACCGACCGCGACACCGGAGCCGTTCAGGGTGTGCAGCGGCTCGGGCTTGCCGGTGGCGGGGTTGCGCCAGCGGGCCTGCATTCGGCGCGCCTGGAAAGCCTCGCAGTTGCTGCAGGAGGAGATCTCGCGGTACTTGCCCTGCGCCGGCAGCCAGACCTCGAGGTCGTAGGTCTTGGCGCTGCCGAAACCGATGTCGCCCGCGCAGAGCGCGAGCACGCGGTACGGCAGGCCGAGGCGTTTGAGCACCTCTTCGGCGTGCGAGGTGAGCGTCTCGAGCGCGGCGTAGGAGTCCTCGGGCTTCACGAGGTGAACGAGTTCGACCTTGTCGAACTGGTGCTGGCGGATGAGGCCGCGGGTGTCCTTGCCGGCGGCGCCCGCCTCGGAGCGGAAGCACGGCGTGTGCGCCACGAGCCGCATCGGCAGCGCCTCGGGCGCGACGATCTGCTCGCGCACGAAGTTGGTGAGCGGCACTTCGGCGGTGGGGATGAGGTAGAACGGCCGCTCGCCCGGCACCGCGAAGAGATCCTGCGCGAACTTCGGCAGCTGCCCGGTGCCGACGAGGGCGTCGGGCGACACCAGATACGGCACATAAGCCTCGGTGTAGCCGTGCTCGCCGGTGTGCAGATCCAGCATGAACTGCGCGAGCGCGCGGTGCAGGCGCGCGACGCCGCCGCGCAGCACCGAGAACCGCGCACCCGAGATGCGTGCTGCAGCCTCGAAATCGAGGCCGCCGAGACGCTGCGCGACATCGACATGGTCCGCGGGCGTGAAATCGAAGACGCGCGGCGTGCCGTGGCGGCGCACCTCGACGTTGGCGCTCTCATCGCGCCCTTCGGGCACGGAATCATGCAGCAGGTTCGGCAGGCCCATGAGCCAGGCATCGGACTCGGCCTGCACCGCGGTGAGCGCGGCCTCGGCCGCCGTGAGCTCGCCCGTCAGCTGTTCGCCACGCGCGAGCAGCGGTGCGGCGTCCTCGCCCTTGCCTTTGGCCATGCCCACGGCCTTGGCGTTGGCGTTGCGCTCTGCGCGCAGGCGGTCCGCCTCGACCTGCGCGGCCTTGCGCCGATCTTCGAGGGCGCGGAACGCATCGAGATCGAGCGTGAAACCGCGGCGCGCGAGGTTGCGCGCGACCGCCTCGGTCTCGGTGCGAAGTTGCTTGGAATCGAGCACGATGTTCTCCGTCTGTCCCCGGCCGCCCATCCCGGCCGAGCCGTCAATCACCCGCCAGCGCGAGCCCCAAAGTCCGTCCGGCCACGGCCGCGACGAGGCACAGCGCCACCGTTGCAGCCACATACAGCGCTGCACGACCGGCAGCGCCCGCCGAGGCCAGCGTCACCGTCTCGAGCGCGAACGCCGAGTAGGTGGTGAAACCGCCAAGCACCCCGGTCATCCAGAAGAGCCGCGCCGTCTCGCCGCTGTCGCGCGCCGTGAGCGCCGCCACCAGGCCGATCGCGAAACTCCCCACGATGTTCACGGACATTGTAGCGACCGGCCATGTCCCCGGCACCATCGGCCACAGGCGGGCGATGCCGTGACGCGCCACGCCGCCCAAGGCGCTGCCGAGCGCGACCGCCACCCAGGCGTTCATCGGGCGCCACCCTCGCCGCCCGGCTTGCCACCGCCTTGGGGTGCACGGGCGCGCAGGCGCTCGAGCGCCTCGCCGATGCGCAGTTCGAGCCCGCGCGGCGCCGGGCGGTAGTAGCGACGGTCCGGCAAGCCCTCGGGCAGATAACGCTCGCCTGCGGCATAGGCATCGGGCTCGTCATGGGCGTAGCGGTAGCCTTTGCCGTAGCCGAGGTCCTTCATGAGCGCGGTCGGCGCATTACGGAGCTGCATCGGGACCTCGAGCGTGCCGTAGCGCTCGACATCGGCCGCGGCCTCCTTGAAGCCGACGTACACCGCGTTGCTCTTGGGCGCGCAGGCGAGATAAACCACGGCGTTGGCGAGTGCGAGGTCGCCCTCGGGACTGCCGAGGCGGTCGTAGGCGCTCCAGGCGTCCGTCGCGAGCTGTAGGCCGCGCGGATCGGCAAGACCGATGTCCTCGATCGCCATGCGCACGATGCGCCGCGCGAGATAACTCGGGTCGCAGCCGCCATCGAGCATGCGGCAGAGCCAGTAGAGCGCGGCGTCGGGGTCGGTGCCGCGCACGCATTTGTGCAAGGCCGACATCTGGTCGTAGAACTGCTCGCCGCCCTTGTCGAAGCGGCGACGCGTGCCGCCCGCCACCTCCTCGGCCTGCGCAAGCGCGATGCGGCCGTCGACCGCGAGGTCGGCGGCGATCTCGAGCATGTTGAGCGCGCGACGGCCATCGCCATCGGCGGCGCGTGCGAGGAGCGACACCGCCTCGTCGTCGACGGCGAGGTCGGCGCCGTCCGGCCCCCGCCCGCCGAGGCCGCGATCGCGGTCGGTGATCGCGCGGCGCAGCAGCACCTCGAGGTCGGCCGGCTGCAACGCGCGCAGCACATATACACGCGCCCGCGACAGCAGCGCGCCCACCACCTCGAACGAGGGGTTCTCGGTGGTGGCGCCGATGAACGTCAGCGTGCCGTCCTCGACGAACGGCAGGAAGGCATCCTGCTGCGACTTGCTGAAGCGGTGCACCTCGTCGAGGAACAGCACCGTGCCGCGGCCGGTCGCCGCGCGATACGCCTGCGCCTGCTCGACGGCCGCACGCACGTCCTTGACGCCCGCGGTGACCGCCGAGAGCGCGAGGAACTGTGCGCCCTGCCCGGCTGCCGCCCCGCCGCCCTCGGCGACGAGCCGCGCGAGCGTGGTCTTGCCGGTGCCGGGCGGCCCCCAAAGGATCATCGAATGCGGCGCACCGCGCTGCAGCGCCGCCCGCAGCGGCTTGCCGGGCCCGAGCACCTGCGCTTGGCCGACGATGTCATCGAGGCTGCGCGGCCGCATCCTGTCGGCGAGCGGACGGTCGGTGAGCGGACGCTGCGCCGATACGTCGAGCCCGAGTCCGGCCTGCTCAGCCACGGACGCCCAGCCCGCGCTCGATGCGCTGCAGCCACGACTCGCGGAACGGCGCCGAGACCAGCCAACCAGCAACGATGCCGACGCCGTCGGCGGCAAGGTCCATCCACTCGGCCGATCGCCCGTAGGGCATCAGATACTGTGCGATCTCGATGGCGCCGCCGAAGGCGAGCAGCCCCGCGCACACGGCGGCGTAATGCCGACGCTCGACGAGCGCGAGCAACAAGCCTGCGAGCGCGAAGAACGCCGCGGCGTGATGGAGCTTGTCGGCGTTCGGGAACCACTGTTCGCCGCCCGCTGAGGGTCGCAAGCAAAGATAGGCGACGACGAGCACCAGCGCCGCGACGCCCGACAACCAGAACCTGCGCCAACGCAATTCACGCATCCGAGCGCCCCTGACGCGTCAACGCGCCGGCTTGCCGATCAGGTCGGCACCCGGCGGCGGTTCGAAGCGCAGCGCCGCAGGCGCCAGCGACGGATTGCGCGCACCACCCCGGAACACCAGCACCACCTGCTGGCCAAGCTTGTCGGCGAGCTCCAGGCGACGGAGTTCCAGCCCCACGAACCCGAACCGCGCCTCGCGGAACTCGGCATCGAGGTCGCGCGGCGTGACCCGCACCCACTCGAGTCCCCCGCGACGACCGGTCGCCGCGACATCGAAGCGCTCGCGCAGCGGCACGGTGCCCGCAAGCAGCATGGCCGGCGTCGCGGTCAGCGCTGCGCCCGCGGGCTTGACGGTCACCTGCTCGAGATCGCGGTCGTAGAACCAAAGATTCTTGCCGTCCGCGACCATCACCTGCGACGGCTGCGTCGCCGGCGCACCGGCGCCGCGGATCTCCCAGCGGAAACGCCCCGGTCGCTGCACGACGAGCAGTCCTTCCTGCACGGGCCGCATGCGGCCGCGCGCGTCGGTCGTCGACTGCGTGAACTCGGCACGCCAACTGACCAGCCCCTGCAGATAGCGGTCGAGCGCAGTGGCGGCAGGGGCCGCCCCCTGCGAAGCGGAAGACGCCGCCCCCTGCGAAGCGGAAGACGCCGCCCCCTGCGAAGCGGAAGACGCCGCCCCCTGCGAAGCCGCAGGCGCCGCCCCCAGGACGAGCAGCGCTGCAACGAACAGCGCCGCCACAGCCAGCACGGGACCGGGCAGGACCCCCACCGCGCAGCGGCGCATGCGACCCGTCCCGTTCACTCGCCCGCCGGGGCGGGCACCAGGATCTCGCGTCCGCCGTTCGCCTGCAGCGGACCCACGAGCCCCGCCGCCTCCATGGCCTCGATGAGGCGTGCGGCGCGGTTGTAGCCGATCTTGAGCCGCCGCTGCACGTAGGAGATCGACGGCTTGCGTTCGGTGATGACGATCTTGACGGCCTCGTCGTAGAGCGCGTCTTGTTCGGAGTCGCCGCCCTCACCGCCGTCCTCGCCCTCCTCCGGCGCGAGGCCCGGCACCGGGCCGCGCGGACCCGAGAGCACTTCTTCGATGTAATCCGGGGCGCCGGTCTTGCGCAGCGCCTCGACCACCTTGTGCACCTCGTGGTCCGCGACGAACGCGCCATGCACGCGGTTGGGCGTGGAGGTGCCGGCCGGCAGGTAAAGCATGTCGCCGTGGCCGAGCAGGGACTCTGCGCCGCCCTGATCGAGGATGGTGCGCGAGTCGACCTTGGCCGACACCTGGAAGGCGATGCGGCAGGGGATGTTGGCCTTGATGAGGCCGGTGATCACGTCCACCGAGGGGCGCTGCGTCGCGAGGATGAGGTGGATGCCCGAGGCGCGCGCCTTCTGCGCGAGGCGCGCGATCAGCTCCTCGACCTTCTTGCCGACGATCATCATCATGTCCGCGAGCTCGTCGATGATGACGACGATGAACGGCAACGGCTCGAGATCGGGGATCTGCGACTGGTCGATGCTGGGGTCGTTGGCCGCGCGCTGCAGCAGCACCGGGTTCTTGATCGGCTTCTTCTCCTCGAGGGCGTCGCGCACCTTGCGGTTGAAGCCCGCGATGTTGCGCACGCCGAGCGCGGCCATCAGCTGGTAGCGCCGCTCCATCTCGGCCACGCACCAGCGCAGGGAATTGGCGGCGTTCTTCATGTCCGTCACGACCGGCGCGAGCAGGTGCGGGATGCCCTCGTAGACCGAGAGCTCCAGCATCTTGGGGTCGATCATGATGAGCCGCACGTCCTCGGCGGTGCTCTTGTAGAGGATCGAGAGGATCATCGCGTTGACCGCGACCGACTTGCCCGAGCCGGTGGTACCGGCGACCAGCAGGTGCGGCATGCGTTGCAGGTCGGCGACCACCGGCGCACCGCCGATGTCCTTGCCGAGCGCGAGCGCGAGCGGCGAGTTGACGTCGTCGTAGGCCTTGGACTTCACGATCTCGCCGAAGGTGACGATCTCGCGCTTCTCGTTCGGGATCTCAAGGCCCATCACCGACTTGCCGGGGATGACCTCGACCACGCGCACGCTGACCGCGGACAGCGCGCGCGCGAGGTCCTTGGAGAGGCTGCTGATCTGGCTCGCCTTCACGCCGGGCGCGGGGCGCAGTTCGAAGCGGGTGACCACCGGCCCCGGCAGCACTGCCACCACCTCGACCTCGACGCCGAAATCCTTGAGCTTGAGCTCGACGAGGCGCGACATGGCCTCGAGGGCTTCGGGCGAATAGGACGCTTCGCGCTCCTTGGGGTCATCGAGCAGCTGCAAGGGCGGCAGCTCCCCGGCCTTGGCGTGGAACAGCGGCACCTGCCGCTCCTTCTCGATGCGTTCGCTCTTCTCGGGCTGCGGCGCCGGCGCCTCGATGCGCGGCTTGGGGCGCGACGCGACACGACGCGCCTCGACCTCGGCCGTCTCCTTGCGTGCGGCGCGGCGGACTTCGCCTTCGGCGACGTCCTGGGCCTTCAAGCGGCGCGCGCGCAGCCAATCGATCGCGCGCCAGAACCCGCCGCCGAGCCGGTCGATGACGCCGAGCCAGGACACGCCGAAGGCGAGCGTGATACCGGCCATGCCGCCCGCGAGCAGCAACAAGGTGCCGCCGACGAAGTTGAAGTTGCCGCGCATCCAATCGCCGACCACGCTGCCGAGCACGCCGCCCGCGCCCTGACGGAGCGCGCCCGAGCCCCAGTGCAGCGAGGCGAGCGCACAGCCCGCCGCGAGCATCAGCACGAAGCCGCCGACCCGCAACATCGTGGCCACGCGCGAGGCCGGCACCTCGGCCCCGCGGCGGCGGTGCAACCAGACGCAAGCGGCGCCGAGCATCAGCGGGAACAGGTATGCCGGGCGCCCGAACAGGAAGAAGAGCGTGTCCGCGACCCAGGCCCCGCGCCGCCCGATGAGGTTGCGGACCTCGTCGACGGCGACGCCCGCCGGCACCGGCGCGAGCTCGCCGGTATAGGTGAAGCCCGGATCGGACGGATGCCAGGTGACGAGCGCCGCGAACAGCATCACCGCCAAGGCGCCGAGCAAGATGACCCCGCCCTCGCGCAGACCGCGTTTCAGGGCGTCGGAGAGGGGTGCAGGTGCGTCGTCGTTCGCGGCGGATCCGGCCAAGACAGGCCCTCGTGTGCGGCAGCGTGCTCGCACGCGGATTCTAGAGCAAAAGCCCCTGTCGGGACAGGTCGCGCCGCCGCGTCGGAGGCGTCTCCGGCGTGGCGTTCGCGCGCGCGACCCCCTAACATTCCCGCATGAAGACCACGCACCGTCCGCTCATCATCCTCGGCTCGGGCCCCGCCGGATATTCGGCCGCCGTATACGCCGCCCGCGCCAACCGTGCCCCGATGCTGATCTCGGGGATGCAGGAAGGCGGTCAGCTCATGACCACCACCGAGGTCGACAACTGGCCGGGCGACGCGCACGGCCTGATGGGTCCCGCGCTCATGGAGCGCATGAAGGCGCACGCCCTGCGTTTCGGCACGGAGTTCGTCAACGACCACATCCACACCACTCACCTCGGCGAGCGCCCCTTTCGCCTCGTCGGCGACCTCGGCGAATACACCTGCGATGCGCTCATCATCGCCACCGGCGCATCAGCGCGGTATCTCGGGCTCGATTCGGAAGAGGCGTTCAAGGGACGCGGCGTCTCCGCCTGCGCCACCTGCGACGGCTTCTTCTTCCGCGGCCAGGAGGTCGCGGTGATCGGCGGCGGCAACACCGCCGTCGAGGAAGCGCTCTATCTGTCGAACATCGCCGCGCGGGTGACCTTGGTGCATCGCCGCGACCGCCTCAAGGCCGAGAAGATCATGCAGGACCGGCTCTTCGAGCGTGAACGCGCGGGCAAGGTACGCATCCTCTGGAACCACGCGGTCGAGGCCGTGCTGGGCGATGACGCCGGCGTCACGGGCCTGCGCGTCCGGCCGACCTCCGCGACCAACGGCCAGCCCGACCCCGCAGCCGCGACGCAGGACCTCGCCCTCACCGGCGTGTTCGTCGCCATCGGCCACACCCCCAACACCCAGGTGTTCACGGGCCAGCTCGACATGCACGGCGGCTACATCACGGTGCAGAGCGGCACCGGCGGCAACGCCACGGCGACCAGCGTCGAGGGCGTGTTCGCCGCCGGCGATGTCGCCGACCACGTATACCGTCAGGCCATCACGTCGGCGGGCTCGGGCTGCATGGCCGCGCTCGACGCCGACCGCTACCTCGAGCGTTTCGACAAGACCTGATGCGCACGGGCCTCCTCGAGCGGGTCGAGGACGTCCCGGCGCCCGAGTGGGATGCGCTCGGCGACCCGCATTACCCGTTCCTGCGGCACGCGTTCCTCGCCGCGCTCGCCGAGGGCGGCAGCATCGGCGGACGCAGCGGTTGGTCGCCGTTCTTCGTCACGCTGAGCGATGACCAGGGACTCGCGGCGGCGGCACCCGCCTGGCTCAAGCCGCATTCCTACGGCGAGTTCGTGTTCGACTTCGCCTGGGCGCAGGCGTACGCGCGCCACGGGCTCGAGTACTACCCCAAACTCGTGGTGGCCGCACCCTTCACGCCCGCGACGGGACCTCGCCTGCTGGTGCGCAGGGACCTCGATCGCGCCACAGTCGCGCGCCGCTTGTTGACCGCGCTGCAGGAGGCGGCGGACCAGCGCGGCGTGTCATCGACCCACGTGCTCTTCACCGACGAGACCGACCGGGCCCTGATCGCCACCATGATGTCGGACGGCGACGGCGGCTGGCTGCCGCGCCGCGACTGCCAGTTCCATTGGCGCAACCGCGGCTACGCCGATTTCGAGGACTTCCTCGGCGGCTTCACCGCCGACAAGCGCAAGAAAGCCCGGCGCGAGCGGCGACGGGTCGCCGAGGAAGGCATCCGTTTCCGCGCCGTAGCGGCCGGCGAGGCGAGCGCCGCGGAGGTGTTGGCGGCATGGCAACTGCACCGCGGCACCTTCCTGCGACGCGGGCAGGAACCCTACCTCGGGCTCGAGAGTTTCCGCGCCTTGGCACGCTCGCCCGGCAGCGCGATGCTCTTCATGTTCGCCGAACGCCGGGGTGCCATCGTCGCCGTAGCGGTCTTCTTCGTCGGCGGCGACACCCTCTACGGCCGTTATTGGGGTGCCGCGGACGAGTTCCACAGCCTGCATTTCGAGACCTGCTACCACCAGGGGATCGAGCATTGCATCGCGCACGGGCTCGCGCGCTTCGAGCCCGGGACGCAGGGCGAACACAAGGTCGCGCGCGGATTCGTGCCGACGTTCACCCACTCCGCCCACCGTATCGCCGACCCGCGCTTCCGCCGCGCCATCGCCGATTATCTGCGCGCTGAGGGCGAAGCCGTGGACGCCTATGCCGCCGGGGTCGCCGAGCACGTCCCGTACCGGCAAGACCTCGCGACATGACCCCGCGCCGTCCGCGCATCCCCTGGCTTGAACCGGGCGGCGACCCGCAGGCCTTCCCGCCGCTCGAGGCCGTCCCCGGCGAGCCGCCAGGGCTGATCGCCGCGGGGGGCGACCTGGCCCCGCCCCGGCTCGAGGCCGCCTATCGCCGCGGCATCTTTCCCTGGTACTCCGACGGCCAGCCCATCCTCTGGTGGTCGCCGGACCCGCGCATGCTGCTCTTCCCGGCGGAGTTCCGGCGCTCGCGCTCGCTCGCCAAACGCGAGCGCAACGGCGGCTTCGAGCTGCGCTTCGACGGCGATTTCAGCGGGGTCATCGCCGCCTGCGCCGCGCCGCGCGAGCGCGACGGCGGCGGCACCTGGATCACTGACGAGATGCGCGAGGCCTACACCCTGCTGCATCGCCTCGGCCGTGCCCACAGCGTCGAGACCTGGCGCGGGGGGCGCCTCGTGGGCGGTCTCTACGGGGTGCAGGTCGGTGCCGCCTTCTTCGGGGAATCCATGTTCAGCCGCGAACCCGATGCCTCCAAAGTCGCGCTGTCGGGCTTGGTCCATCGCTGTCTCGGGGACGGGATCGCCTTCATCGACTGCCAGATGGAGACCCCGCACCTTGCCTCGCTCGGCGCGAGACCCGTCCCCCGGACCGAGTTCATGGGGCTGCTGGCGCGGCACTGCGGGCCCGACGTGGCAGACCGCTGGGGGTGCGGCGGAGATTGCTTCGCGGGGGGCGCTACGGCAGAATCCGCGCTTCTTCAAGCCAACCGGTGCCCGCAAAACTGATGTCGAAGGAAGACGCGATCCAGATGGACGGCGAAGTCGTCGAGACCCTGCCGAACACGACCTTTCGCGTGAAGCTCAAGAACGGGCACCTGGTCACGGCGCACATCTCGGGCAAGATGCGCAAGAACTACATCCGCATCCTCACCGGCGACACCGTCACCGTCGAGATGACCCCGTACGACCTGAGCAAGGCCCGCATCGTCTACCGCGGACGCTGACGCTCGCCGCCGGCCCGCGCCGGCTCTGGCTCATCAACCGGCCAGCGCCGGCTCTTCTTGCGCACTGCATTCGAGGTCGAGGCCGCTGCCGTCCGGCTTCACGCTGATGCGCACCTGGCCGCCACCCACCAGCTTGCCGAACAACAACTCCTCGGCGAGCGGCCGCTTGATGTGTTCCTGGATGACCCGCGCCATCGGTCTGGCGCCCATCTTCGGGTCGTAGCCGGTGTGCGCGACCCAACGGCGCGCCGCGTCGTCGAGCAGCACCGTGACGCGCTTGGCCTCGAGCTGCGCCTCGACCTCCACCAGCAACTTCTCGACGACCCGCTCGATCGTCGACTCGTCGAGACCGCCGAACTGGATCACGGCATCGAGACGGTTGCGGAACTCCGGCGCGAACAGCTTCTTGATGGCTTCCATGCCGTCGGTGGCGTTGTCCTGCTGGGTGAAACCGATCGACGAACGCGCCATGTCGGCAGCGCCCGCGTTGGTGGTCATGACGATGATGACCTGGCGGAAATCGGCCTTGCGGCCGTTGTTGTCGGTGAGCGTGCCGTGGTCCATCACCTGCAACAACAGGTTGAAGACATCGGGATGGGCCTTCTCGATCTCGTCGAGCAGCAGCACTGCATGCGGATGCTTGGCGATCGCCTCCGTGAGCAGGCCGCCCTGGTCGAAGCCGACATAACCCGGCGGCGCGCCGATGAGGCGCGACACCGTGTGGCGCTCCATGTATTCGGACATGTCGAAGCGGATGAACTCGATGCCGAGCGCGATGGCGAGCTGGCGCGTGACCTCGGTCTTGCCGACGCCGGTCGGGCCGGCGAACAGGAAACTGCCGACCGGTTTGCGCTCATCGCCGAGCCCGGACCGGGACATCTTGATGGCCGCGGACAAGGTCTCCACCGCCTTGTCCTGGCCGAAGATCACGAGCTTGAGGTTGCGCTCGAGGTTGCGCAGCGTCTCCTTGTCGTTGCTCGAGACGGTCTTGGGCGGGATGCGGGCGATGCGCGCGACGACCTCCTCGATGTGGCGCACGTCCACCGTCGTCTCGCGGGTCGCCGCCGGCTGCAGGCGCAGCCTCGCGCCCGCCTCGTCGATCACGTCGATCGCCTTGTCGGGGAGGTGCCGCTCGTTGATGTGGCGTGCGGCGAGTTCGGCGGCGGCCTTCAGGGCGCCCTCGGTGTAGGTGACCTGGTGGTGTTCCTCGAAGCGGCTGCGCAGCCCCTTCAGGATCTCGATGGTCTCGGCGACCGAGGGCTCCGGGACGTCGATCTTCTGGAAGCGCCGCGCCAGCGCGTGGTCCTTCTCGAAGATGCCGCGGTATTCCGCATAGGTCGTCGAGCCGATGCAGCGCAGCTCGCCGTTGCTGAGCGACGGCTTGATGAGGTTGGAGGCGTCCATGACGCCGCCCGAGGCCGCGCCCGCGCCGATCACCGTGTGGATCTCGTCGATGAAGAGGATCGCGCCCGGTTGCTTGCGCAGCTCCGCGATGACCGATTTCAGGCGCTTCTCGAAGTCGCCGCGGTACTTGGTGCCGGCGATCAGCGAACCCATGTCGAGCGACCAGATGGTGGCGCCGGCCAGCACCTCGGGCACCTGTCCTTCGACGATGCGGCGCGCGAGGCCCTCGGCGATGGCGGTCTTGCCGACGCCGGCCTCGCCGACGAAGAGCGGGTTGTTCTTGCGACGGCGGCAGAGGATCTCGATGGTGCGCTCGACCTCGAGCTGGCGGCCGATCAGCGGATCGATCTTGCCGGCCTCGGCGCGCTGGTTGAGGTTCGCGGCGTACTTCTCGAGCGCGCTGCCGCCCTCGGCCTCCCGCGTCTCGTTGCCCGAGGCGGGGGTCTCTTCCTTGTCGGCCTTCTCTTCGCCGTCCTTCGGCATGCCGTGGGAGATGAAGTTCACGACATCGAGCCGCGAGACCCCCTCCTTGCCGAGCAGGAACACGGCGTGGCTCTGCTTCTCGCTGAAGATCGCGACCAGCACGTTGGCGACGCCGACTTCCTTGCGGCCGCTCGACTGGACGTGGAACACGGCACGCTGCAGCACCCGCTGGAAACCGAGCGTCGGCTGCACCTCGCGGTCCTCGCCCGCCTTCAGGCGCGGCGTGCTCGCCTCGATGTGGGTGTGCAGTTCGGAAGACAGGCGGTCGACGTCGGCGCCGCAGGAACGCAGCACCTCGCGGACCTTGGGGGTCTGCAGGATGGCGTGCAGCAGGTGCTCCACGGTGAGGAACTCGTGCCGCCCGGCACGCGCCTCGTGGAAGGCCTTGTTGATGCAAGTCTCGAGTTCGTTCGACAGCACGTTCCGCTCCTGCGCTCCGTTGCTTGTGGGATCAGGCCTCTTCGAGCGTGCACATCAGCGGATGCTGGTGGCTGCGCGAATAGTCCATGACCTGTGAGACCTTGGTCTCGGCGATCTGGAAGGTGAAAACGCCGCAGACGCCCTTGCCGCGCATGTGCACCTCCAGCATCACCTGCGTGGCCTGGGTCCGCCCCATGCCGAAGAAACGCTCGAGCACATCGACCACGAACTCCATGGGCGTGTAGTCGTCGTTCAACAGCACGACCTGGAACAGCGGCGGCTGCGCGACCTCCGGGGTGGCCTCGGCCACCGACGCGTCGAAGTCGGGCCGGGACCCTTCAGCGGACATGGTGCCGTTATAGGGGCGACGGCCACCGAAAACAAGTCAGCCGCCACCCGGCGACCGTCGCCGCCCCGGAGTGCGCGTCGTCACACAGAAAGACACCCGCAGTCGCTATGATGCACGGATGCCGGAGCGCCTGAACCTGCCACGGGTCGCCACCCTTGCGCTTGCCCTCGTGATCGGGCTGCAACTCGCGTGGATCGTCACCGGGGCGCTGGGCAGCCACGACCTCGTCGCGGGGTCCGCCGCGCGACCGGGAACCCCGGAACCCGGCGCCCTCGGATCCGCAGGCCAGGCCGTCGCCGACCGTATCGCCGCGGCGCGCCTGTTCGGCGACGCTGGCCCGGCCGAGGCCAGCGCAGGCGCAGCCCCAGCGCCCTCCACGTCCCTCGCACTCGTCCTCGCCGGCGTGTTCGCCCGCGAAGACCCGGGCGCCGGACGCGCCATCATCGGGGAGTCGGCGGCCAGCGCCCGCCTCCACGCCGTGGGCGCGACGCTGCCGGGCGGCGCCCGTCTGGTCGAGGTCCACCCGGACCGGGTGATCCTCGAACGGGGCGGCCAGCGCGAAGCCTTGTCCTTGCCCCGCTCCACCCTGCCGGCGGCGGCGGCCGGCACGCCCGTGGGCCCCGCGGCACCGCCCTCCACGGGGGCGAACAGCGCCTTGGCGACCTTCGCCGAAGATCCGGCCCGCTACATCCGCTGGCAGGCGATGCTGCGCGACGGCCAGGTCGCCGGCGTGCGGGTATACCCGGGCGAGATGCCCACGCTCTTCGCCCGCAGCGGCCTGCGCGCCGGGGACCTCGTGGTGGCGGTCAATGATTCACCGCTCTCCGACCAGGCGACCGCGGCGCAGTTCCTGCGCATGCTCGCCGGCGCACCGAACTCGATCGTGACGGTGGAGCGCGACGGCCGCACCGAGAACCTGCAGGTCGATCTGGCGAGCCTCAACCCGGTGGGCACGAAATGACGCGCATTTTGGCTATAGTCTCGCGGCCCACCCCCGGAACCCGAATGCCGCCACCCATGACGCAGTCCGCATCGATCGCCGCCCGGCCCGCCACACGCTGGGCGTCGCGCGCGGCGGTGTTCGCCGCCTGCCTGTGGCTCGCATCGGTGAGCGGCCTGCCGACCGCCGCCGCGCAGGGCGCGGCCGCCCAACGCATCACGCCCAACTTCAAGGACGCCGACATCACGCAAGTGATCGAGGCGGTGGCGGCCGCCACCGGCAAGAACATCATCGTCGACCCGCGAGTCCGCGCGCAGGTCACCATGCTGTCGGCGACGCCGATGACGCCGGACGCGTTCTACGAGGCCTTCCTCGCGTTGCTGCAGGTGCACGGGTTCGTGGCCGTGCCCTCCGGCAAGACCGTCAAGGTGATCCCCGACGCCAACGCGCGCACCGTGCCGGGCAACGACCTGCCGGACCGGGTCAGCGCGAGCTCGGACGAACTCGTGACGCAGGTGGTCGGCGTGCGCAACGTGAGCGCCGTACAGATGGTCGCGATCCTGCGGCCGCTGATGCCGCAGAACGCGCACCTCGCGGCCTACCCGTCCTCGAACATGCTGATCCTCGCGGACCGCGCCAACAACGTGAACCGCATGGTGCGCATCATCCGGCGCATCGACCAAGAGAGCGACGCCGACGTCGAGGTCGTCTCGATGCAGAACGCCTCGGCAAGCGAGGTCGTGCGCACCATGACGGCGCTCAACCCTCAACAGACGCAAGCCGAGGGCGGCATGGCGCCCTTGCGTGCTGTGGCCGACGAGCGCTCCAACAGCATCCTGCTCGCGGGCGACAAGACCCAGCGGCTGCGCGCCCGCACCCTCATCGCCTACCTCGACACGCCGTTGGTGGGCGGCGGCGACACCCGCGTGCGCTACCTGCGCTACGCCGATGCCGAGAAGATCGCCGCCAAACTCAAGGAACAGCTCGGCGCCAGTGGCGGCGCGGCGCCCGGCGCCGCGGGTGCGAGCGCCGAGCGCAGCACCACCATCTGGGCCGACCCCGGCACCAACGCGCTCGTCGTCACCGCACCCGCCAAGCAGATGAACTCGCTGATGGCGATCGTCGACCGGCTCGACATCCGGCGGGCGCAGGTCATCGTCGAGGCGATCATCGTCGAGGTGTCGGCCGACAAGGCGGCGGAGCTCGGCGTCAACTGGGTGCTCGACGGCACGCAGGACGGCAACGTGGTCGGCGGCTTCATCGAACCGGTGGGCGGCGTCAGCATCATCGACCTTGCGCGCGCGGTGAACGACCCCACCACCCTCGCGAGCGCGCCGCGCGGCACCACCATCGGCATCGGCCGGCTGCAGGACACGGGCATCAACTTCGCGGCCGTGGTGCGCGCGCTGCGCGGCGATTCCACCACCAACATCATCGCCACGCCGTCCATCGTCACCATGGACAACGAAGAGGCCGAGATCAAGGTCGCGCAGGAAGTCCCCTTCCTTACCGGCCAGTACACCAACACCAGCGGCGGCGGCACGCCGCTCGCGCCGTTCCAGACCATCCAGCGGCGCGAGGTCGGCACGCTGCTCAAGGTCACGCCGCAGATCAACGAAGGCGACTCGGTGATGCTCAAGATCGAGCAGGAGAGCTCGAGCATCGCAGCCTCCAGCGCGGGCGCGGTGGACCTCATCACCAACAAACGCACCATCAACACCCGCGTGCTGATCGAGGACGGCGGCACGGTGGTGCTCGGCGGCCTCATCCAGGACTCGCAGACCGGCGGCGAGCAGCGCGTGCCCTTCCTCGGTCGCATCCCGGTCCTCGGCGAGGCCTTCCGCACGCGCAGCGCCAAGAAGAACAAGACCAACCTGATGGTGTTCATCCAGCCGCGCATCCTGCGCGACGGGTTGGATGCGACCATCGAGACCAACCAGAAATACAACTACATCCGCGACGAGCAGCGGCGCCTCGGCCCGCAGCGCGAGGTGTTGCCGCTGCTGCCCGGCGAGACGCGCGCGGAGCTGCCACCGCTACCGCAGCCCTCGCCCGCCGCAGCGCCCGTCGAGGCGCCCGCGGAGCCCAAGCCGTGAGCCTGCCCGGCGGCCCATCCGGGACGCCCCAGTTGCCGCTCGCCTTCGCACGCCGCCAAGGGGTGCTGCTCGCGGGCTGGGACGGCACAGTGGCACGCCTCGCCGTGCGCGAAGGCGCGGGCGCGGTGGCGATCGCCGAAGCCCGGCGCCATCTCGGCGCGGCCGTGCGGCTCGAACCGGTCGCGACCGAGGCCTTCGACCGCCTGCTGCAGCAGGCCTACGAATCCGGCGTCGATGCGCGTGGCGCGGCGGGCGGCATCGAGGAGCGCATCGACCTCGACTTCCTCGCGCATGACCTGCCCGAGCAGGCCGACCTCCTCGAGAGCGAGGACGATGCGCCGATCATCCGGCTGATCAACGCGCTGCTCACGCAGGCGGTGCGCGACAACGCCTCGGACATCCACATCGAGCCGTTCGAGAACCGGCTCGTGGTGCGCATGCGCGTCGATGGCGTGCTGCGCGAGGTGCTGCAGACCAAGCGCGCGGTGGCCGCCGCGGTGGTGTCGCGCATCAAGGTCATGTCGAAACTCGACATCGCCGAGAAGCGCCTGCCTCAGGACGGGCGCATCGGACTGCGCGTCGCCGGCCGCGCCATCGACGTGCGCGTCTCGACGATCCCTGCGGGCCACGGCGAGCGCGTCGTGCTGCGCCTGCTCGACAAGCAGGCCGGACGGCTCGACCTCGGCCAGCTCGGGATGGAGCCGGCCTCGACGCAGTTGCTCGACACGCTGATCCATCGCCCGAACGGCATCCTGCTCGTCACCGGCCCGACCGGGTCCGGCAAGACGACCACGCTCTACGCCGGGCTCGGCCGCCTCAACGACGCGACGCGCAACATCATGACCGTCGAGGATCCGATCGAGTACTACATCGACGGCATCGGCCAGACCCAGGTCAACCCGCGTGTCGACATGAGCTTCGCGCGCGGCCTGCGCGCCATCCTGCGCCAGGACCCGGACATCGTCATGGTCGGCGAGATCCGCGACCTCGAGACCGCGCAGATCGCGGTGCAGGCCTCGCTCACCGGCCACCTCGTGCTCTCGACCCTGCATACGAACACCGCGGTGGGCGCGGTCACGCGCCTGCGCGACATGGGTGTCGAGCCCTTCCTGCTCGCCTCCAGCCTGATCGGCGTGGTCGCGCAGCGCCTCGTCCGCACGCTCGACTCCGCGCTGCGGGAACCCTTCACCGCGGGCGGTCTCGAGCGGCTGCAGCTCGGCCTCGCGCCCGAGGACCCGCCGCTCACGCTCTGGAGCGCGGGCGCCGAGGGCACCGGGTACCGCGGACGTACCGGCATCTACGAGATCGTGCCGGTCGACGATGCGATGCGCACGCTGATCCACGACGGCGCGCCGGAGGCGGCGCTCGAGCGCCATGCGCGCGGCCTCACCCCCTCGATCCGCGACGACGGCCTCGCCAAGGTCCGCCGGGGCGTGACCACGCTCGAGGAAGTGCTGCGCGTGACGCGCGAGGACTGACGCGCGATGCCGGCCTTCGAGTACCAGGCGCTCGATCCCGCCGGCCGCGAGCAGCGCGGGCTGCTCGAGGGCGACAGCCCGCGCCAGATCCGGCAGATGTTGCGGGACCGGCAATTGCTGCCGGTGACGGTCACCGAGGTCCGCGAGCGGCCGGCCGACGGGGCGACGGGCAGCGGCGGCACCGCCGCGGCCGGTGGCCCGTCCGCCTCGGCGCTGTCCCGCCTGCGACGCCGGTTCGGGGAGCCGCCGATCCGCATCGGCGCCCGCGACCTCGCCTTGCTCACGCGGCAATTGGCGACCCTCGTGCGCGCCGCGCTGCCGCTCGAGGAGGCGCTGCAGGCGGTCGCGCAGCAGACGGAACGTCCGGCGACCCGCAAGGTGTTGGCTGCGGTCCGCGCCCGGGTGATGGAAGGCGACACCCTCGCCGCCGCGCTCGGCAGCTTCCCGCGCGTGTTCCCGGAGATCTACCGCGCGACGGTGGGCGCCGGCGAGCAGTCGGGCCGCCTCGACACGGTGCTCGAACGGCTCGCCGACTACACGGAGCGTCGCGACCAGCTGCGCCAACGGGTGCTCGGCGCGCTCCTGTACCCCATCGTACTGACCGCCATGTGCGTGATCGTGGTCGCGGGGCTGCTGACCTATGTCGTGCCACAGGTGGTGGCGGTGTTCGAGTCGGGCGGGAACACCCTCCCGTGGCTCACGCGCACCCTGCTCGCCACCAGCGCGTTCCTGCGCGGCTGGGGCTGGCTGCTGCTGCTGCTGCTCGGTCTCGGCGTGCTGGCCTTCCTGCGTTGGCTGCGGGCGAAACCCGCACAGCGGCGGTTCGAGACCCTGTTGCTGCGGCTGCCGTTCGTCGGACGGCTGCTGCGCAGCCTGGGGGCGGCGCGCTTCACCCGCACGTTCAGCATCCTCACCGGCAGCGCCGTGCCCGCCCTCGACGGCCTGCGCATCGCCGGCGCCACGGTCGGCAACCTCCCCATGCGCGAGGCCATCGAGACCGCGGCGGAACGGGTGCGCGAGGGCGCCCCGATCGGCCGCTCGCTCGCGGCCAGCGGCCTGTTCCCGCCGCTCACCGTGCACCTCGTCTCGAGCGGCGAGAGCAGCGGCCGCCTCGAGGAGATGCTCGGCCGCGCGGCGGACGCCGAGGAGCGCGAACTCGACCGGCTGCTCACCGCGCTCGTCGGGCTGCTCGGGCCGCTGCTGATCGTCGGCATGGGCGTGCTGGTGCTGCTGATCGTCTTCGCCATGCTGCAGCCGATCTTCGAGATGAACACGCTCATCCGCTGAGGGTCGCGGGTCTTGTGATGCCGTCTCTGGCAACCCCGGGTCTTGCAAGCTCGGCGCGGTCGAAATAGATTCCGCGCGAGAGGGGTTTGCACGGCGATCGAGCCATGAACGAAAGACCCGAGCAGGACGAATTCGACGAGGAAGAAGACCTCGAGGCCGGCGAAGACCTCGACTCGGCGATGCGCGAGTTCGACCACGCCCGCCGACGGCCGGCCAAGGGCGCGGGTGACCCGGCGTGGCGCCGCTTGGAGCGGCTGCGCGAGGACCGTCGCACCGCCGAACTCACCAGCGACTTCGATGACTACGACATCGGACCGGAGCCGACGTCGCTCAGCGGAAGTCGCGCGAACGCACCAGCAGCGCGCCCAAAAAAGCCGAACGGTCGGTGAGCCGCTCGGCGATGACATGCAGCACCTCGCCTTGGCGCTGCAGCCTGCCCTGCGCCTCGAGCAGCCGCGCGCGCAGCAACGGCTGACGCTGCGCCTCGCCCACCCGCTTCCAGACGATGAGGTTGACCGTACCGGTCTCGTCTTCCAGCGTGACGAAAGTGACGCCGCTCGCGGTGCCCGGCCTCTGGCGCGTGAGCACGAGCCCCGCGACACGCACCCGGCAGCCGTCCTCTGCGGTCAGCAGTTCCCGCGCCGTGAGCAGCGGCGGGCCGTACTGAGGCGTGGCGGCACGCGTCTCACCGCGGCGTGCCCCCTGCTGCCGCGACCCTGGCCAGCGCGGACGCAGCAGCGCGAGGGGATGACGGCCGAGCGTGAGACCGAGACTGCGGTAATCGGCCACCAGATCCTCGCCCTCGGTGGGCGTGGGCAGCAGCGGCAGCGCCACCTCGGGCGCCGGCGGCGCGAGCGGCAGCGCGACCTCGGCGCCCGCGACCTGCCAGAACGCGTGGTGACGGTTGCCGGCCAGCGAGGCGCAAGCGCCCGCCGCAGCGAGCGCTTCGAGATCGCCCCGATCGAGCGTGGCCGACTCGGCGAGGTCCTGCAGGTCGTCGAACGGCGCGCCGCGCGCCTCGCGCGCGTGATCCTCGAGGCGCGCCTGGCGGGTCGCCACCAGCCGCGCGGCACCGGCGCGCGACAGGCCGCGCACGAGGCGCAAGCCGAGGCGCAGCGCCGGACGGCCTTCGATGCCTGACGGCTCCAAGGAACAATCCACCCCGCTCACGCAGACATCGACGGCGCGCACCTCGACCCCATGCTCGCGCGCATCGCGCACCAGCTGCGCCGGGGCGTAGAACCCCATCGGCTGGCTGTCGAGCAGGGCGGCGGTGAAGGCCGCGGGCTCGTGGCACTTGAGCCACGCGGACACGTAGACCAGCAAGGCGAAGCTCGCCGCATGCGATTCAGGGAAGCCGTATTCGCCGAACCCCTGGATCTGGCCGAAGATACGCGCCGCGAAAGCGTCGTCGTAGCCGCGCGTGCGCATGCCCTCGCGCAAGCGCTGCTCGAAATGCCCGAGCCCGCCGTGGCGCTTCCAGGCCGCCATCGCGCGGCGCAGCTGGTCGGCCTCGCCCGGCGTAAAGCCCGCCGCGACGATCGCCACCTGCATCACCTGCTCCTGGAAGATCGGCACGCCGAGCGTGCGCTGCAGCACCGCCTTCACCGACTCGCTCGGATAATCGACCGGCTCCTCGCCGTTGCGGCGCCGCAGGTAGGGATGGACCATGTCACCCTGGATCGGCCCCGGCCGCACGATCGCGACCTCGATGACGAGGTCGTAGAAGTTGCGCGGCCGCAGCCGCGGCAGCATCGCCTGCTGCGCACGCGACTCGATCTGGAACACCCCGACCGTATCGGCACGGCAGATCATGTCGTAGACGCGCGGATCTTCGGGCGGGATGTCCGCGAGCGTGAGCGATGCGCCACCATGGGCCGTCCGCCAACCGGAGACGAGATCGAGCGTGCGGCGGATCGCGCTCAACATGCCGAGCGCGAGCACGTCGACCTTGAGCAGCCCGACCGCGTCGAGGTCGTCCTTGTCCCATTGGATGACGGTGCGATCGGGCATGGCCGCGTTCTCGACCGGCACCAGTTCCTCGAGGAGATCACGCGCGATCACGAAGCCGCCGACATGCTGCGAGAGGTGGCGCGGGAAGCCGAGCAACTGCTGCGACAGCTCCAGCAGCAGCGCGAAGCGGCGCGCCGCGTCCGCGCCGGACTTGTCGCTCGCGGCGGCCGTTGCGGCGGCCGTTGCATCGGCCGCACCCGCGCCGGGCACGCCCGCTTCGCGCAGCCGCGCCGGATCGATGCCGCGGTCCCAACGGCCCGCGGCGGTGGCGATCGCCTCGACCTCGCCCTCGGCGAAGCCGAGCGCCTTGCCGAGGTCGCGCAGCACGCTGCGCGGCCGGTAGCTGATCACGGTGGCGGCGAGCGCGGCGCGGTGCCGGCCGTACTTGGCGTAGAGGTACTGGATCACCTCCTCGCGCCGCGAGTGCTCGAAATCGACGTCGATGTCGGGCGGCTCGTCGCGCTCGCGCGAGATGAAGCGCTCGAAGAGCATGGACATGCGCGCCGGATCGACCTCGGTGATGCCGAGGCAGTAACAGACCGCAGAGTTGGCGGCCGAACCGCGTCCCTGACAGAGGATGCCGCGGCTGCGCGCGAACTCGACGATGTCGTGCACCGTCAGGAAATAGGGCTCATAGCCGAGCTCCGCGATGAGCGCGAGCTCGTGCTCGACCAGCGTACGCACGTAGGGCGGCATGCGATCGCGCGGCGGCAGGACGACACACGCGGGCGGCGCTCCGCCCCAACGCCGCGCGGCGCCACGCTCGACCAGCTCGCGCAGCCATTCGGCGGGCGTACGGCCCTCCGGGACGAGCTCCCGCGGATATTCGTAGCGCAGTTCATCGAGCGAGAAGCGGCAGCGTGACGCGACGACGAGCGTCTCGGCGAGCAGCGCGGGCGGATAGAGCCGCGCCAGCCGCAAACGCTCGCGCAGGTGGCGTTCCCCCGAGGGCAGCAATGCGAGGCCCGCGTCCTCGAGGGTGGTGCCGAGACGGATGGCGGTGAGCGCATCGTGCAAGCGCCGCCGTGCACGGATGTGCATGCACACGGCGCCTGCGGCTACGAGCGGCAAGCCGTACGCCGCAGCCTGCGCCGTGAGCGCGGCGAGGTGCGCGCGTTCCGTGCCGTCGCGCAGCAGCTCGGCGGCGACCCAAGCGGACCCGGCGTAGTGCGCGCGCAGCCACGCGGGCACCCCGACATCCGCGGGCGCCTCGACGCCCGCGGGCGCGGCGAGGTCGGCCGGTCGCGGCGTCCAGAGCAGCAGGCAATGCCCGGGACCGACCAGCTCCAGCACGTCGTCGCGCGTCAGGTGGTACTGCCCTTTCGGTGCGGCGCGCCGACCGCGGGTGATGAGACGGCAGAGCTGCCCGTAGCCGCGGCGATCGGCTGCGAGCACGACGAGCGGCATGCCACAGGCGAGCCGGAATTCGGCGCCGACGATCAGCCGCGTGGACTTGTCCTTGAGCGCCGCATGGGCACGCACCACGCCGGCCACCGAACACTCGTCGGTGAGGGCGAGCGCGTCGTAGCCGAGCGCCACCGCGCGCTCGGCGAGCTCCTGCGGCTGCGAGGCGCCGCGCAGGAAACTGAAACTGCTGAGGCAGTGCAGCTCGGCATATCCGGGCGGCATGACCGGCACGGCACGCTCAACCGAACACGCCGTGCAGCCACCAGCCATGCGGCGGCAGCCGCTCGCGGTACACCCAGACTTCGGCGCCCGAGGGTGCGCAGGCGATGTAGTAATCGCGCGCCACATCGGCGCCGTCCCACCAACCGGTCTCGATGCGCTCCGGCCCCTCGAGACGCTGCAACGCCTCGCAGGGCCAGGGCAAAGGTTCGGGATCGCGCAGCAACCACAGCGGGCGGCGCACGCCGCAAGCGTCCGGCGACAAGGGCGCCGCAGGAGATGCCGCCGGGGACGCTGCCGGGGATGCTGCCGGGGATGCTGCCAAGGACGCCGGACCCGGCAACGCAGGCTCGGCCACACGCCACGCGACCTCCGGACGGTGACGCGGCACGAGACACAGACCATAGACCGCCTCGCTGCCGAGGCGGGCGCGCAACCGTTCGATGAGCGCGGGGGATTCGCGGCCGAGACCGCCGCCCTGCTCGCCGGGGCGCCACAGCGACTCGCTGCCGACCGTCACCGGACGCAGGTTGCCGGAACGCAGTTCGATGCGCACCACGGGCGCGGGCAACACGATGCGCGCGAGGTGTTCGCCGAGCAGCGCCTCAAAACGCTCGGCGAGCCACTCGGCGGCGGCGAGACGCAGCGTCACCGGGGTGTATGGCGGGATGGCGGACGCGCCGTGCTGCGCCGGGCGCTCGCGATGTGCGAGACGCAGCATCAGCAGGTCGATGCCCGAGCCGCGTGCACGCAGGAAGGACTCGAGCTCGACGAGCCGCGGCCCGATCTCGCGCAGCACGGCAGGCTGCGCGGCAAGCTCGAAGGAAGGTTCGTGGCGGACGCGGAAACGCTCGCGCGGCACGAAGGCACGGCGCGGTTCGGGTGCAAGGCCGACGAGCCGGTCGAGATCGGCGAGCGTCCGCGCACCGAAGCGACGCGCGAAACCGGCGCGCGGCAGGCGCAACACGGCGCCGAGCGTGCGCACACCGACAGACCCGAGACGTGCGATCGTCTCTTCCGGCCAGCGCAGCGCCGCGAGCGGCAAGGGCGCGAGCGCGCCGACGAGCCGGTCGCGGGCCAGCACGATGACACCCTGCCCCGCCGGATCCCGCGCCAACGCGAGCGCGGCGAGCGGCGTCGGCGCCAGCGCCCACCGCGGCTCGGCGCCGGCCGCGCGACAGCGCGCGATCACCTGCGCGCACAGCGCCTGCGGACCGCCGAACAGCCGGAAGCTGCCTCGCACCTCGAGCAACACCCCCTCGGTCTCGAGGCTCACGCGCGGACTGAAATCGAGCGCAAGCCGCGCGAGGCGGTCGAGATCGACGTCGCAGCACAGCGCAAGCCAGGCCTCGGGCGCCGTGTCGAACAAGGACTCGAGCGGCGATGTGGCCGGCGCGATCGCCGAGCCGGCGACCGAAGAGGAAGGCGCCGCACGCCCGAGACGGGTGAACGCCCGCCGCACCGACGCCACCCGCTCACGGCCTGCCATGCGCGGCCTCCCGATGCGGCCCATCATGCTGCGGCCCGTCGCGATGCAGGGTCGGCCATCGCAGTTCGAACGGCTCGCGTCGACCACCGCGGCTTTTGAGGAGCTGCAGCCGTGCGCCGCCCGGTCGTGGCTCGAACAGCAACCGCAACCCGGCAGGCGACGTCTCGCGCGCGGCCTCGAGGCCGCGAAACAGGAAGGCCGGCGCGCGGTGGCGCTGCGTGATCAGCTGCAGGCGACGCAGGTCACGGGGCCGCACACGCGGACCGCGGGCGTCGAACCAGGCGAGCGCGACGCCACAGGCCCCGGAATCGAGCGTCTGTTCGAGCGCCCACAGCGGATGCCCGGTACGGATGACGAGCTGGCGATCGACAGGCACCCCCTCGGCGACGAGCGCGGGTGCATAGGGCTCGAACGGCGGCGAGATCCAGCTCACCCAGCGCGGGGGCTGAGAACGGGCGATCGCAGCGATCAAAGGGACCAACAAACGCAGCTCGCCAAGCCCGGGGCGCAGCGTGAGGATCTCCGTGAGACTGGCGACCGGCCATCCGCGCCCCGGCAACGCGTCATCGAGGCGCGCGTATCCCGTGGCGTGCGTATCGATGGGCACAAGGCTGCGCCCGCGCCAGATCGCCGGATGCGTGAGCAGACCGGCGAGACCGGCGGGCGGGGTGTCCGGAAGGCGCCCGTCTGCGGAATCCATGCGCGTTGAAGCCATGCCGGTAGGCGCGATACGGTCGCATCAGGCGGGCCCGGGCCCACGCAGGACGCGCGTCTGGGAGAACCAACGATGGCGGCCACAGCCACAGGGACAGGCATAGCGGCGCAGGCTGGCTCGCGGCAGGTGCGCGCGCAGCGGGTGGGCTCGGTGTTTCTTCGGGACGAGCGCGTCCGTCGCGCCCGGCGGGGGGCGCAGTTCGAAATCGTTCATGGGGACCTCTGCGGCTGTCTTGGCGGCTGCGGGCCGCCGCCGCGCCGTTACATCAGACCGGTCGCCGCCTTGCCGATGCCGCTCGCACCCCGGCGCAGCACGCCGACCACCACCCCTTCGATGATGAGCGGCTCCTCGCGCAGGTTGACGCGGATGGGCTCGAAGTCGGGGTTCTCGGGCAGCAGCCACACGGTGCTGCCTTCCTGTTTGTAGCGCTTGACCGTGACTTCGTTCTCGAGGCGCGCGACGATGATCTGGCGGTTGCGGACCTCGGGCGTGCGATGCACGGCCACCAGGTCGCCGTCGAGGATGCCGACGTCCTTCATGGACATGCCGGTGACCTTGAGCAGGTAGTGCGGACGGGGCGAAAAGATGTCCGGATCGATGTTGAATCGCGCTTCGATGTTCTCTTCTGCGAGAATGGGCTTGCCGGCGGCCACACGGCCGATGAGCGGCAGGCCGAGCTGCTCGCGCAGGATGTCCTTGAGCTGGATGCCGCGCGAGGTGCCCGGCACGAGCGCGATGACGCCCTTGCGGGCGAGCGCGCGCAGATGTTCCTCGGCGGCGTTCGCCGAGCGGAAGCCGAGTTCCTGGGCGATCTCGGCGCGGGTGGGCGGCATGCCGGTTTCGGCGATCGCCCGTTGGATGAGACGGAGGATCTCGGTTTGGCGGGGAGTCAGGTCTGACATGTGGCACCTCTACCTCTGTTGATCCATACAGTAACTGTGAATACATCCAGTCGCAAGCCCCCTGCCGCAGATTTCGACGCTCTGGTCATCGGCGGCGGCCACAACGGCCTCACCTGCGCCTGCTACCTCGCGCGGGCGGGGCGTCGGGTCGCCGTGTTCGAGCGCCGGGGGGTGGTCGGCGGCGCGGCCGTCACCGAGGAGTTCCACCCGGGCTTCCGCAACTCGGCCGCCAGCTACACCGTGAGCCTGCTCGATGCCGGGGTGATCGCCGAACTCGGCCTCGCCGGTCATGGGCTGCGCGTGGTCGAGCGGCCGATGCAGAACTTCCTGCCGCTGCCCGACGGCGATTCGTTCAGCGCCGGCCCGACCGCCGCGGACACCCTCGATGAAGTGCGCCGCTTCAGCGCCCGTGACGCCGCGCGCCTGCCGGCCTTCAACGAGATGATCGGCCGCGCCGTGACGCTGCTGCGCGACCTGCTGCACCGCACCCCGCCGACCGACCTGCGCCGCGGCCGCGACCTGTGGGAACTGCTGCGCTTCGGGCGCGGCTTCCGCGCGCTGCCGCTCGCCGCGCAGCGCGAACTGCACGAGCTCTTCACGCGCAGCGCCGGCGAGGTGCTCGACCACTGGTTCGAGTGCGATGCGCTCAAGGCGCTCTACGGCTTCGATTCCATCGTCGGCAACTACGCGAGCCCCTACACGCCGGGCAGCGCCTATGTGCTGCTGCACCATGCCTTCGGCGAAGTGAACGGCAAGAGCGGCGTGTGGGGCCACGCCATCGGCGGCATGGGGGCGATCACACAGGCGCTCGCCGCCGAGGCGCGGCGGCTCGGCGTGCACATCGAATGCGACGCGCCGGTCGAGCGCATCATCACGAGCCGCGCCGCAGGCCGCATCGGCGGCGGACGCGTGCGCGCGAGCGGCATCCGCCTGGCCGATGGCCGCGTGTTCGGCGCGCCGAACATCATCGGCAACCTGGGGCCGAAGCCCCTCTTCCTCGGACTCCTGCAGCCCGAGGACCTGCCCGAGGATTTCCGCTCGCACATCGAGCGCTGGCGAGTCGGGTCGGCCTCGTTCCGCATGAACGTCGCGCTCTCGGAGCTGCCGCGCTTCTCGGCGCGGCGTTCGCGCACGGGCGAGGCCCACCTCGGTTCCGGCATCATCATCGCGCCCTCGCTCGGCTACATGGACCGCGCCTACGCCGAAGCGCGACTGCACGGCGTGTCGGGCGCACCGGTGGTCGAGATGATGATCTCCTCGACGCTCGATGACACGCTCGCCCCGCGCGGCGCGCACGTGGCGAGCCTCTTCTGCCAGCATTTCGACTACGAGCTCGCACGGCCCGAGGCGCCGGAGCGCAGTTGGGCGGATCCGGCGCTGCGCGAGGCTGCAGCGCAGCTCATCATCGACACCGTCGATGCCCACGCCCCCAACTTCCGCGCGAGCCTCCTCGGGCATTCGGCGCTCTCGCCGCTCGACCTCGAGCAGCGCTTCGGCCTCGCGGGCGGCGACATCTTCCATGGCGCGCTCGGCCTCGACCAGCTGTGGGCGGCGCGTCCCGCGCTCGGTTACGGCGATTACCGCACGCCGCTCGAAGGCCTTTATCTTTGCGGTTCGGGCGCGCACCCGGGCGGCGGCGTCACCGGCGTGCCGGGACGCAACGCGGCGCGCGAGATCCTGCGCGACAAGCGCAAGGGCTGAGCACGGGAGGAGCACAGGCATGCCGCGCGTCATCCACTTCGTCACGGGCGGCTTCACCGGCGGCGCCACGCAGGTAGCCATCAAGCTGGTCTCCGCCGCGGTCGCAGAGGGAGGCACCGAGGCATTGCTGGTGTTGCGCAGGAAGCGGCACACCGACCGCTCGCGGATCGAGGAGCTGCGCCGCCGCGGCCTGCCCACCGAGACGGTGCCCGGTTGGTCGCATCTCGCCACCGTGCTGGCCTTGGCGCGCATCTGCAGGCGGTACCGACCGGACGTCCTGTTCGCCCACGGTTTCAGCGAGCATCTGTGGGGCCGCTACGCCGGGCTGCTCGCCGGAGTCCCGCACCTCGTCCACGTGGAGCACAACACGCGCGAACGCTACACCCGGTGGCGCCTCGCGCAGGCGCGCTGGCTGGCGCGCCGCACCGCGCGCATCGTCGGCTGCAGCGAGGGCGTACGCCAGCGGCTGCTCGAGCTCGGCTTCCCGGCGGAGCGCGTCATGGCGATCGACAACGGCATCGAGCTCGCACCGTTCGCCGCCGCCGACAGCCAGCCTTTCGCCGCGCGCGCCCCGACGATCGTGATGGTCGCGCGCTTCGCACGACAGAAAGACCACGCGACGCTGCTGCGGGCGGTGGCGCTGCTGCGCGAGCGGGGCTTGCGCCCCGATGTGCAGCTCGCCGGCAGCGGCCGCGACGGCCATCGCCGCGCAGTGGAGTCGCTCGCCCGCGAGCTCGGCATCGCCGACCAGGTGCACTGCCTCGGCGTGGTGCGCGATGTGCCGCAGCGTTTGCTCTGCGCGCGCATCGCCGTGCTCGCCACGCACCACGAGGGCATGCCGCTCGCCATCATCGAGGGCATGGCCGCCGGCTGCGCCGTGGTCGGCAGCCGCGTGCCCGGGGTGCGGGAGATCATCACGCCGGGGATCGACGGCCTGCTCGTCGAGCCGCGCGACCCGCGCTCGCTCGCCGACGCGCTCGCCGCCCTGCTCAGGGACGAGGCGCTGGCGTCGCGCTTGGGCGCGACCGCACGCCGGCACGCCATCGAGCGCTATGGCCTCGCGCGCATGGCCGCGGGCTACGACACGCTCGCGGCGCAGCTGCTGGGCGGACCGCCGGCGCGCTAGGGCCAGGGACCGCCGATCATCTCGCGCAGCGTCGCCAAGGACTCCTCGCGGATGCGGGCCGCAAGGCCCGCCAAGGCCGACTGCATCCGCCCATAAGCCGCGTCATCCATCGTCAGGGCCGCGCGCATGGCGTCTGTCAACCGTCCGTCGTCCTCGTACACGATGCTGTCTTCGCCGGTCAGGCGGTGCGCCGAGGCGAACTTGCGCGCCACCACGCAGGGCCGCGCGAAACCGTAGACCAGCTGGAAGTGCCCGCTGGTGCCCGTGCCGGCGTAGAAGTCGTGGTCCGGGTTCCGTGGGTCGAGCAGGCTCAGCACGAAGTGCGCGCCTTCCATCCGCGCGTACAGCTCGCTGAAGGTCACCCGGCCGGCCACCGTGAAGTACCCGCGCAGCTCCGCGGGCACGTGCCGCAGGCTGCCCTCGCCGACGAACACGACGTGGAAGTCGCGACGGCCCTCGCGGTGGAGCTCACCCACCGCGGCGAGCAGCGCGTCGACGTTTCGGCTGCGCGCCCGCAACGCGCCGACGACGATGAAGTTCACCGTCGGACCGCGCGGCGCCCGCAGCCGGAACTCGCCGAAATGGTGCGGGTTCGCGGCGCGCGTGCGCACGCCGCGGTGCTCGATGGGTCGCAGGGTGAGCACATGGTCGTCGAGGAACCCGCGCTGCACGGGCAGCTTCACGTCGTGCTCGACGAGCAGCACCTTCTGGCCCGGGGCGAGCGCGCCGAACAGGCCGTGCTCGGACCGGTATGAATCCTCGAAGCCGATCTTGCGCGCCGTGCTGATGAGGATGCCGCGCGCCCGACCGAGCCCGTGACGCGCGAAGTGGCGCACGATCGCCGCTTGGGGGATGCGGTTCAGCGTGAGGCGCGGATGGTGCATGCGCTCGAAAAGGCCTTCGTCGAGACGTGCCGGCGTCAGCAGCACCGAGACGTCAAAGCCGAGCTCGAGCAGGTAGTGCGCATAGCCCGGGACCACCTCGGCATGCGAGCGGCTGCACGGCTCCCAGAGGAAGAACGTGTTGTCGGAGGCTTCGGGCCCCGCGGCGCGGGTGAACAGCCCTTCCCAGGAATATTTGAGTCGACTGCGGGGCGGCAGGCATCCGGGACGCATGGCACGCAAGTATACACGGCGTCCGAGCACGGACCCCGACGCCTCCCCGGCAGGCCCGCAGGCGCGCCGCCGGACGCGCTTGACGGCTTCGGCCGCCGCCGACGATTATCCATCGCCCATGCAGACCTCCCTCGACGCCGTGCTGCCGCTCGCCCTGCGCGACCTCGAGCGCTCGCGCCTGCTGGTCGAGTCGCTGTCCCGCAACCTCGCGGGCCTCGGCTGCCTGTGGGTGATCTGTCCCGACCCGGACGTGGAGCAGGTGCGCGCCGTGCTCGGACGCGAGACGCTGCCGTTCACCCTGCGGGTCGAGCCAGAGCGCCGCATCGTCCCGGAGTTCACGCTCGATATCCGCATGAGCGGCTGGTTCCGCCAGCAGATGATCAAGCTCGCGGTCTTCGAGCACCTGCGCGAAGGTCTGTACCTCACTTTGGACGCCGACGTGCTTTGCACGCGGCGCGTCACCGTCGGCGAACTGGTCGGCGATGGGCGTGGCGCCTGCGTGTCGTTCCCTGACGAGACCTTCCGCTACTGGTACGACCGCGTCGAGCAGGTGATGCGCATCCGCGTCCCGGCCGGCCGGGGTTGCCACAACGTCACGCCCGCGTTGCTGCACACCGGCGGGGTGCGCGCCTTGAAGGAGGCCATCGAGTCGGGACTGGCGCGCGGCGAGCGATCGCGGGGGCTGCGCGGGCTGAAACAGCTCTGGTGGCTCCGCCGGACCCGCGGCCTGCCGCAGCATGCGCCTTGGCGCGTGTTCCTCGCCGCGGCGCGCCCGTGGACCGAGTACGCCCTCTACTTCAGTTTCCTCGAGAGCAGCGGGCTGTTCGACCGGTTCCACAGGCGCGCCGAGCGTTGCATCTATGACAACGAGCTGTCGCTGTGGCATGCTGAGGGCAAGCGAGTCCCCGTCGGCTGGGATCCCGCGCCGGCCTTCGTCGGGCAGGGGCCGCCATGGTTCCTGGTCGCACAATCGAACACCGGCATCACGGCCGAAGCCTACCTTGAGCGTCTCGCGCCGCTGCTTCGCAGGGAGTGATTTGTGCGCGTTCCGCTGATATCGTCTTCCGGTCTATAATCGCGCGGTCGGGCGCCCAACCGCGTCTCCGGCATTGCACCAAAGTTCAGTCACCGTCAAAGAGGATCCCGGAAATGAAGACCCCTGTCATCGTCAAGATCGCTGCCCTGGCCGCCCTCACCGGCCTCGCCGGCTGCACGGACCTCAAGCCGCTGCAGGCCCAGATCGACACCCTGAAGTCGCAGGTCTCGAGCATCAGCTCGCAGGTCGCCGCCGCCAAGAGCGCCGCCGACAGCGCGGGCAGCGCCGCCGCCTCGGCCGCCTCGGCCGCCAGCGGTGCCCAGTCGACCGCCAACCAGGCGCTCGCCGCCGCGCAGGCCAGCCAGAGCTGCTGCGATGCGACGAACGAGAAGATCGATCGCATGTTCAAGCGCACGATCTCGAAGTAAGACCGCAAGGTCCCGCTTCGGGAAAAAAGACGCCGCGCGAAAGCGCGGCGTTTTTTTTCGTCCCCGCGAAAGGGGTCAGTAACGGATCAGCGCCGAACCCCAGGTGAGGCCGCCGCCGAAGGCCTCGAGCAGCAGCAACTGGCCACGCTGGATGCGCCCGTCGCGCACGCCGGCATCGAGCGCGAGCGGCACCGAGGCCGCCGAGGTGTTGGCGTGGTCCTGGACGGTCACGATCACTTTCTCCATCGGCATGTCCAGTTTCTTGGCGGTCGCCTGGATGATGCGGATGTTGGCCTGGTGCGGCACCAGCCAATCGAGCGCCGACTGGTCGAGGCCGTTGGCCGCCATGGTCTCGTCCACCAGGGCGCCGAGCGACTTCACCGCGACCTTGAAGATCTCGTTGCCGGTCATGCGGATGAACATCTCCATCCGGCCGCGTTCGTCGTAGGTGAAGCCCTTGGAAGGCCCCACCGGGCAGTGCAGCAGATCGACGTAGGATCCGTCCGCATGCAGGTGCGTCGAGAGGATGCCGGGCTCGTCCGACGGCTTCAGCACCACGGCGCCGGCGCCATCGCCGAAGATGATCGCCGTGCTGCGGTCGGTCCAGTCGACGATGCGGCTCAGCGTCTCGGCGCCCACCACCAACGCGCACTTGGCGTCGCCCAGCCGCACGAACTTGTCGGCCACCGAGAGCGCATACATGAAACCGCTGCAGGCGGCCTCGAGGCCGAGCGCGGGGCAACCGTGCAGGCCGAGCCGCGCCTGCAGCAGGGCGCCGCAGTTGGGGAACACGAGGTCGGGCGTGGTGGTGCCGAAGACGATGAGGTCGACCTCGCTCGCATCGACCCCGGCCGCTTCGAGCGCGCGGCGCGCAGCGCGTTCACCGAGATCGACGGTGGTCTCGCCCGGGGCTGCGATGTGGCGCTGGCGGATCCCGGTGCGCTCCTGGATCCATTGGTCCGAGGTCTCGACCATCGTCTCGAGCTCGGCGTTGGTCAGCACCTTCTCGGGCAGGTAACTGCCGGTGCCGGCGATGCGTGAATAGCAGAGCTTGAGGGTCATGTTGCGGGTCCTCCCGTTCCTTGGAGCGCGCCGTCGGCACCGAGCGCCGTGGCGACATGTTCGATGAGCCGTCGCCGCACGGCGGTGGCGGCGATGGCGATCGCACGCGCGAGCGCCACGCGATCGGCGCTGCCGTGGCTTTTTACCACGACCCGCGTCAGCCCCACCATGACCGCGCCGTTGAAGGCCCGCGGATCGAGCGACGCGGTGACGCGCGACAGCACCGGCCGCGCGGCGAGACCGGCCAGCTTCGCCGGCAGGCTCGCGGTGAATCCGCTTCGCAGCCGATGGCCGATGAGCCGCGCCACCCCTTCCATGGTCTTGAGCGCGACGTTGCCGGTGAATCCGTCGGTCACGACGACATCCACGTCACCGCCGAAGATATCGCCGCCCTCGACGAAACCGGCATATTCGAACCCGACCGTGCCCGCCGCGACGCGCCCTTGCAGCAGCGCATGCGCCTCCTGCACGAGGTCATGCCCCTTCGACGCCTCGACGCCGATGTTGAGCAGGCCGACCCGCGGGCGCGCGATGCCATGCACGTCACGCGCGACGATCGCCCCCATCAGCGCGAACTGTGCGAGCTGCAGCGGCGTCGCGCGCACGTTGGCACCGAGGTCGAGCAGGTGCGTGTGACCTGTCATGTTGGGCACGGCCGACATGATCGGCGCGCGCTCGACCTGCGGCAGGCACTTGAGGACGAAATGGGCGATGGCGGTGAGCGCGCCGGTGTTGCCGGCACTGACCGCGGCCTCGGCACGGCCTGCGTGCACGAGGTCGATCGCGATGCGCATGGAGGAGCCTTTCTTGCGGCGGATCGCCTCGCGCGGCGAGTCCTCCATGCTGATGACCTCCGTCGCCGCCACGACCTCGCAGCGATCGCGCACCGCTGCCGCGCCGGCCGTTGCGAGCGTCGCCCCGATCACCGACGGGTCGCCGACCAGCAGCAGGCGCAGTGCCGGGTCCGCCTCGAGCGCGAGCAGCGCCGCAGGCACGCATTCCTGCGCACCCAGGTCGCCGCTCATGACATCGAGCGCGATGACGGTCATGGGGGTGCTCCGCGGACGGAGCGGGCGCGCCTCAAGGCGCGCCGAGGGCTTCAGCCGGCCGCTTCGTCGTCGATCGGCTTCTCGATCACGCGCTTGCCGCGGTAGAAACCGTCCGGCGTGATGCGGTGACGGAAGTGCGTCTCGCCCGACTGCGGGTCGATCGACAGCGCAGGGGTCGGGGCCCGGTCGTGCGAGCGGTGCATGCCGCGCTTGGAGGGGGTCTTGCGGCTCTTTTGGACTGGCATGTCGGTCTCTCCTCGGCGGGCGGGCTATCGTCCCCGTTTCAGGAGCTCGCCCAGCCCTGCAAACGGCGTGATCGTGTCGTCCTTTGCGACCTTCGGCGCATCTGCGCCGAGGGTGACGTCGCCGGGACCACAGTCGGCGACATCCTCGTGCCGCGGCACCAGCGGCACCGACAGCAAGATCTCTTCTTCGACCAGGTCGCGCAACACCACGCGACCCCCGGGCGCGAGCGTCGGCTCGATGCCCGGATCAAGTTCGTCGGCCTGCGCCGGGTCGGTGACGAGCCAGACTTGGGAGTCCGCTTCCACCGGCCACGATACGGGCCGCAGGCAACGCTGGCAGCGCAGCGGCACGCGCGCGCTCACCTGCACCGTCGCGACCGGCTGGCCGCGTTCGCGTGACATCGCCACGCGACACGTCGCCGTCCCGTCCACCGACCGCCCCGCTGTCACGGCAAGCTCGGGAGCCAACCGCGGCATCTGTGCCAGCGGCAGTTCGAACTCCCACACGTCGCCGGCGTCTGAATGACGCTCGACATCGAGGGGGCGCAACCAGTCCGCCGGCATGGGGCGCGTATAATAGGGAGCGTCCCCCCGGTAGTCAAAACCAATCTACGGTGTAAGCCCTTGTTTCTTCTGAAGAGGCCTCTCTGGCTCGCCTCCGGGTCGGCTTACCGGCGCGAATTGCTCTCCCGTCTGGGGCAGCCCTTCTCCTGGCGCTCGCCCGACGTCGACGAATCGCGGCGCCCCGGCGAAGCGCCCGCGGCGCTCGCCGGGCGGCTCGCCCGTGCCAAGGCGCGGGCGGTCGCGGGCGCCCTCGCCGCCGAGGCCGCGCAGGGTGCGGACGCCGACCCCGGCGCGCTGGTCATCGGTTCCGACCAGGTCTGCGCCCTGGGCGACGAATGCCTCGGCAAGCCGGGCAGTGCCGCGGCCCAAGCCGCGCAGCTCGCCCGCCTCGCCGGACAGCGCGTCGTGTTCCACACCGCCGTCTGCATCGTGTCCCTGGCGGACGGCTTCGAGGCTGCCCATCTCGACGAGACGGTCTGCGAATTCCGCACACTGACGCCGGCGGAGATCGACGCCTACGTCGCGGCCGAGCCCGCCTACGACTGCGCCGGCGGCTTCAAGTGCGAAGGCCTCGGCATCTCGCTGCTCGATCGGCTGCGCGCCGAGGACCCCACGGCGCTCGTGGGTCTACCGATGATATGGGTAGCGCGAACGCTTCGGCCGTGGACGACCCGCTAGCGCATCGACCACGCGCGCCAGTTCCGGCGGCAACGGCGCGTTGACGCTGAACTCGGTGCCCCGATCGGGCCAGACGAACGACAGGCTCGAGGCGTGCAGGAACATGCGCTCGAGCCCGAGCTCGCGCATCTCCTTGTTGAACTCGGCATCACCGTACTTCGGGTCGCCGGACACCGGATGCCCGGCGTACTGCGCATGCACACGGATCTGGTGGGTGCGGCCCGTGAGGATCGACACTTCCATCAGCGTCGCGATCTTGCCGAAGGACTGCACGACGCGGAAATCGCTGGCCGCCGCCTTGCCCGCTGGGGCGACCTTCACGGTCCGCTCGCCCCCCACGCGCAGGTCGGTGCGCAGCGGCGCATCGATGCGCTTCTTGCCGAGCTGCCAACTGCCCTTGAGCAGCGCGAGGTAACGCTTCTCGAAGCCCTCGCCGTCGCGCAGGCTGGCATGCAGCATGCGCAGCACCGCGGGTTTGCGCGCGACCAGCAGCACGCCGCTGGTGTCGCGGTCGAGCCGGTGGACCAGTTCCAAGGCGTCGGCCTCGTCCGGTCGGGCCGCCCGCAACGCCTCGATGACACCGAAGCTCACGCCGCTGCCGCCGTGCACGGCGATCCCGGCCGGCTTGTCGATCACCAGCAGGCGCTCGTCCTCGTAGATCACCGCGCGGGTCAGGGTCTCGACCAGCGACGTCGGCACCCGGCGGCGCACCGCCGTCGACGGCTCGCCGCTGCCCCGGGCGGCGGTCTGCCGTCCCGTCGCCGCATCGCCCCGGACCGGAGCGCCCGGCACGGGAGCACCCGCGCCCGGATCGGTGTCCCCGGGGGCTGTCGCCCGCACCGGCGGCAGGCGCACCGTATCCCCCAAGGCGAGCCGGGTGTCGATGTCGGCCCGCTTGCCGTTCACGCGCACCTCGCCCTTGCGGACGATGCGGTACAGGCGTGTCCGGGGCACGCCGGGATAGCGGCGCGTCAGGAAGCGATCGAGCCGGCTGCCCGCATCGTCCTCGCCGATCTCGGCCTGAACGACAGCAGCTTTTTCGGTCTTTTCCGTAACGTCTTGTTTTTCCAAAGCCTTTGTCATAAACTCCGACCGTCGCCCAGCTTGCCGCCCCATGCGGCCTTTCCGGGCGCCAATCGCCGCGAGGCCTGCCTGAGGCGGGCGTCGCATGTTAGTTGGTCCTCGGCGACGAGGCCATCGAATCCGGCCGACAGTGGCCGCGTCCGGCGTCGAGTCCCGATGGGCTCCCCGGCGCGCCGTCGGTACCAGGGCAGCGCAGCTTCCGGTCTGCGACAGACGACGTCGCGGACAGACAGCACGAACAAGACAAAAGAAGTGATCACCATCGCCTCCGCTCCGTTCGCGCCTTCCGCAGCCGCCATCACCCTGGCCTCCGCAGCACCGTCGGCCCCTTCCCTCACAGGGGCCCTCCATGAAAAGAATGCTCGTGAACGCGACGCAGCAGGAAGAACTGCGCGTCGCCCTGGTTGACGGACAGAAGCTCTACGACCTCTCGATCGAACTTCCGTCCCGCGAACAGAAAAAAGCCAACATCTACAAGGCGCGCATCGCGCGCATCGAGCCGTCGCTCGAAGCCTGTTTCATCGACTATGGCGCCGAGCGCCACGGCTTCCTGCCGCTGAAGGAGATCTCCCGGGAATACTTCCTGAAGAACCCCTCGGGCGGGCGCATCAACATGCGCGAGATCCTCCAGGAAGGCCAGGACATCGTCGTGCAGGTCGAGAAAGAGGAGCGTGGCAACAAGGGTGCAGCCCTCACCACCTACATCTCGCTCGCCGGGCGCTTCCTGGTGCTGATGCCCAACAACCCGCGTGCGGGCGGCGTCAGCCGCCGCATCGAGGGCGAGGAGCGCGACCAGATCAAGAGCATCATGGACGCGTTGGTGGTGCCGCAGGGCATGGGCGCCATCGTGCGCACCGCCGGCGTCGGCCGGGCCATCGAGGAACTGCAGTGGGACCTCGACAACCTGCGCATCCAGTGGGAAGAGATCGTCAAGGCGGTGCTCGAGCGCCCCTCCCCGTTCCTGGTCTATCGCGAGAGCGACCCGGTGACGCGCGCCCTGCGCGACTATTTCTCCGATGACATCGGCGAGGTCCTGGTCGACGAGCCGGGCGCCCATGCCATCGCCGCCGAGTACATGCAGCGCTTCATGCCGGCCGAGGGCGGCCGCCGCCTGAAGATGTACACCGACGACATCCCGCTCTTCACCCGCTACCAGATCGAGAGCCAGATCGAGTCGGCCTACGCGCACAAGGTGCAGCTGCCCTCGGGCGGCTCGATCGTCATCGACTACACCGAAGCGCTGGTCTCGATCGACATCAACTCGGCGCGCGCCACGCGCGGCGGGGACATCGAGACCACGGCCACCAACACCAACCTCGAGGCGGCCGACGAGATCGCCCGCCAGCTGCGCATCCGCGACATCGGCGGCCTGATCGTCATCGACTTCATCGACATGGACGAGTCGCGCAACCAGCGCGCCGTCGAGGACCGCCTGCGCGATGCCATGAAGATGGACCGCGCGCGCATCCAGATCGGCCGCCTGTCGCGCTTCGGCATGCTCGAGATGTCGCGCCAGCGCCTGCGCCCTTCGCTCAGCGACTCGAGCCACGAGATGTGCCCGCGCTGCACCGGCATCGGCAGCATCCGCACCGTCGAGTCGATGGCGCTCGCACTGCTGCGGCTGATCGGCGAAGAGGCCCGCAAGGACCGCACCGCCAAGGTGATCGCCGAGGTGCCGGTGGAGGTCGCCACCTACCTCATCAACGAAAAGCGCGAGTGGCTGCGCACGCTCGAGGACAAGAGCGACGTCGAACTGCTGATCGTCCCGAACCGCAACATCCAGACCCCGGAGTACTCGATCCGCCGCGTCCGCGACGACGAGATCGACCAGCCGGAGTTCAAGCGCACCAGCTACCAGATGCCGACGCCCGCCAAGGTCGTCGACCCCGCAGGCACACGCGAAAAGCAGGCCCAGCAGGAGCCGGCGGCCGTGCCGACCTTCCTGCCGACCACGCCGGCGCCGATCGTCGAAGCGCCGCCCGCCGCGGTCGCGGCGCCGGTCGCCGCCGCTGCGGCAGCCGTCGCGGCCGTCCCCGCGGGTCCGCGCCTCGGGGTGTTCGTCCGCCTCTGGCGTTGGCTGTTCGGCGACCCGGTGCCGACCCCCGAGCTCACCCTCCCCGTCGCGCCGCCCACCACGGGCCGCGGCGACCGTGACCGTGACCGTGATCGCGACCGCGATCGGGGCCGCGGTCGTGATCGCGGCAGGGACCGCGACCGTTCGCGTGACCGCGGTGAGCGCGGTGAGCGCGGTGAGCGCAACGGCAACGCGGACCGTGACGCGCGTGGCGGTCGTGATCGCGACCGGAACCGCGATCGCGATGCGCGCGGCCCGGATCGTGAGCGTCCGCGTGACGCAGACCGTGAACCTGCGCGCGAGAGCGCGACGAGCACCACGACGGAACCCGCACCGCGCAAGGACAACGAAGCGGGCCAGCGGGACCGTGACGGCCAGCGCGGCCGCGGTCGCGGACGCGGGCGGGACAGGGATCGCAGCGCCGAGCGGACTCCGGACCGGCCGGGCGACGCCGACGCCTTGACGTCAGGCACCGCAGCCGCCGCAGCAGGTGTGGCGGCTGCCGTAGGCAGCATCGCGGCGGACTCGAGCATGGCCTCGCAAACCGTCCCGGCTGACCTGTCGACGGAGACCGAAGTGTCGGCCAACACCTCCGGCGAATCCCCGACCGAAGCGTCAGGCACGGGCGAACCGGGTGACGGACGCGGCCGTCGTCGTCGTCGGGGCCGTCGGGGTCGCCGTGGCGGCCAGGGTCGCGAGGGCGCCGCTGCCGGTGAGGCAGGCTCGACCGACGCGACAGACGCAGGCCTCGATGATCTCGATGAGACCTCGGACGATCTCGCCGAAGACCGTGGCGCAGCGCCCACCTCGAACGGCGTGTCGGCCGACGCGTTGCTCGACACGCTGCCGCCGCCGCCTCGCGAAGCGAGCGCCTACAGCTGGACGGGACTTGCCGCGCCTGAGGCGGCGTCCGCGCCGGAAGCGGACACCGTCGCAGCGCCGGAGCCTGTCGCAGCAGCGGTGCCAGCACCGGTCGCAGACCCGGTCGCAGACCCGATCGCCGACGGCGCGCCGCCGGCCGCTGCGTTGGCGGCACCGTCGCCCGCCGAGATGCCCGCCGAGACGCCCACCGAGGTGCCGACGGGTGCACCTGCCGAGGCGCCGACCGAGCCGACACCCGCAGCGGCGAGCACCGAACCCTCACGGGTCGTGTGGTCATCGGGCCCGACGAGCTACGGCGCCTCGACGCGCCGCGACGATTACTGACCGGGATCCGGATCGCGCGGCGGGGCGGACGACGCCCCGCCGCCGTCTCCCCGGGCCGGAAACGCGCGCGCCAGCGCAAACCCGATCGCGAGCGCCGGCGCGGCGAGCCCCACCAACGGCAAGGTGCCGTCTTTGGGACCGCCGAGCAAGAACGCATCGACCAATGCCCCGAGACCTGCACCGGCCCACATCACGGGCACCCAGGCCCATGAAGCCTGCGGCGAGCGCCGCGCGACGATGAAAGCGGCCGCCACGAAGGCAATCTCAAAGAAAACGAGCCACAGCAACACCGGCGGCGACCACAGACGCCCGACCTGCTGCACCAGCAAGGCGACGATCGCCGGCACGCTGAGCGCGGCGCGCAGCGGATAGGACGCCATCCGCGCCGTCATTCGCACAGCGACGGTCCATCCGCGGCCAAAGCCGCTGCCGCACGCGCCAGATCCTCGGCCGTATTGACGTCCGGTCCGGGCCGTCGCGCCGCCTCACCCACCACGATGCACAAGCCATGCGCCAGCGCGCGCAGCTGTTCGAGCTGCTCAGCCCGTTCCAATGGGGACGGTTCGAGCGCGGCAAGGCGCCGCAACGCGGACACCCGATAGGCGTAGAGCCCGAGGTGGCGCCGGGCGCCGATCACCGGCCCCTCGAGGCCGGCCGGGTCGCGATACCAGGGGATCGGCGCGCGGCTGAAATAGAGCGCCCGCCCCTCGTGGTCGGTCACCACCTTCACCGCGTTCGGATCGAAATACTCGTCCCGGTCGCGCACCGGGGTCGCGAGCGTGGCGATGTCGGCCTGTGGCCGCTCCGCCAACAGCGCCGCGACCTGCTCGATGAGCTCACCCGGCATGCCCGGTTCGTCGCCCTGCAGGTTCACGACCACATCGTCGTCGGCCCAGCCACGCAGTGCAGCGACCTCGGCGATGCGGTCGGTGCCGCTCGCATGGTCGCGCGAGGTCAGCATCGCCGTCGCGCCGAAACCCGCGGCCAAACGCATGATCCGCTCGTCGTCGGTGGCGATCAGGACCTCTTCGGCGAGACAGCCGGTCGCGCGCTCGTATACCCATTGCAGCATCGGCTTCCCGGCGATCTCGAGCAGCGGCTTGCCGGGCAATCGCGTCGAACCGTGACGCGCGGGGATGACGATGCGGTACACCGGCCCGTCCCTCAACGGGCGAGCAGCGGGTCGTCCGCCGACAAACTGCGCGCCTCTTCTTCGAGCATCACCGGGACCCCGTCCCGCACCGGGAATGCGAGCCGGTCGGCGCGGCAGACGAGCACCGACTGCGCTGCGTGCCAGACCAAGGGCCCCTTGCAGAGCGGACAGGCGAGGATGTCGGCGAGATGCCGGTCGAGCCCCACGGCGGCAGAATCGGTGTGGTCGGTCACGCGTCCTCCTGCGCCGCGGCGAGCGCAGCGATCCGGTCGATGAGCGCCGTGCCGTCGGCGGGCGAGAGCCGGGCGATGACCGGCACCTCCCACAACCGCGGGTCGGCGAAACGTCGGCATTTTACGGCATCCTTGGCGGTCATCAGCACCGGCGCGTCGTCGCCGAAGCGCAGGTCCTGCGGCGCGTACGGATGGTGGTCCGGAAAAGCATGCTCGCGCGGCGCGAGTCCCGCGGCCCGCAACATCGTGAAGAACCGCCCGGGATCGCCGATCCCGGCCACGGCATGCACGGGCGAACCGGCGAAATCGGCCAGGGCGCGCGGCGCCATGCGCGCCGTCAAGGGCTGTGCGAGCCCGGGCTCGAGGCGCATCGTCAGGGTGCCGATGCGCCCCTGCCATGTCGGCTCCGCGCCGTGCACCACCACCCAGTCGACGCTCGCGAGGCGCGACGGCCGCTCGCGCAGCGGACCGGCCGGCAGCAGTCGGCCATTGCCGAACCCCCGCTGTCCATCGACCACCGCGATCTCGAGGTCGCGTGCCAGCGCGCGGTGCTGCAAGCCGTCATCGCAGAGGATCAGCCGCACACCGAGGGATTCGAGCAAGGCCGCACCCTGCCCTCGGTCCGCGCCCGCCACCACCGGCAGGCCGGTGGCACGCGCCGCCATCACGGCCTCGTCACCCGCCGCCGCCGGATCGGCATCCGCCGTCACGCGTGCCGGCGTCCGCCGGCCCGTGCCGTAGCCGCGCAGGAGGATGCCGACCGCGACGCCGCGCGCCGCGAGCGCCGTGGCGAGCGCCACGACCAAAGGGCTCTTGCCGGTGCCGCCGGCGGTGAGGTTGCCGACCACCACCACCGGCACGCCGGCGCGGTGCACTCGCGCGAACCCGAGACGATGGACGGCGCGATGCAGCGCGCTGCCGAGCCCGTACAGCCAGGACAAGGGCAGCAGCCAAGCGCCGCCGCCCCGACCGCCGTACCACACCCCCTGCAGCCAGCCCTCGAGCCCCCGCGACACCGGCGGACCCTCAGGCCGCGAACTGCAGGCGATGCAGCTGCGCGTAGAGCCCGTCGCGGACGATCAGCTCGGCGTGGGTGCCCGTCTCGGCCACGCGCCCCTCGTGCATCACCACGATCCGGTCGGCATGCTCGATGGTCGACAGCCGATGGGCGATGACCAAGGTGGTGCGGTCGCGCCGCAGCAGTTCGAGCGCCGCCTGGATGCGCCGCTCCGACTCGGTGTCGAGCGCGCTGGTCGCCTCGTCCAACACGAGCACCGGCGAATCCTTGAGCAAGGCCCGCGCGATCGAGATCCGCTGCCGCTGGCCACCGGAGAGCAGCAAACCGCGCTCGCCCACCGGCGCATCGAGGCCTTGCGGCAGCTCGGCCGCGAACTCCATCACGAAGGCCGCGCGCGCCGCCGCCTCGACCGAAGGGTCTGCCGGGTCGCAGAGGCCGAAAGCGATGTTGTTGCGGATGCTGTCGTCGAACAGCACCACGTCCTGCGAGACGACGCTCACCTGCGTGCGCACGTCGGCGCGCCGGTACTCGCGCAGGTCGCGGCCGTCGAGCATCACGGCGCCCGCGTCCGGATCGTAGAATCGCGGCAACAGGCTCGCGAGCGTGCTCTTGCCGCTGCCCGATCGCCCCACGAGCGCGACCGTCTGGCCGGGCGCCGCACTGAAACTGACGTCATCCAGGACTTTGCCCTGCGAGGCGGCGTAGGCGAAGTCCACGTTCCGGAACTCCACCTCACCGCGAGCGCGCGCGAGGGGCACCGGCCCACCGGCGTCCTCCACGGGGGTGTCGAGCACGTCGAACACGCTCGCGCCCGCCGCGATGCCCTCCTGGAGCGGACCCGACACCTGCACGAGCCGCCGCAACGGCGCGGTGATCATCAGCAGCGCGGTCAGGAAGGCCATGAACTCGTCGACCTGCATCTCGCGGGTGAACACCTGGCGGATGGAGAAGAACAGCACGCCGGCAAGGCCGAAGGCCGCGATCATCTGCACCACCGGGTTGGCGAGGGCGCGCGCGGCGATGAGCCGCATGTTGCTGTGGCGGTTGCGTTCGTTCGCGACCTCGAACACCGCTTCTTCGTGCTTCTCGGCGTTGAAGGCCTTGATGACCCGCTGCGCGTCGAGCGCCTCCTTGGCGACCCGCGTGATATCCCCCATCGAGGCCTGGATGCGCGCGCTGTAGCGCCGGAAGGCCCGATTGATGAACCGGATCAGCCAGGAGACCGGCGGCGCCAGCACCATCACGAAGAGCGCGAGCTGCCAGTTGTACCAGAACAGCATGCCGATCAGTCCGAGGATGGTGAGCGTGTCGCGGATCATGACAGTGACCGCGTTGGTGGTGGCCTCGGCCACGCGCTCGATGTTGAGCGTCAGCCTCGAGAGCAGATCGCCCGTCGCCGCGGTCTCGTAGTAGCGGGCCGGCAGCCGCAGGCAATGCGCGAACAGCTCGCCGCGCATGGACTTGATGATCTGCCGACCCACCCATCCCGGGAAGAAGTTGGAGACATAGTCGCCGATGCCGCGCAGCACGAACAGCAGCACCGCGCCGAGCGGGATCGCCCAGACGATGCGCGGATCCGGCTGCACGAAGGCACCGGCGAGGAACTTCTGCACCAGCAGCACGAGCGCGGCGTCGGTCGCGGCGAAGAGGGCCATGCCGACCACACCGACCATGAACATGCGCAGGTGCGGCCGCGCATAGCCGAGCAGCCGGCGATACACCTTCCCCGCATCCGCGACCTGCACGGGAGACGTGCTCACGGACGCTTCTGCTCCTGCAGCGTCGCGATGTCGACCTCGCGGAACCCCATCCGGCCTATCACGTCCATCGCCGTGACCACCGATTGATGTGTGGCGCGCGCGTCGGCGCGCACCGTGATGCGTGCATCACGGGCCTCGCCCGCCGCGGCGAGCAGCGCCGCGCGCAAGGTCTCGCTGCGCGCATCGGCGAGCGTCGAGCCGTTCACCTGGAAGGTGCCCTCGGCGCTGACCGCGATCACGATCGGTTGCGGGGCGCTGCGCGGCACGGCGACCGCGCCCGCTTCGGGAAGGCGGATCTTGAGGCGCCCTTCCTCGGTGAACGTCGAGGAGAGCATGAAGAAGATGACGATCATCAGCACCACGTCGATGAGCGAGATCAGGTTGACCTCGGGCTCCTCGACGCGTCGCGCACGGAACTTCATGCCGCGGACTTGCTCCGGCCACGCACAGGCGGACGCGGCCCCGCGGTCTCGACCGCATCGGCGAGCGCGATCGCCTGCTTTTCCATCTCGACCACCAGTCCGTCGACGCGACCGCGCAGGTAGCGGTAGGCGACCAGCGCCGGGATCGCGACCAGCAGGCCCGCAGCCGTCGTGATCAGGGCCTCGCTGATGCCCCCGGAGAGCATGCGCGGATCGCCGATGGCGCCTTCGTTGATGGCGCTGAAGGCGCTCATGATGCCGGTGACGGTGCCGAGCAGCCCGAGCAGCGGCGCGATCGCCGCGACCGTCCCCAGGGTGTTGAGGAACCGCTCGAGCTCGTGGACGACGTGGCGCCCGGTGTCCTCGAGACGCTCCATCATCTGGTCGCGCGACTGGTGGCGGCTCTTGAGGCCAGCGGCCAGCACGCGACCGAGCGGGGAATTGCGCTGCAGGGTGTCGATGACTTCGCTCGTGATCTGGTTGGCCTGCACCATCTGCCAGACCTTGTCGAGCAAGCCTGCGGGAAGGACGCGGTCGGTCTGCAGCGACCAGAGGCGCTCGACCGTGATCGCCACCGCGATCACCGAACAGAGCAGGATCGGCCACATCACCGGGCCGCCGGCCCGCACTATTTCCCACATCGTCGGGTCGTCCCCCGTCAAAAGGCCGTCGAATCATAACCGAGCGGCGCCCCCGGCGGGGGTTCCGGGCGCCAGGCTCCCGAATGGCGCAAGACCCGCGGCGGCAGCCCGGGGCGCAGCTGCAGGGCCAGCGCACCCTGCCCGGCGGTCGCCAGTACGCGTGATGACGGCACGCCCCACGCCTGCGCCAACGCGGCGCGCTTCCGGATGGGGACTTCGCGCGCCGCGACCAGCACCCATCGGGCACCGACCGCACGCGCGAAGCCCGGGGCGAGCGCTGCGGGCGAGCCGCGACGCGGGGCGATGACGACGTCTGCGGCGAGCGGCGCACCAGCGGCCATCAGGGCGGCGCCCTCGGCAGCGTCCAGCCGCTCTGCCACGAGCAGTACGGGCCCGTCGCGCAGTGCGATGCGCAGCACACAGGAGCCTTCCGGCAGGACCGCAGCGCGCAGCTCGAAGTCCACCGCGTCCCACCGCCAACGTTCGGGCGCAGCGCAGGGCTGCATCGGCGATGGCGCACCCGGCCAACCGCCACCGAACCGCACGGCACGCACCTCGAGGGCGGCCGAGACCTGTGCCGCACTGGCCGCCCGCGGACCGTGCGCGAGGCTCAGCACCATCATGTCGAGACGCGCGATGCCGGCCTCCCGCAACGCCGGCAACACGCGGGACCGCACGCCCGCCGACGGTGCGACATGTGATGCAGCGGTGTCGACCAACAGGGCGTGATGCCGCGTCTGGACGGACAACGCGAAGCCATCGCCGGCATCGAACAGCATCACCCTCGCCTCGCCGGCCGGCGGCAGGTCCGCCCGCGGCAGCCAACCCATCGCAGAGGCCGCCCACGGCAGCAGCGCGCCGAGGCTAGCGAGCCGCCAACGCAGCGGCACCGGGAGCAACCAGAGCGGCAGCAACGCCGCCAGCAGCGCGATGGTCACGGGATCGGCGCGGAGCGCCAGCACCGCGGCCGGCCACTCCGCCGCGTGCTGCAGCAGGGGCCAACCGATCGAGTGCAGCGCGGCGGCGGCCTGCCACGCGATCGGCAGCACCATCCCCGCCAACACCAACGGCACCAACAGGAACGAGATCACCGGGATTGCGACGAGGTTGACCAGGAACCCGGCCAAAGAGACCGTACCGAACCAGGCGAGCGTCAAAGGCGCGAGCGCGACACCGACGCGCCATTGGGTCACCCACAGCTCGCGCGCGGCGCTGCGGCGCCCGGCGCCGCGCTCCAGATCGCCGGTGAGCAGCACCGCCATCGCGCCGAACGACAACCAGAAACCCGAGGACAACGGCGCCAACGGATCGATGGCGAGCACCGCCAGCAACGCCCACCCGAGCACCTCGAATCCGCCCTGCTCACGGCCGCCAAGACGCATCACCCACCAGACCGCGAGCATCACCACCGTGCGCTGCGTCGGGATGCCGAACCCGGCCAACAGCGCATAGCCGAGCGCGGCGCAGAGACCGACCGTTGCGGCGAAGGGCTCGCGGCCGACAGGCGGCGACCCTCGTGCCGCGCGGCGCGCCGCCACCGACCACAGCCGCCGACCCAGACCGGCGGCGAGCCAAGCGAACAGCGTGACATGCATGCCTGATATCGCGACCAGATGCGTCGTGCCCGTCGCCGCGAACACCTGCCACTGCTCGCGCGACATGCGCCCCGTCGCACCGACCGCCAGCCCCGCGAACAACGCTGCCGCATCGCGGTCCTCGACACGATCCCGGATCGCCCGCTCGATCCGTTCGCGCAGCGGATCAAGCCCTGGATCCGCCGCCTCGAGCCGGAAGTTGGAGCTCGCGGCCAGCACCGTGGCGCGTGCGTGGAACCGCCCGCGCAAGGCCGCGCGTCCGAGGTCAGGTCCGCCCGGGTTGCGGATCTCGGGCACCGCATCGAGCCGCAGCAGCAAGCGCCAACGCTCACCCACCTGCGGCGCAGGCCGTGGCGCACCACGCCAGACGAGCTGCGCGCGCAACGCGGGCTGCACGGTGCGCGGCGCGATCACCCGCACCGCGACCTCCGCCTCGAGCGCGCCACCCTGCACCGACGGCAGGGTCTCGACGCTCACCTCGGCGAGCACCCGCTCGCCGCTCAGGCGCGTGGGCCAGCGTTGCGCAGCGTGGTCCCAGCTGACGGCAGCCGTCACCGCCGCGGAGCCGAGCGCCAGCAACAGAGGCGCCCACCCGACGCTGCGGCGCAAGGCCGCAACGCAGAGGCCAGCGACGCACCAGAGGATCGTCGCCACCCCCAACGCGACCGCGAGTCCAGCCTCGGCCGCCCACGGCCCCGCCAACACCGCCGCCGATCCCGCGAGCGCGGCGAAGCCGGCGCTACGCGGCGCTCTCGCATCGGCACTACATGGCAGGGCCGACGCAGGACCCTGCGAAGCCTCGGCGGATTGCGACATGTGCAGCGCGCCCCCAGCCGGCCGAACCGGCACCGTTGGGCGACATCCGACACGGCGCGCCCCGTCCCACAGGACTACCGGAGAGGGTGTCGGCGCTCAATGCGCCGAACTGCCGTGTTCGTGCAGTTTTGCGCGGGGCGGGATCGGGGCGCGTCAGGCGCCCGGAGCAGCTTGCAGTCGGCCGTCCTGCAACACGAGCACGCGATCGAGGCGCGCGGCGAGCCGCTCGTCGTGGGTCACGATGACGAGGCTGGTGCCACGTTCGCGGTTCAGTTCCAGCATGAGCTCGAAGACCTGCGCCGCGTTGCGTCCGTCGAGGTTGCCGGTCGGTTCGTCGGCGAACACCAACAGCGGCTCGGTGACGAGCGCACGGGCGACCGCCGCGCGCTGTCGCTCGCCACCGGACAGCTCATGCGGCCGATGCTCGAGCCTCGCCTCGAGACCGACACGCCCCAGCACCGCCGCCGCGCGCGCACGCGCCTCGGCCACCGGCATCCGGCGCACCAGCAACGGCATCGCCACGTTCTCGAGCGCCGAGAACTCGGGCAGCAGGTGGTGGAACTGGTAGATGAACCCCATCGTGCGGTTGCGCAAGGCGCCTCGCGCGGACTCATCGAGCGCATGGATGTCCCGCCCGTCGATGCGCACGGTCCCCGCGGTCGGGCGGTCGAGGCCGCCCAGGATCTGCAGCAAGGTGGTCTTGCCCGAACCGGATGCGCCGACGATCGCGACGCTCTCGCCGCGCATGATGCGCACGGAGAGCCCCTCGATCACCCGCAGCGTCGCGGCGCCCTCGCGGAACTCGCGCATGAGCCCCTCGGCTTCGAGCACCGGGACGCCGCCCGTCGGCGCAGGGTCCGCTGCAGCGCCCGTGGTCACCACCGATCCGTGATGCGATTCAGTCATGTCGCAGGGCCTCCGCCGGTTGGGTCCGCGCCGCGCGCCAGGCCGGATAGAGCGTGGCCACGGCGCAGAGCGCGAAGGCTACGCCGCAGACCCGGACCACGTCGAGCCATTCGACCGCGGCCGGCAGGTCGCTCATGAAATACACCTGCGGATCGAGGAACCGCACGCCGATGAGCCGCTCGAGCCCGGCCACCAACGACTGCACGTTGCGCGCGACCAGCACGCCGAGCGCCGCACCGGCCAGAGTCCCCGCCAGCCCGATCAGGATCCCCTGCAGCGCGAACGCGCCGAGGATGCCGCGCGGGGAGGCGCCGAGGGTCCGCAGCAAGGCGATGTCGGGCTGTTTGTCCTTGACGATCATGACCAGGGTCGCGACCAGGTTGAACGCCGCCACCGCCACTATCATCAGCAAGATGACGAACATCAGGCCCTTGGTGAGCTGGATGGACTCGAAGAACGTCGCATGCTGGCGCGTCCAGTCGCTGACGAAGAACCCGCCGCCGAGCGTGAGCGCGAGCTCCCGTACGACCTGCGGCGCCTGCAGCGGATCGGCCAGCGTCAGTCGCACGCCGGTCACCTCGTCGCCCAACCGATAGAGCCGCGCCGCATCGGCGATGTGCATCAGGGCGAGCCCGCGGTCGAACTCGTACATCCCCGAGTCGAGCGTCCCGATGACCGTCACCCGCCGCATGCGCGGCACCATGCCCTCGGGCGTCGCGCTGCCCTCCGGGGCGATCAGCACCACGCTGTCACCCGGACCGACGCCGAGTTCGGCGGCGAGCGCGGTGCCGAGCAGGACACGCCAACGGCCGGGCTGCAGGTCCGCAAGGCGACCACCCTTGATGTGGGCCGCGAGGCCGGACGCGCCGGCTTCGAGCGCGGGGTCGATGCCACGCACCGCGCTGCCGAGCACCCGCGCGCCGTTCGCGACCATCGCCTGCGACTCGACGAAGGGCACGGCATGGGTGACCCCAGGCATCGCGAGCGCGCGCCGCTGCGCGGCGCGCCAGTCCGGCAACGCGCCCTCGAGTCCCGTCAGCGTCGCGTGCGAGGTGACCGCGAGCATGCGCGAACGCAGTTCACGCTCGAACCCGTTCATCACCGAGAGCACCACGATGAGCACCGCCACGCCCAGCATCAGGCCGAGCGCCGAGATCGCCGCGACGAAGGACACGAAACCGCGCCGATGCGCCGAGCGCAGATAACGCGTGCCGATCAGCCATTCCCAACCGAGGCCGGCGGCGAGACGACCGCTACTCATAGCGCAGGGCCTCAGCGGGCGCGATGCGCGAGGCGCGCCACGCGGGATAGAGCGTGGCGAGCGCGGTCAGCGTCAACGCGGTGGCGGCCACCGCCGCGACGCTCCCCCAGCGCAGCTCCGCGGGGATGCGCGAGATCACGAACACCGAGGGATCCATCACCCGGAAGCCGAACACGCGCTCCAGCAAGGCGACGGCCTCGGTGGCGTTCGAGGCCAGCAGCACGCCGAGCAGCACGCCGAGCAGCACGCCGCTCCAGCCGATCACGAGGCCCTGCACCAGGAAGATGCCCATCACGCGGCGCGGCGATGCGCCCAGCGTGCGCAGGATGGCGATGTCCGTGCGCTTGTCGGTGACCACCATCACCAGCATCGCGACGATGTTGAACGCCGCGACGCCGACGATGAGCATCAGGATCAGGGTCATCATCGTCTTCTCGATGCGCACCGCGCGGAAGAAGCTCGCGTGGTCCTGCGTCCAATCGCGCACCGTCAGACCGGCGGGCAGCACCGCGGCAGCCGCCCGTGCGCCGGCGGATGCGGCGAGCGCGTCGCCGAAGCGCAGGTTGAGGCCGAACGCGCGGGGCTCCGCGCCGGCAAGCGCGAACACCTCCTCGATGTGCCCGAGGGCGAGCGAACCGTCGGTCTCCGGATGGCCCGCCTCGAAGATGCCGGCGACACGGAACTCGCGCAGCCGCGGCACGGGAGTCCCTCCCGCATCGACACCGGGCACCAGCAGGGTGACCGCATCGCCGACCCCAGCGCCGAGCCAGGCCGCCACGCCGCGACCGAGCAGCAGGCGCGCCTCGCCCGCCCGCAGGTCTTCGAGCCGCCCCTCGCGCAGTGCGCGCAGCGCCTCGGAGACCTTGGGCTCGAGGGCAGGGTCGATGCCCCGCAACTGCACGGGCCGGCTCTCCGCGCCGCGCAGGGCGAGCACCTGCAGCTCCGCATAGGGCGCGACGCCGGTGACGCCCGGCTGTGCGGCCATGCGCTCCAGGGCGCTCTGCCAGTTCGCGGCCTGCGCCCCCGCGGCCGCGCCGGCCGCGCCTGGCGCGGCGATCACCCGCGCGTGCGCCGAGAGCGCCAACAGCCGCTCGCGCGACACGCCCTCGAACCCGTTCATCACCGACAGGATCACGATCAGCGCCGCCACGCCGACACACACCCCGGCGAGCGACACCCAGGTGATGAAGGAGACGAAGAACTTGCGGTTCCGGGCGCGCACGTAGCGCAAGCCCACGAACAGCGGCAGGGGCTGGAACATGGCGCGGAGGATTAAACCACATCGGACACGCCGCCCGACCGCCCTGCCCCTTGCCCGGGCGCCCGGGCGCTGTAAGCTTGCGCGCCCATGTCCCGGCTACTCTCTCCCCTGCTCCCTGCCGCCGGGCGTCCGCTCGTGCGCTGGACGGGCCTGCACGGCAGCGCGACGGCGCTCGCCTTGGCCGAGGCCGCGCGCGCCGACGATCGTCCTTGGTTGGTCATCGAGCCCGACAGCCGCAGCCTCGAGCGGCGCCGCGCCGAGCTCGGATTCTTTGCCCGCGAGGGCCTGCCGGTGCTGACGCTTCCCGACTGGGAGGTGCTGCCTTGGGACCTGTTCTCGCCGCTGCCGGACATCGTCTCCGAGCGCCTGCGCACGCTCGCCGAGTTGCCGGGGCTGCGGCGCGGGATCGTGCTGGTGGCGCTCGACACGCTGCTGCAGCGTCTCGCGCCGAAAGGTTGGGTCGCGGCCCGGAGCTTCGACCTCGCCGTCGGCGAGACGCTGGCGCTCGATGCGTTCCGGCTGCGCCTCGTGGAAGCCGGGTACGCCGCGGTAGCGCAGGTCGGCGCGCCCGGCGAGTTCGCGGTCCGCGGCTCGCTGCTTGACGTGTTCCCGATGGGCGCGGAACACCCGTTGCGCATCGACCTCTTCGACGACCGCATCGACGGCATCCGGCGGTTCGACCCCGAGACCCAACGCTCGCTCGATCCGCTGCCCGCGCTGCGGCTGCTGCCCGCGCGCGAGTTCCCGCTCGACCCGGACGCCATACGCGCCTTCCGGCGGCGTTGGCGGACCCGCTTCGAGGGCGACCCCACGCGCAGCCCGCTCTACACGGGCGTGAGCGACGGCTATGCGCCGGCGGGCATCGAGTTCTGGTCGCCGCTTTTCTTCGACGGGACCGGCACGCTCTTCGATTACCTTCCCGCCGGCACGGTGGTCGCCGACCTCACCCAAGACCGCGAGGGCGCGCTCACGCGTGCCTGGCAAGCCCTGCGCGACCGGCACGACGAGCGCAGCGGCGACCTCGAGCGTCCCTTGCTGCGGCCGGAGGAACTGTTCCTCGCCCCGGAAGAGATCGAGTCGGGTCTCGCCGCGTACCCGCGGGTCGAGAACCTGTCGTTCCGCGATCCGGCGCCCGGGCCGCACAACTGCGATTTCGGCACCGCGATGCCGCAACCCTTGCTGCTCGATGCCCGAGCCGAACGGCCGCTCGCGCCGCTACAGACCTTCCTCGGCGCCTTCCCGGGCCGGGTGCTCCTCGCTGCGGACTCGCCGGGCCGCCGCGAGGTGCTCGCCGAGCTGCTGCGCGGCGCGAAGCTGCATGCCGCCGCCTGCGAGGGCTGGGAGAGCTTCCTCGCGGGCGCCGACCGCGTGGGCCTCACGATCGCGCCGGAACTCCAAGGCCTCAGCCTGCCGGGCTCCGGTCGCGGCGACGCCGCGCTGCCGTCCATCGCGGTGCTCTCGGAATCGCAGCTCTTCGGTACGCGCGCCCGGCAGGAGCGGCGGCGCCGCAAATCCGCGGCATCCGACCCCAACGCGATCCTCCGCGACCTGCAATCCCTCACGGCCGGCGCGCCGGTGGTGCACGAGGAGTACGGCGTCGGCCGCTATGTCGGCCTGCAGGCGATGGAGGTCGGCGGGCAGCCGGGCGAGTTCCTCGTGCTCGAATACCAAGGCGGCGACCGGCTCTACGTGCCGGTGCATGCCCTGCACTGCGTCTCGCGCTATTCGGGCGGCGCACCGGAATCCGCGCCGCTGCACAAGCTCGGATCCGACCAATGGGCGCGCGCGCGCCGACGCGCCGCGGAGAAGGTCCGCGACGTCGCCGCGGAGCTCCTCGACCTCTACGCGCAACGCAAGGCGCGTCGCGGCCTGCGCCTCGCGCCGGGCGAACTCGAGTATCAGGCCTTCGCCAACGCCTTCCCGTTCGAGGAGACGGCCGACCAGTCCGAGGCCATCACCCAGGTGATCGCCGACCTCGGCCGCGAACAGCCGATGGACCGTGTGGTCTGCGGCGACGTGGGCTTCGGCAAGACCGAGGTGGCGATGCGCGCCGCGTTCGTCGCGGTGCAGGCCGGCAAGCAGGTCGCCGTGTTGGTGCCGACCACCCTGCTCGCGCAGCAGCACCACAACAATTTCGCCGACCGCTTCGCCGACTGGCCGGTGCGCATCGAGTCGCTGTCGCGCTTCCGCTCCGGCAAGGAGTCCTCGGCGGTCCTCGAGGGGCTGGAGACGGGCAAGGTCGACATCGTGATCGCCACCCACCGTCTGTTGCACGCCCAGCCGCGCTTCAAGGACCTCGGACTCGTCATCGTCGACGAGGAGCACCGCTTCGGCGTGCGCGACAAGGAGCGCCTGAAGGCGCTGCGCGCCGAGGTGCACGTGCTGACCCTGACGGCGACCCCCATCCCGCGCACGCTCAACATGGCGCTCGGCGGCCTGCGGGAACTCTCGATCATCGCCACCCCGCCCGCCGAGCGGTTGCCCATCAAGACCTTCGTCACGGAGTGGCACGATGCCACCGTCCGCGAGGCGATCCTGCGTGAACTGCGCCGCGGCGGCCAGGTGTACTTCGTGCACAACGAGGTGCGCGACATCGGCCGTGTCGCCGAGTCGCTCGCCAAGCTCGTCCCGGAGGCGCAGATCCGCACCGGTCACGGCCAGATGCGCGAACGCGACCTCGAGCAGTTGATGGTGGACTTCTACCACCGGCGCTTCGACATCCTCGTCGCCACCACCATCATCGAGAGCGGCATCGACGTGCCGAGCGCGAACACCATCATCATCGACCGTGCCGATCGCTTCGGGCTCGCGCAGCTGCACCAGATGCGGGGCCGCGTCGGCCGCTCCCACCACCGGGCCTATGCCTACCTGCTCGTGCCCTCGCGCAAGGCGCTCGCCGGCGACGCCTTGAAGCGCCTCGAGGCGCTCGAGTCGCTGGAGGAGCTCGGCGCCGGCTTCGTGCTCGCCACGCACGACCTCGAGATCCGCGGCGCGGGCGAACTGCTCGGCGAGGAGCAGAGCGGCGAGATGGCGGAGGTCGGCCTCGCGATGTACCTCGACATGCTCGACCGTGCCGTCAAGGCGCTGCGCGCCGGGCGTCGGGTCGATCTCGATGCGCCGCTCGCCGCCCAGACCGAGGTCGACCTGCGGGTCCCGGCCTTGCTGCCCGAGGACTATGTCGGTGACGTGCAGGTGCGCCTCGCGCTCTACAAACGTGTCGCGGCAGCACCCGATGACGAAGCGCTCGACAGCCTGCTCGCCGAGCTCGCCGACCGCTTCGGCGAACTGCCCGCACCGGCGCACCACCTGCTGCGCATCGCGCGGCTGCGACTCGCCGCGCGCCGGCTCGGCCTGCGCCGCGTCGACTTCGGCGCCCAGGGCGGCCACCTGCAGTTCGAGGCGCAGAACACCATCGACCCGAAGACCGTGATCGCCCTGCTGCAGTCGAGTCCGCGGGAATACCGCCTGGAGGGCCCGCTCAAGCTGCGCGTGTCGCGTCCCCTCGCCGACGAGACCACCCGCTACGAGTTCGTGGCTGCCCTGCTGCAGCGTCTCGGCGGCGCTGCGGCTATCATTCGCCCATGAGCGTCTCGAGCCTCACGATCCCCACCGCCCGATCCGGCGCCCTTTCGGGTCTGCGGACCGCTGTCGCCTGCGCGCTGTTGACCCTCGCCGCCATGCCGGCGTCCGCGCAATCGGCCAAGCCTGCGGCCGCATCGCCGGCGCCCGCAGCGGCGGGCGGCAGCGGCACCTATGCCGTCGAGGTCATCGTGTTCCGGGCCCCCGGTGGGGGTGGCGGCGCAGCGCCGTCCGCAGCGCCCTCGCGCGGCGCGGCCGACACCGCCGGCACCCAGGTGGCCCGCTACATCGGCCCGCTGCCCGGCGGCCGTCTGCAGCTCGGGGGCGCCCGTGAAAAACTCGCCCGCGGCGGCTATCGCATCCTCGTCCACACCGGCTGGGTGCAGACGGCAGCCTCCTGGGGCGCGCCCCGCAGCGGCCTGCCGCTCGAACGCCTCGGCATCAATGTCCCGGGCCTTTCGGGGAGCTTCCAGCTCGAGCGCGGCTCGCTGCTGCATTTCGGCATGACGCTGCGCCATTCTTCGGATGGCGGGCCGCCGTCACAGATCAACGAGATCCGGCGCATCCGCTTCAACGAGCGGAACTATTACGACCACCCGTCGATCGGCGTGATCGCCGTGGTCACCCCGGGCGGCTGAGCCCCGGCTGAGCGGCACCCGCGCCGCCCCGTCTCAGGCGAGTCGCAGTTCGGGCGGTGCCGTGCAACGCTCGAGCGCGAGCTGCGCCGAGCGCCAACGCTCGGAGCCGCGCAGGGCAGCAGGATCGAGCGGCGTATCGGCCTCGCGCCTGCCCCGCAACCGGACACGGCGCAACGCGGCCGCCGGATCGGGCGCCGGCTTGAAGCCATCGAGCACCGCGATCACGCTCTCGCGATGGTTGCAGACCGGCAGCACATCGCAGCCCGCGGCGAGCGCGCGTTCGGCGCGTTCCACGATGCCGCCCACCGCTGCCGCACCGGCCATCGACAGGTCATCGGCGAACACCACGCCCTGGAAGCGCAGATCCTCGCGCAACACGCCACGGATCCAACGCGAAGAGGCGCTGGCAGGCACGGAATCGATCTCCGGATAGAGCACGTGCGCCACCATCACGCCGGCAAGCCCGTTGGCGATCAGCAGGCGGTAGGGCGCGATGTCCGGCTCCAGATCGACGAGGCTGCGCCGATCCACCGGCAAGGCGTGGTGCGAATCGGCGACCACTGCGCCATGCCCCGGGAAATGTTTGGCCGTCGCCGCCATGCCGGCGCTGCGCATGCCGGCCTGGTAGGCGACCGCGAGCGCGCCGACGACGGCAGGATCGGCGTGCAACGACCGGTCGCCGATGACCTCGCTGACGCCGAAGTCGAGATCGACGCAGGGCGCGAACGAGAGGTCCACGCCGTGCGCACGCAGCTCCGCCGCCATCAGCCAGCCGAGTTCGCGTGCCAGGGCGAGACCCGCGCGCGGATCGGCGTCGTGCTCGTGACCGATGCGGCGTGCCGCCGGCAGACGCGAGAACCCCTCGCGGAACCGCTGCACCCGACCGCCTTCGTGGTCGACGCTCACGATCAACGCCGGTGAGCGCACCGCGTGGATGTCGGCGACCAGCTGCGTGAGCTGCGCGGGATCGGCGTAGTTGCGCGCGAACAGGATCACGCTGCCGACCAGCGGATGCGCCAGCAGTTCGCGCTCCTCGGGCTGCAGCACCGTGCCTTCGAGGTCGATCATCAACGGTCCCAAGGTCATGTGCTGCGCTCCAGTACGGCCATGGATTCCACGTGAGTGGTGTGCGGGAACATGTCGATGACCCCGGCGGCCTCGAGGCGATACCCGTGCCCGTGGCAGAGGAGTTCGAGGTCGCGCGCCAGCGTGCCGGGATGGCAGGAGACATAGACGATGCGCGACGCGCCGAGCGCGATGACCCGCGGCAACACCTCGATCGCACCGGCGCGCGGCGGATCGAGCAGCACGCGGCTGAAACCGCCGGCGAGCGCCGCGGCCCCGCCGTCGGGCGTCGCGAGGTCGGCGGCGTGGAACCGGGCGTTGTCGATGCCGTTCAGCCGCGCGTTGTACCGGCCCCGTTCGACGAGACCCGCATCGCCCTCGATACCGACCACTTCCCGCGCGCGTGCGGCGAGCGGCAGCGTGAAGTTGCCGAGACCGCAGAAGAGGTCAAGCACCCGGTCCTCGGGCCCGACCTGAAGCTGATCGATCGCCTGCGCGACGAGCAGACGGTTGACGGCCGCGTTCACCTGCACGAAGTCGGTGGGACGGAAGGCGAGCCGCACGCCGTCCGGCCGGCCTTCGGCGGGCAGCGAGTAATGCAGCCAAGGCTCGTCGTCCGCGGCCGCTGCCGCCCAGTCCGCCTGCGGCGCGCGCAGCCAACGTACGCTGCCGATGCCGGCGGGCTGGAGGTGGATGCGCAGGCCATGCGCCTCACCGAAAGCGTGCAAAGCGGCGAGATCACCCTCGCCCGGCGGCTCGAGCACGCGGAACACGAGCGCGACGGCGTCCTCGCCGACCGCGACCTCGATCTGCGGGATGGCGCGTCGGCACTCGAGACCGGTGAGCAGCGCCGAGAGCGGCGCGATCAGGGTGTCGAGCGGCGGCGCCAGCACGGCACAGGACTCGAGCGCCGCGACGTAGGGTTTCGCCCGTTCGCGGAACCCGACCAGCACGCGTCCTCGCTTCGGCACGAACTTCGCGCCGAGCCGCGCCCGACGCCGGTAGCCGAGCGACGGACCGCGCAAGGGCTCGAGCCAGCGAGCGGGCTCGACGCGACCGATCCGCGCCAGCGTCGTGGCGAGCTCCTGCTGTTTGGCCTCGATCTGCGCTGCGGGGTCGATGTGCTGCAGCGCGCAGCCGCCGCAGACGCCGAAGTGCGCGCAGGGCGGCACCACGCGCGCCGCGGCAGGCGTGACGACCTCGATCAGCTCGCCTTCGTCGTGCTGGCGATGCCGGCGCAGGCGCCGGAAACGGATGTGTTCGCCCGGCAAGGTGCCCGGCACGAAGGCGGTCTTGTCGCCGCGCACCACGCCCTCGCCGTCGTGGTTGAGCGCGGCGACGACGCCCTCCTCGGGCGGACCCGGTGGCATCGGTCCCCGGCTCATGCGCAGTGACTCATGCGAGGGGACTCATGCGGTCGGTGCGCCCCAGGCCGCGAGGAACTCCGCGAAGTGCGGCTCCGGCGAGGCCCCGAGCAGTTCCCGCACGCGCGCCTGCTCGGCCGCGAGCTCCGTCGCGTCGATGCGGCCGCGCATGTGCTCGAACCGCAGGTACACGAGCCAGGTGTTGAGGACATCGGTCTCGCAGTAGCGGCGGATACCCTCGAGATCGCCCGACTGGTAGGCGGGCCAGACCTCAGCGCCGGAGAACCCGAGCTTGCCCGGCAAGCCGAGCAGGTGCGCCATGTCCATCAGGCTCGCCTTGGCGCGCGGCTGGAAGGCCGAGAGCACGTCCATCAGGTCGGTGTGGCGCTCGTGATAGCGGCTGAGGTAGTTGTTCCACTTGAAGCTCGAGTCCTCGTGCCCGTTCTCCCAGTAGCGGCGCGCCACGATGCCGTGCTTGAGCGCGCGGTAGTGCAGCACCGGCAGGTCGAAGCCGCCGCCGTTCCAGGAGACGAGGGTCGGCGTGTAGCGCTCGATGCCATCGAAGAACCGCTGCACGAGCTCGCTCTCGCCGGAGCCGAGGTCGCCCAGGCTCCAGACCCGCAGCGTGTCGGCCTGACGCAGCACGCAGGAGATGGCGACGATGCGGTGCTGCTCGTGCGGCAGGAAGTCGCTGCCGCCGTGACGCCGGGCCTGCGCGAACATGGCCTCGCCCACCTGTGCGTCCGAGAGCCCCTCGAGGCCGAACGCGCGCCGGCCGAGCTCCACGTCCGGCACCGTCTCGATATCGAACACCAGTACGGTCATGTCGAGACCCCCAAGATGGAAGACGCACGCGCCGCGGTCATGCATTCGCGCATCTCGGCGACCGCCGCCGCGAAACCGATGAACACCGCCCGCGCCACGATCGAATGCCCGATGTTGAGCTCGACCACTTCCGGGATCGCGGCCACCGGCGCGACGTTGTCGCAGTTCAGGCCGTGCCCGGCGTGGACTTCGAGTCCCAGCCGGACCGCGAGCTGCGACGCCTGCCGCAGCCGCTCGAGCTCCGCAGCGGCCTCTGCGCCCGTAGCCTCGCAGTAGCGCCCGGTATGCAGCTCGATCACCGGGGCGCCCACCTGCACGCAGGCCTCGATCTGGGCGGGGTCCGGGTCGATGAAGAGCGCGACCCGGATACCGGCATCGGCGAGCGCGGCACAACGGTCGCGGAGCCTTGCGACCTGCCCCGCGATGTCGAGCCCGCCCTCGGTCGTGATCTCGGCGCGGCGCTCGGGCACGAGGCAGCAGTCGGCCGGGCGGATGCGCCGCGCAAAAGCGATCATCTCGTCGGTGACCGCGATCTCGAGGTTCATGCGCGTCGTGAGCAAGGGCCGCAGGGCCTCGACGTCGGCGTCCTGGATGTGCCGGCGATCCTCGCGCAGGTGCAAGGTGATGTTGTCGGCCCCGGCGCGCTCGGCGACCTGGGCCGCCTCGATGGGGCTCGGGTAGTGGATGCGGCGCGCCTGGCGCAGGGTCGCCACGTGATCGATGTTGACGCCGAGGGCGATGACGGAGGTCATGACCGTGACTCCCCGGCGGCAGCGTCCGGGAACGCCACGGAGTCGTCCGCCGAGGCGGTGGCCCTCGTGCGCGCCGCAGCCTCGGTCGCCGCGCGGGACGCGCGGCGCGTGACCGCGCGCGCCACGGCGCGGGTGCGCAGCTCACGGCCCTCCAGCGCATGATCGAGCGCCGTCCGCATCAGCCGTCGCGCGTCTTCGAGCACGTGATCCTCCTGCAGGTCGTCGTCCGCCAAGGCGAGCAGCGAGCGGCCGGGATAGGCCGACTCCGCCTCCGCGTGGATCCCGACGAAGCCGAGGTCGGGATGGAAATGATAATACCGGTCGTCCTGCAGCGGTGCGCCGCCCTGCGCCTCACGGCGCAGTTCGAGGCCGAAACCGAGCAGGCCGAGCAGGTCGCGCTCGAACCCGCGCAGCACCGCGGCGACCGCATCCCCGCGCCGCAGCCGTGCAAGCGCGCCCGCATAGAGGTCGAACACCGCTGGCTGCGGGTCGGCCCGCAGCACGAGCTTCATCAACAATTCATTGAGGTACCAGGCCGGCATCAGCGCCGCCGGCGGCAATCCCGTGGCCGACATCTCCGGCGCCGCCTCCACCTGGTTCAACTGCGCGGTCTCGCCGGACCCGGTCCAGGAGGCGAGCAGCGGCACGAAGGGCTGCAGCAGCGAGGCGCTGCGGGAGCGCGGCCCGCGCACGCCCCGGGCGAACAGGGTGAGCCGGCCCTGCTCGCGGGCGAACACCTCGAGCATGCGGCTCGTGTCGCGCCACGGGCGGTGGTGCAGCACGAAGACGGGGGAGAGTTCGACGCGGCGGCCGCGCGGCATCACTCGAGCCCGAGGGAACGCAGCGCGTTGGCGTTGTCCGCCCAGTTCTCGCGCACCTTGACCCACAGTTCGAGGTGGCAACGTCCGCCGAGCAGGTCGGCGATCTCGCGGCGCGCCGCCGTGCCGACCCGCTTCAGGCGGGCGCCGCCCGCCCCGATGACGATCGGCTTCTGGCCCTCGCGGTCCACCCAGATCACGGCGTGGACGACCGTCCGGCCATCCTCCTCGGCGAGCCGCTCGATCTCGACGGCGATGCCGTAGGGCACTTCCTGGTTGAGCTCGAGGGTGAGCTTCTCGCGCACGGTCTCCGCCATCCGGAACTTCAGGTCGCGGTCGGTGCGGTCCTCGGCATGGAACAGCGGCGGCGACTCCGGCAGCAACGCGGCGATCGCGGCGACCAGCGACTCCAGGTTCTCGCTGCGGCGCGCCGACACGGGCACGATGTCGCTGAACGGATGGCGCGCCGCGAGCTCCGACATGAACGGCAGCAGCCGTTGGCGCGGCTGCGCCGTGTCCGCCTTGCTCACCACGGCGAGCGCCGGCCGGCCGGAATCGCGGATGCGCTGCAGCACCGCCTCGTCCTCGGCGTTCCAGCGCAGCGCCTCCACCACGAAGACCACGAGGTCGGCATCGACCAAGGCCGTGGCGGCCGCGCGGTTCATCGCGCGGTTGAGCGCGCGTTTGCCGCCATCGTGCAGGCCGGGCGTGTCGACGAACGCGATCTGCGCGTCCGGACGGTGCACCAGGCCGACGATGCGATGGCGGGTGGTCTGCGGCCGCGGCGTGACGATCGAGAGCTTCTCGCCGACGAGTGCGTTGAGGAGGGTCGATTTGCCGACGTTCGGACGGCCCACGAGGGCCGCGAAACCCGCACGGAACGGCGTGTCCTGCCGGGAGACGGTGTCTTCGGTCATCGTGCCTCCAAGGCGTCCAAGAGGCGTTGTGCGGCGTCCTGCTCGGCGCGCCTGCGGCTCGAACCCTCGCCGGCCGTCGAGAGGCCGAGTTCCGGCACCTCGCAGCTCACCGCAAAATGCTGCGCATGCGGCTCGCCGGACACCTGTTCGACACGGTACTCCGGCAGGGCGTGCCCCCTGCCCTGCAAGAGCTCCTGCAGGCGGGTCTTCGGGTCCTTGAGCTCCTCCGGCGAGGGCAGCGTGCCCACCAGAGGGCCGCACAGGCGCTCGACCAAGGCCCGCGCGGCCTCGAGGCCGCGGTCGAGGTAGACGGCGCCGATCAGGGCCTCGAGGGCGTCGGCGAGGATGGACTCGCGGCGGAAGCCCCCGGTCTTGAGCTCGCCGGAACCCAAGCGCAGCTCGTCACCCAAGGCGATCGACTGGGCGACCTCGGCCAGAGGCCCGGTGCTCACCAGCCGGGCGCGCAAGCGGCTGAGGTCGCCCTCGCTCGCCGACGGGAAACGCTGGTAGAGCATCTCCGCGACCAGCAGGTTGAGCACCGCATCGCCCAGGAACTCGAGGCGCTCGTTGTTGATGCGACCGGGCGCGCTGCGATGGGTGAGCGCGGCCTCGAACAGCGCCATGTCCTGCGGCTCGACGGCCAGCCGGTCGCGCAACCAGCGCGCGGACGTGCCCGTGGCGGATGCGCTCACTCGATGCGGGTCCCGATGCGCGACCAGTCCGGACCGCCGCTGCGCTGCAGGTCCCAGTTGAACCATACGAGGCTCGCCCGACCGACCAGGTGATCCTCGGGGACGAAGCCCCAGGCCCGTCCGTCGCTGCTGTTGTCGCGGTTGTCGCCGATCGCGAGATAGTGGCCGTCCGGCACCTGCAAGACCTTGTTGCCGGTGTCGGGACTGATGCCCGATGTCGCCTCGTTGCAGAGGTAGCCCTGCGGGATCTCGCGGTTGCAGGCCGCGAGGGGCGCCACCGCGAGGTAATCGGCGGAGAGGCAGTGCAGCACCCGGTGCTTGCGCCCGTCCAGGGTCTCCTCGGCGATCCGCATGTTGAGGTAGCACCCGTCCGAATAGCGGCCCTTCTGCTCGAGCGGCACCGGCACGCCGTTGATGATCAACTGGTCGTCACGCACCTCGAGCCGATCGCCCGGCAGGCCGACCACGCGCTTCACGAAGTTGACCGACGGGTCGGGCGGATAGCGGAACACGGCCACATCGCCGCGCTGCGGCGCGCCGTTCTCCGCGAACTTGCGGTTGAGCACCGGCCAGCGCAGGCCGTAGGCGTGTTTGTTGACCAGGATGAAGTCGCCGTCGAGCAGCGTCGGCATCATGGAATCCGACGGGATGCGGTACGGCTCGTAGAGGAACGAACGGACGACGAGCAGCACCGCCATCACCGGGAAGAAGCTGCGGGCATAGTCCACCGTGCCCGGCAGCTCGATGGCCGCAGGGTCGCGGCCGGCAGCGCGGGCTGCCGCCTCGCGGCGGGGACGCAGCAGCAGCCGGTCGATGAGCAGCACGGCCCCCGACACGGCCACCACCGCCACCAGCACCATGCTGAAATCCGCCCGCTCGGCCGTATAGAGGCTGTAGAACATCGCCAGCACGGTGATCGGCAACAGCCCGTAGAGCACGCGCATCAGCGGCGGATCCGGCGGGACCTGCCCGGGCGGCGCGCGCAACTGACGCCGGGGCCGCAGCACCCAGTCGTCGATCACGCAGGCGAGCGTCACCGGCACCGCCAGCAGCGACAACAGCGTCGCGACGGTGCCGATCAGGGCGCTCATTTGCGCCCCAGCTTGAGCACGGCGAGGAAGGCCTCCTGGGGGATCTCCACCGATCCGACCTGCTTCATGCGCTTCTTGCCTTCTTTCTGCTTCTCGAGGAGCTTGCGCTTGCGGCTGATGTCGCCACCGTAGCACTTGGCGAGCACGTTCTTGCGCAGCGCCTTGACCGTGGCGCGCGCGATGACGTGCGTACCGATCGCCGCCTGCACCGCGACCTCGAACATCTGCCGCGGGATCAGCTCCTGCATCTTGTCGACGAGCTCGCGCCCGCGCTGGTAGGCGCTGTCGCGGTGCACGATGATCGAGAGCGCATCGACCTTGTCGCCGTTGATGAGGATGTCGAGCTTGGAGAGCGGCGCCGCGGAGAAATGGCTGAACTCGTAGTCGAAGGAGGCATAGCCGCGGCTGACCGATTTCAGGCGGTCGAAGAAATCGAGCACCACCTCGGCGAGCGGCAGCTCGTACTGCAGGGACACCTGGTTGGCGAGGTACTGCATCTTCTTCTGCGAGCCGCGCTTCTCGGTGCACAGTTGCAGCACGGCGCCGACGTAGTCGGGCGGCACGAGGATGTTGGCGACGATGATGGGCTCGCGGATCTCGGCGATGCGGTTCTGCGCGGGCAGCTTGGCCGGATTGTCGACGTACTCGTTGGTGCCGTCGGTGAGCCCCACCTCGTAGACCACGGTGGGCGCGCTGGTGATGAGGTCGAGGTCGTACTCGCGCTCGAGCCGCTCCTGGACGATGTCCATGTGCAGCAGCCCGAGGAACCCGACGCGGAAGCCGAAGCCGAGCGCGCCCGACACCTCGGGCTCGTAATGCAGCGCCGAGTCATTCAGGCGGAGTTTGGACAGCGCGTCGCGGAAGGATTCGTAGTCGTCGGCGTTCACCGGGAACAGCCCCGCGAACACCCGCGGCTGCACCTGCTTGAAGCCCGGCAAGGGCGCGCCACAGGGCCGCCCGTCCGAGGTGATGGTGTCACCGACCGGCGCGCCGTCGATCTCCTTGATGCCGGCGATCACGAAGCCGACCTCGCCCGCCGAGAGCTCGCGCGTGCCGACCGACTTCGGGGTGAAGCGCCCGAGCTTGTCGATCTGCCAGGCGCGGCCGGTGGACATGACGCGGATCTTCTCGCCGACGCGAAGCACGCCGTTGACCACGCGCACCAAGGACACCACGCCGACGTAGTTGTCGAACCAGGAATCGATGATGAGCGCCTGCAGCGGCGCCTGCGGATCGCCCTTGGGCGGCGGGATGTGCGCCACGATCGCCTCGAGGAGTTCGGGCACGTTCTCGCCGGTCTTGGCCGACACGCGCACGGCGTCCTGGGCGTCGATGCCGATGATCTCCTCGATCTCGCGGATGACCTTCGGCGGATCGGCCGAGGGCAGATCGATCTTGTTGATGACCGGCAGCACCTCGAGCCCCTGCTCGATGGCGGTGTAGCAGTTGGCGACGCTCTGCGCCTCGACGCCCTGCGAGGCATCGACCACCAGCAGCGCACCATCGCAGGCGGCCAGCGAGCGCGAGACCTCGTAGGAGAAGTCGACGTGCCCCGGGGTGTCGATGAGGTTCAGCTGGTAGCGCTGGCCGTCCTTCGCGGCGTAGTAGAGCGTGACGCTCTGCGCCTTGATGGTGATGCCACGCTCGCGCTCGAGCGCCATGGAGTCGAGCACCTGGCTCTGCATCTCGCGCGCGTCGAGGCCGCCGCAGAGCTGGATGAGCCGGTCGGCCAGGGTCGACTTGCCGTGATCGACGTGGGCGATGATCGAGAAATTGCGGATGTTCTGCATCGTGTCCAGGTGATCCCCCGCGGCGCAGGCCGCGGGACGCGAAAAACCGTGGGATTATACCGGCTGAAGCGGGTCAGCGGAGGCGGAACAGCCGCTCGATCTCCGCCGGGTCGAGGCGGGTCGCGGCGATCGGGACGCCATCCCACATCAGGACCGGGATGCGGTGGCCATGCCGACGGAGCAGTTCCGGATCGGAATCCACGTCCAAGGAATCGACGGGCGGCAGGTCGAGCCGAGCACCGAGCGCAGCCAACTCGTCGGCCATCTCCTCGCAAAGGCCACAGCCCTCGCGGGTCAACAGCGTCAGGCGACCCGGATGCGGCGATGCGGTCACTTCGAGTCGCGCGGCGCCGCCGTGGGCGCTGCACGGCGCACCTGTGCGGCGATGAAGCGCGCGGTGCGCAGGGGCACCTCGCCCACCACCGTGACGGGGCGACCCTCGATACGGGTGACGTAGGTCGTCGACGCGCCCGCGAGGCCCAGACCCGCGCCTGCGGCCCGGGGCGTGGCCGCGGTCGGTGAACCGATGAACACCGAGACCGAGGCCAATCCGTCGGAGAACACCAGATGCTCGACGGGACCCGCGGCGCCCGGCAGGTTCTGGCGCCCGCTCTGCGTCAAGCGGAAACCCGGGGGAAGTTGTCCCGCGACCCAGCCCGGCGGCGCCGGGCGCGCTGCGGCGGCGACGGGCACCGGCGTGCTCCGGTACCAGCGCAGGTTGGCGGTCGGCACGGCCGGCTGGAAAGCGCTGTCCGGGATGTCGGCGCGCAGGCTCAGTTCGGTGAAGGAGGTCTCCTCCAGCACCTTGCCGGTCGCATCGCGCAGTTCGGTCTTGATGGGCATCGCGGTGCGATCGTCGACCCAGATGCGATAACCGTAGCGGTAACCGTCGCGCGGGGTGAGCGTCACGAGATGCGCGACCCTGCCCTGCTGGCGGACCCGCTTGACGGCCTGCAGTTGATAGACCTGCTCCGAGCGCGCGTCGAGCTGCGGCAGCGTGGCGAGCAGTCCGCCGGAGCGAGCCCGGCGCTCGACGAGCACGATGCCCTGGTCAGGCAGGAAACAGAACAGCTCCTGGCCCCGCCGGATGAACTCCCGGCGCGAACCATCGAGCGGCACGATGCGCTCGGCGACTTCGCCGCCGCGCACGCGATGCATGATGCGCAGCGTCTCGGACCGGCCGTTATGGTCGTGGCGCAACGTACCGATGTAGTTGCGGCCGGCCAAGGCCGCGTTCATCCGCCGCAGCAACACACGAGCCTCGTTGACCGGCGCGGCATCCGGAGCGGATGCCGCAGGGCGCGCAGGATCGGCGGCGACCTGCGTCGCCGCGCAGCCGAGGGCGGCAAGGACCAGGACCGCGGACAGGCGCGCCGGAGCGCTCACCGGACCGCACCGGACGCCGATCCGCCGCCGGTCGTTGCGGGCGGCGGCAATCCGCCCGCCGGCGGCGCGTCGATCTCTTCGAGACGCGCCTCCGGATCCGCGACCAGCGCGGAGATCACATTGCGGCGCAGCAGCGGCGTCGCCACCTCGCTGTGTGCGACGACGAAGTTCGCAAGCGCAGCGCCGCCCAACAGCACGGCGGGCGCATCGGAAGGCGGCGGCGGGACCGTGTAACTGTCCGGGGCGCGGGACTTCGGGTCGACCGTCCCCGCCACAGATGCAGGCGCAGGTGCGGGCGCGGGTGCGGGTGCGGGCAACACGACTTCCTCGGGCATGGCACGCACCGGCGCCGACACCACGCCAGCGGCTGTTGCCGGCCCCGGCGCATCGAATCGCAGCCAAAGAATGGCGGCTGCAGCGACGCCGGCGGCGATGCCCACCCCGCTCACGGGGACGGCCCAGCGCGGCAGACGCGGCGCGCGCGCGCCCGGTGTCGCGCCTCCGCTCAGGGCGGCGGCCTCGGGCTGCCCGGCTTCGTCGTCGGTCGCGGAGCCCAGGGTCGCGCCCGATCGGGCGATCTCGGCGCGCACCCGCGCGGCGAGGTCGTCCCGACCGCTGCCGGAGGACTGTCCGGCCAAGGGTTCGCCGCGGATCACCGCGCCGATCAGGGCGTAGTTGCCCCACTCGCGGCGCAACGCCTCGTCGCGGGACAGGCGTCGTGCCAGGAGCTCGCACTCGGCTGCCGGTAGCTCGCCGTCGTACATCGCCGACAGCTGGCTGTCGCGTTCCTGTCCGCTCATCCGATCACCTCGCCACGACCCAGCCCGCCATCGAAGATCTCGCGCAACCGTCCATCGACCGCCTCGCGCGCACGGAAGATCCGCGAACGCACGGTGCCCACCGGGCAGTCCATGGTCTTGGCGATCTCCTCGTAGGACAGCCCCTCGAGCTCGCGCAGCATGATCGCGGTACGCAGGTCGTCGGGCAGTTGGTCGATGGCGGCCGTCACCGTGGCGCGGATCTCCTCCGTGAGAGCGAGCGCCTCGGGGGTGGCCGCATCGATCATGCGTTCCTCCAGCCCCGGTCGGTCGTCGTCGTCGCCCCCGCCGCCGGCATCGAGCTGGACGGGGTTGCGGGCACGTGACGCGAGGGAGTTCTTCGCGGTGTTGATCGCGATCCGGTAGAGCCAAGTGTAGAAGGCGCTGTCACCACGGAAGCGAGGCAGGGCGCGGTAAGCCTTGATGAACGCATCTTGGGCGATGTCCTCGGCCTCGGTCGGATTCCTGACGTAGCGCATCACGAGCTTCACGACCTTGTGCTGGTAGCGGCGGACCAGGGCATCGAAGGCCCCGGTCTCGCCCCGTTGGGCGCGCTGCACCAGGCTGAGATCGCTCTCCTCGGCGCTCATGGCCGCGGGATTCCGTGGGGGACCCCGCCGCAGATGAGACGCTGCGAGCGGATAGACCGGGACCGTGGCGAAAAGTTCTCGCCGTATCGCGCATCTGCTGGAGTTGTGATCGTGTGCCGGCCCACTCGGCCCGCAGTGTACCCGCTGCGGCGTCAGGATGCCGGGCCCGACGGGCGCCCGGGCCGACCCGGCCAGCGCGGCCCCGCAGCCCGCCAGCGACGCCCGAACTCGGCGGCCGCCGCGGGATCGAGGCGGCGACGGCCCAACCATCGGGCCTCTGCGCCCCGTGGGCCGCCCCGGCGGTAGACCCACCAACCGAGCCCCGGCAGTTCGACGGCGCGGTCCCAGTGCTGCGAGAGCGCCTCAGGAACGCGAGACGTCGGCCGGCGTCGCGCGGATCGCAGCCGCGAGCGCAGCCAGGCCAGGATCGTCGGGGGTCTCATCCCGCAAGAGATACCCCGCGAGTTCCGGATCCGGCAACTCGAGCAAGCGGGTGAAATCGTCCAATAGGGCCGCCCCGGCGCCGCGGCCCGGCCCGTCGAGCCAGCGCACCAGCAGGACGTCGAGCTCCTTCATGCCGCGCCGGCAGCGCCAGCGCAGCCGGCCGCGGTCCGTGGCCGCATCCGCGCTCAAAGATGCTCGCGCTCGACCATCATCTTCTTGATCTCGGCGATGGCCTTGGCGGGGTTGAGGTCCTTCGGACAGGCCTCGGTGCAGTTCATGATGGTGTGGCAGCGATACAGCCGGAACGGGTCCTCGAGCGCATCGAGACGCTCGCCGGTCGCGTCGTCGCGGCTGTCGATGATCCAGCGGTAGGCGGCGAGCAGCGCCGCCGGACCGAGGTACCGGTCGCCGTTCCACCAGTAGCTCGGGCAGGACGTCGAACAGCAGGCGCAGAGGATGCAGGCCGAGGGCCGGTCGATCTTCTCCTGGTCATCGGGCGACTGCAGGCGCTCGCGGTCGGGCGGCGCGGGCGTGCGCGACTGCAGCCATGGCTTCACCGACGCGTACTGCGCGTAGAACTGCGTGAGGTCCGGGACGAGGTCCTTGACCACCGGCATGTGCGGCAGCGGGTAGATCTTGACGTCGCCCTTCACTTCGTCGCAGCTCTTGGTGCAGGCGAGCGTGTTGGCGCCGTCGATGTTCATCGCGCAACTGCCGCAGATGCCCTCGCGGCAGGAGCGGCGGAAGGTGAGCGAGGGGTCGACCTCGTTCTTGATCTTGAGCAGGGCGTCGAGGACCATCGGCCCGCAATCGTCCATGTCGATCTCGAAGCTGTCGACGCGCGGGTTCTCGCCGCCGTCCGGATCGTAGCGGTAGACCTTGAAGGTGCGGACGTTCTTGGCGTCCGCAGGCGCCTTGTGCACCTTGCCGTCCTTCTTGATGCGGGAATTCTCGGGCAGTCGGAACTCGGCCATGGCTGCTGTCCTCAGTAAGTCCGGGCCTTGGGCGGGATGGGGTCGACGTCGGCGGTGAGCGTCGTCAGGTGCACCGGGCGATAGTCGAGGCTCGCGCGGCCCTTGTCGTCCACCCAGCACAGCGTGTGCTTCATCCAGTCGGTGTCGTTGCGGTCCTGGAAGTCCTCGCGGGCGTGCGCGCCGCGGCTCTCCTTGCGGTTCTCCGCCGAGCGGATGGTGGCGACGGCCTGGCCGAGCAGGTTGTCGAGCTCGAGCGTCTCGACGAGGTCGGTGTTCCAGACGAGCCCACGGTCGCTGGTGCCGACATCGGCGAAGGAATCGACCGTGCGGGCGAGCTTCTCGCAGCCCTGCTGCAGCGACTCCCCGGTGCGGAACACCGCCGCATCGGACTGCATGATCTTCTGCATCTCGAGGCGCACCTGCGCCGTGGGCCGCTCGCCCTTGGCGTTGCGGAAGCGGTCGAGGCGGGACACGGCGAGGTCGCCCGCATCCTTCGGCAGGGGTTTGTGCGACTGTCCGGGACGCACGACCGTCGCCGCGTGGCGCGCCGCCTCGCGGCCGAACACCACGAGGTCGAGCAGCGAATTGGAACCGAGGCGGTTCGCACCATGCACCGACACGCAGGCCGCCTCGCCCACGGCCATGAGGCCCGGCACCACGGACTCGGCATCGCCGCCCTTCAGCGTCACCACCTCGCCGTGGTAATTGCAGGGGATCCCGCCCATGTTGTAGTGGACCGTCGGCAGCACCGGGATCGGCGCCTTGTTGACGTCGACACCCGCGAAGATGCGCGCGGTCTCGGCGATGCCCGGCAAGCGGGCCTTGATGACCTCGGGACCCAAGTGCTCGAGGTGCAGGTGGATGTGGTCGGCGTCCTTGCCGACGCCGCGCCCCTCGCGGATCTCGATGGTCATCGAGCGCGACACCACGTCGCGCGAGGCGAGGTCCTTGGCGTTCGGCGCGTAGCGCTCCATGAAACGCTCGCCGCGCGAGTTGGTGAGGTAGCCGCCCTCGCCGCGCGACCCTTCGGTGATGAGGCAGCCGGCGCCGTAGATGCCGGTCGGATGGAACTGCACGAACTCCATGTCCTGCAGCGGCAGGCCGGCACGCAGCGCCATGCCGCCGCCGTCACCGGTGCAGGTGTGCGCCGAGGTGCAGGAGAAGTAGGCGCGGCCGTAGCCGCCGGTCGCGAGGATCACGAGGTGCGCGCGGAAGCGGTGCAACGTGCCCTCGGCGAGGTTCAGCGCCACCACGCCGCGGCACTCGCCGCCCTCCATGATGAGGTCGATGGCGAAGTACTCGACGAAAAACTCGGCCTCGTTCCTGATCGACTGCTGGTAGAGCGTGTGCAGCATCGCGTGGCCGGTGCGGTCGGCAGCGGCGCAGGTGCGCTGCGCGATGCCCTTGCCGTACTGCGTGGTCATGCCGCCGAAGGGACGCTGGTAGATGCGGCCATCGGGCGTGCGCGAGAACGGCACGCCGTAGTGCTCGAGTTCGATGACGGCCGCCGGGGCCTCCTTGCACATGAACTCGATGGCGTCCTGGTCACCGAGCCAGTCGGAGCCCTTGATGGTGTCGTAGAAGTGGTAGCGCCAGTCATCCTCGCCCATGTTGCCGAGCGCGGCCGAGATGCCGCCCTGCGCCGCTACGGTGTGGCTGCGGGTCGGGAAGACCTTGGTGATGCAGGCGGTGGAGAGGCCGGCCTCGGCGAGGCCGAGCGTCGAGCGCAGGCCGGCGCCGCCGGCGCCGACCACCACGACGTCGTAGGTGTGGTCGATGAAGTTGTAGGCGGACATCAGGCGGATCCCGTGGTGAAGGCGATGCGCAGCACGGCGTAGACGCCGCCGGCGGCGAGCAGCAGGTGCGCGAAGGTGGAGGCCAGCAGCGAAGCGAGCTTCAGGCCCTTGGTGTGGACGTAGTCCTCGAGAACGACCTGCACGCCGAGCGCGGAGTGCCAGCAGAGCGCGAGCAGCATGAGCACGAGCAGCACGGGATTGACGCCGTGCGCGATCCAACCCCGCACCGCGTCGAGGTCGGTGGTCGGCAGGTGCACCACTTGGAAGGCGAACCAGATCGTGAGCGGCACCAGCGCCACCGCGGTCACGCGCTGCACCCACCAGTGCGACACGCCGGACTTCGCCGACCCGCGACCGAGCACCTTGCCGAGCGGACTCTGAAGGCTCATCGCGGCACCCCCGCGAAGAAGGCGGCGTAGATGAACGCCGCCGCGAGCAGCACCGTCGCCACGACCACGAAGGTCGCGCTGCGGCGCGCCTCGGGTTTCTCGAGGCCGCGGCCCATGTCCCAGGCAAGGTGGCGCAGGCCGTTGCAGAGGTGGTAGCAGAAGGCGATCAGCCAGCCCGCGATGAGCAGCTTCACGAACCCGCTGGACAGCACCGCCACCGCGGTCGCATAGGCCTCGGCGCCGAGCGCGGCCGCGAGCAACCACCCCACGAGCAGCAACAAGCCGGCCGAGAGCACCACGCCCGTGATGCGATGCGCGATGGAGGTCGCCATCGTGTACATGAACCGGTAGATGCCGAGATGGGGCGAAAGCGGACGCTGTCTCATGAGCGGTTCCTGGTGCGGTGCGGGCCGACGTCAAAAATCGATGCAGCGGCCGTTCTTCTCCCAATCGCCGTAGCGGGTGGGTTCGGGGCCGCTCGGGCCGCCGATCTCGCGCGGCGGCGAGGCGGGTACGGGAGGCTGCGGAGGCGTGATGGGGGGCTCGACAGCAGCCGACGATGCGGGCTGCCCCACCCCCTGGGGATCGTTCTGCATCGTCATGGAGTCTGCCAGAATCCGCTTCTCCCGACCACCGGCCCGACCACCGGCCCGACCACCGGCCCGACCACCACCCGACCGCCCAGATGGACCCGCCGCGCATGCTCTCGACATCCCCGACACCCCAGTCCGCGCCGCCACAC
>Ga0315903_10000180_pt1 | contig 93678 bp, 102 predicted proteins | sample LakEriMetagenome_7_FD_203524 | JGI IMG/M metagenome (GOLD analysis project Ga0315903, IMG submission 203524) | Freshwater fungal communities from buoy surface, Lake Erie, Ohio, United States - Buoy 2 MA119 | ecosystem: Environmental > Aquatic > Freshwater > Lake | place: USA: Lake Erie, Ohio... | reverse complement strand
CAAGGACAAGCTCAAGGACAAGCTCAAGGTCAAGGACAAGCTCAAGGTCAAGGACAAGCTCAGGGTCAAGGACAAGCTCAAGAAGGAGAATTTGAAGAACCACAAGCTCAAGGACAAGCTCAAGGACAAGCTCAGGGTCAAGGACAAGGTCAGGGTCAAGGACAAGCTCAAGGACAAGCTCAAGGACAAGCTCAAGGACAAGCTCAAGAAGAGGAAGAAGAGGGAGAAGAGGAATTACCAGCTTAATCTAAAATAAAATATTAAAGAAACCCATCAGAAATGATGGGTTTTTTATTTAATATATAGTTTATGAAGTTTATTAAAACATTTGAAAGCTACAATGAAGATACTTTAATCATAGTGGATGTTCAGAAATCATTTAGAAAGTATTTTTCCGAAATGTATCTAAACGAACTTAAAAAATACTGTAAAAATTTTAATAATGTTTATCAGATTTGGGATAATCATCCGGATGGTAAAAATGTGGATAAAGATTATCTATATGATGAGACTCCTGAAATTCCTATCCATAAAGACATTTATCACTTTCCAAATCAAAAAGAATTAATTGAAAAAAGATATAATTACGACGTTGATGCCGATTTTTACAAGAAAATACTAGATAAAGAAGTTTATGATAAAATTAGTAAAAAAGAAGAGGAAAAAACATTAAAAAAAGGAGATATCTTTGAGACAAAGGAGGGAACTATAATCACATTTATAAACAACAATCATGTTTGGTTTCACTGTCCTAAAAAACTATATGATCTTTTAATAGACTTAAAGGGAAGAGAAGTTACTATTGTTGGTGGAGCTGACGGCGAGTGTCTAGAGGATGTAGTAACAACAGCTGAAAGTTTAGGTGTCAAAATAAAAAGAGATTATAAATACATCTGGACCGCTACAAGTTGTCCAATAAAGTAGAAAACAAATGAAATATTTAAAATTTTTTGAAAACTTCGAATATGAAGAAATAGAATTACCAGAAGAAGAGTATCTTTACATCCAACCCTCACAAATTAAAAATGCAGGTAATGGTCTTTTTACCTCTATAGATATAGAATGTGGTGAAATCATTTCTAAATTTAAAGGGGAAGTAATATCAGATGAAGAAGCAAAAAGAAGAGCCTATCTAGGAGATGATGATTACTTTATGAATTTACCATCAGGAGAAACTTTAGACTGTAAAAGAACAGATTGTTTTGCTAAATTTGCAAATGATGCTGAAGGAATTCCTTCAAATTTTGAAAATAACTCAATTATAACAATGGACGATGATAACAATGTTGTTTTATTATCAGATAGAGATATCAAATCAGGTGAAGAAATATTTGTTGGATACGGAAAAAGTTACTGGAAAATAAATAAATATCGAGTTAATTAAGAAACAGAAGCATAAACTTCATAACCCGCTACCTCAAAGTTTATTTCCATATATTCTTGAAATCTCTCTGGATCTTCAAAAAATTCAACTAATAAAGAATATTCAATTTCTTTTAATTCAGGAATATATTCATTTATTTGTGATTTAATTTCATTTTCTATACTTTCAGCTGATAATCTTGTCTCATGTAATAGTTGATATAAATCTCCTCCGAAATTAGGATCACCAAAAAAATCACCTTTATTAGTGAATAAAATCATTTCATATTTTTGTATTATAACTCTTACAACATCATCCTCAATAATATCCGGAGTTTTAAATCTGGGATGACCAGGGTACCCTATATAAAAATCTACAAAATTAAAATTACTCATAAAATTATATATTAAAAATTAGAATCTCAATTCAATATATCTCTTATTTTTCCAATAATAGTCATCGCTAGTATTATTGGGTCGGTATTGGTTTCTAATTTAGAACCATAGTCAGCGATAATATAATTACATTCAAATAATTTTTCTATACTTTTTCCCTCAGATATAGACCAATCAATAAAAGGTTTTCCTAGAAGTTTTATCATTGTGTCAATTCTATCAGCTGTAAATGTATTCATTAGAAAATGATAAATTTTCTCATAATCTAAAGATTTATCATAGATAATATTATATAAATCTAATTTTATTTTATTTGAAACGTTTATCGATGAGGTATTTGTGACACCGGATTCTAAGAAACTTTGAACTTCCACAATTATACTTCTAAAGTCTGGAAATTTCTTTTGAATTATCGAAACCAACTCTTCTTTTTTGATTTCTTTTTGCTCTGTTGGTAGAATTGTTGTTGTTAATCTTTTAAATATTTCCTGCTTTAAAAACTTTTCTTCTTCCATATTTTGACAATCAAAGCATATTTGAGGTATTCTAGATTTTATCCCATCCGAAATTTTGTTTATATGATTAGTTGTTATTATAAACCTTACATTCTTATTATACTTCTCAATAAATGCTTTAAATGCATCTTGAAATTGAGATGATACTCTTTCAAACTCATCTAAAAATATATATTTGATATCAGAATCAGAATCAGATAACATTAATGGAGTAAATTTACAGAAGTCTTCAATTTGATTTCTCAAAACATCAATTGATGTAAAAAGTGAGGAGTTTAGTTCAAGAAAAGGTTTATCTTTTGTGTATTTACCAATTAATATTCTAGCTAAGCTAGTCTTTCCGGTACCAAAGTGTCCGTAAAAAATGTAATTACCATTTATTCCATTTTCGAATTGTTTTTTTATTCTTGGAAGTAATATAATATCTTCTAATTTTTTAGGACGCCATTTTTCCCATAACAATAATTGATTAACTGAACTCATAAATTTTATATGATTTTACTATGTGAAAGTTATAGATAAATGCAGGGACTAAGTTTTTTATATATAACGAATATGATTGGAGAAAAATTTAATTTTGAAGATGTATTTTTTAGAGACTTAACGGTTTGTGTCTTAGACACACTAGAAGGCCAAGTCAATTGGATTAATAGATTCTCATCAGGGGATATTCCGGTTAGCGTACCATTTTACTACTCACTGAGTGGCGATGAAAGATTTTTACTTGATTCTTTTCAAGATGATATAGTATCAGAAAACAGATTTGTTGAACTAAATACCGATATCATACCAAGAGGACATCTTACACTAACAGGATTTAATATTAAGTCAGATGAATTTGCCAATCCAAATGTTTGGCTTAGAATGGTTGTTGAAAATGAAATAGAAATTAGAAAAGTTTTAGCAAAAGTGAGAGCAATTCCGATTACTGTAAATTATGACTTAACTATTCTTCTCTCAAATGAAATAGACACATTTAAGTGTAGTCAAGCTATTATGGACACACTTTGGATTTATAAATTTATGTATTTTGAATACAACTTTATGAATATTGACGCGGTGATATTAATGCCAGATTCTAATCAAATTGAATTATCTAGAGAAAAAAACCTCACCAGTGATAACAACATCACATTAAAAGTGTCTTTTACGGTAGAAACTTATTATCCAGCATTTAGAAGAGATAGAGTAAATATTGAAGGATATCCTAAATATTATGGAGGATCAATGACAGATCTTAACAATTACACAATAACAGGAGGTGTTTCTGAGTACTTTGCAGGTCCTGGTTTTACAGGATCAAGCAGCAGAAATCCTACATTTACTTCCGTAACAAACACAACAAATGAGGCAAGTGGATTTCCAGGATGGCCAAGACCACCATATATTGGTCCTCCATTTTTAACACCTCCATTTTCAACCATCGGAGGTACTGAAACAGGAGTAACAGGAGTTCCGGGTCAAGATGGAAATACTGGATTCTTTGGACAAACTGGTGGATTCAATGAATTAAGTAATCCATTTGGATCTAACTTATCACAAGTAATTGGTCCTAACGGAACTCTTACAAATGACCCTGACTACTTTATGGTTTCACCAAAAAGAACAAAATGGTTTAACAATATACTAAAAGCGAGACAGAGGTCTGCTGCTCAAAGTCCTAATCCAAACTCAGGACCACCAACAAATGCTAATGATGGAGCATCAAATCCACCAACAAATCCTAATCCTTTGTAAAATTATAAAATGACAAAAAGTGACTTTTTTGTGTTAATATATAGTAATAAAGAAAAAATAATATTTTAAAATATGAAGAATCTTAAACTCGAGTTGTTTAACTTCAAAAAGAATCTTTCCCTTGATCAAGAAGAGATTTCTGTTATAGTAGAAGGACATATGAATGCTTGCATAGAGCACTCAGAAAAAACAATAATCAAATCATTAAATGAGAGATTAAAAGCTTATACTTATGATAAGAGTGTTAAGTCTCTTTTAGAGGGCCTAAACGATGACATGGCTAATTATGAATTGTTATATGAATTAAAGAATTTATATAATGTTTTAAATTCAAAAAATCAAGGAGAGCTTTATAGACAACCAATTAATGTTTTATTACAAACTATTAATCTTGAATCAGATCAAGATAGAATGTCTAAAATTCTTAATGAATTAGCTGTTTATGATTGGGTACCTGAAGTTAAATTATTTGTTCACAATTTAACTACTTCTCCTGAGAAGAGAAGCAACTTGTTAAGTGGGGGTAAAGGGGAATCAGTTTATTCAATTGTAGAACAAGTAGAAAATGGTCACATCGCACTTATCAAAGATTCTTGGTTTATTTTAACAGAAAACACAATCGAAAAAACTTTACTTGAATCAAATATTAAAGAAGAAGGAGAACTTAGAACTCTAAGAACTTTAGAAACTGCTATGAAATATGCTACAGTTAATGAGGATAGAATTAATTTCAGAATTTCTGAATATCTTACATTAGGTCTTTCCGTTTCTAAAAAAGGAGGAATCTACATAAATGACGACGAATTAAACTCAGACACTACACTTGAGTCTTTATTTAATTCTCCGATTGTTCCAATCGTAAATAAGAACTTCTATCCAATTTTATTAGAAGTATCTGAAAATTTAGACAAATTTGTAGAATTAGACGTAGTTAAGAAAATTGAAAACCTCATAAATCCTCACTTAGAGTGCTACGCATTTAACTACAAAAACAACACTTATCTTTACAGATGTGATGAAAGATATGGAAATTCTTTCTTTAAATACGAATCGGCTTTAGAATTAGTAAATGAAGTAAGAAATGAGTTAAACTATGATTTAACTTACTTTTATGAAAATAAATTATCTAAAGAAACTGTTGTTAAAAGAAAACTTGAAGATAAAGAAAGAGAAATCAGTTTAAAGCTAGAAGATGTTCAATTCAACATTGAAAAAGTCAGAGGATCAATTCAAATGATAGGCGAATCAGAAGTTTTAACTACCGCTCTTAAAAACTTAGAAAAAAGAGAAGTAGTTCTTAAAGCTGAACTTGGTGGTGTTAAAGAACTTCAATATAAAGAAAGAATTAAACTTTAATTTTTTTAAAATATAAAAATTAAATCCTCAAAGAAATTTGAGGATTTTTTTGTTTTATAAACTTTTTAAATAAATTAATATATAACATGAAGTAAAAAGCTTCAAAGAAATAATCAGATTATTTCTTAAAAATAAAGCTTAATGAATGTATTTAAATAATAAAGATCTATACGTAGAAATTATCGTATCAAAAGCACAAGGCAAACTTACCAGAAACGCCGAAAAAATGTTAGAACTCCTAGCCAAAAAAACAATAAAAAAAATGAGATACTGGTCAAATGATGACAAATTAGACTGTTATCAATCTGGACTTTTAGATATGTTCCAAAACTGGTACAATTTTAATGAAGACAAATCAGTTAACGCATTTGCTTACTTCACCGAAGTATTTAAAAGAGGAATAGCCAAAGGATTTAATGAAATCTATAAAAAGAAAGGTGATAACGAAAATCAGATTAAATTAATATCAATTGAAGGAAGTAACGATGGACAAGGTCTTCACTCAATCTAAATAGAATATAAGTCATTAAAAAACCCACTTAAAAGTGGGTTTTTGTTTTTTACGAATAAACTGTTTCTAACATTTTAGCAGATACCAAATAAGGATCACAATTTGAAGATGGTCTTCTATCTTCAAAATATCCTCGTCCATCCACAAGTGATTGAGCCGGAATTCTAATAGATGTATCTCTAGTGCTATACCCATAGCTAAATTCATGAATTCCCGATGTCTCATGCTCACCGGTCAATCTTTGTTCGTTATGCAAACCATAAACTTCAATATGTTCCATATGAGATGATTCAAGTTTTGGCATTGTTTCTTTAATCAATTCAATACCACCATCTTCTCTCATTTCTTTAGAAGAGAAATTAACGTGACACCCTGTTCCATTCCAGTCACCTTTGATAGGCTTTGGATGCAAAGAAACATTAACACTATGTTTTTCAGCAACTCTTTCTAAGATATATCTTGATATCCAAAGTTGATCAGAACCGTTGAGAGCCGTAACAGGACCAATTTGATATTCCCATTGTCCAAGTAGAACTTCGGCATTGATTCCCGAGATATCTAAACCAATCTCTAAACACATATCCATATGCTCCTCAACAATTTGACGACCAATTACTGTATCAGCCCCAATTCCACAATAGTAGTCACCTTGTGCTCTTGGAGTTTTACCAACTTCAAATCCCAAAGGCAAACCAACACCCTCTCCAAAAGGCATACCCGGCTTATGAGTCAAAGTGTATTCTTGTTCCCAACCAAACCAAGGAGCATCATTCTTAATTAAAGAATTAAGATTTAAACCATCTACAATAGAAGCTAATTTTCTTCTATTGTTTGTTGGATGATTAGTTCCATCTGGACTCAAAACCTCACAAAATACTAATTTATTAGGATATTCTCTAAATGGATCTTTACAAACAAATACTGGTTTTAACAAACAATCTGTGTTTTTACCTTTACCTGCCTCTGCTTGAAGAGTTGAACTACCATCAAAAGACCACATTGAGTAGTCCTCGGGATTCATAGTTTCTGCTTTATCAACTATTTTTGTTTTACTTCTGAGTTGCTGGGGCTCGGAACCATCTAACCAAATATACTCTAATTTAATTTTCATAAAAGTGTTTTTTTTTATTTTATTAAATTTTAAAACAAAGTTTAGATAAATAAATATACTTTTGTAATATGAGATTAGCTATTATACAAATTTGGGAAGAGTCGTTTAGTGATAACTCAATATCACCCGATGGATGCACTTTACATATTGATAAAGAATATAGAAATAGATATGTTGAAAATTTTTATAACAACAGAACAGAAGAAGTACCAGATACTTACGAAAGGATAGTAGGTAGAGAATCATTTGTTAAAATATCAGAAGAATTATGGGATATACTCTCAATAAACAAAAATATAAGAATAACAGAAGTTGAATTCAATAACCTAATTGGTTTTAAAAAAATAAAACAAGCATGATATCTTACTTATCACTTATTCCTCTCTTTATTTGGATGAATCTTTTTTATCTTTCCAATATTACTAAAATTGATATTAGGTTTCATCAAATAGATTTGTCAAAAAGTAATAAGACTTTAATTTTATTTTATATTACTAAAATTTTATACTGGATGTGGATAATTTTTGGAATTTATTTGAAATTATACACCCCAGTGTTGATACTTATCTCACTGACTATAGTAAAGTTTTTGTCATATCGTTTTTCAACTAAATTATACAAAATATCTAACTTAATAACACCTATAATCTCAATAGTGTTAATGACTTTGATAGTTTTAACTTATTTTTTAAACATTAAACTTTTTTAAGTGATCTTCAGTTATTATAATAAATTCATATCCCTTCTTATTACAATATGATATCATAGTTTCCCACTTATTCTTATTCTTATAAGCCATTTTTAAATCGTATTCAAAGTTTTTTAACTTTTTTGCACCAGACTGAGGAACAACTAACCGACCTTCATTTAAGTCTTGAACCATTTTATACTCTTTCATTGGCTTAACTTCAACCACTACTTGTTTTAAAGATCCATCTTCCAGTCTCATTTCATAGTAAAAATCAGGATAGTAACAATGCTCTTTAATTTTTGTATCTCCGTTTTCAAAATGGGTCATTTGATAAGGTATTCTCATACATTCAGCCCCCCACTTTGTAATTTTAGTATTGTGGTCTAACCAAGTCATTATCTTCTTTTCCCAAGAACTTCTAAAATAGACACCACCATAAGTATTTAACTTTATGACTTTATCTTTAAACTTAGGTATATAATTACCCTGATTATAGTTCTTATTACTTGGTTTAGAATTTAACATAAATAAAGGATTCTATTTATTTTATATATAAAATAAACTTTAAACCCTATGGGAGAACTATATGAAAGACTAAAACTAAATAAGTTTGTAAAAAGCAATGACGTTCCAAGTTTTTTTAAGCAAAATTCTCTCGACTTCTATCAAAGATATTTAAAGTCAGATGATTATGTCAAATCAACTCCTGTCACAAATATTATAAAAGGTCAATTTTATTTTTTTCACTATAAAGATGACTCTAACTGGGTCAAATGGTCTCCTGTTTTTGTAGTTGATGTAAAAGTTTATAGTAATAAAATTATTTTACTATGTGTAAATTTTAATTTTCTACCTTTAGAGGTAAGAGTGGCTATTTTTGATAAGTATCTTACAGAAGCTGATTTTGAAAAGTGTGAAAGACTAAAAGGCAGACACTTTATAAAAGTTAAATTTGAGCCAATGTATAATGAGTTAAAAAGATTGAAACTAGAGTATTGTTTAATGGAATATAATGCTATTCAAATTGCTCAAGCACACAGAATTCATTTTACATTACTACCCGAATTTCTTTATTCTCAACATCCAAAGAATAAATATGACCCTAAAAAACTTATTCAAATTTGGAAAAAGAAAGCAGAAACTTCTGTAGAAAGAGACTCTGAAATGTCACAACTAGCTATTGATGATCTATATAACTTTGATAAGGATTTTACAACAAAATTTAAAGTTTTAGAAGGACACATCAAAAGGATTAGAGCAAGTGCTCAAAAATATGGAAAAGGCTAATCTAATAGATTGTCAATATTAAAGTCTCTATAAACTTGTTTTGTTATATCACCTAAACCAGTATCAAGTAATTTATCAAAATTTGAATCTGTTGAGTCAATCTCATAATCTTTAAGTGTTTCTAAATTTTTATTATACCACATATAAAAGAAATCACATGCAGTCTCAACTATATCTTCATAAGAAGGTTCCGAAACTGAATCATAAGCACAAAATAAAATTCTAACATCTAATGGCTGTTCAGTGTCATAGATAATATCAATTGATTTATTCCAATTTAAGTTTATAGTAAATCCTAATTTTTCAATTCTATCTAAATGATCAAACATTTTTTAATATTTTACTAAGTTTATTCTCTCTTTTATCTTCTATTTCAATTGGTTCTACTATTATCTCACCGTTTGATATTCTAATTTCCCATTTGTTACCAGTGACATCATCAAGTAGAGCTAATTTTTTTATAACACAATAACCATCTGGTTCTATTCTAAGAACAGAATCACCAGTTGAACTATTCACATTAAATATATTAGGTTGAAGTTTAACAGTCATTATAGTTTAATACCGGTTTTGGGATCGTAATTCATAATTAACAACTCAATACCTTTAGCTTGTTCGGATTTTAAATCAGAGTTGTTTCCACCTTGAGCCGAACTTCTAAATACTTCTTTCTCTGTCCAAACGTATTTATCTTTAGGTAATAACTCTTCTAAAAGAGGAAAATAATAATAAGAAAGTGACCAACGACACTTAGTCTTTTTGATTAACTCCAATAGTCTTCTATGAGAAGCTGGTCCAAACATTCCTTCTTTGTCAGCACCATACCAAAACAATCTTTTAGCGTCATCTTCACCATTTTCATCTGGTCTGAAGTATGGTGGATCCAAATAAAGATAAGTATCTTCTGAATCATATTTTGTAATAAGTTCTTCAAAATCAATATTTAAGAAATCAGTAATTGATTGTAATTTAGGAGTATATTTATTTTTTTTCAATTTATCAATAAGAACTTCTAATTTCAAACGGTCTTTATCTTTTTTATAACCATTGAAACCAGCACCTCGAGGATAAACAGAGTTATGAGCAGAAGTGATAAGAAAAGCATAAATAGCGGCTTTCTCAAAATCACCAATTTCAAAATTCATATCATCTAAGAAATCATTTTTTTGATATTCTTTATAAATCTTTTTATAGAAATCCCATTTCTTTAATGGATCTGTTTCTTCTGTGAAAAGAAGAGTATTTTTTAAATTCTCTAAATAAGGTAGGAACTCCTCAGGTTGTGATGAACACTTGTATAAGTTCACCTGATGACGATTTTTATCATTATAGACAACTACATCGAATTTAAGTTGATCGTCATCCATATACGTTCCCATTGAACCAGAAAAAGGTTCTAAATACGTTTTAATTCCAGTTTTTGGGATTTTTGTATTGATTAATTCTTGAAATGCTGAGGAACTCTTACCTCCGAAATAACTTATTACCGCCATTTTATTTATTTTGATTTTTAATTTGTTCTTCTAGTGAAGGTCTTTCATTTTGTTGTCTTAATTCTTCTCTAATCTTCATTAAAATTTTACCTAAATGATTTTCACCAATACTATTACATTTTGGACAAGAACACTGACCCCAAAAGACATCGTGCCAAAAGTTACCCTCTATAAGTTCTAATTTACCAGTATCCAATAACATCTCGCATAATTTAGGATCTTTGAATTTTTCACGAATTCCCCAATTCATAAAGTCTAATTTTTTTTCTTCCCAATCTTGTCTAACTTTTACTCGACTTCCTAATTTTTTTACATCACCAGCATCTGGTATTCTAGCAATTAACTCTCTAAAATCAGGAGCAGTATAATAAACACCATCAATGAATTGCATTTGAGTAACTTTTAGAGCAACATAATAGTGTTCTACAGAAGGATATGTAATTCCTTTATGTTCAATTTTACAGGGATAAAAGTTTGAAAGGAAATAATAACGACCTCTAAAAGAATTGATATAACTCATAATTCTTATATGTTATAAATTAAAAAAGTCCACCTTAGGCGGACTTAATTTTAGTGGAGATGACCGGCTCTGCCTCCGGTGTCTTCCCTAGCTAACAATAATTATTCATTTACAGGCTTAGTGAAATTTTTCTAAACTCACAAAATATTTAGTTGAACTAACCCATCACTCTAACAATTCTGGTTTCACATTTTAAACTGTGTGATTCAGCTGGAGAATTTTTGCGATTAGCTTAAAAGCTTAAACTACTGCTAGCTCTTCTGCCTTAAGCATGTTGTTTTGTAACGCCGCTACTAAATCTTCACGGGATGCTACTTCATTTGTTTTGCCATTTACGACTTTTGTTACCTAATTTATTAGTCGGTCATTTAACCACCCGACACCTGCATAACTACCACTACTCTATGAATCTATTCTATGACATCCCCATAGTCATTGTAATTATTTTACAAATGTATATATAATATTTGAAAATAAGAAAAAGTTTAATTAAAATGGCATATTATCATCTTCTAAACCTTCATCTAATGTAAAACCAAACGAAAGTATTCCACCACCGGATTTCGATTGCCAAATGTCAAATTCAGCATCATATTGAGCTAATATATCTCTTTTAAGTTTGTTAGCTACTTCAAAAACTTTAATAATACTTCTAAGTGTCTCTTTTTTTGCCATATTAACTTCAATGACAATATCCTCATTTCTTTTTGCCGTAATCTGAACATTATCAACACCCGAGTTTCTAAACATTTGACGAAGCAAATAAGTTAAATGTTGCACGTCATCATCATCATCATCATCATCTGATTCATATCCATAGTCATCATCTTCATCATCGAATTTAGGATTTGATGATTTTCTCGAGTTATCACGCGTACTTTCATCGTCATACCAATCATCATAATCTCCATAATCTTTAGTAGAATCATCATCATATCCATAATCATCTTCTGGCCAACGAGCTTCATTTTTCTTATTAGCAGAAAGTTCGTTATTAAGATGACTAAATTCGTCTTCTCTGATATTTTCTAAATATTTTATAAATGTTTTTATTTTCATATTACTTTAGCTCTATTTTAAAATATGTTTCATCAAAGATTCCTAAATCCTCTATTTTGTACTTGTTAAGTATTGTCTGTATTCTTATAAGTGAATCATAAATTTCACCCATATCAGTCTCTTCTAAATCTAAACTAACAAATATTCTATCATCTTTACCAATGACCTTTACATCAATCCCAAATACATTCTTTTTAATCTCGTTTATAAGATTCTTATGTTTTGCAAATAATTCTTCATTATAACCAACCTTTCTTTTAATCGGAAGTTTATTCCAATCAACTTTAACAGAAGCCTCTGCTAACTTAATGAGGTAAGTCATATTTTGCATTTCTGTTCCTCTGTGTTCGTTATAATAACCAACAGATATATTAGTACATTCAGCAATATCCTCCATTAGAGAAGCCGAATCAGTATAAACACCAGTTGTATCTAATGAAAGATTTAAACCGCTTTTGTTATATTCGTCACAAAGTGCTTGTCCAAACTCATTTGAACAACATTGTCTTCCCAACTGATGAGTAATCACAGATGTAGTTCTTCTTCTATCAAATGATACACAAGCTTTAACATCAGTAAGATATTCACATCTATCATATATTGAAGAGAGTGCATTTGAACCAATTCCACCTCTTTCCTCACCAATAAAGAAATAGTAAATTCCCGGCACATTGTTAGTCATCATATATAACATAACAGCAGTTCCTGCTTTATCATCGGCTCCTAAAATTGAAGATCCATCAGTGTAGATATGCTCATCACCAGATCCAGTTTTAATTAGTCTAAAAGAATATCCCTCTTCCGATACTCTACCATTTGCTTGAAAAAGTTTAGTAGTTTTTTGCTCTCTATCGGCGGTATCTAAGTGACAAGTAAACATTATTGTTGGTTTATCACTTCCTATTATTTTATAATAATTACCAACTTCGTCTCTTTTTAAGTCTTTTGGTAAAAACTGTAATACTTCTTTTTCATGTCTACAATCATCAAAATGAGGATAAGTTTTAGTAGTCAAAGACAGAAAAGTTGCCTTAACATCCTTTGGATTATAAGTAAAAGAAGGCACTTGTATTCTTTGAGCGGAAGTCGTAGATTCATCTCCGATATTATCAGAAACCATATCATTGTATTGATAAATAAAAGACTTTATTTCATCTTCAGTAAGAAGACCAGGCCAATAATATCTAAAGAACTTACCAATCTTCATATCAAATTTTTTACCACCAATAGTTACCTCAAAACAATAAGCCTTATTTGAAATTGTAACATCTGTAATTCCTAAACCATTTTGATACTTAGATCCAGGCTCACCCAACCAAAGCATTTCAAATGCAAGATAACTATCATTATCTTCCATTTTCTTAAGAACTTTTTCTAATTCACTAGAAATTTTAATTCTAGCACTCCTATCTACGTCTTTTGGTGCTTCTTTTTTGAAAACATCTTCTTTAGATTTATATGCACCAGTTGGTATATTTCTATTTGGATCAGTTATAGACTGTGTTCCAGCCTCAAATATTTGATTAAATTTAAATAAATTCATATCAGTATATATTAAATTTAAATAGTGATTTCTTCCGCATTTATATAATCAACTTTAACTTGACCATCATTCATACCAGGTTCTTTTTTGACAAACTTTCTTTGACAATAAACCACTTTGACAGAAGGTTCTTTAGCTGCTTTTGAATTCTTTTTAGCAATTTCAGCGGCATATTTTAATATTTCAGGTGTAGGTAAGTTTTCTCTAACTCTTATAACAACATGAGAACCAGGAACACCTTTAACGTGCATCCAAATATCTTCATCCTCAGCAACATTAAAAGTTAAATAGTCATTTGATTTAGCATCTCTTCCATATTGTAGAAAAAAACCATCAACTTCAATCTTTTTGATATCTGGGAATTTAGGCTTTTTACTTTCAAAATATTTCAAATATTTCATTACATATATATTATTTATATAAAACAAAAAAGACCTCATTTAGAGGTCTTTTTTGAATATTTGGTAACTTAATATTAGTTAAGGAAACCAGCTGCATCTACAACTTTGATAGTCATAAATTGCTTTTGTGGGAACCAACCAACTTCAGCAACTGCATATCTACTTCTTAGTAACATTCTTGGAGCGAATGTAGCTTCAGAAATGATAGAGATTGACTGAGCCATTAAGTAAGGTACGAAAATGATACCTGGTTGGTCAGGATTGTTCTTTCTACCAAGAACGATTCTGTTGTCGTTATATTTCATATATGGATCAACATAGATTGAAATATCACCAATTGAACCTACAGGGTAAAGTTGTCCAGAAGCATTCATTTTAGACTTCAACGGGTTAATTGTATAACCAGCGATATCAGATAGAGCTGCAGCAAGACCTCCGTTTGTAATAACGTACTGAGCAGGACCTACACGACCTTCAGTTGCGATATAGTTAGAAGCGTGAGCAATCTTAGTGACAAGCTTTCTTTGAACAGCGTGAGTAGTTTCACCACCAGGACCACCTGTACCAACATAAGCTGTGTTTAAGTCGAAGATAGTCTTACCAGCTGGGTCACCAGTTAATGCTGCACCTGCTGCTGGAGCTGAAGTTCTGTTAAGATCACCTAATTCAAAAATCTTAGCAACGATTTGCTTAGAGATTGTTTGAGATAATTCATTAACAAGAATAGATTCCATTTTTTGAACGATATCCATACCTGTGTTAGCTTTGATATCTTCAATTTCAGTTCTTCTAAGAGCTGAAGATACTTCGATAGTACCAACTGCGATAGTTTTAGAAGAGATTTTTGGACCGATAACACCTGAGTAAGTATCATCATCATCCTGACGAGACATTGGGTAGTTTCCAGTAAATCCAGAAGCTCCTGATGTCCAGTTTGAAGAGAATCCAGGGATATGATCTTCAAGAGCTGATACTAATTCAACTGTTAAGTTAGCAGCACCTGGAGTAACAGATACAGTACCTACTGTAGCGATTTGATCAACCATTGACATAGTTGCATTGAAAGTGTTTCTTGTTTCATCAAATGACCAAAGAGCACCAGCACCACTATTAACAGCTGTATGAGATGTATTAAATTGTCTGAAAGCTCTAAACATTGGATAACCATCAATACGAGAGAATCCTAAGAATTCAACAACACCCGCTCTAGAACCACCTGGATCAGCAGCAGCATTTACAGTTGAACCGTAGATGTTTGTGAACCATCTTCCTTGAAGACCACCTTGTGTTTGAGCACCAGCGTTAGCTGTCAAAGTAGCATTTACAGCAGCTTTCTGAGCAGCATCATCAACGTTTAATTTGAAAACTTGTGGTCTTTCATCTTGTTGTCCCAATCTTGTATCATCATATTGGAAGTCAATGTAAAGTAAGTCGATTTTTGGACCTGGAGAAGGTTTAACAGCAACAAGGTCAAGACCGATTGTTTGAGCTGCGATTTTCATAGCTACAGGTAATAGGTTTTGACCAACATCACCAGAACCAGGAGTTCCTGTGTAGTTAGCACCTACTGTTGTTCCAGCAGGACCACCAATTACTGGGTTCAATACTGCACCCATACCAGCTACGTTAGAAGCGTTTACATACGCGTTCTCATTAATTGAGTGATACTCAGCATATTCTGACATCCAATCAAGTCTGTCTTCACCTGCTACACCCATGTTCTCAAGAACTGGAGACCACTTCTTAAGAGCTTTTGATTTGTCTATTCTAATGTGTGACATAGTTTAAATTTATTTTTTTTTGTTATCTATATATAACCCTTTATTTCCCTAATTTTTGAAGGTGTGGATTTTTTATAGATTAAATCTTTTTGAATCTTTCTAAAATAGCTTGAGCTTCATTATCAGAAAGTTTATCTTCTTGTATCAAAGTCTCGTGAGCAACTAATTTTTTAGTTACAGATTCATTCTTTTTGAGGTTTCTAGTTAACCAGAAATGCTCAACTTGTGATTCAGTCATTAAAACTTCAGATGGATAAAGTCTAGCTTGTGATAAGATAGATTTTTTAGCTGATTCGTTCATTTGACTCCAGATTGCCTTAGTGTTTTCAGGCATTAATCTGATTACTCTTTCTTCTAGAGTTTCATTCTTTGTAGATAGAGCTTCAGCGATTAATGATAGAACTTCCTTCTGTGTAAAATAACTACTTTCGTTTATGTGTAGTTTAACAGTTTCTTGTTCTTCATCAGAAAGTGCATAAAAGCTGTCAACTTGTGACTTGTTTAAGAATTTTAAGAAATTCAAGTCAGTTGTTTCAGAAACTTTACGTTTTTTAGCTTCTTCAATAAGTTTATTAATTGACTCAGACAATTCAGAATCTTCGTGACCACTTACTTCATAAGAATTTGGACCACATTCTTCATCATCTTCGTTTTCATCTTCATTTTCATAAGAATAGGATTCTTCCTCTTCATGAGAAGGAACACCTTTATAATCATAATTGTTTTCATTCTCATCCTCGTCTTCTACTGCTTCAAAACCTGCAGCTGAAAGTGAAGGAAAATTCTCTTCTTCATTATTTTCAAATAATTTACCACCTTTAGAGTTTAATTTCTCAACAATCATTCCTTGATAAGAAATTGATTTATCTAAATTTTCTGCGATATATTCTGAATAAGCGATATTATCATCTAAATGCTCAGCAATGTACTCAGAGTAAGCGATGTTACCTTCAACATGTTCTGCTAAATACTCAGAGTAAGCAATTGAATTATCAACATGTTCTGCGATATATTCAGAGTAAGCAATGTTTTTGTCTAAGTTTTCTGCGATGTATTCAGAGTAAGCAATGTTTTTGTCTAAGTTTTCTGCGATGTATTCAGAGTAAGCAATGTTTTTATCTAAGTTTTCTGCTAAATACTCAGAATAAGAAATATTCTTATCAAGATTCTCAGCGATATACTCAGAATAAGAAATGTTTTTATCTAAGTTTTCTGCTACATACTCAGAATACTCAATGTTTTTATCAAGATTCTCAGCTACATACTCAGTGTAATTAATAGCCTTTTCAAGATTTTCAGCTAAATAGTCATTGTGTTTAGCTAATTTCTCAGTTGTAGATTTAAGAGATTTGTTCTCATTAACCACTACCTGAATTTTCTCTGCTAAGTAATCTAAATACTTAACTACTTTCTCATTAGTTGTGTTTAATTCTTCATAGTATTCAAGCAATTGCTCTAATTTCTTAGGAGCCATATCACCTTTAGAAATAGCAGATTTAACTTCTTTTTTAGTAGAAGCAATCTCATTTACTAGATACTTTGAATAATCAGTCAACTGTTTTTTTGTAACAAATTCGTTCTTGTTCATGTTGAATAATTCATTTATTTTTGACTCGTCGGACATTTCATATATCCTAAAGTTAGATTTTGGGTTAGTATAACCTAAAGATTCATTTAGTACCTTTACAGACATTTTAGCCGAAGCAAATCCTGGATCAGCAACGATGTCATATGTAAATAACTTCTTCAAAGAAACAGAACCATCCGATTCAGTGATACCAGCCGCTCTAGAAGAAACGAAAACTGGACAACCATCATCTACTAATGCTTTTGCCTCTTTACCCCAATAAGTACTTAGAAGTCTAATTTCACCTGATACAATATTTTGTTCTTTAACATATTGTGCCTTGGTGATTACGTGTGATGCTCTTGCTAACGAAGTGTCAAAAACATCTGGGTGATCAAATTCACCGTAAACAGCACCTAAACTGCTCATTCTTTCATTTAACTCATCTAACGCTGGTAAGAATCTGTCTGCCGTGTAAATACGTTCATTACGGTTCTTCACACCAAATTCTGTGAAGGTTCCACCTAAAACGTAATCTTTTTTACCGGAAGCATTTTCTCGTATCAACGAACTAGTAGAGTTTTCTACGATTAATACTGGTTTCATTCAAAAATAATTATTTTTTACCCTTTTAAAGTTGTTGTATATATTCCTAATAAAAAACCACCTATTTTAAAAGGTGGATTTTTTATAGTCCTCGAGAACTACTGAAAATAAAAAGACATGTAAAACATTAGTAGGAAGAAGAAACTATTTAATAAATAACTTTAAATTTTAAACGGTTTTTTATGATTCTTACCAGAGAAATAAAGATTAAGATTACTGAATCCAATTATCAATACTATGAGGATCTTGGTTACGAAGTATTAATTGGAGAAAATCTTTTAATACCCGTTGAACTAATGTCTAAAGGATCTCATTACAAGATTAAATGCAAATGTGATATGTGTGGTTTAGAAAAAGAAGTTATTTTTAAAAACTACGTCAAATATGATAACAACTGGGGAGAATATAATTGTAGAAAATGCTCAGAAAAGAAAAGAAAAGAGACTTTACAAAAAAACTACGGAGTGGATTACCCTATACAGAATAAAAAATTAATGGGAAAAATGAAAAAAACTCTCCTAAAAAAATACGGAGTAGAAAACATTTCAAAGAAAGAAACTAAACAAAAAGATTCTGAATAATACAACTTCTATGATAAACATAATAGAAGGTGATCGATATGAAGGTCAAATAGAGTTCTCAAATAGTGGAAATGCAAACATAACAATTGGAGAAAAGTCAATTTTTATACACAGAAAAAATACTCATAACTCACTACACTTAGATAAAGTAAAAGTAGAAATATTTAAAGGTGAAAAGAAATTAGAGGGGAAAGTAATTGAAACAGTTTCAAGATTTAGAACAGATTTTGTTGGTAGAGTTCAAATAGGAAAAAAGTCGACATTTGTAATACCAGACAGTGATAAATTATCAGTAGATTTTTATATCAAAGGTGGATTAGTTGCAAAAGACGGACAAAAAGTTATTGTAGAACTAACAAAATGGGAAGATTCTAAGTCACCACAGGGTAAAATAACTAAAATACTCGGAGACGCAGGTGATAACAACGCGGAAATGAACTCAATAATGTATGAGTATAATCTACCGGTTGATTTTCCACAAGAAGTTTTAAATGAGTCAGAATTAGTACCTGAAGTAATATTTGAAAATGAAATACTAAAAAGAAAAGATTTAAGAAGTGTAACAACACTAACAATAGATCCGGTCGATGCTAGAGATTTTGATGACGCTCTTTCAATACAAATAATCAACGAAAATAATATTGAAGTAGGAGTTCATATAGCAGACGTTGGTCACTATGTAAAACCAGGAACTAAACTAGATGAAGAAGCTTACAAAAGAGCAACATCGGTATATTTAGTTGATAGATGCGTTCCGATGTTACCTGAGAGACTAAGTAACGGAATTTGCTCACTAAAGCCACATGAAGATCGTTTGGCCTTTTCTGTAATATTCAATATAGATAAAGATGGGAAAATTATTAAAGAGTGGCACGGAAAAACGGTTATACACTCAGATAGAAGATTTACTTACGAAGAAGCTCAAGAAATAATCGAAGGATCTGACGGAGACTTTCACAATGAAATAAGAGTTCTTAATACATTAGCTCAGAAAATTAGAAAGAAAAGAATAAAAGATGGTTCAATCGAAATGGGAGGAATTGAAGTTCGTTTTAAATTAGCAGAAGATAATAAAAAACCTATTGGAGTTTATTTCAAAGAACAAAAAGAAGCTAACAAACTTATTGAAGAATTTATGTTACTAGCTAACAAATCAGTTGCTAAAATACTTTCAGAAAATCAATGGTTTAATGTTTATAGAATACACGATACACCAAATATGGAAAAATTACAACAACTAGTAGGAGTTTGTGAGAATTTTGGACACAATGTTAAAATAGAAGGAGAAGGAGATGATTTAAAAAAATCAATTAATCAACTACTAAAAGAAATAAAAGGAACTCCTGAAGAAAACATGATAGAGACTTTAGTTACCAGATGTATGTCTAAGGCTAAATATACTATCAAGAACATTGGTCACTATGGATTAGGTTTCAGTCACTATTCTCACTTTACATCTCCAATTAGAAGATATCCGGATTTAATCACACATAGAATTTTATTTGATTTTTTAAATAAAGGAAAACAAGGAAATCCTGCTAAAATTGAAGAAAATGCTAGTTGGTGTTCTAGTAGAGAATTAATAGCAGCAAAAGCACAAAGAGACTCTATAAAATACAAACAAGCTGAGTTTTTACAAGATAAAATTGGTCAAGTTTTTGACGGAATTGTATCAGGTGTAACAGATTGGGGAATTTATGTAGAATTAACCGAATCCAAATGCGAGGGAATGATAAGATATAATACAATAGGTAAAGTAAAAGTAGATTTAGAACATTATACTATTTCAGATGAAATGGGTAATAAAATTAGACTAGGGGATCCTTTAAAAGTTATAGTATCAACAGTTGATTTAGAAAAAAAGCAAATTGACTTTAAATTATTCTAATGAAAAGGACATTTGAAATAGAATTAAATAATTCCAAAATAGAGGATTATGAAGACATTCTATCACGATTTAGTAATTGGAAAAAATACAAAAGAGAAATAAACCTAAATATTTTATTAGAAGAAGGTAAAAAAATTCAATTTGATGTTGAAATACCAAATAATCAAAGTGTCTTTTATGTTAGTGTTTCGGATGATTTTAAATACACAACCGCTTTGGTAAATGTTTGTTCTGTTATAAATAAATTTGTTTTTATTATCCTAAACAACCAAATCATTAACTTAAAAATTGATGTTACCTTTTTAGACACGAACTGGGGTAAAAAAGTTAAAAATATACTTGAATCCGACATAGATTTAAAACTATTTCAACATATAAATATAGAAGGTCAAATAGATAATTTTTATTTTGAATTACCAAAAATGGCGGCATGAAATTTTATAAAGTTGTAACTCAACACACTCAGTATGAGTTGGATAAATTATTGAAAAAAATGAGCTCTACAGAGGTAGAGTATATTCAAAGTCTATACAGTAAAATATCTATAGTAGAATATACAGACGAGAATAACTTTGAATGTATGTTTGCAATTCTAAATGATTATTTGCTAAAAAAGCTAGATATCCTCTACAATAGTTATAATTTAAAATTTAAATTGATTGATTTAACAAGACAAATAATCAATGACGATTTTATAAAAACAAAATACTACAACAATTATCAAAGGAATGTCGAGGAAGAAATTTTATATTTGATAAAAAAATATAAAAAAGAATGGATTTCAAAAGATGATATCTTAGATAAAATTTTAGATAAAGGAATTGATTCTCTTACCGACTTTGACTTAGACATTCTTAACTCTTAAAACTCAAATTCTCCTCCTTCAGCGGGCGCTTCTCCTCCTCCTTCAGCAGGTGCCTCTGGAGCATCTTGAGCTCCTGCTTGAGCTTCACCACCACCCTCAACAGGAGCTTCTCCACCTTCAGCCGGCATTTCTCCTTCAACTGGAGCACCACCTTCAGCACCAGGAGCAGCACCAGCCGCACCAGCAGCCGCTTTATTAGCGGCATCTTTAGCCCAATATCTTTGGTTTTCAGTTTTTTCTTCAGGTGTTAATTTAAAGACATTATCCATAATCCACTCAATGTGAAAATATGGTTGTTCTCCATTCATAATTCCGGTTAATGTAGTAACAGCCTCAGCTCTTTTAGCTAAATTATTTATTTTTTTCCATTCTTCAAAAATCTGATTAGTATAGAAAATGATATCAACGCTATTAACAAAAACTTCATCATCCTTTAACTCAGGAAACTCGATTAGCATTTGTAATTTAAGAGGCTTAACAATAATCTCTTTAAAATTTGCTCTCAATCTACTAATAAAATTATGAAACTTAATTTCATCTCTTGTCATCTCAGCGGCATCTGTTATTAAGTTACCACCACCCGAGTCACCCTCAAAACGAGTAAGTGGAATTTTTGAAGCTCTTTTAAGTCCTTGGTGAAACCACTTTAACATTGTTTCATCATTTAAGTCATGTCCCTCTTGTTTAACGATTTCAAATCCCGGTGTTCCGGCATCTCCTTCTGGAAACCAGATTTGTTTGTTATAGTGTAAGTGCTTAGACCCATTTATTGATAAAGTTCCTAAGGTATCATCCCATTCAACTTCCTCCGAATAGTCATGAATTAATTGACCTATCTGTTCTTCTGCTCTTTGACGAGATAAACCTTTAATTGGAATTGTAAATTTTTGCCAAATCATTGCATTTGTTACGTTCCACATAATTCTTGTTTGTTCAAGAATTTTTAATTGGTTATAAGGCTTGATTAATCCTTCCACATAAGAAGTTTCCGAATAATCATTTTGAGTGGAATATGATATATAAATAATCTGAGAATCTAAGAAAATTCTCCTAAGTTGAGGATCTTCTGGAAACTGAATCCAAAGGTGGCCAACATTTGGCTCATAAGCCGGAACTAATGTCTCGGGTCTCAATCTGTTGAATCCGATAACATTTTTCTTTTTATCATCATAAATTATTTCAATTGCAATATATCCATCAATTAAGAAATCTCTCAACATATTCCAAGCGGTGATATTATCCGAGAATCCAAATTTTGTGTATAATCTCTCAAAAAATTCTTGATACTTATCTGTTATTTCTTGTGAATAATCAGTAGGCAGCGGTCTTGGTGAACAAAAGTCTTTATCCTCGTTATAAACTACTGTCTCATCTGATATAGCAGAAACAAAATCTCTAATTTCATCTTTAATTGAATACTCTCTTAAAATTCTTCTTTTATCAGCATATGACTTATCTAAATAAGGAATTGATTTTCTATTTAAAACTGAAGCAACAGCTCTTTGTGAAAAGAAATCATACATAGAATTACCCTTTGCTGAGTAAGGATCTTCATTGATTCCAATACCGACTTGATTTTTTATAATCATGTCATCATAGTTCATACCATAATTAGAAAGTGTTCTTAAGATTCTACTAAATAATCCTTTATTTTCTATTGCTGAGTTATTTCCTATGAAATTCTGACCAAATCCTGATGTATTAAAATTGTTATAAGTAGCCATTTAAAAATGCTAAAATTTTGTGATATATATTAAATTTTTGATATTCCTCCAGAAATTACTTTTTAATAGTTATTGTAATCTCTGCCTGTTTATCACCGTATCGGTCCTCTGTTATATTTTTCTCAACATCGAAATCAGAGAAATCTATTCCCCTAAAAAGACCATTCCACTTTCTATCAGTATAACTACCAGGTCCAAAACCATTACAATTTACAGTAATTTTAAATTCTTCTTTATTTAATCTTTTCACAATACCATTTACAAAATCACTTTTTGCAGCACTTGTCCTTTTGGACATTTCATTGTACAATTTTTGAACTTTGAATAAATCGCCTTCTACTTTTGCATTTTGAATAAAACAAACGACAATACCCCATTTCCAACTAGTATTAATTGACACCTGGACACTTTCTAAACGATTTTTAAAAGATATAAGTTCATCTAAAAACTCCCAAAACTTATCATCAATTATCATTTCGGTGTAACCACCCATAGGTCCAGTTTTAAATGAATTTCTGAATATGATATTCATTGAAGTATATCCCTCATATTCACCTTCTGTGATTGTTCTTGGTGGCTGAAAAGAATATTCAATATCCAAATCCTTTATAGGAAGTAACATCTCATCTAACTCTTCTTTAGAAAGATCTGTTATATCCTGAGATTCATTTAAATGTTGTAAAAACTTATGTAAATATTTCATTATTTATTTTTAAGTTTTTTATCTAATATTTTAGCGACATGGTCACCAATAAAGAAGTGCAGGTTTTTAAGAGTGTCTGTTTCAAACGTCTCTATCTCATCCATAAAACGAAATTGGTATTTATATATGTCTATTTCATCCTCACTTGTTTTATCAACCTTAGAAATTGACAACTCCATATTATAGTTATTATTTATGTTGATTTTAAAGTCAAATGTGGTTTCATCACAAGGAGTTGTTTTAAACTTTGGTTGATACTCAACATCAAAGACCGAATAGTCAGTGATTTTTGCTCTACGCATGTAGTAATTTAAAAACATAGCGGGTGCTTCAATAAAGTCTGAAAGAATTTGTAAATCTTGACCAAAATCATTTGAGTCTATGATATCTTCAATTTTCTTCTTAACATCTAATACATTTTCAAACTCAATTTTGTGATAAACACAATTTATATCATATAAGTAAATAAAAGAATTCTCAATTAGATTTTTTTTATTTAAATCAACTTTGAATATGTACTTTGTATGTATAATAGAAACATCTTCAGTTTCTAAACCCTGAATAGATATCACCATCTTATAAAACTTTTCATCTGGTGACATCTCATAAACTATCTCTACGGAAGAAGCAATTCCCTCTTCTTCCTCGAATATCTCTTTAAATAGTTCTTGTATTTCTGAAATTTTAATATCCATATTATTTAAATTGTTTGTCGTATAATTTTCTTTTCATTTCCATGATTTTTCCGATATATCCATTTCTTCTTAGTAACTTAAATACTAAGTTACCCAATGAAAATTCACCACTTTCGGAATCTAATCCACTTTGTCGATAACTTTTTATCTTTTTCCAAACCTTTTTTATCTTTGGTTCTAGTTCATCAAAGTCCTTTTCTTTAGAATCGGATTCAATATCATCTATAGACATTATAATAGTCTTAGATTTTTCTTTAATCATTCTCTCATTTGGTTTAAAATCAACTTTTTCTGGTTTTTTAACCCATTTATCATTCATCAATGAGTAGACTCCTCCCATTTTTCCGGTTTTTAACTCATCACGCATAATTGCATCATCCTGAATACAAACCTCAACCTCATAACCCTTTATTTTAATATCATGTTGTTGGTTCCAAATTTTCTTAGCATAATCACATAGTTTTTCAACTAAATCATAGTCTTCATCAACATTTTTATAATCTATAGTTATATGTAAATCATAGTCTGAATATTTTTCAGACCAATTATAATTACACAGAGATCCACATAAAACTATATCAACAACATCCGTTTTTATTTCAGTTCCTTCAAAGAAATCCTGAGCAATTTGTAATAACTGTTTTTTAATATCACCGTCCAATTCAAAATTATCCCACAACTTTGAAGGTAATTCATTTTGAATCCTAAATGACTTAATTGGAGTAAAAGCTCCTCTTTTAAACTCAAAGAATTTTGTCAATTTCATAGAGTATATATTAAAAAAGAAACTTTTATTTTATTGACAATATAATTTATTGATGAAACAGAGACTTTTAATAATTTCTTCTCACTTTTCAACAGGAGGAGCTCCACAATTCACTCTAAATAAAATACAAATTTTAAAAGACACCTATGATATTTGGTGTATAGAATATGATTTTTTATCATCAGATTTTGTTGTTCAAAGAAATGCTGTTATCGAAATACTTGGCGATAACTTTATTCCACTTTATGAAAATAAAGAAAAAATAATTTCAATTATTGATGAATTATCACCAGAATTAATTTTAATTGAAGAGATATCCGAAACATTCATTAAAGAAGAGATACTTAAAAAGATTTATTGCAGTGAAAGAAATTGGAAAATAATAGAGACAACTCATAGTTCTCATAACAATTCCGGACTTAAAAGATATCTTCCAGATAAATTTACATTTGTATCTCAGTGGTCATTAGAAATGTACAAACATTTAGGAGTGGATTCGACGGTCATCGAATATCCAATTGATAAAAAAAGTCGAAACAAATATAAATCTCAAGTCGAATTAGGACTTGACCCTAATAAAATACACGTCTTAAATGTTGGGTTATTTACTTCCGGAAAAAATCAAGGATACGCATTTGAAATTGCTAAACATTTTTTAGACAAAAATTACGAATTTCATTTTGTAGGTAACTTAGCGGGTAATTTTCAAGATTATTGGGGTCCAGTAATTGAAAATAAACCAGATAATTGTAGAATTTGGGGAGAAAGATCAGATGTCAAAAACTTTATTGAAGCATGTGATGTGTTTCTTTTTACTTCACGATTTGAATTAAATCCACTCGTCATAAAAGAAACTCTCTGTTATGATATACCGATACTAATGTTCAACTTACAGACATATTGTGGAATCTATAATAATGAACAAAATTGCCATTTCTTGAAAGGGGATACTAATAAAGACTCAAAATTATTAGAAAATATAATAAAGGAAAATTCTAAACATAAATTTGGATATGTTCTTTATTCAAATGAAAAATACTTTGAAATATCGAAATTATGTGCTGAATCAATAAGAAAATCAAGTAATCACCCAATTTATGTCTATCTGATGAATTCAGATAGAGTTTTAGATATAGAAAACTGCCATACAATAAATTGGATATGTGATTTAGAAGTGGATTCCGAAATGTATAACACTATTGGTGATAACTTTTACATAAATAGAGGAAACTCTAACATTTATAAAATGTTAATACAAAGACCAAAAGTAGTCAAAGATGTTTTAGAAAAATATGTAGAAACAGTCGCATATGTAGATAGCGATTCAATTGCTACTAAATATGTTGATAACATCTTTTCAATGTATCCTAAATATTTAGAATATCCATACTTTGTAGAAGGAGTATATGACTATCTTTTTTACAACGGGAGAGGAGGAGCTGAAACTAAAGAAGACTTAACAAATACACTAGAGCATCCAGTTTGTGAATTGTATGATATAGATCAGAAAATTAGAGAAAGATATAGACAAACAGGTTATTTTATCGCTGGTAAAAATACTTTAGATTTTTTACAAGAGTGGTCCGATATGTGTGAAAATCCAATAATATTAGAAAATAACGAATGGTTTGCTCCTTATAACGAAGAAACTATTTTAAATTGTCTTTTATATAAAAAGAAAATATTAGACGGATTACCTTGTATTTATGTAAATGGAACTTTAGATACGATTGATAGAGTATATTCAGAAATTGGTTTTTCTGACAAAGATGTAATAGTAGATTCATGGTTACGAATTCCATCAAAAAAAGAAAACTTACTATTCATACACGGCGAAAAAAACTTACCAATACTAAATAAAATGATAAAAAAATTAGAAGAAATATGAATTCAAAAGAAACTAAACAAAGATATATTGATGAGTTTAACTCAACTGAGTTAATAAAAAAACAAACAATTGAAGACAACGTTTCATTTAATCTACACTTTGTTCAAAAGGCATTCTTTGAAGTTGTTGGTAATTCAAAGAAAAAGTATCCAGTCTTTTTCTTTGATGGAGAAAATAATTTAGTTTATAAAACTGATTTAAGTTCAGGAATGTGGGCATCTCCAAGTAAAACCTATTTTGAGAAATGGAGAATTGTCGTTGATGACTCAGGTAAGTTAATAGAATTTAATTATGACTGCACAGGAAAAAGAGTCTATATAAGCATGGATTCATCTTCATTAGGAGACACTATCGCTTGGATGCCTTATATTGATGAATTTAGAAAAAAATGGAATTGTCATGTAATCACATCAACATTTTGGAATAAATTATTTAGGAATTCTTATCCTGAAATAGAGTTTATAGATCCAGGAGTTGTAGTTCATAACCTTTATGCTATGTATGTTTTAGGATGGTTCTGGAATAAAGACAAAGAGCCGGAAGAACCAAATACAATACCTTTACAAAAAGCGGCCTCTAATATATTAGGATTAGAATTTAAAGAAATTAAACCTGAAATTGACTTCGTGCCTGGTCAAAATCCATATAAAGAAAAATATGTAGTTATTGCACCACACTCAACATCTGGTCTTAAATACTGGAATAATCTAACTGGATGGCAAGAAGTTATAAACTATCTAAACGGATCTGGATACAAAGTCGTAAATATATCAAAAGATTCGGTAGAATACTACGGAGTTGAAAATTTATTAGATACTAGCATAGAATATACAATGAATGTGATTCACCACAGTGAGTTTATGATTGGTTTATCGAGTGGACTTTCATGGTTGTCATGGGCATTAGGAAAACATGTTGTCATGATTTCTAATTTTACAACATCAGACCACGAATTTCAATCAAACTGTAGTAGAATTATTGATAGAAGTGTTTGTTCTGGATGTTGGAATAAAAGTGAGTTTAGATTTGATAAAGGCGACTGGAATTGGTGTCCTGTCCATAAAGGAACCGACAGACAATTTGAATGTCACAAAAAGATTACCGGTCAAATGGTAATCAATAGAATCAAAAGTATTGATAAATTAAATAACTTCGAATGGGGATGGATGAAAGATAATTTGAATCAAAAAGAAATACTTATCAAAGAAATATTTGAAGACAAAATTTATGAAAGATTTTTTCAAATTGAAAAAGGTGATGTTGTTATGGATATTGGAAGTTCAGTAGGTCCATTTCCTTACTCAGCTGGTGAAAAAATTAAACACGTGTATTGTTTAGAACCAAGCGATGTGGAATTTGATACTTTATTGGAAAATATGAAAGATATTTCATCCACCTGTTTGAAGCTGGGAATATCCGATGAAACAGGAATAACCGATGGTGATTATATTTACGGAGGACAACAAAAAATGGAATGTATTTCATTCAGTGACCTGATTGAAAAATATAATATTAATAAAATTGACTTCTTAAAAACGGACTGCGAAGGTGGTGAATATGACATCTTTAATTCAAAAAATATTGAATGGATTAAAAGTAATGTGAGTAAGATTTCTGGAGAATGGCACTTGGGAAATAATTTAAAGGAAAAATTTAGAAAGTTTAGAGATGAAATATTAGTTCAATTTCCAAACTACGAGGTTTATTCTTTAGATGGATACAATGTAAAATGGGACTTATTCAATGATCACTTTTTAGAATACTTTACAGAAGTAATTATACACATAAAAAATTATTAATAAAAATGGAAATAGAAGTTTCAATTGGTGAAATAGTTGATAAACTATCAATATTAGATATAAAAATGAAAAATATCACAAATAATGAAAAATTGAAAAATATTGAAAAAGAATTTATTTATCTGAATAATATAGTTTTTAATCAATTAAAAATCGAAGAAATTGACTATCAAAAATTAGTTTCTATAAATAAAAAACTTTGGATAATAGAAGATGATATCAGAGATAAGGAAAGAAATAAAGAATTTGACGAAAATTTTATAGAACTCGCAAGATTAGTTTATTTCACAAATGATCAAAGAGCTGAAATTAAAAAAGAAATTAATATAAAATATGGATCTTTATTTGTAGAAGAGAAGTCTTATCAAAAATATTAACGAGGAGGAGCTGGTACAGTAAAGTTACCTGTGGTCAAATTACTTATCTTTATCCACTCACACCTTAACCTATCATTAGAGTTTTCCACACCCCCAGCAGCAATAATAAAACCACCGTTAAGAGCTATTTGATTATAGTGTGTCCAATCTATAGATCCGAGAGACTCTTGTGTTCCAATAATTTGATACTGATCATCAACAGTACCTGAAACTCTGTCTCTAAAAAATAAATCAGTACCTCTACTAAAAGTAGAAGAATTAAAAGTATTGTATGGATCAAAAGATCTCGTAGAATTAGTTAAACTAACAATTTGAACTCTTCTAAATATATTACTATATGTAAATGAAGCAGGAGCATAATCACCGTCATAAGTAGGATTTAATGTACCATGGCAAATTAAACGAGCATTTGTTAGTGTAGCTGATGTATTCCAATATAGTTCAGTGAAATATTTACCACTACTACCCTGTTTTGAAAAACATGCTTCTATTTGCACAATATCTCCTACACCGAAGTTATTTGGTGGAACTTCAATTGACTTTATCAATGCAGGACCAGAAGCTGTTATGCCAGTAACCGCCGCGCAATTGCTAATTACATTCCAAGCTTTTCCTAAACTATATGTATTCGTTTCCGCCATAATTTTATTATTTTATTATTCCAAAATATCTTTTTGTCATTGTATCCACTCTATCAGTCGCTAGTATTAAATAACCATCTGTGTTCCAATTTATAGTTGTTATTGTAGTCATATCAATGTTGGTCTCTTCACCACCAGTATCACCCAAATCAGTTGCAGTTGTTTGACTAGTACTCCAAACTAAAGTTGTGGTGGAATCCACTATTGCCATTGTTCTATATATCGGACAATAGTCATCATTCACACTATTTGTAAGAGATCGAGCCAATAAAATAGGAGTTGTTAAATCATTAGTTTCATTCCAATATACATAACAAGAATACTGAGAATCACTTGTTGATGCCCTCTGAACCACTCCTTGTATATTAATAACATCATTTGATTTCAAAGTACCAGCTGGTATAAAAAATGACTCTATAAGAGCTATTTGTCCATCAGTTGTTGAATCAGTTACAGTAACACCATCAACAAATCCAACAGCACCAGCTACCTCAAAAGTATTAATTTTACCCATTTTAATTATTTATTTTAAAATATCTAACCTGTAAAACATCAGAAGCATTATCAACATCTCCACTTACAAGAATCCAAACATCATTTTGCCAATTAACAGATACCAAATCAATACCACCTGGTGATTCACCATTCCTACCATTTAATTCACTGCCTCCAAAAGCTAAATCAGTTGTTGCACTTCTAGTGGTATCAAAAGCTATTGTACTGTTAGTTGCTGATCTTATACCCAATCTTCTATGAAGAGGAAGAGACCGAGAAGTTGAAGTATATAAACACTGAGCTAACTGAGTCGCTCCTGATAAAGAAGCAGTGGTACCATACCAAAATCTAAGAGTGCAAGTATTATTAGTAGCGGATTTTGTACCTAAAGTTCTAATATCCAATACCTCATTTGCTATATAAGTTCCTGCCGGAACAAGAGTACTATAAAGTAAAACATCAGTCAATGAGCTTGTTGTTATTCCAGTAACTGTGCTACTTATAACTTTTCTAACATCTGGATCACCAGCATCAGCCGTAATATCAACTGGGCCTAATGGAAGTGTATATGTATTGTATCTACTCATACTCTATATATAAATAATTTATATTTCTATCCAAGTATTATCAGGACAGAAAAATATTACAGTTCTACTAATAGCAAATCCAACAATTCTAATTACATCATTTGCAGCAGTCGGAGCTGTGTTTGAAAGAGCTCCAGCCGTAGAATTTAGATAGACAGCAGAAGCCGTAGCAAAGGTCCAAGAGTCGTTTCTAACATATCCTCTTAGTAACATACCAGACGCTACCGTATTACCCAAAGCTATAGCTAACATACCAGTCGAAGTTGCAACTCCGTTAGAATCACTTAGAGACCAAGCACTACCAGAAGTAAAATAATAACAACTAAATGTAACACCACCTCCTGAACCAAACGTGACCACGTCTCCGTAACCACCTGAAGTAGATAATTCAGTAGTTGGATTATGTGTAAAGTCATAAGAACCGATAACATTCAAGTCTCCACTAACATTTAGCAAAGAACCATCAAAAGTTAAATTAGATTCAACAGTAGCATTCGATCCACTTCCATCATAAGTTATGACACCATTCGTGGTGGCTCCTGTGAGACTTAAGGTTCCATTTGCCCCAGAAGAACCGGATGTACCAGATGTTCCTCTGGTCCCAGAAGAACCGGATGTACCAGATGTTCCGTTAGCACCATTTGCACCAGAAGAGCCGGATGTACCAGATGTTCCGTTAGCACCATTTGCACCAGAAGATCCGGATGTACCAGATGTTCCGTTAGCACCATTTGCACCAGAAGAGCCGGATGTACCAGATGTTCCGTTAGCACCATTTGCACCAGAAGATCCGGATGTACCAGATGTTCCGTTAGCACCATTTGCACCAGAAGATCCGGATGTACCAGATGTTCCGTTAGCACCATTTGCACCAGAAGAGCCGGATGTACCAGATGTTCCGTTAGCACCGGAAGTTCCACTAGTTCCTCTTGTACCGGATGTACCACTTGTTCCTGTAGTTCCGCTTGTTCCAGATGTTCCATTAGCACCGGAAGTTCCACTAGTTCCTCTTGTACCGGATGTACCACTTGTTCCTGTAGTTCCGCTTGTTCCAGATGTTCCATCACCTTTATCACCAGTTCTATAGAAAGTTATAGAACATTGTTCAGTGTCAGTAGGAGTACTTCCGGATAAGTAAGTAACTGATAGAATATTCCAACCTAAATTATCAGTAAGAGCAGTAAGTTGGAAATTACAAATAGTGGTATCTGAATTGGAGTTTGATTTTATTTCAATTACTCCCTTCACATTACTAGTGCTATTATCCCATGAAGTTATATAACTTGCAAAACTTACCGAATTAACATCCAAATCGTCAATGTAAATCTCAGTAGTACCACTAGCAGCGGCATTATTAAATTTAAACAAACCTGTTCCTGGATCAGAAGAAGCTGTGCTAATAGCATCAAAGTTATATCTTATACCAGCTGACTCACCTTGTTGTCCTGATGTACCTGATGTACCTGATGTACCACGAGTTCCTGATGTACCACTTGTTCCAGAAGTCGCGGATGTACCACTTGTTCCAGAAGTCGCGGATGTACCAGATGTACCGGACGTACCATTAGCCCCGGATGTACCAGAAGTAGCAGACGTACCAGACGTTCCTGATGTGCCGTTTTGACCAGATGATCCTGATGTTCCAGAAGTAGCGGATGTACCACTTGTTCCAGATGTACCATTGACTCCGGATGTACCAGAAGTAGCAGACGTACCAGATGTACCGGAAGTACCATTAACTCCGGACGTACCAGAAGTAGCAGAAGTACCGGATGTACCAGATGTACCGTTTTGACCAGACGAACCACTTGTTCCAGATGTCGCGGATGTACCACTTGTTCCAGATGTCGCGGATGTACCACTTGTTCCGGAAGTCGCGGATGTACCACTTGTTCCAGATGTCGCGGATGTACCACTTGTTCCAGATGTACCCGCTACACTAACAGAAGAAGTCCAGGATGCTAATCCATTAGCATCGGAAACTAAAAGGTAACCGGATGCGGCTCCGTTTGAAATTTGAATCTGAGAAGTTGTAAGTCCAGAAAGTCTTAGATTAGAATAATTTACTATACCTATATTACCAATAACCGTATGATCATCATTTGTTCCTATTAAAGCAAAGGTATCATCTGACTCATCCCAGATAAATGCCTGTGTTAGACCAGTACCTCTAACAAACATAATACCTTCGTCTAAAACCGGTGATCCAGATTGACTATGACCTAAAGCAATTATTGTATCAGATACCACTAATGAACTAGTGTTTATTGAAGAAAATGAACCAGAAACAGAAAATGTTCCATTTACAAATAGGTTTCCTTGTATATTTAATGTAGAACCGTCAAATGTTAAATTTGTTTCAGCTACTGCAGAATTTGAAGAACCATCCGAAGTAAGTATTCTATTATTTGACGGGTTACTAATTGTAGTAAATCCTGCACCACTTGTTCCTGAAGTACCTGAGGACCCATTCAATCCGGATGTTCCAGATGTAGCAGACGAACCAGATGTACCGGATGTTGCGGATGTACCAGATGTACCGGATGTACCACTAGTCCCCGAAACCCCAGTACCACCAGATGTACCACTTGAACCATTATTACCAGAAGTTCCAGAAGTTCCAGATGTACCATTCAATCCAGATGTACCACTCGTAGCGGATGTTCCAGAAGTACCACTACTACCAGTATTACCAGAGGTACCACTTGTAGCAGAAGTTCCGGATGTTCCGGATGTTCCTGATGACCCGTTATTTCCAGATGAACCGGATGTACCAGATGTACCAGATGTACCACTAGATCCATTTTGACCTGATGTACCAGATGTTGCGGATGTGCCACTAGTTCCAGAAGTAGCAGATGTACCGGAGGTAGCAGATGTACCGGAAGTACCGGATGTACCACTTGTACCAGTATCACCAGATGTTCCCGAAGTAGCAGATGTTCCAGACGTACCGGAAGTACCGGAAGTACCGGATGTGCCAGTACTTCCAGAAGTACCTGCAGTACCAGAAGTTCCAGCAGTTATAGTATCAACAGAAATTAACCAATTGGAACCATTACTTTGAACAGTGATTGATTGATTCTGTGTTAAATTTTTTGTAGAACTACCATCTATGGTCTGAGAGGAAGTTGTATCAACAGTTATTGTACCAGAACCACTGTTTTTAACAACATATATTTTTCCGGCCACACCAACAGCTGTTGGTAAAGTAACATTAAAGGTTCCTGAACAATCTACAAAGTAATCACTATCTAAGATAGTATAAGTTGTATTGTTAGAAACATATGGGAAAGTTACACCTCCCAGTGATATTATTCCTCTACGGGTTATAAATTCATTAGCCATTTAAATAGTTCTTTTTTCACTTTCCAAAAGAAGTCAAAGTATATATTAAAAACTTTAACTCAAAAATTAAAAAATAAATTTAAATAGCTCTAATTAATGTTTTAACTCCCCAAGTTGATGTTGAAGATAAAGCTTGCAGAACAGCATAAGTACCAGATATAACAAAAGAAAAAGTAAATCCAGTCGTTGTTCCTAAATCCACTGTTGAAACATCAGTGTAAGTTATAGAGTTACCTTGCCAAACAGCCGTCAAACTACCAGCTCTTAAATTTGATCCACTACTAACATTATAGTCAATATGTGCACTTGTATAAGAAGCTGTCGCAAACGAATATATCGAAACAGTATTTGAGACAGTAGCTGTTGTAAGTTTAGATGTATATAAAGCCTGTACTCCTGATTCACCAATTAAAGCTGAATTATTAATTGAAAGTGATAAACCATCAAATGTCATATTTGACTCAACAATAGCATTCGGAACCGAACCATTAAGTGTAATGATACCATTATTGGTTGTTCCTGTAAGCGAAAGAAGACCAGATGTCCCACTAGTTCCAGAAGTACCGGACGTGCCATCAGTTCCAGAAGTACCGGACGTGCCATCAGTTCCAGAGGTCCCGGACGTGCCATCAGTTCCAGAGGTTCCGGACGTGCCATCAGTTCCGGAAGTACCAGATGTGCCGTCAGTTCCAGAAGTACCGGACGTACCATCAGTTCCAGAGGTTCCGGACGTACCATCAGTTCCAGAAGTACCGGACGTGCCATCAGTTCCAGAAGTACCGGATGTTCCCGATACCCCATCAAGACCATTTAATAAAATCCAATCATTAAGTGAAGATGGAACATTATTATTATTATTTGCAGTGGATTGATAAGAAAACAAACCATCAATAACAATATCACCATCTTGATATGTTCCAGCTACATAAGCACCTTTATATGGTGATGTTCCTGAAGTTCCAGATGTACCAGAGGTGCCATCACTTCCAGAAGTACCAGAGGTGCCAGAAGTACCGGACGTGCCATCAGTTCCAGAAGTACCAGAAGTACCGGACGTACCATCAGTTCCAGAAGTACCGGACGTGCCATCAGTTCCAGAAGTACCAGAAGTACCGGACGTGCCATCAGTTCCAGAAGTACCAGAAGTACCAGATGTGCCGTCAGTTCCGGAAGTACCAGATGTACCGTCAGTTCCATTATTTCCTGTCGATCCAGTAGGACCAACAAGAGAACTAACTTCCCATCTACTATTTAAATCATTCCATGCTAAAACTTGACCATTCGAAGGAGTTCCGGATATATAAACATCATGTATTTCATTCAATTCATAACCATTTTGAGGTTTTACAAATAATTCTCCGTTTCCATTATTTGCTCTCAAAACAACACCAACAAATACCAAGTGTTGAGGAGCCTGAGCTTTATATGTTGTGAAAGTTCCTGCAGTTGCGCCCAACCAAACAACATCACCAGTGGAATAAGAACCTAAATTCAAATTAGTTAAAACTCCTTGTGTAATACAATATCCAATTTGACTTGACAAAATATTCTCAGCCACAATACCTAACGTCTTAGCTGATGTAGCATCACTTAGATTGAAAGCTCTTTTGACTTTTATTTTATCACCTTGCGCCCCCGAAATATAAACAACTTCACCTTTTACCAAAGTGTCTACTTCACCGTTAAAAACTTGAGCATATTGAGCTTGACCAACAGGAACATTTACATTACCTCCTGTAAGACCTACATTAAGAGTTCCATAGTCACTATTCCAACTTATTCTACCCGGTAGTTGCACTACAGCATCTTGTCTAAAATCAATATAATCAACATATCCACCTGAAAAAGTAGCAAATGTTAGATTAGCGTATGTAAAATTTCCCTGCGATGCAGTAATTCTATTTAATCTTAAATCAGAATATCCTGATATGTTAACATTACCAGTAACAGTTGAAGGATCATTAGTAGATATAAGAGCAAATTCGTCACTAGACTCATCCCAAATAAAAGACTGTGTTTGACTTGAACCTCTGTTTATAAATAAACCAGAATCCAAAGTAGGTGTTCCTGTTTGTGTTCCAGCTAAAAGTATAATAGGGTCCTGAACAAATAAGTTTTGAGTATTTATAACAGATGACGTTCCTGATACAGTAAAACTTCCAGTAACAACTAAGTCACCATATACAGATAAAGTATCACCATCAAATGTTAAATTAGATTCAACAGTCGCATTTGGAGCAGAACCATTTAAAGTAATAACACCATTATCTGTAGAACCAGTCAAAGAAAGTAATCCGGATGTTCCGGAAGTACCAGAGGTTCCATCAGTACCGGAAGTACCAGAGGTTCCATCAGTACCGGAAGTACCAGAGGTTCCATCAGTACCGGAAGTACCAGAGGTTCCATCAGTACCGGAAGTACCAGAGGTTCCATCAGTACCGGAAGTACCAGAGGTTCCAGTACCGGAAGTACCAGAGGTTCCATCAGTACCAGAGGTTCCAGAAGTACCTGAAACACCACTACCAGATGCGCTAATTAAAACGTCAATTCTTGAATTTAAACTAGAATCAGTTACCGTTACAGTTGATCCACTTCCTGATATAAAATTTATTACGCTTCTACTACCAACTAAAACACCATTTGATTGAACAGAAATACTCGTATTAGCAACCGGAGTACCAATACCACCAACCAAATACACTTCGTCCAACAATGCTTCAACATAGTTAGCTGAAGGATTTCCTGAAAATCCTATCAATATATTATTGACATTATTTGAACCACCATTTGACGTTAAAGCATTTACCGCGGAACCAAAATAACTTAAAGGCAAAACACATAGTTGCCAAGTTCCTGTAGTTGTTCTAGAAACACCACCATTAGTGAACGGATAAGCATAGGATCCAACATTTGTATTTCCATTTCTCCATATCACTCTCATAGTCTTTGTATTAAGAACCGCGGAAGGAAAATAAACTCTAAAGACTAAATAGGAATAATCTTTTAATAAAATAGATGAGTTGTTGGTCCACTTAACAGATGTTGTTTTATTCAATATCACTCTTGTTGAATAGGTACCTTGAAAAGGTACAATTCCCGTATATTGAAAATCGACAGAACTTGTACCTAAAGAAGTACTGAATGTTCCACCAGTCCAATAATCATCGTCTTGATAAATATACTCTGAAGATGTAACACCAGAAACAGGAACTGTTGAATTTTCAGAGATACTAACATATTGTACTAATAGTTGTTCATCAGGTATTGAAGGAGTAACTGGATCAGGCGTAGCATCTCCTTGTAAAACACTAATCAATCCTTCCTCATCAACAACAATCGCGTCAAATCTTGAATAAGTCGGGTCTCCGTCACTAAGAGACACTGAAGTAGGACCAGCTGTTAAAATTGGCCCTGTAAAAGTATACTGTAAAGTACTAACTGAAAAAGTTAAACCAACTCCACTCCATATCGCACCTCCTGATAATAACTGTTTCGTAAAGGGAATTTGAGTTTGTTGCCAAGTTGCATTTCCAAAAGAATCTGATGTTAAAACATAACCAGGTAATTGATTACCGTCAATAAATTGAAGAGAACCATCTACTATTAGTTTATTAGAACTATGTTCCCAACGTAAATTGTCAAAGTTTTCACTAACAACACTGTTAGTGCCCAGAAAAAGTATAGAACCTTGAGAAGCTCCTCTTATTTGTTTAGTTTTTATTTGAGCCATTAATGACTAAATTTTTTTTATCTTTCTTATATATTAAATTGAAATTGCCTATTTTGAAAAACCGACTTAAACCAAACAAAAAAAGACCTTAAAGTAAGGTCTTTTTTTTGTTTGAATTTTATAATTAAACCTCATAAACTATTTCAATAATATCGGTGGATGATAAATCAAATCCAGCCACTGTTCCATTCCAATAAAGTTGATCTCCAGATATCAAATTATTAAGAGCAATCGGTGTTGATGGAGCAGTTCCAAAATAACAGTCTTTTGTTGCAACATTATCTCCTAATCTTTGTTTCTGACCATTAACATAGACTTCAATTCTAGAATAATCATTTGGTGTTGAACTTAAAGTAACTCCTGTTACAATTGCATCATCACCAGTAGTTAATACAGCAACAAACTCGTTATATACAGGCTGTGATGAACCAGAGACTACCGACAATACTCCAGCAGAGAAAGTCAGACCCGTACCAGCAATTGTTGGAGAAACATCTAAAGTAATAAATCCTGAGGTACCTCCTCCTGATAATCCATTACCTGCAGTCACACCAGTGATAAAATCAGCGTTTATCACAGCAACCGCATCATCTACATACTTTTTTGTAATTAAAGAGTTATTTACAAATGTAGATGAGTAATCAGATGTATAAACCAAACCTTGAAGACTTGATGTTGTAATAGAACCGGTTGCAGTAGATACTGTAAATTCATTCGTTGAAATGATATCCACACTTCCGGTAGCAAATAATGTCACATCACCACCATAAAGATCAATAGTTCCTCCGTTACCAGCATCTACTAAGAATAATCCATTATCCAATTGAATATCAATAACCGAACCAGTAAGAGTTAATATGTCAAAGTCTTGAATAGTTAAATCATAATTAGATCCACTAATTGTAGTGTTTTGTGAAAAAGTTCCACCCAATCCAATTACACCTGGACTTAATTCTTGTATTCCGTTATCCGTGCCAACATTGGATGTCACACTATCAACATATTGTTTTGTAACAAGTGAATTATCCGTAAAACTACCAGTATAATCACCTGCATAAACCGCTCCTTTTCCTAGTGTGTCTGTAATTACTATTCTATTATCGGTAGATCCGTCACTAACACTAATAGTTGATGTATTTATTTCAATCTGAAACTGAGAACCAACATTTGGATCAGTAGAAAGAAGTTTAATTTGTCCTTGATTCACAGCAACGAATGAATACGTACCACCAGCATACGTAGATGATAATTCAACACCGTAACCTGATTGTGCATTAAGATCTAAAGTTGTGGTGTAATCTCCATTAAAATTATCTAAATGTAAAGTACCAACTCCAGTAACTCCTAAGTTAATATTATTTGCATCTGATAAACTAAAATCATTTCCATTTGCTTCTATTGTAGTATTCTGTGAGAGTGTTCCTCCCAATTGAACTGTGTCAGAAATAATTTCTAATCCATTACCAATATTAACAGAAAGCGTTCCACCATTTTCTGATAAACCATCACCAGCTAGTGATGTTGCAAATCCAGTATCAATACTTATCTGTGTTCCATTTTGTGTAAGTCCTGTTCCTGTAATTGTAACATAATCTAAAGAAACCGTTGCGCCGTCTTTAACAAGTCCTGTTCCTGTATTCAACAGAATTGACACCTCAGAACCAGAAATACCAGCTGACCACAAATCGGTCGATTCGTTCCAGATTAAAGAAGCAGATGGCTCACTTCCTCTTATAACATCAATACCAGAATTTAGTATCGGAGAACCGGACCAAGTTGCGTTTAGTGTAATAATATTATCTTCAACTAGTACAGTTTGAGTTTGTATATATGATACTGTTCCATTTACATAAAAGTCACCATTTACAGTAACTGTATCTTGGAAAGTTCTGTTACCCACAATCGTATCTTTTAATCTCAGAACATCACCTACTATCTCTAAAGAGTCAGCATTCACATTCACATCCAAAGTTGAACCATTAGCAGTAAGTCCATTTCCAGCTATAGAAGAATCTAAAATAATATCATCTCCTGAAAAAGTTAATCCACTATTAACACCTAAATTAACATCTAAAGTGATGTAAGCAGAAGTTCCACCTCCCGATAGACCATTTCCAGCGGTAACTCCAGCTATCGAACCGGAACCTAATAATGAAACAGCATCATCTACATATTTTTTATTAGCAACATCCTCATCCGTGTTGATATTTACAGATGCTTGAGTGATCGACGATCCAGTTGCAAAACTCATAGTCGCGGAAGCTGTAAATGTCACTAAACCACTATATCCCTTAAGCTTATCTAATGAGACTGATTGAATTTTTAATTGTTTTCCATCTAATTGAGCCATATTTTAGTTTCTTTTTTTTATTTTATTATATATTAATTTTAAATTTAAATTCTTTCATAAATCATATCGATTGAGTCTAATGATATTAGATCGAATCCAGAGTTGAATCCATTCCAATAGAGCTCATCACCTAAATCAACAGAGAATATTGTTTTTGCGGTTAATCCCCCATCATTCGAAAAATAACAATCAACATTAGAAGCTGTGGAATTTTGACCATCACCTAAATTTTGTAATTGACCATTAACATAAATGGATAATCTTGAATAATCATTTGGACTATAGTTTATTGTCAAACCAGTAGGTTGAAAATTCTGACCAATCAATGTACCTAATGGAGATAAATTAATTTGAGAATACTCAGGTTGTGCTAATGCTGAGCTTGGTACCCATTGAAAATAACCCATTGAATCCACTGATAAAAAATAACCAGCGGTCGCTCCCCCATTACTACCTGAATCCAATTTAAACGTGTTAATTGATGAGTTCTTAACTTCAGCTGAAACCGAAGGACCAAAGATTGTATTAGATTGTGAAAAGGAAATAGTATTAGTGTCATTAAATGATGTGGTCATTCCACTACCTGAAAAATTAATTAAAGATAATTGTCCATAATTTGAAAATGTACCACCACTCAAAATCATTGATCCATTTGCTATAACAACTTGACCATAATTAACAAGTGTTCCTTGTATAGTTAAGTCAGAATAAACCCAATATTGATAGTATGGCGGTACTACGATATAATCGTTTGGTTCCACTAAATACTTTACACTAAAAATATCATCATTTGTGTAAGGTCTTGATAATTGAAAATAAGTACCATCAAAACAAACATTATAAATTAATGTTGTATCAATTTCATTAGGATTAAAATTGGATAGTCCGCTAGCAGATGGCCTTTTTACCAGTACCTCACCCAATCCGTTTATATTTAGCGAAACAGTCAATCCAATATTCGAGGTAGCAAACTGTGTCAAAAATAACACATCAGGATAATACTGATCTATAGAAGGTGTCATAGTAACAGAATAGGATAAACCATTCGCAGTTGTAGCTACTATTGATCTAATTTGATTTAATTTTTCTTTAACCCAAGCACCTGTTGGGAAAACACCTTCATATCTATAAATTGAATTATCTTCATCATCGACTCTTACCGACATCCCATCCGTAGGAGTTGTCTGAATCCATTGATTAGTGACTGAATTCCATTCAACAACTTTATCAGGTTGAAAAGAAGACCAATTAATTCCAGAAGGAGCATTTCCTAATAAGTATCTATCCCCTGAAGAAGGAGTAGGTTCTATATTTGAAATAGAAAGTACAGAGTCAATCCATTCATTTCCACCACCTCCAGAAACACCTCCAGAAAATTCTTTCCAATTTGAATCATCTAAAATGTTAGTAGAAACATAATTATATGTTAATTGATAAGTTTTATTATTAGACGGAGTTGGATCACTATAAACAGTAACCATCATACCCCATTCTCTTCTTTCAAATATAATAGAATTTCTCTCTGCGATTGTAGCATAAGAATGAAGACCCCCTTTAATCTCTGAAGCATAAGCAGTAGCAATAGTATCCAGACTATCTACTGGTCTTATTGCTGCTGAAATTAATGTTCCTGTATTTAATGCCATCTAATTTTTATTTATATTTTTATGTTATTACTATATTTACTGGTGAATTATATCTAGTATTACTAACCCAAACCTCATAGTTAGTTATAAACCCAAAAGTGTTAGCTAACGGAGATGCGGTCCTTACATTAGTAAATGCTGTATTAATCATACCATTTACTGTAAAAACCGGGGTAGTTGATTGTGATACAGTACTAGGCCAAGCAAATACTAAGTAATTACCACCACCATTAATATTATTATATGTTCTACTTTTATTTGTACTTAATATATTTCCAAAGGCTTGTCCATTTGCACCAGCACCGGTTAAATTTCTAATAGTAGAATCAATACAAACTGCGGTTACTAATGAAGAGGAACCTGGATTTGTGGTTAAATTGGGCTGCGAAGGAACTACAATATCTCCCCAATAAATTCGATTCATAAATGTCAATGACTGAGTAGAACTAGCACTTGATATTGCATCCGAGGCGGTCATAGAAAAATACTTTACCTCAGAAGGACCTACAGGTGACATACTATGAGTAGTAAAAATACCTGTAGCGACTCCAGATTGACTTAAACCAGTTGGAACAACCGGAGAACCATTAATTAGTATAGAAGTAATGTTGTTAGATCCACGCACCACATTCCAATTCAAAGAAACATTCATCGAAGACCCAAACTCCCTATCATTTAAAAGACCTATACCCGTAGAAGGTGAAACATAAGGATACAACATAGTATCAATAACATCCTGAACTGAACCAGAGAAAGTAGCTCCCGGTAAAATACCCCCAATTGGAGAAGTTATAGTGGAGGGCGTTAATCCAATATAAGCAGAAGAAACAGTAAGACCACTGACAGACGAAGAAAACCCATCTAATCTAGCCCACAATGAATAAATCGCATCACGGACATCACCCGCTCCAATTTCACCACCAGTATTATTCGGAATTTGAAGTAGCAATTCATCAACAGTAGAATATTGATAACTAAGAGTTATCGAAGCACTAGGACCCGGAACAGAATAAGTACCAACAAAAGCCATTTACAAAATATAGTTTTCTTTATATATTAAAAAAGAAAAATCTAATTATTCAAAAGCATTAAAAATAAAATTTATAGTAAGAGTATCATGATGTTTCATGATTTAAGATAACCAGATGTAGTGACCTCTATTGAATCCATCATGTTGCCACTCATCCCCTAAACAAACACTTATTAAATCACATAACTTATCTTTATTTAAAATTTCTGACAATTTTTCCTCTAATAAATCCTTTTTTACCAAATCATTAAATTTTATTTTGAGGTCATCAATTATGTCTATCTCTCTTTCAGACATTTCATCAACAATATGTTCTATTATATTATGTTTAATAACTTCAAATTCTTCTTCTGAGTAAATAATTATATTCCAATCGTCATTCTTCCAATCTTCAATCTTAAATTTGTGTTTATCCGAATCTATAACATCAATTGCGCTTAAATTAGTATCAAAATAATCAGCTAAAATTTTCTCCATTTCTATTCCAGCTTTATCTATACCCTTATAGAGACACTGCTTTAAATCTGATATTTTCCATTCGGTAGATTCTAATAAATTAAATGATTCAAATGTAATTACACCATCTGATTCCATATGTTTTCTATCTTCTATAATATCTTTAAGAATTCTATCAGAACCAGAAATATCTTTTAATTTATTTCTTTCTAAAAATTTATTAAATCTTTGACCACCTGGCTTAAGATAAGCACTTAATCTAGAAGGTCTAATTTTATGATTATCAATATAATCATCCACCAAACCATTAATTAATTGATAGTATTTATTTGCGTCTTCTCTATTATTAATTGACATTTCCTTTATTTAATTTATATAAATCTATAAAGTCATCTTCATCTTTAGCTCTCTCGGATTCTAAATCCTGAAAATCATCTTCTTCTAGTCTATCACCAACAGTTTCATACCACTCGTCTTTACTTAACTCCTCAATTTCGTTAGATTGGCAAAATTTACAATCATTGGATTCTTGATTAAGTTGTTTCCAAAGAGCATTACACTCATCACAATGATAATAAAGTGTTAAGTCAGCCTTTGATGCGACTGGTAGCGTTTGACTAAAATCAAAAGTTTCAAATTTCCTGATATACTTCATACTATCTATATATAAATTTTATTTTTATTATTTTTTCATATTGAATTTAGAGAATGATATATTAATATATAATTACATGAACTTAAAGCAATTAAAAGACTTTTATAATAAAAAACCTGTAGAATTTGTAATTAAAGAACATTATGATTTGATAGAGAATCAAGAGTTTATTCCAAGATTTTCCTTAAAGAATGTAAAGGATATCAATAATATTCCAATTAATAAACCTATTAAATATTCAGATGATTTAATGTCAAAGGCGATAAAGTATGGAATGATCTTTTTAATTAACTATAAGGGAGAAGAAGACAAACATTTTGCAGGTCACGAAAGAGTAATTTATCCAATGGTTTTAGGACGCTCATCAAAAGGCAAAACGTTACTAAGAGGATGGCATTTAAATGGATGGTCAGTATCTCAAAGAAGACATATAAATAAAATTTGGAGACTTTTTAGAACAGATAGAATACTTTCTATGACCTTTACAGGTTCTTTTTATAGATTACCTCCTTCTGGATATAATATGAATGATAAGGGAATGCGTGGTGGAATCATAACACGAGCTGACTTTAATGAGATTAGAAGAAACCAACAAAACTTAGTGAATCAAAATAAAATTCAAAATAGAGAAGAAGTGGAAATGGGAGCAGAGGAAAGAAAATTTGCTTCAATTGTTGTTAAAGAAACCGGAACTCAATTAGATTTGAAAAATGCCTTAGAAAACTCCTATATTAATAACTTAAAAGATACAGAAGGACTGAGATTATCTTTTCTTAAAAGTGTATATGGAACTAAATATGTAGCGATTTTAGGAGCTCTCGGCCAACCAGGAAACACCGTAAAAGTTACTACAGATAAGAATCAAAATCTAGGAGTATTCAAAGTATTAGACTCAATAACAGGAAAAGTACTGAAAAGTATTAAAAATGTGAAGGGTAATTCAGTATATGATCTTTACCTTTTTGATAAGAAAGTATAAATTCATTTATAATTTTAATATATAAATCATGTTAAAAAGATTTTCAAACTTTATAAGAGAAGAATTATGGATTGAAGACATGGATAAACCTTCAGTAGATACTCTAAAAAGAAATTTACTTTTTAGATTAAATGAGTATCGAACATTTATTCTATCAAACATCAATTATAATTTAACAACGAATAAAGTAGAGTATAAAGAATTCGAAACAATCGATATTAAAGTAATGATAAGAGAACTAACTAATGAATTTACAGAAGAAGTTGTTCAAGAATTAAACTTAGAAGCATTTTTAAGAAAATTAAATCAAATATTAGAACTTAAAAAAAGAAATACTAAAAGAAAAGTTAGAGAATCCTTTGATGACTACTACAAGTCAATAGAAGTAAGAATTGACCAATTACATCAGACAGGAAAAACTGAAGATCATTTTGACCAATTTGAAGGAGAAGGTTCAATTTTAGGAAGAAGACAATATGAATCTGAAAAATATCAATTACAGGTTGAACTATTAAAACTTCAAGAATGGGTTAAGGCAAACGGAAAAAAAGTAGCAATTGTATTTGAAGGTAGAGATGCCGCAGGTAAAGGATCAACTATTAAAAGATTTGTTGAATATTTGGATCCAAAAGGATTTAAAGTTGTAGCACTAGGTGTTCCAACTGATGAGGAAAAAAACAATTGGTTCCAAAGATATGAGACACACTTGCCTAATTCAGGAGAAATAGTTTTCTTTGATAGAAGTTGGTACAATAGAGCAGTTGTTGAACCAGCTATGGGATATTGCACAGAAGAACAATATCAAGACTTTATGGATAAAGTTATAGATTGGGAAGAAAAACAAATCAGAAATGGTTTGATACTTATAAAATTCTGGTTCTCAATTACGCAAGATAAACAAATTAAAAGATTTGAATTAAGACAAAAATCACCACTTAAATATTGGAAGTTCTCTCCAAACGACGCAAAAGTATTAGACAAATGGGAAGTTATTGGAAACTTTAAAAGACAGATGTTTCAACAAACTTCATCTAGATTGTCTCCTTGGGTTATTATTAACTCAAATGATAAAAAGATTGGTAGGTTAAACGCTATGAGATATGTTATATCTAAAGTAGACTATTCTGATAAAAATCCAGAAATGAGTAAATACTACCCTGAAGTAGTTAATATTCTGATTTAATAATATAATATATACAAAAAACAAAACAAAATTATGAAAGTTATTCAAAAATTTGAAAGTTATATGTCTAGAGAAGAAATGTGTAGTGCTCTTTGCAGATGTGGATATACTATGAGCGAACTCGAAGAATGTTCAAATCAAGAACTTGAAGAAATGTGTAGAGCAACAGAGGAAGAAAACTATATAAATAATAACACTATGACTCAGGAGAAGAAAGGAGAAAAATGGATTAAAGACGCTATCAAAAATCCAGGATCTTTAAGAAAATCTATGGACAAAAAAGAAGGAGAAAAAATTTCAAAGAAAGAAATTGACTCCGAACTAGAGGCTCTAAAAGGAAAAGACAAAGATCCTAAGAAAAAAGGAGTACAAGGTCTTTCTAAAAATGATTTAGCAAAATACAGAAAATTAAATTTAGCAAAAACACTTAAAGGACTAAAAGAACACCAGAATACACAAAATTATATGTTTTTTGGAAATTTAAAAACAATTAAAAGATTAGTTGATGAGATGTTAGAAATGGATGAATCTGAAGTTGATGCTAAATTATCAAATGGTCACAACTGGGCATTAGATCATATTGCAACATCTAAAGATGATATCGAGGAAGTATTCAATTTCTTAGCTGGTCACGATGTACCATCTGAAGACCAAGGACATCATCATTATGATGAACCATCACACGAAGAGACCGAGAGTCATTTGGCTAATAAAGATTTAGAAGATGAAATGAAAAATATAAAAAGTTTTGGAAACTTTAAATAAAAAAAACCCAGTCAAAATGACTGGGTTTTTTATTTTAGAATAAATCTTTTTCATCTAAAAGAGTATAAGTAAATTTGTTTTTTGTTACAGTTTTAAACTTCTCACAAACATTCATAACTTCTTCTTTATGAAGCCAATGTGAAAATACCTGACAACCAGCAGACCACTTACCGATTTTTGCAGATGAACCAGCTTTATTAGATCCGTGAATATTAATACCAAATAATCCAGTCTCAACTTTTGATTCATTCAACTGATAATTGTTATCCTTATTTGAATCTCTATAAACCGTAACTTTTCCGGTTTGAACCAAAGCTCTGTGGTCTGTTTTTTGTTGGTGAAATCCTAAAGACCAACAATCAACCCATTGATTTGGCTTAAGAATAGCTGTTCCTAATTTACTCATAGGGTTATTTAGCCAATAAACACCCGGATTAGTTGTGTTGGGAAATATTTTAATAACTTCTTGACCAGCGACTTTACTATACTCAGCTAAAGCGAAATCGGTATTTTTACCAGCTACTCCATCCTCAGCTAACGTTTTCCCATTAGCACCTTTGAATCCATAAGAGTTAAGAAATTGTTGTTTACCTTTTAGGTCTAAATTATCAGCCATTTTGGGTATTTGATAAGCAAGACAAAAAAAGTCGTTAAATGAATCCGGAACATCTAATGTTGCTCTTACTCCGATTAAATTTGGTCTGTCGGTATACCATTTGTAGCCCTTTTTTGATAGGACTGATTTTAATAAATCAATTGTTATGTTCATAATAGTTATTCTTTTTTAGTATATATCAAAACAATTTTCTAAATTTTTACTAAAATCATTATGAGATTTTTTCAGTCTCAATAAATATAATACTTTAGACAGTATGGATAAGTTAGATAAATTTTTACATTTTTTTTTAGACAACATTGATGACAAAAGAATCTCAGTATCAAAAAAAATGAAATATGGATTTAGATTCTACTACATAACTTTTGTAGTCGATGAAGATCCAATAAAAAAATCAACTCAGTTATATCAATATAGAGAAAATATGGAAGTTATATTTGATAATAGAAACGGATGTATAGAAATATTTGGAGGATACGAAAACCACCCTCTTATTGTTGAAGACAAAATACTTTTAGAAAAATGGTCTAAAATATTAGAAAGCGTTGTAAATGAAAATTTAGAAGAAAGAGTGGTTGATGTTTTTGAAAAAACACTTAATGAGTGTTATAATAAAAATTTATATAGAGAATTACAAATGAAAAAAATATTTAAAGAAGATGAATCCGTATAACCAAGATGAATTCGATAGGATTGGTAAAGTTAAAGAAACTAACGATAAATTAGAAGAGTTCTTTAATGACAAAAGATCCGAGTGGAACAAAAATGTAGAACCACTCTTTAAAATAATAAGAGTTGATTTAACCAATCCTTCCTCCGCGAAGGACATAATGGAAGCTCAATCATCGGCTCTGTCTTATAGACAAGCAATCAGCGAACAAATTAATTTCTTCTTAAATAAACGCAGTAAAGAAACAACTAAGATTAAGAGACTTAGACAAGATAAATTTATATTTTATGCAACAGGATTTGGTGTTAAAACAAACCTAGGAGAAAAAGGAATCTTAATTGATGGCCATTTAGCTGAAAATGATAGAAGTCTTGAACTTATTGAATCTTATATCGAATTCTTAAGAGACACCACAAAGAATCTAGAAAGTTTAAGTTATTCAATTAAGAATATGATTGAATTGATGAATTATTTAGGTCGTTAATCGACTTTTTTATTCCATTTAGTTTCGATACGCAGATCTTTTAGAGCTTGGTGACCTGATGAACATTCAGAACATAACACTTTATCACCGTCCCAGTTTGTTGTGATAACATCACCTTCACAATCTTCACATCTTTCTCTTTCACCATAAACACTATGTAAGTAATAACAATTTTTGTCAGATAAATTAGACAAACTATCTTTATCTTTACTTAAAAAACACATAGTATCAACATAAGGATACATATTAAAGTCGCCTTTTAACTTTAATTTAACTTCACCGGATACTTCTTCGCCTTTATAAATGAAACGAACGCTATCACTATCATGTGATGAAATAACTTTCTTATAAAACCAACCTTCTGTATCCGCAAATTGTTTAAATCTATTAACATCCGAATCTCGGTTAGCATAAACTCTATCCATAAAGTATTTAGAATCACAAGGTGATTTTTTAACCTTCCAGACAAGAGCTCTTCCATGAATTTTATCATCAGAATCAACATAAATAAGAAGTTTTACTTTATCTGGATTTTCAGTATAAATCTTAAAAGTTCTTTTACCTTCATCTCTCATACAAGAACTTCCTAAAGTTCCTTTTCGACTGTAATATTTATTTTCATCATAATATTTTGCAATATCTTCACCAGATACTAATTTGAATTGAATCGTTGATACTTCCGTAGAAGCTTTCCAAGAATTTACAAAAGACTCTCTATCAGAATCACTCACGTTAATTCCTCTTAAAGAACAAATATAATTTACAATTTTACCAATTTTTACCTCACCTCTGCCGGGCATTGTATAAGGAAAATTAGGATTATCATAAATTTCATCTTTTTTAGAATTTACCTTTGATTGATTTATAAACCCAACCATATCTTCAGAATCAACTAAATCAAAATAGTTTTGTTTAATTTTATCATCTGGGAAATACTGCTCACTCTCTATTATATCTAATATTTGATCGGCAATTTCACCTACTTTACCTGGTTGTTTTACTAATGATTTTAATTTAAATAAAAAATCAGTCGTGCTATAAACTCGACCTTCTAAAAGAGAAAAGATTTCAAACTTTAGTTTTTCTAATATAAAACCATCGTATTTTGTTATCATATAATCGTATATATTATTTTCTATACATGGAATATCCTAAATTTAAATTAAACAAAGATTGGAACATTGAATCAGAGTTTGCTGGAGTCAAAAACAAGGTTCTTATATTTTCATCGGGTCACATTTTTGAATCAAATGAAGATGGTGAGTATGTAATTGAATGGATTGGCGGTAGAATGTCGTTTGACGAGGATCAAATGAGATTAAATAAAGACCTATTTACTCCGATAGAAATTAGAAATGATATTGAAATACATATTGAGGAGATTCCAGAAGATGATGACATCTTAGTTAGAAATTGGAGAATTCAACTAGATGTAAAAACAACTCGTAAAAAACTAAAAGAAGTTCAGAAGATTATAGAAGAATATGTAAAACCTATTTTATAGATTACTTCTTTCTTTTCTTCTTTCTTGCTTTAGCAGCTTTTGCTTTTGTCCATAAATCAGCGTCTGCTTTTCTTGCTCCACCAGCGCCAGTAATGAATGAATTAACTCTACCCATTCCCCATTGATGTTGAGCAACCCCTGGTCTATGACCAGCATTCCAAGCTTGCATTCCTTTAGAAAAAACTTTTCTTAAAATACCAACAGGAATTCCAGAAGCTTTTGATTTCTTTTTAAGAGAAGCGGTTACTCCAGACTTTTTAGATTCATCCAATCCTTCTAATTCATCAGAAACACTACCATGTTTATTTATAGTATCGATAATTTGTTTAACAACATAAACTTCCAAATCCAACTCAATTGCAATTTGATCTTCAGTAAGACCCATTTCTAAAAGTTCTCTAACATCTTCCATATCAGCATGTGTAAAATCCTCAAATGTATAAGACTCGTAATAATCACCTTCTTCTTCCTCTCTTGGGTTGTAAGGTCCTCCTATCCAATTTTCATCACTAGTAGATTCTCTGTCTAATTCAGATATCCAATCTTCGGTTTCTAAGGAATGGAATAACTCCTCTAATTCATCATCAGTCATTGCCTCAAGTTCTTCTCTTTCGAATGTAGATGTTGAAGAAAGAGTCTCAATCATTTCTTCTCTATTTAATGGTTCTCTAAAACTCTCAAATGTTTTTAAGTATCTCATATATTTAATTTTTTTATTTATTTCCAAACATTTTTTGGTATGCTTTAGTTGCTGCTGATTTTTTAGTTTTAACTCTTTTACCCTCACCTCCTTTACCAGACGAGTAATCAGCATCCCAGTCTTTTTTATACTCTTTTTTTCCTCTAAATGTGTCAATTTCTTTCTTCATTTTACCAGGATTTTTAGTTAAATATTTTCCTGGAATTTTACGGCCTTTATACTTTTGTGCTTTAACTCTTTCGGATATTCCCAAAATTCCTTGAATGTCTTTTTCAATAATATCTAGCCCTTCATCAATAGAATCCACATAAGTTTGAAAATCAGTAGTATCACCAACAAACTTTGCTACATACATTTGATCTATATCAAATTCATACCTTATAGATAAATCATCTTTTGTAAAATTTACAACCACCTCGTGATCAGACTTATTTTCCCACTCATAAATGATACTATTATCAGAAAGACCATCGATAAGGTCTTTTAATTCTTGCATCTTAGCATCAATAACATTGTCGCTATTTTCAATGAACTCTCTGAATAATTTTATTTTTTTCATATCGATATATATTAAATAAACAAATTCATTTCTTTATAATATCATGTTTATATGGCTAATAAGATTAAATTCGTATTTAAATCAGATAAAATTTCTGAATTCATTGAGAGATTAGAAGATCTTACTAAAATCGAAGATACTATAAAACTCAAAATAGATTCAGATAATATTCTTATGTACTCTATTCTTGGAGGAAATGTTATGTTGGCTTTTAAAAATTTTTTGTTAAAAACTGATGACTTCTTCAATTTTGATGAATTCGATTTTACTTTAGATATTATTATAGTAAATGCTAAAAAATTTGTTAAAAACTTAAATTTTTTGACTTCATCTGACAAAGTTACAATCGAATATACTTACAAAGAATCAAACGATGATGATAATATAATGAATGCTCGTTCAATGCAAGTTGTGGGTGGAAAATTAAAAGTAAATTGGTTAGCAGGAGAACATTATGAATTAAGGGATATTAATAAAACTACACTAAGAAACAATCTTGATATCAAAAAAAGAATATGGTCTTTTAAAATTTCACAATGTGATTTCTCTGATGTAAAAAAACTATCAAATATAAATTCTGATAGAATTATCAATATAAATATTGATAACGGTCGAGTAATTTTTTCCGAAAAGGCGGCATGGGAATTAGAAATAGACTCAATTGATGATGATAGAAATTCTAATTTAATGCTAAATAAAAGATTTTTATCATGTATAACTGATTCAAAAGATATAGAATTTAGCATTTTTGATAATTTTATGTTAATCCAAGAAGAAAATTCTAATTTGATGCTATCCTTTGAACAAGATTTTTCCGACGATTAATATTTTTTATTATATTAGCTAAAAATATAACTATGCTACCAAAAGACCGACAAATCTGGAAATTAAAAAGAAAAATATCAATACTCATAATAACATCGCTTGCTTTAGTATATTGGATAAGACTCAATTATTCAGAAATAGAATCTCACCGATATGAAGTTGAATCTTTGAATATGGATGTTCTTGAAAAAGAAACTATAATCAGAGATTTAAAAGAAAAATTAGACTCTATTAATAAAGTAAAAATTCAAACAATTCAGAAGCCAAAAAATTTAATAAATAATAAAAAAATAATTCTGGAAAAAAAGGATACAGTGATTCCGCAAAAAATAGATAGTGTTCCACAAATAATAATTGACACAACCTCTAATTGAAATAAAAGTAATAAATGAGAAACAACAATTTTAGAAAAAGACCCGAAATAAAAAGAAAACACAAAATAAATTCAGAACTTAATTTTCCTGAAGTAAGATTGGTTGGTCGGGGAGAGCCTTTTGTTATCTCTACATCTGAAGCACAAAAAATTGCAAACTCAGAGGAAAAAGATTTAATCCTAATTAACGAATCTCAAAATCCACCAATTGTTAGAATAGAAGACTATAATAAATTCTTATATGTATTAGAAAAGACAGAAAAAGAAAAAAAGAAGATTGCCAATAAATCTCAACTCAAAGAAATTCAACTATCTGTAAATATTTCAGATCACGATCTTGAAACAAAGGCAAAAAAAGGCAGAGAGTTTTTAAAAGACGGTGATAAAGTAAAAGTTGTTATTTCACTTAAAGGTCGTCAAAAAGCAAATCCTGAAAGAGGTGAATTAGTAATGCTTAAATTCACACAACTAGTTGAAGAGTTTGGAATTCCTGAAAGTATGCCTAAATTAGAAGGAGGTAAATGGTTGATGATGATGAAAACAAAAAAGAAGTAATTTAAAATACCTCTTCGTCACTACTTTCAAGTTCATAAATATACCCATTATAAACTATCCAAGTATTTGAACTTAAATTAAAAGTTCTTACATAGACTTCTACTACTCCATTTTTTTTGATTGTGATTTTGTTTTCTGAAATTTTTACTGTACCCATTAAACACCGTTATTTTTTCATATATATTGACTTTAAAATCGATTTTTTTTCAAAAAAACTTTTTTGGTTATTGTAATATAAAATTTATGACTAAAGAAGAGAAAATCAAAAAAATTGAATTACTCAAAAAAAAGGCTTCGGACTTAAAAAAAGAAGTTGATTATTATAACGCATTACAACTAGCTCTTAAACTTGTATTAAATGGATCATACGGTGCTTTTGCAACTTCTTATTTTATTCTTTATAACAACCATGTCGCTGGTACAATCACAGCACAAGGTCGAGATTTAACTAGAACGATGGATAAAGTAAATGAAGACTATTGGTACAAACAATGGCATTCAGACCACGAACTACACTACAAGTTAGGAATAAAAAATGTAACACCAATAGATAAAGATAAACCAGTTTCTATATATGCTGACACCGATTCACTATTTGTTACATTTAAACCAGCAATTGACCACTCAGAGTGGCAAAATTTAATTTTTAATGAAGATTATCTTACTAATTTTGAAAAAAAATTTTTACTACTCACCACTAACGAAGATTTTAAAACAAATTCTATAAATTGTTTAGGAATTTTCAATAAAGTTGCAGATTTAGAAAAAAATCTAAATTTACCCTATGATATTTTATTAATAGATGGTAATCTAGTAAAGGATAGAAAACTAAACTCACTAATAGACAATGGAGTTTTGACATCAGAAATCAGATGGAACTGGTCAAATGAAACCGATTATATTCAAGGAATAGACCAGTTTAGATATGCTGGTTATTTTAAAAAGTGTCTCGAAGACTACGCCTCTTCATTTGGTGTCGAAAATAAAGAAGACTTTGAACTTGAAAGAATTTCTGAATCAATTATTAACATTGCTAAAAAGAAATACATCCAACATATTCTTTTTGAAGATGGCATACCATATGATAGACTAACTTATCTTTATCCAAAAGGCGTTGAACTAGTTCGTTCTTCTACTCCAGCTTTTGCTAGAGACAAGATTGTAGGAATCGTTAAGTATCTTTTTTCACACCCAGACACTTTTAACATTAAAGAGTTATTAAAATTAGTAAAAAATCTGAGAAAAGAATTTGAACTAGCAGATATTGATGATATTGCAATGCAGTCGTCTTGTTCAAATTATGATGTTAAGGTTTTAAATGATAAGACACTACCATTGCAATTTGTTTCAGGAGCTCACTTCGCTGTTAAATCTGCCGCTCATTACAATTACTTACTATCTAAAGACAAAGAAATGCAACAAAAGTATGAGTTTATTAAATCCGGAACTAAAATTAAGTACTATGTTTGTAAAGATAAATCAATAACTGATATGTTTGCTTATATTAGGGGTTCTTTTCCTATGGAATTTGCTCCACAAATAGACTTTGATGAACAATTTGAGAAGTCTATTCTTTCTCCGGTAAATTCAATTATAGAACCATTAGGAATGCCAGAAATAACCAAAAGATTATCAGTTGTTATGGATATTTTTAGCGGATTTGGAAAAGGTTTTTAAAAAACTTTATGATAAAGTAAATTAGATTTAGGAAAACTAAAGTATTCAGATGTAAATTGATGGTTATAGGTTTTATAAATATAACACTCAAAATCATTGATAGCAACTAAATAGTTAGTAACAAGTTTTTTCAAATGACCTTTACATCGAATAAAGTCTCTAGTCTTACCCGTTGAGAAATTATCTAAAGTTTTAATTTGAGCGGATTCAATACCTTGGTTTATTTTCCAAAATAAATCATAACCTTGTTCGTCTCTTTCTCTTTTTGGTTTAAAGGGATTAATTACAACACCAGTGGAGTCAAAATATTCAATTAAAACATCTTTAGCTTTTTCTTCTAAACTTCTACCACGATTATAAGAATTGGTCAATATTTTAATTACTTTATCGAAATATTGACCATTTGGATGATATAGTTCGTTTTGATTTTTTGAAATCCACTCAACTAAATCAAAAATTGTATTTGAAGGCGAGATACTATTAACATAATCAATTAGAAGTCTATTATTTTTTGATAATCTCAAAATTTCACCCCTAATTTTTAATCCATGATTACTTACAAAATAAGTATTTATATAACCCCACACGCTTCTACAAGCGAATATTAATGCTGTTCCAATTTCATCTTTTTCAATCTCTGTTAAAGGAGTTTGTAAAGACTCATAAAAACTAGACCATTTCTTTATTCGATTCATAGGGGTATATATTAAGTATTGATATATAATTTATGAAAAATGAAGAATTATATAAAGAATATGTAACTTATTTAGATTGGAGATTAAATGAATCACAAATAAGTAGGGGTAAATGGTCTCTTTTAAAAATAAGTAAAACATCTTTTGATGATTTTAAAGTTAGAATAGAAAATGATGAAACTTTCAATGATATGATAATAGAACTTATGAAAACAGAAATAAGAGATAAAAAAATAGATGATATTTTCGATGACTTTAATTGAGACTATAAAAGTTGATGATAAAATGGTTTCGTTTTTTAATGGAATCGATTTAGATGTTATTATGAATCATCCTAAAGATGGATCCAGCGGATTCATCTTTTGTTTTATAGATAGTTGGGTAAAAGAAGTTAAATCCTGGGAAAGACAATCAAAGATTAACTCGGTTCTAAATGATGAAGTAGTAAAAAAATTTAAAAATCAAGATATTGAAAATAGTTACATCGCAATATATCAATTAGATGGCACGGAACCAGGAGTTTTATTTCAAATTATAAAAGAAAAAGTTATAAACAAAAACTTTCCTGAGCATCCATATATTCCGATATCAGGAGTTGATAAAGGAGCCTGGAAGATAGGAAAAACAAGGGTTTCAAACTAAATATATACCTTAATGAGAAGTGATAAACATACTATGAAGCACTTAATGAGATATGAAGGATATACATCCAAAGAAAGAACGGATGACATCTTAGATAAAATTTCTAAGTATGGAATAAAATCGCTTACTCCATTAGAAAAAGAATTTTTAGACTCACATAAAATAGGCAAAGAAGAAGAATTACATGATAAATTGGCAAAATCAGAAACTGAAAATACATTTGAAGACGATAATGGTTTTTTTAAATTTGAGTTTGATTATTGCGAAGACTATGGTGATGAATTACACTATATAGGAACACTTTATGTTCCAGATTTAGTTTGGCCAAATGGTAAAAGAATTGAAGGAAGATTGGAAGGAAGAATAGTTGTCTTTGAGAATGGACAGATATCTCCAGATTTCTATTCAATACAAAAAGATTCAAAATCTCAAGATAATTATGACGTATTTGAGTTTTGTAATGGACTGGAGTATGAATTAGACTCTTTTTTAGATTATGTTGTTTCTGAATTAGAACAAAAAGATTAATTTCAAAATTTTATATATACAAAAAAATAAAAATTAAAATGATTAAAAGATATAATCAATTTGTAAAAGGTAAATTAAACGAAGATTTAGGAATGGAACCTGAATTAGAAGCTCCTGTAAGAGATCTACCGTCTTTAGGTGGAAGACCACCTATCAATCGACCATCCGAAATGGAAGCAGAGTTTGAAGGTGAAGAAGAAGAAGTAGCTACTGATAAATATGAAATAGCACTTCAAACTTTAGCAGATGCTGCTGGAGTTGATTTCACACCTGGTCAAAAATCAGTTGTAATTGATGGAAAAGAGGTAACATTTCCAGCAGAAACAGAAAAATATCATATCAAAGGTGTAAAAAAATATTTTACCACACCGGAAGATGTTTTAGCTAACTTAGGAAGTCAATCAACAGCTTCTGGACAAAAACAAGAAGTCAAAGATGAAATGACATCTTTAAAAGATGAAGAAATTATCGACTCTGGCGAGCAATTTGAATCAAAAAGTTACAAAAGTACTAGAAGAAAAAACAAAAGATGAAAAAAATAATATTAATCGCAATCTTAAGCACAATTACAATATCTTGTAAAACTTCTAAACATACTAAATGCGACGCATATACAAAATTAGAAATAAAAAAAGACCATCAAATTTGATGGTCTTTTTTTTGTGAATAATTTTTTATTGTTCAACCTGTTTTTCTTTCTGAATCTTGTTAATGATATAACCAGAGACTGCAAATTCAGCCGCCGCCCAAAGTAAGAATTCACCCATAGTTAATGTTGAATGTTTTTCTAAAAGAAAAAATATCATACCCCATTGAGCGATAAGAAAAGCCGCTCCAGACTCAATTCTTTTCTTTGAAAAATAAGAGTCTTTCGCTGAATAGATCTTTATTAATTCTTTAATTCCCCATTTGATATTTCCCCATCCAAAAAACAATTTTTTTCCAGTTTCTGTAGATGGTTCTACTTCTTTTTTGTTTGCCATAGTGATTATTTTTTCTTTTATATATTCCTTAGGGAAAGTCAATTTTGTCAATATATAACTCTGATGAGACTAATAAAAGTTTTAAAGTTTTTATCGACATCAAAAGATTCACATTTTTTATCAGTTGATAAGAAAACTTACAAAAGGTGGAAATACCTTATTATAGCAGCTGTTAAAATAAACAAAAACTACAAATCCGTTGAGATTTTTAGAAGAAAATTCAAAGTTTTAGAAGATTTTGTAGTTGTTGGATTGAAGTATAATGGGAAAAATGTAAGAAGAAGAACTTCAGGTTTTGCAAAAGAATTTGTTGAGCAAAACGAAGACGCTAAGTGCCTTTACTGTGATACTAAACTAACAATGGATAATGCGACAGCTGACCATATTATTCCTATTTCTGAAGGAGGTAACAATGCTCAAGTTAATTTAGTTGTCTGTTGTAAAGACTGTAACAATGAAAGAGGAAATTTAGATTTTAAATACTATTTATCAATAAAAAACGAATATAAATTAAAACACTTCATTTAAAGATATTTTAGACCGTCAAATTTTTTATTATAATCAATCTCTTCTATTTTATTTTTTTTCCTTTTAAATTTCGGAATCCATTTTAAATCTAAAACATCTTTAGAAAAGAAATTATTCAATTCTAATTTTTTATGTGGATTATCAACTAATGTAGATAATTTATTAATATCTTTAACTTTAGAAATTCTATGAAGTAAAGCATAAGGATCATCTACTTTTTTCTTTTCTACTATATCTTCAAAAAGTTTTTTCCATAAAAAAACAGGATATCCCTCTTTAATTTTTTCTTCAGACTTTTTGTAACCAGCTTCATCATTATCAAAAAAATATTGAATATCTAAATCATTATTTTCTAAAAATCTATAGTCGGTATTTACACCAACTAGTCCAATAGAATTAGGAAAAAACAATGAGTCCAAATAACCCTCAAATACCGTTATTGTATCACCAAAATTAATATTTAAAATATTAAAATAATAGGATAGTTTATTATAGACAACTAATTGATTTATATCCAATTCACTATCTGTATCTTTTCCTAAATTAATCCATTCAATAAGGTTTTCATAGTTATAAATTTTAAACATTCTGCGTTTTCCTTCTTTTAAGTTTCTTATTTGAAGACCCAATACTTTATCATCTCTGCGATTTAACATAACAATTATCCATTCATGTTCATCTTCATTTTTCCAAAACTTTGCTTGATAGATATTTTTATGAAACTCGGCTGGTATTCCTCTACCTATTAGATATTTATAAACTCCGCCATTTACTTGAATTGGCTTAAAATCAGAAATAGGTGTTAAATCTTGAGAAAAAACTCTTTCTAATTCAGATAAGTCTATAAGGTCATCGAATTTAGCATCAACAAAGTCACCTTCATAATCAGAATAAGTCATAACACTGTTTAAGTGTTCTATCATTTCCAACTTTTTATCAGGATCAATTTGCTCGTTAAAATCTTTACAAAACTTATCTAAAGTTGTTTTTTTATCACAATTAAAACAAATATAAATAAGACGATTAAGATATAGATTTCCTCTTTTTTTAAATTCTGATTTACCGTCACCACAATATGGACAGCAAACGTTTAATCTATCAGTATATTCAATTAACTTTCTTCTTCCTTTGGAAGAAAATTCTTTATTTAACACTGATTGAATTATATTTTTTATATAAATCTTATCCATCACATGATATATTATGAAAACTATTAGGAGTTTTAATATAAAATAAGTATATTTGTTTATTATGACACTAAAAGAATTATACGAAGCCAATGTTGATGTGAGAGAGTCTCAAATACCAATAGAGTGGAGAGAAAGTTTTAACCAATTTATGTTTGGAAGCACTTGTCAGGCAGAAACAAACGAAGACGGGTCGGTAAAAGAATTCATTTATTATGCTTGTGATTTTAGAGCTTGGTATTTCCAAAATGAACAAGCAATTGAGAGAGATTTAAAGATAAATAAAATAACTGATAAATAAAAAAGTCCTCTTATTTAGAGGACTTTCTTTTTTTATTTTTTAATATTTCTTTTGATGTTTTTGACAAATATTTGACTTGATTTTGAAATTGGTTAAAAAAGTCGTCTTGTCTATTTAAAGGACCACTTGGATTTAATCTACTTGTCATATTTCCAAATTGAGTAGCTGTTAAAACCGAATTTTCAAGTCCAGGAGTTTGATTTGAGGTTTCGGTAACACCACCCATCATTGTTACTTTCTTTGTAATATTTTCTGGATCTTTTGTACCTTTAACTACAAACTTAATTATGTTAGGAAACTCCTCATGATTTAACTTATCAGCTAAATCTTCGATGTGAGATACGTTTCCTAAATCATCGTCAGAAAACCCAATCATCGCTTTCATACCTAATTGACCCGCAAATCTATCTATCTTTGACTTAAATTGTAACAAAGTTTCTTCTTTAGCTTTTTCGGGATTATCTGGAGTTCCGCCTCTCGACGGGGCAGAAACACCCACAAAATCACAATTATCTAAGTATAACTTAAATAATTCATTTTGTGAAGGAACTCCTCTTAGTATTCTATCTGACCCTGTAGATATATCATAAAAATAGGAGAACTTTAATAGATTATTGTACATATTATATAGTTGTTCTTCGGTCAATACATTATCAATAATCCACTCAACACCTCTTCTCATTGTTTCGGATTCATGACCACGAGCCGTTATAATAGCAAAAAGTGATCCATTGGAAAGACACTCTAAAAAATCTTCCCAAGCCGGAGCGAATCTTCCTGAAGAAACAGCAATTTTGACATCTTCTAAAAAAACTTCACCTCCCTTAGGACCAGTATCTCTAAAGTTAGCAAAAGCCTCATCACCGCTCTGATTTAAAAATCTCCAGTTTTGTTTATCATTTCTTACTTCTGCAAATTCTGCAGTTGATACATCAGTTGGAATCCATTGTTCTCCAACCTTTTGTTCCAATCGAATCATAGTTGGCATTCTTAGAATATTATCATCCCAGTCAAAAGCATAGTATAATAAAACACCGTCTTGTGAAGATTCTTTAATAAACTGATTAAACTTTTTAATCATTGATTATTTTCTTTTTTTGTTGATAAAAGATTGAAAAGATTCTAATGCTGGCTTTTCACTCTCTTCTTCATCGTCATCCTCATCTTCTTCTTGACCACCTTCAAATTCACCTTCTTCATCATCTGAATCTTCATCATCTGAATCTTCATCTTCTTGTTGTCCGAATTCCTCTTCATCAGAATCAAATTCATCAGAATCAAAGTCTCCTTCTTCTTCATAATCACCAAAAGGTTTCACTTCTTCTTCACCTTGACCCATTTCCGAATCAGAATCAAAATCACCTTGACCTTCAGACTCCTCAACTTCGATTGTAAATTCCTCAACAACCTCATCTTCTTTAACAGCATTTACAGATATTACACCATCAGCTTCTTCAATTGATATAGTATATCCACTTATTTCAACACTAGTTTTCATATTTTATAATTTTTTCTTGTATATATTAAAAATTAAAACCGCTTTTGTATCTAAAACTTTTACCTTAAAAATTAGTAAAAAAACAAAAAGTTTATTTATGCAAAAAGATTTAAACAAATTTCTACTTAGTCAATCAATATCAAGTTCTTTTCAACAAGACTATTTCAGAAAAATTCAAAAGAAAAATACTACATCTCATTTACTAGAATCAAATGGCCTTCCGGTTGATATTTTTTCTAAATTATTGGATGAAAGAATAATTTTCCTGTCTGATGAAATTGATTCAGAAGTTTGTAATATAATAAAAGCACAACTACTTTACTTAGATAGTGAAAATGATGAAGATATCTCAATTTATATTGACTCACCAGGTGGATCAGTTTATTCAGGAATGGGTCTTTTAGATGTTATGGATTTTATTAACTGCGATATATCAACGGTTAATACAGGATTAGCAGCATCAATGGCAGCGGTGATTCTTTGCTCTGGTGATAAAGGTAAAAGAAAAGCTTTAAAAAGAAGTAGAACAATGATTCATCAACCTTTGACTTACGGTGGTTGGATGCAACAAGCTTCGGATGTTGAAATCGAAGCAAAAGAAATGAATGCACTTAAAAAAGAACTTTATGAGATAATATCAGATAAAACAGGACAGAATTATGATAGGGTTTATAAAGACGGAGACCGTGATTATTGGATGTCTGCTTCAGATGCTAAAAAATACGGAATGATTGACGAAATCATAACTAAGCGAAAATAAAAAAAACCCACTCGATTGAGTGGGTTAATTTTTGGTAATAAAATTACTGTTTAGATTTTGGCTTACGAGGCTTAGAAGCTTTCTTCTCTTCAGATTTAGGAGCTTCTTTTTTCACCTTAGCTTTAATTTCTTTAGCTGTAACCTTTTCTACCGGTTTAGCATCAGATTTAGCTGGTTTAGCTTTAGGAGCTTTAGGTTTTTTAGGAGTTTCAACTTTAGGAGTTTCAACTTTTACCTCAGCAACTTTCGCTACTTTTGGTTCAGTTTCACCAACAAATACTGGAGTAACTACCTCTTCTTTTTTACCAAAACCAAATAATTTCTTAATTGATTCCCACATAACTTAAGTTTATTTTTTTATTATATATCAAATTTTGTTTTTTCCCTTATAAAAAACCTCAAAATTTTATGGAATTTAAACACAGTCTATGATTTTATATATAAATATGAGATGAAATTTAGATATGACACATCGACAGAAGAAATTGTTGTCACGTCAGCTACAAGAATTGAATACCATCAATTAAATCTTTGGCTAACCAGACATGTGAAAGGTTATAGATATATGCCTGCATTCAAAATGGGTGTTTGGAATGGACAACAAACATATTTTAGAAACGGAAGAGTAAGTTTAGGACTCTGGAAAGAAGCTATGAAGGGATGCAAAGAAATAGATATGCCTTTCATATTAGAAAACAAAGATGAATTCCCTCTTAATAGAGAAGTGACATTAGAGAGTGTTCAAGAGTTTTGTAAAGAGTTTTTTAAATTTCATAAAGTTAGAACAAAGTCAGGAGAATGGATTAACTTCACTCCTTACGATCATCAAATTGAGTCAGCTTACAAGATACTTAAAAATAGATATTGTATGGCCGAAGTTGCCACATCCGGTGGTAAATCATTAATAATATCTATTGTAATGTTTTATACTTTAAAACATATTGATCCAACTGCCAAATTTCTAATCATAGTTCCTTCAATAACACTTGTGACACAGTTTTATGATAACATTATGGAATATAATTGGGGAATAAACAATTTAGCGGAGATGAGAGAAAAAAAAATAGAATCTATTTTAAATACAGACGCTAAATATTCACCATGTGATCTAAGAGTTGAAGAAGTTATGTCAGAAAGACCGAGAAAACATTCCGGAACACAAGACGCAAACATTTATATAGGAACTTATCAATCACTTGAAAAATGGCCCAAAGAATTTTTTCAACAATTTCACACAGTTATAACAGATGAAGCACACGGTGCAAAAGCAAAAACAATCACAACTATATTACAAAAAACGTTTAAATATGCATATTCAAGATTTGGAGTTTCTGGAACTTTTCCAGAAGATGACACTTGTGAAATTTTAACAATTCAAGCAGTATTGGGTCCAAAAATAACAGAGGTGTCTGCAAATGAGTTAAAGGAAAAAGGTATCATTACACCAATGGAAATTAGAGCAGTGATAATGAATCACAATGATAAAGAGTTTGATGATAGAATTCAACTTATCAAAAAAGGTGGAAACGGAAAAGACGCATTTGAATTAGAAAAAGCCTACATACATGTTTCTGAAAAAAGACTAGATTTTATTAAAAAAATAGTAGAAAAGTGTGACTCAAACACACTCTTATTATTTCACACAATTGATTACGGTCAGCAAATTCTTAAAAAGTTAGAAAAGGATCTTCCAGGCAGAGATTACTATTATATTGATGGTGAGATATCTGGTAAGAAAAGAGAAGAGATAAAGAAACAAATGGAATTCACAGACGGTAACATTAAAGTTTTAGTTGCTTCTTATGGGACACTATCAACTGGGGTTTCTATCAACGCAATATTTAATGTCATATTTGCTGACTCATTTAAATCTGAGCAAATTATTATTCAATCTATAGGTAGAGCTCTTAGATTACACTCAGAAAAAAAGAAAGCAAATATTTTTGATTTAGTTGATGTATTTGACTCTAATAATATGTCAAATATACTATTTAGACACTTTAAAGAAAGAGAAAAGTTTTATCAAAAAAGACAATATCCATATAAAGTTATCAAAGTAAATCTTTGATGAAAGTCATGTCCATTAATATATAAATTAATGGCTAAAGAAGTAGTTTCAGGAACACATAAAACAGGTAAAGGCAACTGGGATGGAATGCATAAGTTTGGTTCGGGAGATGGTACTTGGGCTAATCTTCATGGATGGATCCAATTTGGAAGTATTGGTAAAGGTAAAATTCCAACAGCTTTACAATCATTTTATAAAAAATACAACCTAAATCCTTGTATAACATCGGTAAAATTCACGGTTGATCCTGTAAATTATAAAGTTGATTGGGAATTCACGATTGAAGAATCTCCAGATGGAAATGCTTATGTTGGGTTTTCATCTTGGGGTGGTGCATCTGGAGGATATCCAAAAAAATCTCCACCGGCTTCACATGCTTATCCGAATTATAAAAAGGAATACAACGCTGCGGTAGGTATTAAAGGTGCTAAAGTAGCAGATGTTATAGATCTTTATTTTCCAGGTGGTTTTAGACAAATATTTTTTCAACATACATGGCCTCAAAAATATCCAAATTTACCAAAATCAGCGGGTCTAAAAGAAGGCACTGTTGGTGTGAAAATTGGCCCATCTGGTTCTCCTAAAAATTTACCAGAGTACAGTGGTGTTTTAGTTCAAACTACATCTGTTGATTCATCAGCTGATCAAGGAACATCCGGTGATCAACCACCAACTACGGATCAAAATGTCGAAAAAACCGAAAATGCAGCAAATAACAATAATAAAGCGGCCGCTGATCCGGGTCCTACAAAAATATCAAAAATAAAATTAGTTAAGAAAAGCGGCCCAGGTGAATTAATGGGTGAGGTAGAAAAAGAAACAATTTTTGGAGAAGCGGTATTCGAAGGTCTTCAATTTGACGAACCAGGAGAATACGTCATCTCAGTTACAACAGAAGCTGAAGATATCGAACCAACTGAATTTACTATAAAAGTTGAAGGTGATCCTTCTCCTAAACAACAGGAGCCAAAAGGAGAAGAAGAAAAAAAGACAGATGGTAATAGACCAATAATTGCACAAATCGACAAAACTACATATAAACTTCGACCAATAAAGTTAGATGCTGGAAGTAAAGATTTACAGACACAGGATTATCTACAAAGTTTAGGAAACACCCCTCTTTTCTGGTATAATACCTATCAAATTGAATCAAGAGATATACTTCAAATGTCTCTTTTCCACGATGGTATAGTTCCTTGTTGTAATGTTGTTTTTTCAGACTCAAACGGTCTTATGAAAAGAGACGGAATGCCATTAGATGATACTACATTTGAAATATTTCTAAATTCGGGTAGTCCAAATTTGAAGTCTATACACATGAAGTTCAAATTAACTAATTTTCAACAAAATAAAAGCGGAAATTACACAGTAACAGGAAGCATTGATCTTAAAGATTTCTATAAAATAAACTATAAAGCATATAAAGGAACTTCCTTTAAAGTAATGAGAGACATAGCTAAAGAGCTTGAGCTCGGATATAATTCTAATATCAACGACACACAAGATGAAATGAAATGGGTTAATACTGGAAAAACATGGAGAGAATTTATAGGTCAAATTGTTGAACATTCCTATATTTCGGATAACTCATTTGTTATGGGATATATCGATTTTTATTATTGTTTCAATTATGTTGATATAGAAAAAGAATGGTCAAGAAATAACAATACAGATGTTGGATTAGACTCAAAAGGTCTTTCTCAAGTAGATAGAAAATCCGAAGAGTCGGATAAGATAGTGCCTATGATACTTATCAAAGATGACTCTCAAAGAAGTTCAAGTTTCTTTTTCCACAAAGAGATAGTTAAAAATAACTCAACTCAAAAATCTGTAACAAAAGGACAATTTACTATAACAAAATTTTACGATTCGGCTTCTAAATCATTTTTAATATTTGATGTAAATTCATTAACATCTACTGGTAATGATAAACTTATATTAAAAGGAAAACCAGCAGATGGAAAAGATTTAGTAGAAAATTTTAGAACTAAGTTTGGAGGAAGAATTGATATGTCAAACTCACACAAAAATTACCTTTACTCACCAACTCAAAACAAAGTAAATTTTGACAATTTAACAAGAATATCATGCGAAATGGAGTTACCAAACGGTAATTTTAATTTATATAAATTTCAAAAAATTAAGATTTATTTTGTTAATTCAGCTCCGACCGTTACCGAACCAGATAAATCACAAGTTAGACTTAACGGAGACTGGATGGTTGTAGATATAAGTTATAATTGGTCAAGAGGTAAGCTTACACAAAATATTGTGGTAGCTAGAAAAGAACTTTCAAAGCTTCCAGAAGAGGTAGAAGAACAGAAAGACGAAACAAAGCCAGAAACAAAAGAAGGAAATAGCAACGAAGAAAAACCACTTGATCCACCAAACAGTGCTTATGCTATTAACGAAGTTTATTATGTTGAAGGAGAAGATGGTAAAAAGTTTCAAATTGTAATTACTAGATTAGAAGAAAATGGAAATGAAGTGACTGGTTCTGTGTTAGAACAAAGACCACAATCTCAACCATCGCCCGGATCCTCTGGTACATCAGGAACTAGTGGAACCTCTGCCACAAGTGGAACTTCAGGAACATCAGGTACGTCAGCTGATTCAGTGGTCACTAATAAATTATTATCAGCAACTTATGTTGATAACGCAGATGGTACGGTAACAGCAAAAGCAACTTTTGAAATAAGTGGTAAAGAAGTTGATGGAACAGGAACTGCAGGACCAGATCCAGCTGGAAAAGGAAAACAAAAAGAAAACGCTACAAAATTAGCTGAACAAGATGCGGTAAATAAGTCTAAACAACCGGCTCAAACCGTAACTAACTCACCAGAGAATAAAGTAAGTAATGGAGAAAGAGAATATATCTTAGGAATTCCTACTCCGGAAACAGAAGGTAATAAAAAGATTACTGGAAAAATTACATTTCAGGCCATAGGTCCTAAAAGAAATGCTGTTGGTGTTTTAAGTGGATTTCCTGATGGTGGAACAATTGGTCCGATAAAAGGACCTCAAGTTCCAGCAGTTCTTGGAAAATCAGATGAAACTTATCAGGAATTAGCTGATGGAATGGTTGGTATATTGAAACAAGAAATTATTAATAAATATAATATTGATGCTAAATTAACTATAATTGAAAAAAAGAATTAATATAAATGGCTCAGGAATATAATCTAAAAGTAAAAAAACCAAAAGATGATAATGAAAAGAAAATTTCAGGTGATCTAACTTTAGATGTACAAAAAAAGGGAGAAAAGGAATACACTTTCACTGTAAATGGCAGTACTCAGTCATCTATTTTGATTGAATATAGTTCAGTAGGAAAAGCAACTTTAACTGGTCTTCCAACACCATGGACCAACCCACAATCAAAAACGGTAGTTGATAAATCTACTATTGGTCCAGTTGAGTCTAATAGGACTTTTGAGTTATCAAAAAATGACGATGGATTTGAATATGAGCTTGAAGTGATTGATTCTCAAGAAAATTTGATAAGATTACTTAAAAAAGAATTTGAAACAGTATATGGAATTACTGCAAGTTTTGAATTGGCCTGTGAGGCTAAAAAAACTCAAACAGCTCCTGCTGAGAATAAAGGAAAACCAACAGTTGTAGCAAAATGGATATCAACAATTACACCTACCAATGCTAAACCAGGCGATAGACCTCTGGAAATAGGATTCGAAGTATTTAAAGATGGTGAGTCAATAATCAAAAGAGAAAAAACTGTCGGATTTACTTGGGATGAGACTACAAAGAAGATATCAGTAAAATCCGCTGAATTATTTTATGATGGTACTGGTAAATGGGTTGAAGGCTTTGGAAAAGAACCTTTTATTGAAAAGGATGTAATATTATTTATGGATAATTTTCCAGGATCATCAACATCTACAGATGTTACAACATCAGGAACTTCTGGATCGAGTGGAACATCTGCTAAATTAATAGAAGGCGAATATAAATTTGATGTCACAACAACAGGATATTTAGTAAATGCTGAGTTAGGAAAACTCAAAATTATATCTAAAGAGGAAGTTGAAATAGTTGATGAATTTGATCCAGGTCCAGAAGAAGTTACATTTGAAGTATCAGAAGAATATAAGGAATCAGAATTTACAGGACCAGAGGAAAGTTTTGAGAGTGTTGTGGTTGAAGAATTTAACTCCAATACAGCAGCAGCTGTGGATCTTACAGAACCTAATCCAGAACAGCTAGATTTCACACCACCATCATCTAATGAAGATCCACCAGCGGAAGTTCCTTCAGATAGCCTTAAACCAACCAAAAAAGGATTTTTACAAGGAAAATCTTTTCAAAAAACACAAGGTTCTGGAAACTCGTGGGATGTGAAAGTAAGTGAAACATATAAACTGACTAAATTTAAATATGGTAATCCTAAAATTACAGAAGCTTCATTTATTAAAAGAGTTAAAAAGGCAGAAGGAGGAGTTGCAAATGGAACTAGTGATAGTGCGTACCGAAGTTATAAAGATAAAACAGTATGCCCTATCAGTAAAAAAGACCATCCAAATGCTAAAAAGTATGATTCACTCTGTACTAGTAGCACAAAAGGAAGAATTTACAATATACATACAAACAAAGGAATACTTTGGTTAGTATTTAAAACGGCATTTGGGGTTAAAAATTCATCTGAACATGGATCGGAATCACTTCAGAAGAGATTTTTAGAAATGAGTGATGAAGACTGGTGGAAAGTAATGAACGATACCTTTGTTAAACCAAACAGGGGATTAGAGATGAAAAGCAAAGTCGCCGGTTACTTTTACACGTACCTTGCTTGGGGTAGTGGTTCAGGCGGTGCTATTAAAAACTTAAATACTGCACTTAATCTATTGAAAGGTAGTAAAGAATTCACATCTGGTAAAATAAAAGACGCTCATATAAATTATGTAAATCAACTCTACGACCAAGGTAAAGAATCGGAATTGATATCAGCTTTATATGATTGTAGAGCACAGTTTCTTCTAAATATTTCACAACCCGGTAATAAAAATTCAGTTTATAGAAATGGTTGGATAAACGGAGTAAATGCATGGATACAAGATTTTCATGAATCATAGAAAAGACATAAACTTAATATATAGTCTATGAGTATTTTTGATAATCCTAATCACCAAGGAGCACTTACTTATTTGATAGATGCAGCAACAGGTAATCCACAATTAGACTGGAGTTATCTTACCTACACATCACCGATAGACAAACAAAGTGCAGTTGATGGGGCTTCTTATGATTTCTACACAAATTTAGCAAAAAACGGAGGATTTCCTAACTATGGACCAAACGGAATACTTATTAAGGATCCGGTTGAGAGTCCTTATCCACATGGTATTTTTAGTGCAGAAGCCGGAAAAAGGGGATTTTTACCACCAGAATCAATTTATCCAACAAGTGAAACTTTACCAAATGATATAGTCACTAAAGCATCAGCCGGTGGTTATATATTTCAAGACTGGAGAGGACATATTCTTAAAGCTGATTATTTAAGAAGAACAGAAGGAGACACTGGTGTTCCAAAAACCACTCCAATGTCAAAATGGGACAAGACAAAAAACTTTGAAAGAAGTGAAAAAGATGTTCAAGATAAACCCTACACATTTAGAGATATTCCTCTAATTTTTGGAGATCTACGAGGAGATTATTTTAGAAATGGACTTCAAGTAATAGACGAACAAGCATTCTTAGAACTTCCTACCGATTCAGGAAGCACTGCTAGATTAGATAACTTTAAAGGAACACCTTGGGAATTGAATGATCCTGTCTTTTTTGGATTTGATATAATCTTTGAGGCGGGTAGTTCTCCACTTTTAAACGGATCGGTTTTAGATTTTTTAAGACAATATTCAAACGTAAATGAATTTACAGAAAGAATTGCGGTCTATGAAGAATTTAAAAATCAGTTTAAAAAACTTTTTAGAGTTGACCAAGAAGTAGCTTTTCAAAATTCAATAGATGATACGAAAATTGCTTTTACAAAAGCAAAACCAAATTCAGCAATGTTACCTTCTAACTCGAATATTCATGAACCGGGTAGATTAGCATATATGGGATATTATCTGAAAAAAGTCACTGGATTAGATCTTTTAATAGAACAAAATAAAGGCAACACTTTAAAATATTTTGCTGATTATAGAAATGACTTTATAAGTTTAGATTTTTATGAAGATGTATCACTTAGTGTTGGTGCGTTAGCACATTTATATAAATTGCTTTATTGGTCAAAACCTCAAGGTAAAATGATTGTTCCTGATAACTTACTAAGATTTAATTGTAAAATTATTATTTCCGAATTTAGAAACTTTATGAGAGTAAATAAATCAGGACCAACTGTTAGAGAAGTTAAAGATAACCTAAGTAGATATGTTTATTCACTAAAAGAATGTCAATTTTACTTTGACAAAATGCCACATCCAAATGAGGTATCAGTTGGTGGAGAAGGACCAGCTGCTCAAGAAAATTATTCTATAAACTTTGACTTTAAATACTCAACATTAAAAATGGAGAGATTTGTACCACAATCAAACTATGAATGGGGAACATATGTAGGATACGATGCTGGAGCAATCTGGAAAATAGGAAACGCAGGAGCTAGAGATGCTAGAAAAACAGGATCGGGCGGTTCTTCTACACCAAGATTTTTTACATCAAATACTAATACCGATAAACAAGTAGGAGTTGAAAAACCTAAAGTTCTATTAATATACGGAGAACCACAATCTAGAGTCGCTACAGAGGCATTTGATGTTTTTAAACTTCAATCTGAAAAGAATGCACAAAAAGCTGAAAAACAAAATAGTTTGACGTCGGAAGCTTTCTCTAAAGGACCAAGTCCAGCATTTAAAAAAGCAGTCAATTTCGTTGTAGATGTTACCGGAATCGGAACAAAAGTAACACAAGCAAAAGGAAAAGCAAGTACTTTTTTTAACACAATGTCACAAGAAACCGGATTAAAAGGAGCGTCAATCAGACAAACCTTACTTAATCAAACTCTAGATAAAGCATTTTCTAATAAAGTAGGAGGATCTGTTCAAAAGAACTTACTTTCTAATATACCACCTTCTGGTAACTTTTTTGACACTATGGGAACGCTAAAAAATGATGTTGCGAATTTTGCAGGAGGATCTATGGCAAATAAATTATTCGGAGGTCAATGAAAAAAAGAGCTGAAATAGGTAAAACCTATATAGGTGTAGTAGAGGAAAATGTAGACCCAGATAAACACGGTAGGTTAAAGGTTAGAGTTTTAGACTTCTTTGAAAAAATGGAAGTTGAAGATATTCCTTGGGCTTCTCCTTGGAAAGATCTTAACGGTAATCAATTTTCAGTACCAGATAAAGGCAAGGTTGTGATTGTTGTATTTGACCAAGGTGATATAAATAAACCGGAATTTATATTTTCAGAGCACTATAATGTTAATTTAGAAAATAAAATCAAATCACTTTCAAATGAAGACTATCTTTCTATGAAATCTTTACTTTATGATCATAGAACTCAAATATATGTAAATGAATCCGAGGGTCTTAAAATTGATCACAAATATAACAACATTAACATAACGGAAAACTCCATTAATTTAAACCTTAAAGACAATAAAAGAATTATAAATATTGGAGATAAAACAGCTAATCAACAAGCAGTATTGGGAAACAACTGGATGACTTGGTTTGATGAGTTTGTCGATCATCTTATGGGTCAATTTGGCGGAGCTTTACTATCACCCACACCTTGTATGCCATCTCCACCTTTTTTAGCAGTTCTTTTAAAATATAAAGCTTTAAGAGATACTAAATTTTTATCACATCACGTAAATATAGTTGATAATGATAAAACCTCAACAGTAAAAGGCGAAACTGAAAAAAGACAAGATGAATCACAACAAGGAGATAAATGGGTATCAACTAAAGAAGAGAATAAAGTTACAACAAAAACAGAAGAGGATTTCAAGCCAGTTGAAGGTCCTAAACCAAAATATGATGAAAATTTTAAAGCCGAGCCAACAGAAACCAAAACAGATCCTAAAGAAGAGGTAAAAACAGAAACTCCTAAACCATCTGAAGTTAATCCAGCGACCGGAATTGAAACAAAAAAACCAGATGATCCGACTAAACCAGAAGAGAAACCAATTAAAAAAGAAGAGCCTCTATCGTCACCGACTTCAAATACTAAAATTGACAGTCTGATAAAGTTTATGGAATCAAAAGACTATAGAGTTTTTAAAGACCAATATCTACTTAATATAGTTGGTATTAGGAACAAAACTAAAAAGATTACCAATGTATTTGATGATCAACTAAATGTATTCTATATAGATGATAAAGGTAACTGGACATTAAAAGAATATGATATTACAACAGTTCCTGGATTAGTACCAGGTGAAGAAAAACTACCCGAAAATGTGGCAATGTTAGCACTCGGTCAATATTTAAATGTTATAAAAATGTCAAATTTTCAAGAAGATACAAAACATCCTTGTTTGAAATTTGATTATTGTGCTGTTCATAGAAATAACAAAAGAAATAAATATGATTTCACTTCACCAATAGAACAAGGAAGTATTCCAATGTATATTCACAGATCATCGGATACATCCACCGCTCAGTATGTTTTTAACTATTCAGAAGGATCTCAAGTTTTTAAAAACATAAATCACTATGATGAGTTTATGGAATTATGTAAAAAACAATTAAGTGAGGGTAAAAAAGAGTTATTTACCTATACACTTACGGATAAAGTAGATTATGAGAAATCAACCGAAAGTACAGAAGAAGAAACTAAATTGAACAAATACGAAAAATACGCTAAAGGTAAAATTAAACAAGCTAAAGATAAATATAAAGATATTAAAGATAAAGTTGATAAAAAAATCGACAATATTCAACAAAATATATCAGAAACAAAAGAAATAATTGAAGAAAAATTAGGTTCTAAACAAGTTATCGCAGCTCTTATAATAGAAGGATATTTTAAAGACGAAAATGAACCAAATCAAAGAGAATTATTTGATCAAAAGGTGGATAGTGGTATGATTGCTAAAAGAACTACATTGACAGCGGGTGGAATTGGAAAACCAGAATTCGAAGGAGATACTTACTATGGACTTAAACAAGAATATAAAGATAAATATGAGTCAAATATACTATCATCTTTACCAGAAGGAACAGATTCTTCACAAGTATTTTTATTAATAAGACAAAAGAAAACTCTTAATAAATCTAAAGAAAAGGCTGCTAAAGAAAGTGAAACAAAAGGTACAACAGAGGTAGATCCACTAGGATTCGTGGGAACAGTTGTAGTATTCACACCACCTAAACAACCAACTGATAAAAAGAAAGATAAAGAGAAAAAAGATAAAGAAGAGGAAAAACAAAATACTTCTGGTCAAAATACAGACCAATCTGGAGGAAGTTCAAATAGCCAAACCGGAACAACTCCATAAAAAATTAGTTTTTTAATTTAATATATAGATTATAAAAACTAATTTTTTATTATGACTGATCCTAAATATTTTGTTAATATTTCTTATGTACCATCACAAGTTAATGGCACTCAACTTCAATTTTTATCAGGAGCTACTGTTTCTTTACCTACTTACTCAGCTGATTATTTTAGAGCATCTATGCCAGAAGTTAATATAACAGCTACCGGTTCAAGTTATACCGAAGCATTAGATAATTTATTATTAATTGCAACTTCTTCAACGCCTGATAATGGACAAAATCCATTAGCTAACAAAAGATATTACTAATTAAGTATAATTAGGTGACTGTAGATTATTTACACCTAAATCACTATAGAAATTAGATTCTCCTTTCTTAAATGCAGACCCACCACCTTTTCCGATTTTGTAATATGGACCACCTTTTATTGCAGCTTCGCCGTAATATTCCCAATGCCACTCTTCACTTTTAACAGCTCTTACAAATCCAAACTTCCAGGAATTTTTTACTAACCATTTATAAACATCATTTCTCAATTTACCAAATTGAACAACGTTATTTGGATCTCTTGTACCGGTGTTTAAATCGACAGCAATTCCATTTCCATGTCTCGAACTTCCGGGCTTGGCGGTTTCAGTTTTTCCACAAACCCCACCTGGACAATTTTTAGCGTAAAGAACTTCTTGTGATTCAGCACTAACTGATAGACCACTTTCGGTTTTTGCACTTAAATTTGGACCAAAAGCCGGTCTGAAACCTGATGATATAACTATACTGTGACCAGCTTCTTTAGCAGCGGTAAGCATATCAATAAGAGCGGGTGCTATAACAACATTTATTGGTTTTACATTGCTCTTACCGGAATACCATTCAAGTGGCACTGCGCAACATTTTATTTTTGATTTCCCGTTTGCTACCAATTCTCCAGGTATCAAATCTAATTTATGTTTTCCAGGCACATAGTTAGTATATGATTCTTTCATTTTTTCATCATTTAACTGACCGTTTGCACCCACCGAATTTGAACTAGCATCATTAAATTTTGCTGCTTGTTCCTCGGTTTGTTTTTGATCGGATTCACTTTCATAAAATTGACACTCCGAAACCTGAAAATCTTCCTCGGAACCAACAAAAGGTTCTTCAACATATTCTTCATCAATAACAAATGGACTATCTGGTCCGAAATCAAACCCATCAACAGATTCTTCAGACTGAGGTTCTCCTATCCAAATACTAAACTTAGGAACATCTTCTCTAGCCATAACTTTAAAATCTTCCGGGAAAACTATTGTTAATTTTTGTTTTGAAACTGTTAATCCAGAAGGACTTGCTCCAGATGGACTTCCACCAGTTGGTTCTACTGAAGGACCAGGTAACGGCTGAATTGGTGATATATACTCTATTAATTCACATTTTTGATTGGAAGGATTACAGAGTTTTAAATCATAATTTGGAACTATTCTTTTCCAATCATCTATGAATCGATTGACAATATCAATGTCGGGAATACCAGAAGGTACTTCTCTAGATGCAGATCCACCATATTTGACAATTGTGTTATCAATAGATAACATTAACATTTCTCCAGACTTTTGATTTATCGTTTCGACTTTTTTTATAATTTGAGACTTTGGATTACTTGGAGTTCCTCCTTTTAACTCGATAAGATAATCTGAACTAGTTATATCCCTCTCATTACCTTTTTTATCTGACCACTCTGTTCCACCTGTAACTATTACAGGAGAGCCGGAACTATATTTATACTGAACTTCTTCAAGATCTACATAAACAGTTATACCATCCTCTAAGAATGTTTCAGACCAAAATTGACCAAAAGAATTCCACTCGACTATTGGCATCGTATTTCCATATTTAGACCAATTTGGACCAGTTGGATTTTTTCCAACAAGATATCTATCTCCACTGTTGGCAGAGACAGTTCCACCTGAAATAGGTTCAGATCTTTTTATATCAATAACATTCGGAATACTACCAGTTTTACCAGATTCATAGGTACCAGAAACCTCTGTCCAGCTTGGATCATCAAATTTAAACCACTTAACATAAAGTTCTGTTCCATTATTTAAATAATATGGATCAAAACCGAAATTTCTTAAAATTGGAGGTTCAGGTGACCAAGGATCTTGTATAATAGCATACTCAATTGAGTTTAACTTTGATTGAGTTCTTATATAATCAGTTATAACCTCATCATCTGTTAAATCTTTATATCGACTACCGGAGTATTCAACTTCGGGCCAAATCTTATTTAATTTATCTGGTTCTTCTTTTTTATTAGGATCGACGCCTAATACACTTCTTTTAGAAAAAGCTCTATCATAAATTGCAACTCTAATATCTAACTCGGTTTTTGTATCAAACCCGTTTGCAAAATTTCTCCTTATTCTAACTGACTTAATATACTTTGCCATAATTATAATCCACCTACACTAATAGCACCTCCATCACCAAGTCTTATAGGCGGAACAGGACTTGGATTAACAGTAGGAGGTAATGAATAATTATTTTCTACGTAATCTTTTCTTGATTTGTCTTGTTTTGTCTTTTTATCAGGATAACCAAGTTTTTGACTAATCGATTTTTTATTTACTAAAGAATCTGTTTCAATAATTCTCAGACCTTCATACTCACCAATTGGTACATACTTTAGTATTGTTCCTTTTTTTATATTCAATGGATTTGAAATGTTGTTTATAGATAATAGAGCATCAACTTCTTTATAATAATATCGAACTTGGTCTGATTCTAACTCATAGATATTCTGGAAAATTAAATCTATTCTCATTTCATCATCTCCGGTAACTTCATATGTCGGATAATTTCTTAAGTCCGCACTTTTTATCGTTGGTTGAAAAAGATCATAAAATATAACTGGTTTTTGTTCTAGTTTTACTCCAACCGATATAAAACCTGGTTTTAGTTGTTTGTAAAGTGATGTTATATCCATATTTATTTTTATTATTTTGTAACAGAACCCGAATTTGAATTAGCATCCTTATTTATTTTATCTTGGGATTGATTTTCTTTTGTAGTGGTTTTTGATGGATCACCTGCGTTTTTGTCTTCATTGTTTGACACGCCAGATCCACCACCTTGATTTTGAGTTTGCGAATCCTTACCTTCTTCTCTTTTTTCATAAGTATAGAGATTCTCATTTAATACATCAGATGGACTTGATGCTGCAAAATCTTTCACAACATTAACAATTCTTAAGTGACCTGTATTAAACTTAGCCATAATATCTGTTAATCCCCAAGATTTTGCGGGGGTTAATGTGAAGTCAATTTTTATACTTGCTGGTAAATCGTTAAATGCAAGTGTCGGACCTAATGTAATTTGAACAGCTGTTGTGTACATATCCCCAGCACAAAACATTGGTCTTAGAGGATTTCCAATTGTAACATGCCAAGGTGTAGAGGCTGCTCCGGAAAGAGCATTCGCAATACCTTTAATTTGCTCTCTATACTTACTTATTACAGAAGAAAATATCTCTGATGTTAAATTAGCTACAGTATTAACAAATTTATCTATAAATCCCTTTTCTTTAGCTTCAGCCTTTTTAAGTTCAGCTTCTTGTTTTTTGTAATCCTTTTCTATATCGGCTCCTGGATCTTCTTCACCACCTTCAGTTTCGTCCGCTGCTTCTTGTTCAGCTAAAGCTTCTTTTTTCTCGTTCTTTAACGCATCTTTAGCTTCTTTGTATGTTTTAGATATCAAATCTTTTAATTGAGTTTTTGCAAAGTCTATTGCGTTTTTTACCGCACTAACAAAATCAGTAATCAATGATTGTGGATTAGTTGCCCATTGTTTAATTTTACTAGCAAATTTTCCGGATAAGCCATAATCGACAGCGGGTGAGGTTCCAAATCTAAGAGCATTTGATAATATGTCTAAATAAACTATTGTAGGGTCTATTCCAGAAATAAATTTTTGCTCATACTCACAAGTCATCTTTACACTCAAAATACAAGATAAACCCGATCCAGCTTCACCAGCCGGTACGGTCTTTCTTCTTTTTGCCTCTTTCACTAAATTTGGCTCACCCGCCGGTAAAGTTTGATTTTTGTCATACTGCTCAAAGACTCCAAGCTCTTCTCCTATTTTTCTAGTCAATATCTCTGTAAAACCTGGCATTGGAACCGCACCAAAAGCAGCACCAGCAACTGTTCCTAAATTACCCATATTAAGTAAGTCTTTTCCAATATTATTCAAAATCTCGGTAAAATCAGCATCAGCATCGGTCCATTCCTCTCCGAATGTTATATCCAAGAAATCTTCCTCAGGCTTTCTCCAACTTATTAGTGTGGAAATTGGACCTCCACCATTTGTGAAAATATTATCACCAACAGGACCCGAGAATCTTCTTGCAATTATTAACCGGTTATTTGGATAAACTCCTAGATTTTTTAAATAAGCAAAATCAGATGGTCTTAATCTAGCTCGAGTACCTGATGTTTTTTCTACAATATTTAATACCGATGTATCATACACATCGTTATTATGTAAAGTCGCTCTTGAAGTTCCTGTGTAATCATCTTCTAAACCTATCTCTTCCTTTTCTTTATTTGCTGTTCCTTTTTTAGATTGATTTGCCCATGCCTTTATTAAGGTACCTCCAGTAAAAAGAGAGTACATACCACCATTTTTTCCAACTTTAGCTTTTTGTAATTTTGATTTATCGGTTTCTTTACCAGCGTTATATAAATTTACATTAATGTTTCGAGAACGACCACCATTAAAAGTAGACATACCATCACGCGTTGGTCTTGATTCAACACCAATTAATCCTAAAGGGGATCCACCTAAATTTGGCATAGTTTTGTATTAATTTTTTATACTTTATATATTAAATTAATAGTCTCTTATGATTTGTGAATTGGAGAATTTTGATAAATTTCCTAAAACATCATCTATAATTTCGGGAAATTTTCTGAACTCGTTGTAGAATATTAAAACATTGAAGTTATTTTCACCGAGTATTTTTTTAAGATTTAGTAGTTTTTCAATTGAAAATTCATTTTCAAAGTCAGGAATGTAGTAAATGTCTTTCTTTTTATCTATTGCTTGTTGGATCTTATTAAAGATTAAAATTTTTAAATAAGTTTTATCACTTTGAAAATCTACCTCTTCTTCTTCAATTATTTTCCTTATATCAATGATATATTTGTTTTTAATCCGATTAATTTTAACAAACTTATCAAACTTCTTTCTAGTTTTACAATAAACACAAAAAAATTCCATTTTATCGATTCTGTTTTTGGGACCATTTATCCCATAAAAGACAATTTATATTATTTTTAATCACTGTCATGTTGAGAATATATATAATTTAAAAAGTTTTCCCTTAAACTTTAAATTAAAATTTCATTTTTAATATATAGAACTATGAGAAAATATTCTGATAAGTTTTTAAATCAGTCAAATAAACTAAAAGACGCTAGAGTTGGATTCGAGTTTGAGTTCTATATGAAAGATCTTTCATATTATAAAACACTAGAATTGTTAAATGAAGAACTGGGTCCTGTAAAGGTCTGGGGATTTAGACAATATCACTCTGACTTTACACCAGATGAGAAAAACTTTAAAATAGAGCCTGACCTTTCCGGTGGATCTAACATGGTGGAATTGGTTACTGGTCCTCTCAATTACTATGACGCTAAATATTATTTGATAAAAATAATTAAATTCATTCAAAACTATGGATACACCAACGAAAAGTCTTCTATACACTTTAATGTCTCATTTACAGATAAAGATTTAAATGACCTTAATAGTTTAAAATTAATACTAAACTTAGATGAAGATGAGATATACAGAGCTTATCCATCAAGAAAAGACAACGTTTATGCAAAATCAATTAAAAAAATAATACCTTATAAAGAATATGACTTTTTTAATATACCTATATCGGTTGTTAAAAATAATATGAGACTACCTTCTGATAAGTATTTTGGTGTTAATTTTTTACACGTTAATAACAGTAGGGAAAGCCAAAGATTAGAATTTAGATATATCGGAGGTAAAGATTATGAAAAGAATCTTGGTCAGTTAGTTTATTTTCTAGAAAGATTTATAATATCTGTTTTTGATTCAATTGATGTAGATTTTAGTCCAGACGATGTTGATATATTGGAAGACTATTTACAAAATAACATTTCTCATTACAAAAATCTATCAAAATATGACAACTTTATAGTAGATTTTCCAAATGTTCAAATACAAATTGATCAGAACTCAAATTACGATATTGTATCAGCTTATTATTCTAAAATATACAATAAAATATTTGCAGTAATGGACGCAATTCAAGATGTAAAAGAGTGTATGTTTAATTATGTCACAACATCTCAATCATTTGAAATTGTTGATGCTAAAATCAAAACATCGTCTATATTAAGGTCAGTTGATCTTGTTAATTGTGAAGCAGAAGGAATATTTGAGGATTGTTTTTTCTTAGGATGTGAAGTAAAAAACTCACAATGCACAAAATCAAAATTTGAACAAACCGATGCCTTTGATTCAAAAATCCTTAATTGCAGAGTTGAACAATCGGACTTAACTAATTGTTATTTTATGGATGGATACTTAAATAGTAATATGTTCGGAGGTGTTTATCGTTCAGGAAAACTTGGACCTTATGCAACTATGGACTCTGAGGTTAAAATTGTTACAGATGATAATAACTTCTTTGATACTAAATATGACGAAGAATCAAAAGGTGATAAAAAGGGAATGATTGATGGATATGGCAAGTCGTTTGATAAAAAATAATGAATAATCAATATTAATATATAAATTATGAATATAAAAGACTATAGATTGTTTTTAGGATTAGAATCCGATGAACCAATTAACGAAGAAGTTGGACTTAGAAATCTTAAAAAGATTGCAAAAAGCTTAGATAAAATAGACCAAGCACTTGTTGGTACTACAAGAATGGAAAAAAATCCATCATCAGCTGCAAATAAATCAGATTTATCAGATGTTGTTGGATCTACAAGAAAGTGTGAAATTTATTTTCACAAAGACTTAGATGGAGTTACATCAGCTCTTGCAATGAAACAAGTTCTAAAAGGTCAATACAACATTGATACAGTTGATTGTCATACAATTCAATATGGTGGATTAGAGTTTGCGGTTCAACCACCAAAACCCGGAAATTTAGCCGTACTTGTTGATTTTGCACACTCTAAACCAATGTTCACAATAGCAACAGACCATCACCAAGAACAAGTCGGGGCCGAAGATACTAAATCAACTTACTACAAACATTCAAGGTCAAATGTTGAAACCATCTCGGGTGAAATTGCAAAACAAGAAATATTCCCACAAGGAGACATCAATTTTATTCAAACTATAGACTCTGCTAACTTTCTTAAATATGGAATTCAACCAGAAGATGTTCAACAATCAATAATTCAATTAGACAAATCACAACCGATAGATAAATTAAAATTTACTATGGGATTCGTTGTTAATAGACTTCTTTTAGCTTATAAAAATAAAAGAATAACAGTTAAATCAAAAGATGGAAGTAGAGATCACATTAATAGAAACTTCTTAGAATGTTTATTGTTGGATTCAAATCCAAATCTTTATTCAATGTTTAATAATATTAAACACTATATTGCAAATGCTAAAACAAGTGATCGTTTAGGAAGACTGGCTACTCCACAAGAAGTTGCTAAAAATTTATCTGATTATATTCAGAGAATGAAAACATATAAAGATAAAACATTTGATGATAATTATAAAATTATACAACAATATGGTGGAGGTGATATGATGAAACCAGGATCATATGATAGATATGTAGTATTCAAAAATACACCAGATGCAGAGTTTGTTTGTATTATTTGGCCTATGGGTCTTATTCAAGTTTCATGTAATCCTTTTAGAGAAAAGAAGTTAGAAAAAATTAATTTAGGTGAGATAGCTAAAGAAGTCTTATCAAAATATGAATCAATTTTTAAAAGATATTTTATTTCATTAGAAGCAATAAAACAAGTTTATGAAACTTCCCAAGATTGGAATCAAATGCAAAAAGCAATTGGAGATAGCTATGTTGGTATAGGATTTAAATTTTCGGATTTAGAAGCATTTTATATTGATTGCATTTATAATAAACAGGACAAAGTTGCTAATATTTTAAATAAATCTCTTGAGATTGATTTTAGAGCAAATTCTGAAAAATATGAAGATATCGATGTAATTATTGACTTTAATGGTAAAAAATTTCAATTTAAAATAACTGAAATTGATTCTATAAAAGAATTTGTTAAAATTTGTGGAAAATTAGGATTAAATGCTGAAAATAAACTAACACCTTTTGTAAAAACTAATCAATTTGTAGAATCTACACCGTTTATAAGTGACATTTCAAAAAAACAAATCGAAGGTGCAAAAAATAACATCACAAACCTACTTAAATCAAACGAATTAATAGGCGGAGGTATTGTATCAAAAAGAGATAAAATAACAGTGTTTGAAGCTCTTCCTGATAAGAGATTAAAAGTCGCAATGGATACTAATTACAACGACTTAACTTTAGAACAGAAAAACTATCTTAGTAGTTTAAAAATACCAGTTTGGGAATTAATTATAAGAAATTCAGGAGGCCATCCTTCGATTACAAATATATCAGGTCTGAACTTTTTAGCATACAATAAGAAAGTTATGAAAATTGCTTATAATACTGAGAATTACACAGATATTTTAAAAATGATAGCAAAAGATATTATAGATAATCTTAAACAAAAGATAGATATTGTTAATTCTGGGGAATCAGTTACATATGACACTAAAGGAGTTGAACTTTATGGACAAGACACAAACGAAAGTTTTGACTACCAATTAGTTGATAAAAACACAGGGGTGCCAAAATCCGTAACAAGAGAAGAATTTATTAAAGCAGGAGCTGAAAAAGCTATGAGACCTGATAGAAAGAGTTTAATGACAATTGATACAGAAAATAAAAGAGTAATTGCTAAATTTGAATCTTTTAATAATTCAAAATTGTAATTTCAATTTCTTCTTTTAGTTTATCATCATTTAATATAGCATCTATTTTGTTATCTCTCATCACACTTTTATCATATTTTAGGATGATTGTATCTGATGGTGAAAAAAGATCTAAATAAATTTCAATTCCATTTATCGAACCCATATGTCTAAGAGGGTCTTCATTCATTAGTGAATCTAATTTTGCAAATTTAAAAGAACTGTTCGCTTCCAATATATTATAAATAGACATCGGAACTATCATAAAATTTTGACCAGTTTTATTTCTTTGCATAACTATCTCCTTGATCAATCTATTTGATTTTAATTGAGCCAATTCAAAACTTGTCTCTGCCCAACTTAAAGCATCACCTTTACTTAAATCAATTATCATTTAATATTAAATTTATTTTATCTTCTCTTAACTTCTGAGTATTAACAACTCTAATTTTATAAACTTTATAATCACAATTGTATATTGGGATTTTTATTGAATGTTCATTGGATGAAAATCCTTTGTTAATTACGTAATTCATATTTTGTAAAGACCATACCATACTTTGAATTGGTCTATCTGTTAAATAAAAACAACAATCATCGATATCATCCTCAATTTTAGGGGAATAGTAAGCTGAGACTTCAACCCCGTGAGACATAAGTTTAAATCTACGTGTAAAATAACTAGGTAGAAAACCTTTATCATCATCAGATTCTAAAACATGACTTCCTAAATTTAAATTAAGATTTGAATTAATTGAATAAAAAATAATTTTTGGATTAATAGGTATTTTATTAATTAATTCATAAATGTCACTAAAATTATTTCTATGTATAATAGTTTCCTTTGACTTTTGTAACATTTGTTCAAAAGAAAAATTATAGATATCAATCATCATATCTTTTATTAATCCAGCTGAAAAAGAAGAGTGTTTTATTTTTTGATAATAACTTTTATCTACGGAACTTATCACATCACCGGAATAGATGAAATCAATTTTTTGTAAAAAATCTTCTAATGTCTTTTTATAATTATCCAAACCAGTCATTCCTAATTCTATCTTTTTATTTGTTAAAGTTTATATATAGTTTATGATATTTATCAAACTATTTGAAGAATTTAATCAAGAATTAGGAAATTTAATAGACATTCTTAAAAAGTATGATGTACCAGTTGATTTATGGGGAACAGGTAAATCTAAAACAATACAACATCTACTTAAAGAGTTACAAGGAAATGAGTGTAGCATACAAGAAGAAGGAGAATCAATTACAAGATATATTGAATTTGTTGGAATAAAAATATACTACACTGATAAAGATGATCAAAGATGGTTTCTTAAGGAAGAAAAACAAGAATTTAATGACGGTAGAGTAAGAAGGAGAAATATTCCAAGTTCAGTTTCTGAAAAAATGAAATTTGGAGAGAATCCATCTTTAGCAGCTATTAGGGGAATTGAGGAAGAATTAGGTGTGAAAATAAATCAATCTCAACTATCAAAACATTCCGACTTAAACTATGACGGTGGATCTGTTTCTTATCCAGGACTTGACACAAAATACAAAGGACATAGATTTATATGCAATTTTAATGATACTCAATTTGATCCAAACGGATATATTGAAGTTCAAGAAGATAAGAAAACATTTTTTGTCTGGACTAAGCTCAATTAAACATTTCCCAAAAAAAATAATATAATAAGAAAAAAATTATATTATGATTGAAAATGGCACAATAGTCAACGTAAATTATGTCGGTAAGTTCCCGGATGGTACAGTATTTGACTCATCTGAAGGTAGAGGTCTTTTGCGTTTTGAAATCGGTTCAGGTCAAATTATTCCAGGATTTGAACAATCTCTAATGGGTAAAAACGTTGGTGATAAAATAGTGACTGAGATTTCACCAGAAATGGGATATGGATTACCAAAAGAAGAATTGATAGTGAAAATTCCACGAGATAGAGTTCCTGAAAATGTTGAAGTAGGTCAAGAACTTCAAGCAAATTCGGAAGAAGGTCAAGTTGCTACAGTTTATGTAAAAGAAGTATCAAACGATCACATCATTATTGATGCTAATCATCCTTTAGCAGGAAAAGATCTTGTTTTTGAAATTGAAGTAGTTAGTTTAGGTTAATTATCTACCCTGACCTCTATAAGCTTTTCTATAATTTGTAGATTTTTTGCTTCTAGAGTTTTTCTTTTTGGAATGAACTCCTGGTCTCTTTTTGTGAGGTCTAGCAATGTGATTTCTTACAGTTGAAGTAGTGGTTTTTTTAGCCATGTTTTTAATTTTTCTTTTATATATAAATTAAAAATATGAAAAAACCACTACTTTTTTGTTTTAATATATAAACAATGAGATTACTTATTTTCTTATTAATTTCATTTAATTTATTATCACAAACTGAAATTAAATTAGATAACAATTTTACCGGAATTTTATCCACTAATAAAACAACAACGTTTGGTTTTAATTATGTAGGCAATAACTCTATAGATTTTAAAAAAATATCTTATGATTTTTCAACAAACTATTCCACAAGATTCTCTCCAAATCTTAAAGAAAACGAATTTAACCAAAGGCAAAATATTGGATATGAAAAAGAAAAATGGGATTTATTTATTACACATCAATATAACTATTCACTAATTAGACAAATTAACTCTGATAATTGGCTTGGTGTAGGTGGTGGATTAAAATTTAAATATAATTGGGGTAAAATATCTTTATCATATGCGACAATTTATCAAAGTTCAAATTATTTTGTAAATGAATCTGAATATTTATTTAGACATTCATTAAGAACAAAAATTAAATATGAAAAAAAGAACATATCTTTTTACTCCGAATACTTCTTTCAACCTAATGTATCAAATTTTGATGATATCATTATATATGGAAATAGTAAGATAAGTCTTCTTCTTAATAAATCTTTAAGTTTCATAATTCAAGATGTTGTCAATTGGAGAAGCACATCAGATGTTAAATTAATTCACAATTTAAGTTTAGGAATCGGTTATAAATTTAATAAAGTAATTAAAAAGAAAGATTAAGCAAATTTATCCGTAAACCAACTCGAGAAGTTCTTTAACCATTGAGGTTTCCAAGAATCTTTCTTAGATTGATTCTTTGAATAGATATCATTTTGAACACTGCTCATCAAAAAAGCCAACTGCCATCCCGAACCATCACTAGCAACAAGAGCTGATTGACTCATTCCATCTAAGAGTGACCAAGTTGATTCTTGTTTTACTCTACTTTTAGCATCTTCTAATGAGATACTTTCCAAATTTAACTTTTCAATAATATCATAAGGAACTTTGGCTTCTAATTTCCATTCATGTCCGTCAAAGTGACCCTTAGATCTTTTAACTAAAGAATCATCAGGTGTCCAAAATTCATAAACATATTTAATAACTTTATCACCTGGTTTATAAGAACACCAAAAGTCTTGAGCATTTACCTCCTGATCTTTAAGTTTTTTACCACCTTCAACAGAGTTTTTAACTGTTTCTAAAAAAAAATTTAGAATCAAAGACTTTTCCTCATTCTCAGTAGAAAACCAAAATGTCTCTTCATCTTTTTCAGAATCACTAGTAGCCGCTGGTAGTTTATATTCTTTTCCTTCATTGATAGAAAATTTATCAAAATTTTTAATATTTTTCATACTTTATATATTAATTTAAAAAATAAAAAAATGGTTTTAAAAACTAAATATATACAGAAAAATTAATTAGAATTATGAAATACATTAGAACATTTGAAAGTTTCTCTATCAATGAAAACGCATCATATGAAGGTGTTTACGATATAGTAAGATCAGAGGTAAGTAAAATGACAGAAGATCAGAAAAAAGGTCTTTTAGACGAAGCTCAAAGAATAGCTGACAAATTAGGTGTTCCATTAGAAAAAATGGCTGATCCGGAATTTGCAACTAAAGCGATGATTGAAGAATCTGAAAAAGCTGGTATTCCTGTAGAGGAAGGAGCTTTTGGTGATGCTTGGGAATGGTTAAAAACAAGATCTGCAGGATTCTACAGAACTTTAAGTAGAGTTTTAGGAGTTGGTGGATTTTTAGCAAGTGCTGCTACGGCTATTACTGGTATTGTTTGTGGTACTCCTGAAAGAGAAGCATTTACTCTTTGGGTAAGAGATTTAACTGGTATCGGTGAATTAGATAGAGGAACACAAGCAATTTTATGTATGTCTGGTCTTATTGGTATAATTCTTTCATTTGTAGTTGGCGGTACTTTATCACACAAAGCAGACGAAGTTGAAAGAGAACAAAAATACGGAACTAAATTCTAATAATATTTTTTTAAATAAAAAACCCACCATTTGGTGGGTTTTTTTATTTTGAAAATTTTTCTTGTTTGATTTCTCTCAAAGCCTTAATCACCATGTCACACTCATTTAATGTCGGTAACAAATTCTTAGTATGTTGACCTTTAACATAGAAGGTGTAAAATAACAAATGAATAACTAAATAAAAAATAGAGACAGATGGTGAGAATCCATAAAAAGAAGTGATGATTCCAAATCCAATCAAAAATGGAATTGTCGACACAGCAAATAAGAATAATTCTGTAAATAAAAATCGAACAATTGAAAAGAAAATAATACTTTTCTTAATATCAGACAAAGAGTAGTTCTTTGATTCAAACTCTGATTTAATCTCATTAAATGTTTTCATACTGTAGTGATTTATTTATAAATACAAATATAATACACTTTTTTTAATTGGCAAAAAAAAATCTCACAAAAAGTGAGATTTTTATTTTAATAACTATTATCTGTTGAATGAATTACTTCAAATCCACCTGTTTTAGTCCAACTTTCATCAATCTTTCCAGACTCGTGCCAACTATCTTCTCCCTTCCAAGCCGAATTTGAATACTCAGTCATTTCCGGTTCAAGTAAGTATCCTAATTGATTTTGAGTTTCCTCATCAAATTCATCCCAAATGTCCTCAAACTCCCAAGTATTTTGGCTAATATAGTTAAGAAAATCCTCTTCACTTTCACCTTCATATGGTATTGATAAATTCCTGAACTCATCAGGGTCTAAGTTAGCAACTTCAGAGCAATAATTAATTGTCACTCTTTCACACTTTCTAATTTGATACATAATATACTATTTAATTGATTAATCTTCTTCTTCAATTTCGAAATCATACTCATCTTCATTGGTGATTTTATCCCATTCAAGATCTTGATTTCCTCGGAAGTCCACTTCTTCGTAAAATCTATCCTCATCTTCTTCAAATAAAGCCGCCTCTTCATCAGTTAATTCTGCTGAATACTTACAAATTGTAGTGTAAGACTCAAACCATACTAGTTTTTTTCCCATAATAATAAATTTAAAAGTTATAAATGATATATTTAAATAAATAAAAAAGTTTTTAAGATTTAGGAAATTTCATTGGATATTTATGAAAAACTTTACCCTTACTTATTTTATCTAATTTTGATTTAAGTAAATTCTTTCTTAAAGGAGATGCTTTATCAATCCACATAACACCCTCTAAGTGGTCATATTCATGTTGAATGATTCTAGCCTTAACACCGGAAAATTCTTTCTCTAATAAATTCCAATCTTTATCATAATAACTTAAGATAATTTTAGAAGGTCTTGTAATCTCTTCTGAAATTCTCGGAAGAGACAGACATGCTTCCCTGAATGTAAAATCATCACCAAATTCTTCTTCAATTATTGGATTTATTAATACTTCATTAAAAGTGTCTAAACCTTCATCTGGAAAATCTTCAGACATCGATTTAGAATCAATTACAATTAATCTTATATTGTTTCCAATTTGAGGAGCCGCTAATCCTATTCCTTCAGCAGCATACATTGTTTCAAACATATCATCAATAAGTTTGTTTAATTCAGGATAATCCTTTTCGATTTCTTCAGACTCTCTTCTAAGAACCGATGAACCATAAGAGTAAATTGGTAAAATCATACATCTTATATTATAAATTAGAAAAAAGTTAAAAAATGATTTTTCTAATTAAATATATAAATTATAAAAAAAAAAGAGAATTATGAAATATCTAAAAACATTTGAAAGTTTTTCACCAATTAATGAGGAGGAAGAAGGATTTTTTGGGGATATGGGAAAAAAATTGAGTAAATTTTTTTTAGGTGATGTGGTTGAAAATCACTTAAAAGCAATCATGTATATATCCAAAAAAGATGAAAATGAGGTAAGAAAAGTAATTGAGCAGATTAAATCAGAAAAAGAATTATCTAAAAGAGAAGAACTCCTTAAAAGTTTGATTGGAGATTATGATGATTCGAAAGTCATGGAAGATCTGATTAGAATCTTTTCTATATACAAAGAAGACGGTGTACGTCTTTCGCAAAGTGCATTACGATATGAGTTGGATTGCATGACACCGGAAGAGAAAGAGGATTATGAATCTATAAAAGGTGGAAATACTGGATGGGAAGGTTCCAGAGGATTTCATTAAATAATATTACTTAAAAAATAAAAAAACCCACATTAGTGGGTTTTTTTATTTTAAAATGTTTTTATCAAAATCAGTTAATGAATCAACTCCCTTTTCTAATATTTTATCCAAAACATCATCTTGTGTGGTGTGATTTTTTTTGTATTTTAAAAACAAATCTTTAACTTTTTCTGAAATATCTTCACCATCATCATCTGTGTAATCAGACTCAACAGGGTTATCAAAGAAAATATCTTTTGAGATATCTTTATAATTATAATTAATTGAGTTTTTTTGTAAAAAGTATTCAATTCTTTCTCGATAAGAATCAGCCATAATAGCAAAGAAACCGGATTTTTCCTGAGTGTATGTAAAATCTAAATAATCAAAATATTTACTCATATTAAAAATAACATCCAACTCAATAAGTGGAATAGTTTCAAACTTAGAAATAAGTTCTAAACGAGTCAATTCGGTTTTTACTTCAATTAATTTCATAGTGGATTTTTTTATTAATACAAATATAATATAAATATTTTAAAATACAAAATTATTTCCTTTCGGATTTAATTTCTTTCAAAGCTTCAATTGTCAAAATAACTTCATTTTTATCATCAGTCGCGTGTTTTTTAATATAACCTTTAAGGTGAAATTCCCAACTGATAAGATGAAATACAACAGTTATTAAGTATCCTATAGGATTATTTAATAGAAAAAAAGGAACTAATAAAAGAGCACCCATACTAAAAGTCCAACAGAAAAAATTAGAGTAAAAAAACAAAATTACTCTATGAGCATTAATATACATTAGCAACTGTTTAGTAGAGAAGTCCTTTGTATTTTCAGACTCTTTTTCTTTAATTTGATTGTAATTTGACATTTTGTAGTGGATTTAATTATTATTTAACAAATATAACCATTTTTTATAAAAAACACAAATAATTTAATATAGAATTATTAAAAAAAAGAGTTTTTTCTTTTAATATATACTATTAAGTAAAAAAATAAAATACTATGAGATATCTAAAAGCATACGAAAATTTTAACTACGAACCAACAAATGAAGAATTCTTTGGTGGTTTGTTTAGTGCTCAAACTAGAAATCAATATATCAAAGAAGGATATGATAAGATTTCTAAGTTACTACAAACTGATACAGCATTACAATCTAAACTTGAAGAAATTTATAATGAAGCTGAACAATCAGGAAATTTACCATCTCAACAAGATGTACAAAAACTACAAGATGTAGTTGGGGGTAGAGCAGAAGAAAAAGTTGAAGAGTTAGAAGACGCTGTAAAAGATGAGACTGTTCAAGAAAATATGTTTTCAAACATTATTGAAAAGATTAAAAAAGTACTTTCTTGGGTATTTAACTTTGGAAAACAAACACTTTGGTTAGTTGGTAGTTTAGCATCTATGTTTTTTGCTGGAACAGAAGCAATGGGAGCTAGAGTAATTCTTAGCGGTGAAGCACAGGGTAACTTATCATACTCTTGGTACGGACTTTTAATGTTAATTGGTGGATTTATTTCTCTTATATTATGGATAGTAGATAAACATATGAAGGGTTCAGGACAAGGACCTTTATTTGGTAGAAAAGAATAATAATTAAAACCTCATAGAAATATGAGGTTTTTTTATGCAAAATAATAAAGGGGTAAATAAATATCCCATATATAGTAACAGTGTAAAAATATTTTTGAACAGATTCACTTCTGTATCAAAAAAAAAATTTCTTATGAGAAACACAAAAACTTACAACGAGCTCGTACAAAAGATGCGAGCATTTTTTTTGCAAAAAGGATTTATTGAAGTCCCGACACAATCAAGATTATCAATCTTAGCAGCGTGTGAAAATCCACATTCAATTACAACTTTTAATTACAGTGGTGAGATATGGCCTCTTCCACAAACAGGACAAATGTGGCTTGAGCACGAATTATTACAAAATCCAGAATGGCCAGGATGCTTCTGTATATCAACATCCTACAGACAAGAGAAAAATCCTATTCCCGGAAGACATGAATTAATCTTTCCAATGTTCGAGTTTGAATCAAAAGGAGGAATGAAAGAATTACTTAAATTAGAATCAGAACTTTTATCACATTTAGGATTTGACCAACCAGTTGAAGTAAATTATAATGACGTATGTGAAGAATACGGAGGAGTTGAAATATTAGAGGATGAGCACGAACAAAGAATGTGGAATGAAAAAAGTTCGATTGTATCACTTCAAAATTTTCCAAGAAGAACAAATCCATTCTGGAATATGCAACACAATAATGGTGAAATCTTTAACAAAGTAGATGTTATTCTTTATGGCCAAGAAACAATTGGATCCGCTGAAAGAAGCTGCGATGTCGAAAAGATGAAAGAGATGTTCTACACAATTGAAGACGGCAAATACTCCGCTAAATTATTTGAATTATTTGGCAAAGAAAGAGTTGAAAAGGAACTTGAAACATTCTTAAAATATGATTTCTTTCCAAGATTTGGAGGAGGAATCGGAATGACAAGACTTGCAAGAGCATATGAGATGATGTTACAAGAAAAAGAGGTTGAAGAACTAGTATAAAAAAGAGGGAAGTGAAAACTTCCCTTTTATTTTTTATATAAAGGTCTAAATTTATTATTATGAAAAAGATTATCTTACCACTATTATTAACAATACCTACACTTATATTCTCTCAAAATTATAAAGAATTGGATAGCGTGAGTGCTGGAAATATTTACTTCTCTACAAACAAAAAAATTTATATAACCGAGTATTTAACAGAACCTGAAAGTCGTTTCGTTTTTTTTGTAAAAGATATTACCGATTATAACTATTTTTATTTTCAATCAAAAAATGAAATTGTAGGACTTATTTCTATGGTTATACGTTCTATTGAAAAACAAAAAGATGTTATCTACAATGGAAGTAAAGAATTCACCATTATATCAATCACTAAAAATATTTCTAAAATTAAAGTTGGTGATTTTATATTTTCCATGGATAGAAGAACAGCTGAAGATATAATTAAACAGTTTCAGCAAATTTAAATAGTTTATAGAGTTTAATATATACTCTATGAAACATCTTAAAAAATTTTTTGAGTCATTAGATATTTCTAAAGAAGAAATTTTAGAAAACTTTCTTTACATAACCGATAAATTTGGTGATCCAGACGTTTACAATTCACCATACGGTAAATCAAAAAAATGGACAATTTCTTGGAATATTAAATTAGACCTTTCTGTTATGCAAGAAGCTGAACAACTAATAAGTAAATTAAAAGACTTAACAGAAGATATTGATGATGTATTAGCAGCTGGTGACAGATTGGAAGACTTTACTATAAATATGAGTTTATCAAATACCCTCCGTTTAGAATTAATTCCAAAAGATACTGGAGACGATACTTACAAATTCATATCTCATTATGAATGGCGACAACTTTATGTTAGAATAAATGAAGTTGAAAGATTTTTCAATGCAAGAGGAATAAGAATTGAAAAAATTGATAATGAAAGTATGTATAGAGAAGGTGATGATGAAAATGAATTGTGGATTTACCTAAATAAAATAGATAGAGAGGTAATCGGCACATTTTGTGATATGGTAAATTCTGAACTACAGGAAATAGAAGATAGAGAGTATGGTTGCTTTTATAGAGGAAATCAAATAATTATCCAACCAGCTGAAGAAAAATCTTTCGTCGAAGTGACAACTAAATAATTACTTCACATAAGTTTTTAGTATTTCAATCGTGTCGTTTTGATAACCATCAAATAAGTTTTTTCTATCTAAAGTTGCACGACTAACCCCTAACTGGTCATTAGAATAACGAGAATATAATTTTCCTAAATTGACAAAGATTTCCATTCTTCCTGTCAATTTCCAACGAATACATATAGCAGTTTGACTTCTCATATTTAAAAAAGGAAGAGAGTTAATCTCTCTCTTCCCATAGCTCATTTACATTTAATAATCGGTGTTTAATGCCATCAAAATTCATAACATCACTTTTATGAAAGTGACCATAATAATGATGTGTGATATTATTATTCATCTTTAGAATAGTAAAAGTATCAGTCACTTGTTGTCTTTCTACAAGTAAATCAGTTTTTAATTCTTTGTCTCCACTTTCTCTTACGATATTTTCAACAAAGGGACCAAATCCAAAAGTATTATCAGGTTCGCAATAGTGAGGTGCTGTGTGAGTAACAACAATATCAATGTTTCTCATTTCACCTAACTTATCTCTATCTAAAATAAAAGTTTCATCCGGCCACCAGCTTTCTTTTCCTAAACTTTGATTTTCAAAAATACCTGCTTTCTGAAGTTTTGTATAACGCCAAGTTCTATCAACACTGACAGCCCCACCAATACAAAGAATACGTTTACCACAAAGTTCTAAAACCGTATAGTCAGGTATCAAGTGAATGTTGGTAAGTTCAAAAGGATCTTTGTCAAAATGTGGTTTATAATCATGATTTCCACGAATAGCCCAG
>Ga0315903_10000178_pt1 | contig 93824 bp, 74 predicted proteins | sample LakEriMetagenome_7_FD_203524 | JGI IMG/M metagenome (GOLD analysis project Ga0315903, IMG submission 203524) | Freshwater fungal communities from buoy surface, Lake Erie, Ohio, United States - Buoy 2 MA119 | ecosystem: Environmental > Aquatic > Freshwater > Lake | place: USA: Lake Erie, Ohio... | reverse complement strand
CGCCTGGACCTACACCACCGACGCGCTGACTCACGGCACGCACACGCTGACCGTGAAGGCCTTCGACATGGCCGGCAACGCTGTGGCGTCCGCTCCGGTGAACGTCAACGTGGACACCATGCCGCCCCTGGAGCCGCAGATTGTCCTGCCCACTGCCAATGCCGAGATGACGGCTGCGGAATCCGCCGCAGGAGCCTTTACGGTACGCGGCGAAGCGGGTTCGACGCTGCACGTCCAGATGACGGGCACGAACGGGCAAGTCACTGTCGATCTGCCGGGCGACGGCAGCGACCAGGTGATCCGCCTGGACGATGCACAGCGCACTGTGCTGGGTGAAGGCCTGGTCACCGTGGGTGTCACCCAGACGGATGCCGCAGGAAACGCCCAAGCGGTCGTCCCGTCCACGGCCAGCTTCACGCTGGACACGGTGAACCCGCTGTACCTCGCCGTGAACCCGGTGACGGCGGACGACACCATCAACATCGTTGAGTCCGATGCGCTTGGCGGCGTGCTGATCTCGGGTACGTCCGAGGCGGGCGCACGCAGCGTGGTGCTGGGCTTCGGGACCCCCGGCGTTGTGGCGCGTACGCTGACGGCGGCTCCGGACGGCACGTGGCAGACCACGCTGAATAAGGCGGAAGTAGAGGCCCTGGGCCAGGGCAGCGGACGCCTCACCCTGGAGGTAACCGACCAGGCCGGTAACGTGGCGACCGCCACCCGTGACATCAGCGTCGACACCCTGATCAGCGCCGCCCCGGAGGAGGTGAGGGTCGGCCTGGTGCACGCTTCCGACGTGGGCGCTTTCAGCGACGACAACCTGACCCGCATCAACACCCCGACCGTGGCGGTGACCTTCAGTGCCGCCAACGCCAGGGTGGGCGACACGATCGAGGTCAAGGCCGGCGCAACGGTGGTCGGCACTGTACCTCTGACCTCCGGCCACCTGGACACGGGCGTGGTCAACGTGACGCTGTCTCAACTGCCGCCAGGCGACAACGTCCTGACGGCGGTGCACCGGGATGTCGCGGGCAACACCGTGACCGGCGTCGGGTTGACGATCAAGATCGATACGGCCGCACCGACGGTGGTGTCGGTGGTGGCCAGCAAGGAGCTGATCTCCGACGCCGACGAGGGCCTGGGCACCCAGACCCTGACGGTGACCTTCAGCGAGCCGATGGACAAGGCCTTCGTGCCTGTGCTGGGACTGCCGGCCGAAGTGGCGGACCTGGTGAAGCCGTCCGTCGACAACGGTACCTGGGACGATGCGGGTAGGGTCTACACCAAGACCTACGACGTACTGGACATCAACGCCGATATCCGTGGCGTACAGGTGGCGGTGAGCGGCGCGGTCGACCTCGCGGGCAACGCGCAGGCGGCCTACACGGCACAGCCCACATTCGGTATCGACACGCTAAATCCTTCAGTGACGCCGCTCTTCACGGGCGGCAAGCTGTACCTGCAGTTGCCGGCGGACGTGGACCCGCGCGACTCACGCGGACTGCGGCTGGTGACAGATGATTCGAGAGCGGTCGACGTGACCCACCAGTTCGCAGTCTCCGGTCCCATCGAGCTGCCGGGAGAGTCTGGCGTGTTCTACAAGCTGGACCAGAAAGGTCCCTTCGCGAATTCGCTGATTGGACTGAAGGGGATATTTGCCGACGAAGCGGGCAACTTGGATGTAGTAAGCCTGCCACCCGAGTTCTTCAACTCGGATGACGTGACCGAGCTGGATCCGGCGCAACTGCCCAAAGGGGATGAAGATAACCCCGGCACCGCAACCCCGCTGACGGGCACGGGAGGCACGGACACCCTGGACATGTCCAGTATCGAGTCCGACATCTCGCTGGGCGCCAGCGACCGCAATGGTGGCGACCAGAAGCTGGTCGTCTGGGGTGACGCGACCGCCTCGGTGATCGAGATCGCCGGCTACGAGCGCTTCATCGGCGGCAGCGGGTCCGACGACTTCAGCGGCCGTGACGGCGTCTCCGAGTGGTTCAACCCCGGTGGTGGCCGCGAGAACGTGGTGGACGGTGGCGGCGACTACGCCGGCGCCGCCATCGGCGAGCGCGCCCGCGACACGCTGGACTATTCGTCCACCACCGCACAGCGCATGTCCGGCACCCTGTCCGGAACGGCGACGGCGCGCGTGCTGACGCTGTCCGACGCGTCGATCGCCGCCGGCAGCCGCTTCGCGCTGACCATCGGCGCGACGGTGATCACGCTGACGGTGAACGAGGCGATGGCCGCCTCGGTGCTGGCGGGCCGCATGGCCACCGCAATCAACCAGGCCGGCCTGGCCGGTGTGTCCGCGACCGCCAACACCACGGCCCGCACGGTCACGATCGCTGCCGCCGACGCCGCCGCGCAGACGCAGCTTGAGTCGCTGCGCTGGATCGACGGCGTGCTGATGGAGAACCCCACCGCCGCCGCACTACAGGCCGCCTTCGATCAGGTGACCTCGCGCGCCAACGGCGAAGTGGACCTGGTGGCCAACATCGAGAACGTACTGGGCACGGCGTTCAACGACATCCTGGTCGGCAACAGCAACCTGCGCGACGGCGTGGGCAACATCCTGACCGGCAATGCGGGTGACGACTTCCTGCAGGGCGGCTTCAACACGAAGAACACCCTGGACGGCGGCGCCGGCAACGACACCCTGGTGGCCCGCGGCGATGGCGAGAACCTGCTGCTGGGCGGCGAGGGCGACGACCTGCTGGTCGTCAACGGCAACGGCCGCAACGTGCTGGACGGCGGCGCGGGCAACGACCGCATCGTCATCAACGGCAACGGGAACAACCTGGCGCTGGGTGGTGACGGCAACGATGTCATCGTGGTCAACGGCAGCGGCAACAACCGCCTGGAGGGCGGCGCCGGCAACGACTCGATCACCGGTGGCAGCGGCAGCGACCTGATCCTGGGGGGCTCGGGCACCGATACGCTCAACGGCGGTGCCGGCAACGACGTGATCAACGGCGGCACCGGCAACGATACCCTGACCGGCGGTACCGGCAAGGATGCCTTCGTGGTTGAGTCCGACGGCAGCCTGGACCAGATCACCGACCTGTCGGTGTCCCCGATCCTGGCCGACCGCGTGCGCTCCTACAGCTACAGCGATCGGGTGGACTTCGTACTGACCCAGAGCCAGCTGCGCACCGCCCTGGGTGTGTCCGCCAACGCGGCTCTGCCGGCCTACACGATGGGCGTGGAGCTGCGTGATGCCGCTGGCAACTTGGTGGTGCTGAGCTCCACGACCACCATTCCCGCCTCGTCGCGCCTGGTACTGACTGCGACCTACACCGACGGTGCGGGCGTGGCGCAGAAGGTGGCGCTGAGCCAGGTGCAGGTGAACTGGGGCAGCGATCCCTTCTCGCTGCTGCCCAAGGTCGACGCCCTGACCGGGCTGGCCGAGCGCTACGTGCTCAAGGGCTACGGGGTGCCGAACTCGGCCGACGCGTCGTTCAATTCGGACGCTTACGAGGCCGGGATGATCCGCTTCTCCGCCGGCGTGATGGCCGAGCGCGTGGGCCAGATCGCCAACCTCACGGCCAGCGAGGCGATGGTCGGTACCCGTTCGGGCGACATCTTCCTGCTGCCCGAACTGGCCGACGGCACCAGCGCGACTGTGTACGGCGGGCGCGGGGCGGACCGCTACGAGATGCGCATTCTGAGTAACTCCCGCGAGGAGGTGATCGAGCGCGGCACCGTGGTGATCAACGAACTGGGCAACCGCACCGGTGCCGAGGAGGACGTGGTGCTGTTCGAGGGCGCCCGCTCCCTGGCCGACCTGGACTTCAACCGCACCACGCTGGGTGCTGGCCGTGCCCAGGGCAGCCTGGACATCGCCTACCGCCAGTACCGCGGCCAGGACGATGCGGCCACCGCCGTGAACGAGGCCAACCGCCTGCATGCCGAGGGCAACGTCCAGGTCTTTAACCAGTACTCGCTGTCGCAGCCGCAGTACCGGGTCGAGAAGATCGCGATCGCCGCGGAAGTGGCGAACCCGCTGGAAGCGGCCGTCAAGACCTACTACCTGGGTGTCGCCGAGCGCGCCGCCACGCAGGACGACTTCGGTGCGGGCGCCGCGCCCCGCACGGCCCTGGGCGATGTGCTGCACGCGAGCAGCACGGTCGACTCGGTGCTGGTGGGTGCGGACCACGCGGCCGACGTGTTCGCCGTGCACGGTCCGGGCAGCGCCAACGTGCGCACCGTGACGGGCACGGACGGTCAGTCGCTGCGGGTGTCGGACACGCAGGATGTCTGGCTGTACGGCTGGGACGGCGAGGACGTGATCAAGCTGGACGGCATCAGTGCCGACCCGCTGAAGACGTCGATGACCCTGTCCGTGGACGCGACGACGCAGCAGAGCGTGCTGCGGGTGCAGGAGACGCTGACCAATGGCGATGCCAAGGTCGTGAACCTGTACTTCGACACGCGCTTCGACGACGGCGAGCTGAACAACCTGAAGACCCGCATCACCTTCGGTTGATCCTGACGAGCTTCGATAACCGCGAGACACCGCAATGAGCCAACGCCCCGAGCGTCGACTGAAACTGCGCAAGACCGCCGCACGCTCCGCGCGCGGCGGGCCGCGCCGCCTGCTGGCGGGTCCGTGGTCGCAGTGGGAGTTTGCGGTGCTGGGCGGCCTGCTGGCCCTGGCCGCGGGGCAGGCCCACGGCGAGGGACAGGATCCTGTGCTGATCGCGGGCCTGGGGGGCGGGACGCCCGCGCCAGGAGAGGCGCCGCAGGACGAGCTGCCCCGCGCGTTCCGCCTGCTGCTCGGCGCTGGTGAGGAGGCGCGCGCCCTGGCCGAAATGGCCATGACGCTGCACCGCAGCCTGGACCTGCGTCTGGGCGACGGTACGACCGGCCGCGAGCTGGCGCCCGTGCAGGCCGTGTCCGGGCCGATGGTTGATGATGGCGGCGCGCTGCTGATCTCCGCCGTGAGCGGGGGAGGGACCGGCAGCGACCGTGACTACGCCCAGAGTGCGAACTCCATGCTGGCGGCCTCCGACAGCGTGCTTCGCGAGATCCGCCGCCTGTTCAATGACGAGTTCCAGTCGGTCACCTCGCGCCTGGAGCCGGGCGAGCAGGTCCCGCCTGACGAAGCGCCACCCGTGCAGGTGGCCGGCGGCGAGACGGATCGCTCCTGGATGGCAGCGCTGGTCGGGCTGGGTCTGGGCGGCGGCGGCGGCGGCGGGGCGCTGGGCGCCCTGGTCAATGCGGTCACGTCCTACTACACCGGCACCGTCATCGACGGCTACGTGAGCGGGGCCAAGGTCTTCGTCGACCTGAACGGCAACTACAGCTGGGACATCGGCGAGCCCTACGCCATCACCGGCGACAACGGCAGCTTCACTTTCGCCGCCGGGGTGGACCCGACGGGCTACCGCATCATCTCCGAGGGTGGCACCGACACCGACACGCTGGCCAGCATCGGCATGCTCGTGGGGGCCACCGGTACCTCCCACGTCACGCCACTGACCACGCTGCTGACCTATACCGACGCCGACACGCTGAGCCGTGCCGGCCTGACGGTCGACGACCTGAAGCTGGACCCGGTGCTGGCGCTGAAGTCGGCCGTAACGGCCGAACGCGGCGCGCAATTGCTCAAGACCGGCCAGTCGCTGCTGACGCTGCTGGCCAACACGACCGCCCTGGTGGGCGAGATCGCGGGCGGCACGTCCGCCGAGTCGCTGCAGGCGGTGTTCGGCCAGATCAAGACGGCCGCGCAGACCCAGGACATCAACACGCTGCTGACCGACAGCACAGCGGCCAGCACGCTGATCTCCGGCACGCTGTCCGCGCTGGACGTGGACACCAGCGGCTTCACGACCCTGATCAATGCCGTGGCAACGTCCGTGGCCTCGGTCAACGGCGTGATCATGACCATGAGCACCGAGCAGGTGAAGGCCGGCGAGAACCTGGCTTACGCCGCTGCGGGCCAGTCGTCCCTGCTGGCCGAGGTGCAGGCAACCGCCTCAGCGGTGATGGCCGGCTCCAGCGATGCGGTGACCCGCCTGAGTGCGCTGGACGCCAGCTACAGCGCGGCTTCGTTGCAGGCGGTCGCTTCCGTGCAGGCGGCACGTCTGGCGTTCAACCGTGCCGATGCCAGCGGCCTGCGCACCCAGTCCGACACGGTCTACCTGGAGGCGCCGCTGGGCGGCGCCGGCCTGAACAGCCGCATCAACGTGCTGGCCAACGACAGCACGACCCAGGGCGCCCTCACGCTGGGCGGTGTACTGCGCCTGGACGCCGCCTCGCGTACCGGCGCGCTGGCTGCAGGCGGCTCTGCCACGCAGGTGGTGCTGGACGCCGGCGCTGCAGGTACCAGCGGCCGCTACGCCGGCCTGAAGCTGCTGGCAATCAACGCTGCGGGCGAGACGGCCGAGGCCACCATCACCGCCTATGACGGCGCCACCCGCACCGCCACGCTGGACACCGCCTTGGGCATCACGCTGGACGGCTCCAGCAGCTACCTCGTGGGCCGCGCCTTGCCCGCCGGCCTGCAGGCGCAGGTCTCGGGCGGTCAGGTGCTGATCACCGGCACGCCGGAGGATCCGGTCAGCCAGCTGGACCTGCTGTACCTGGCAGGCCGCCGCGTGACCACGACCACCACCACCGGGACCGGCACCAGCGCGGTGACCACCACCACGGTGGGCATCGACGCGGCCAAGGCCGGCCTGCTTACCGTCTACCTGCAACCGTCGGCGCCGGCGCTGTCGGCCCTGGGGCCGACCGCCCTGGTAGCCGACGAAGCCCTGACCGGGGCGCCGGGCGCCGTGGTTTGGGGGCCGGAGGGCGGTGTGTCCTCTACCTGGACGAAGGTCAACCTGGGCCTGCAGGTGGGCAGTCTGGGCACGGGCGGTTCGCTCGAGGTGCGCGGCCTGCCCGATGGCAGCGTGCTGACCTACCAGGCTAACGGCCAGACCCAGTACCTGCAGCAAAGCGCCGGCACCCGCAACTGGGTGATGCAGGGCGCGACGGCGCTGAGCGCGGATTTCAGCACCCTGGCGGTGCTGATGCCCGGCGACGTGCGCGGCAGCTTCGCACCATCCGTGCTGGCCACGACCCGCTACGGCAACCTGACCGGCCGCTCGACGATCTCGTTGACCTTGCGGGTCGATGCGCAGGCCGACGGCCTGGTGCTGCAGTCCGGCGACGCCGCCACGCTGGGCAGCCTGTTCGCGCAGGCTGTGCCCGACGCAGTGGGCGAGGACATGCCCATGCGCCTGGACGCCACACGCGTCGATGCGCTGGTGAACCTGCTGGCCGCCCGCACGGTGGACGCCAACGAACGACCGGCGGTGGTGCTGACGCTGCCCACAGGCTGGAGCGCCAGCCTGCCCGCCGGCAGCAGTGCGATCTTTTTGCGAGGCGAGGAAGGCGGTCAGCCGACGCTGACTGTGTTCGCGCCCACGGTGGGCGAGCTCAAGGCGGCCCTGGCGGCTCTGGCCTTCGTCCCGCCGGCCCAGGCTGCGCGGATCGACCAGGCCTTCACGCTGGCCGTGGGCACTTTCGAGCCTTCGCTGGTGTCGGCGTCCGGCGCCGCCGCCAAGGGCTTCCGGCTGCTGTCCGCCAGCCCGCTGTCGGCTTCGCTGGACCTGCAGGCCGTGTCCGATGCGCCGGCCCTGACCGCCGCCCTCGACAATTTCCGCCAGGTGTACGACGGCACGACCGTGTCCGTGCGCGTGGCGACCTCGCTGGTGTCGCCCGACAACGAGGGGACGCCCGAGGCCCTGTTCCTGGAAGTGCGCGCCAGTGACCTGGCTCGCATGGGTGCCGAGTTCGATGCTTCCAGCCTGCTGGGTGAGCCCCAGCTGATCGACGGCTGGTGGCGGATCCAGCCCGGGCCGGGCGGGTTCAGCCTGATCGTGCCCGACACGGTGGTGACCGCCCAGGCGCTGGCGGTGCGCGGGGTGTCGATCGACACGGCTGTGGCCGGCGAGACCATCACTCCCGCCCTCGGCACGACGACCACCCTCACGCTGCCCTTCACGCAGGTGCCGCGCCAGGCGACGCTGTCGGTGAAGTCGACCACCGGCTATACCGAGGACCAGCCCGTGGCGCTGGACCAGCTGTTGGACGTGGTGCCGGGCTCGGCTGCGCGTTCGGTGGCCGATCTGTCGCTGCAGGTCCAGCTGCCGGCCGGCTATGCGGTGCTGCGCGACGGCGTGGCCTTCGCCCCGCCGTTACAGGGCGGCTGGTCGGTGCTGTCGCTGGCGGGCGGCGGGCTCTCGCGTTATGCGCTGAAGGCCCCTGCCAACGCCAACGGCGAGACGCCGTCCCTGGTGTTCCGCGTGCGCGACGGCGTGGCCAGCCAGGAGGCTTTTTCCTCCACCGTGTCCACCAAGGCCGACCTCGCGCCGGTGGCCGACGGCTTGCGCGCTGCCGACTTCGCCCTCACTGCCAGCGGCGTGCAGGTGGACGTCGGTGTCCCGTACAGCCTGCACCAGCCGGGTGGCGCGAGCCTGTTCGCCCATGTGGTGCCACAGGTGGCCGGTGAATCGCGTGCGGTATCCCTGGTCTTTGCCAACGCGACCACCGATGACGTGCGCGTGCTGGTCGACGGCCTGGCCATGCAGGCCGAGGTACGGGGAACCGACCTGGTCTTTGGCATCAGCCCCGAGGACCTGTCCTCGCCCATCAGCCTGGTGGTCCTGAATAACGCGATGCACGGCACGCGCTTCCAGCTGTTGGCGCAGTCGGTCGACGGCACCGCGCTGACGCGGGTGCTGTCCGAGTCGGTGCTGACCGCCTCGATCGACCTGACCCTGGGTGTGTCCACGCCCGACGTGACGCTGGCCGGTGCGAACGGTCTGGAGGATCAGCCGGTGGCGGTGCCGCTGTCGGTCTACGTCGACCCGGCCCGCGCCAGCTTCGAGCGCGTGGGCTTCAAGGTGGCCTTCACCGGCCAGGACAGCCTGGTGGGCAGCGTGCTCAAGGTCGGTGACGCGACGTTCGCGTTCACCCGCTCCGGTAGCCAGTGGGTGGCCGAGGCCTTCAACGCCAACACGCAGCTGGACTTCACCCAGCTCACGTTTGTCGCGCCCTCGAACTATTCCGGCACGGCCCAGCTGAGTTTCCAGCCCTTTGCCCGCATCGGCACCAGCGTGCGCTACGGCGACGCGCAGGACGTACCCGTGGTGGTGCGCGCCGTGGCCGAACCGGTCAGCCTGGCCTCGGACGAGACGCCGGTGCTGGCGGGCGTCGAGGACCAGCCCATTGCCCTGAACCTGGCCGCGCTGTTCACGCAGTCGGCCCTGACCGATGGCGATGAGCGCGTGGCCGTGCGCATCACGCTGCCGCGCGACATGGTGCTGTACCGCGGCGACACGGCGATCGCCCCATCTTCGGTGACCGCTGCGGTGGACGCGACCCCCGCGACCGCGACCTATTTGGTGACCGCGCGCGAGACTGCGCTGGCCACCGACCTGGCAGGCTACCGCCTGGTGCCGACCCGCGACTGGGCCAGCATGGCCCCCACGGGCGACACGATCACGCTGCAGGCGTTCTCCTACGAACCCGACGGCACCACGAGTACGACGAGTACGCTGTCCGCGCGCCTGGTCGTCACCCCGGTGGCCGATACGCCAGGCAGCGCGGTGGTGGTCAAGCCTTCGCTGGTGATCAACGAAAGCTCGGCCGGTGCGACGGCGTCGACCCGCCTGGATGAACTCCTGCGCCTGCCGGCAACCCGTGCCGCCGACGCGAGCGAGCGGCTGTACGTCGAACTGTCCGCCCCGGGCACTGACCTGGCCAAGCTGTCCTTCAGCGGCGCGACCGTGCAGTACTTTGGCAGCAAGGCCGTGGTTGCTGCCGAGGATTTCAGCAAACTGGTGGTCGCCGGCGTGAACCAGGCCAAGGGCTCGGTGGTGCTGAGTGCGCGGGTGTTCGCGCGCGACGGCGCGGAAGCGGGCTGGAGCGTGGCGGATACCTATGGCGCGTCGGTTTCGACGACCCTCACGCTGCGCCCGGTGGCCAACGGCGTGTCCCTGGCGCCGGTCGTGCAGGCGGGCAGCACCGCCGAGGACAGCGCCACGGGCGTGACCCTGGGCAGCTTCATCCACACCGCCGCCAAGCTGGTCGATACCGGCGAGACGCCGGTCTACAAGGTGGTCGTGCCCGCCAGCGTGCGGCTGGTGGCCACCCCTGGCAGCCTGCCCGTGGCCAGCGCCGTCACAGGCGGCCTCGAATACGTGGTGGCGGCGAGCGACCTGTCGTCGATCCGCGTGCTGCCCGTTTCCAATTACTCCGGCACGGTGTCGTTGTCCTTCACGGCCGGTTCGCGCGAGCCGTCCAACGGCGCGACCGCTTTCGCCTCTTCGCCGCAGACCGTGTCCTACACGGTGTCACCGGTGTCCGACGCCCCCACGCTCGTGGTGCCGGCTGCAGTGGCCGGCCTGCAGGGCGAGAGTGGCCTGGCCGTTCCGCTGCAGGTCTTGACCAACGACAGCGGCGAGCTGCTGGGCGCGCGCATCTACGTGACGCTGGCCAGCGGGGAGGCGCTGTCGACGCAGCAACTGGCGAACCTGAACCTTTCGCTCACCGATGCGGGTGGCCAGGCCGTGCGTCTGGCCTGGACCCAGGACGCGGGCCGCGCCTGCGCGGTGGTCGATACTTCCCAGGTGTCCCTGCTGCCGTCGCTGCGGGTCAGCTCCTCCGACGACTACCGCGGCACGGGCGCACTGTCGCTGCGCGTGGTGGCCAGTTCGACCGATGGCGACGCCATGGCCGCGACGACCACGTCCACCGTGGGCGTCTCGATCTACCAGCCGGTGCAGGCGCCGGCGTTCAGCCTGGGCACGATCCCCGGCGACGTCGGCTCGGCGCTGGAGATTCCGTTCACGCTGTCCCTGTCCAACCCGCCGGCCGGCGTGACCTTGTCCAACGTGTCGGTGCTGCTGACCGGCGTGCCGGCCAACGCCTACCTACAGGTCGTCAAGGCTGGTGTGGCGCAATCGGTGGGTGCGACCCTGGGCAGTGGCGTGTGGCTGTTGTCGGGCTCGGACCTCGACGGTATCGACAAGCTGGTGCTGGTCGATCCGGACGCCTTAGACACCGCGAGCGTCAGCCTCTCGGCGAGTGCCTTCATCACCGACCCCGTCAGCGGCGCCTCGGCCCAGGCCCTGGACCGTACGCTGGACTACACCTACGACCTCGAGGTCGGCTTCAACTACAGCGACCCGCTGGTCCTGAGCCTGGACGGCAGTGCGCTGTCCTCGCAAGCCGTCACGGACATCGGCTTCGACCTGGACGCCAGCTTGGCCGGCGAGGAGCGGCCGGCATCCTGGGTGATCGGTGATGCCGCCACGCAGACGGGCTTTGCCTTCCTGGTGCGTGCCACCGGCGTGGCCAAGATCCAGGCCAATGCCGCGTACCAGCTGACCCTGGAAGACCTCTATGTCGACTTCGCGGCCGCAGGCGCGACCAATCCCGCCCTGGCCGCCGACGGCCGCCTGACCGCAGCCGAGCTGTCCGGGGCCTACCTCTGGTTCGACAACGGCGACGGCACCAACGTGCAGGCCGAACTGTTGCCGCTGTCGGCCCTGCCGGGCTTCTACGTCTCCCTGCCCGAGACCGTCGCCCGTCCGGCGGTGGACGGAGCGGTAGCCCCGCTGTACGAGGCCAAGGCCTACTGGAATGACGGCGCCGACGCCGGTTCGATGATCGCCGTAGCGATTCCCTACCAGCCCGCCGCCTCGGCCATGCCGGTGGGCGATGCCGCCACGGGCGTCTTCACCCGCGGCCCCGAGGCCCTGCTGCTGCCGGTGGGCGACACCAGCGTGACGTCGGGGGGCGAGCGCGTCGTGGTGCCAGAGGACGTACCTGGCGGCGTGCGATTTACCGTCGCGCTCACGACCGCCCAGACCAGTTCCCCCTCGGCGCGCGTCGCCCACCTGATCAAGGTCTACGGCGTGCCCGAAGACGCGGCCCTGTCGGTCGGCGTGCAGATCACCACGACCTCCGAATCGTTCTGGCTGCTCACGCAGGACCAGACCGCCGGCGTCATCGCGCTGCGCCCCCGCACCGGCAGTGACTGGCTGCCGGGCACCCGCTCCGACTACGGTGACCTGGCGCTGTCCGTGCAGGTGGTGGCGTCCACCGTGGTGGGCGGTGTCGTCACGCGCATCGAGCGCATCGACAGTGGCGCGCCGGTCGCGGCCGACATCGTGCGCATCCTGGGTCTGCCCGACGTGCCGGTGATGTCCGTGACCGAGGACGTGCAGGCCGATGGCCTGAGCGCGCGCGAGGGCGGTACGCTGTCGCTGAGCGCGCTGTCCGACGCGCTGTCGCTGTCGACCACGGACACGAATGAAAGCCTGTTCGTGCGCTTCCATGTCGATCCCGCCGCGGTTCTTTCCGTGGCCGGAGCGACGGCGGTCTCCGGCCAGACCGGCTGGTACCAGGTGGCCCGCAGCGCCCTGTCTGGCGCCTCGATCCGCTTCCGCGACTTCTACGCCGAAGACACCACGCTGACCGTGCAGGGCCTGTCGTACCAGGGCGGCAGCTACGCCGTGGCGGGCAACACCGTGCGCCTGGGCGTGGCCTTCACCCCGGTGGCCGATGGCGTCGAGGCCTTCACCGTGACCAGCGAGTCCACCGTGGCCACCGAGGGCGATGACGTCGCCACCTCGCTCACGCTGTCGGCACGGGTACGTGATCCCAAGGAACTCGTCACCTTCGAGCTGCGCGTGAAGCTGCTGGCCGACGGTGCGGCAGGTGCCGTGGCCAACGACAAGCTCAAGTCGATCGAAGGCGCCACGGAACTGGATACCGACGGCGACTGGCGCGTGTTCTCGATCGACGCGACGGCCTCGGGCAGCACCTGGTCAGCCAGCGGCCTGGACCTGGTGCTCGATCCCTATTTCGACGGCCAGCTGGTGTACAACGCCAGCGCCGTTTCTATCGACCCGTCCTCGGGCCTGCGCAGCACGGCGACCACGCTGGGCGCGGACCGTAGCCTGGTCGTGACCCCGACGGTCGACGCTACGGCGGCGATCGCCTCCTTCCTGGATGCCGCCACCGGTGAGGAACTGGTTGAGCTGCGCTTTGACGAGCAGGGCCTCTCCAACGCCTTCCGCGTCTCGGCCAGCTCGCTCGACGCGGACGAGACGGCCCAGGTGGCGCCCCGCGTGGACACCTCGCTGTTCGACCTGCTGGTGTCCACCGCCGCCGACGGCAGCCGCAGTTATCAGGTGCAGCACAAGTCCGGCGTGCCGACGCCCGCCGCCGGCGTGCAGGCCGTGCAAGCGATCGTCACGCTGACCGACGGCACGGCCTCCACGTCCTCGGACGCCGCCTCACTGTCCATCGCCCTGAACAAGGTGGCGACCGAGCCTGTGCTGGACAGCACCGGCACGGTGACGGCCAGCCTGCGCGATGGCGGTTTGCTGTCGGGGCTGTCGCTGCCCCGTGTGCTGGCCTCGTCCCTGGGCGATGGCGAGGTCCTGTTCTACCGCCTCTCGGGCGTGCCGCAGTGGCTGGCGCCCTCGGCCGGCCTGCGCGTGGACGAGTCGACCTGGCAGTTCACCGAGGCCGAACTGAACGCCCTGACCTGGACGGGCGCGCGTCTTTATGGAGTGACGCCCCAGGTGGTCTCGATGTCCTGGGCGGCGATCCAGAAGGAGCCTTCCAACGGCGACAGCGAGACCTCCGACCCGGCGCCGGTTTCGCTCACGCTGCTGCCCCAGGCCGGCGTGCCCACGCTGGTGGGCGCCGCCACGCTGGCGGGCCGCGAAGGCCAGCCGACTTCGCTGGCTGGCTATTCTGTCTCGGTGCCAGGCTTCAGTACGCAGGACGTGGCCAGCTCGGTCAAGGTCAACGTCGAGGTGGGCGCTGGCCTGGTGGTGAAGGTCGGCGGCGTGACGGCCCCGGTTGTCTCCGCCGGCATCTACCGCCTCACCGCGGGCCAGCTGGCCCAGGCGACGGTCGAGAGCGTCGACCCGAACTTCCATGCCACAGCGGCGATCCGCATCTCTGCGGTGCAGGACATCAGTCCCGATGCGGTCACGGTCTCGCGCTCCGTGTCCCTGGCCTTGGCCAACCTGCCCGAGGACGTGGTCCTGGCGGAGCTGCCCGACGCGACGATCAGCGAAGGCGCCACCTACGCGCTGCGCGACGTCGTGCGGGTCAGCGGCACCGACACCGACGAGACGGTCACGTACACGCTGAGCATGTCGTCGACGCTGCAGCTGGTGCGCGGCACCGAGGTGCTGGCCCGCGCCTCCGACGGCACCTACCGCTTCACGCAAGCGCAGCTGGATGCCGGCACGCTGGCGATCCGCGCGCCGTCCTCTTCTGGCGGCACCTACGCCGTCACTGTCAGCAGCCGCTCCGCCGTCACGCAGACCGGCGTGCAAGGCAAAGCCTCGGCCGACGACACCTTCGACCTGCAGGTCACGCCGGTGCTCACCACGCCCACGGTGACGCTGTCGACCACCCGTCTGGTGATGACCGAGGACCGTCCCGCCAGCCTCACGCTGGTGGCTCGCCCCGGCGCGGCACGCGACGCGATGGACATTACCGTCGAACTGGTCGATGCCCGCGGCCAGCTCGTGACCGACGGCCGCTTGGCCCTGTCCGGGAACGGCCTGGCGTCCCTGGGCGGCGGGCGCTGGCGCCTGCAATCCACCAGCGGCGACGTGTCGCTGCCCCTGACGGCCACCCCGGCCGCGCAGTACGCCAACCAGAACAGCGACGGCACCTTCGAGGGCTTGTCCTTGCGCGTGCGCACAGTCGCCTCGGCGCTGGGCGTGAGCTCCACCCCCGATGTGCGCACCGCCGCCCTCGAGATCACTGCTGTCACCGACGGCGTGACCTTCAATGCGCCGGCCGCGATCGACGAGAGCGGCGCTTCCGCTGCCGCGGCAGGCGTGTCGCTGCGCAGCCTGATGACCCAGCCGGACACCGGCGAGCGCATCGAGTCGGTGCGCATCACCGGCCGCCCGGGCCTGCGCGTGTCCTGGCTGGAGAACGGTACCGGTGCGGCCCGTGAGGCCGTGGGTACCGACGTCACGCTGGCCAGTGCCGAGGTCAATTCGGCGCGCGTCTCCGGCGCGGCCTTCGTGCATGGCAGTCTCGCCCTGCAACTGGCGGTGATCAGCCGCGACGGTGCGGCCGCCCCCGTCACGCAGTCCTACGGCACGACGCTGGTCGTCAACCCCCTGGCCAGCACCCCGGTGGTGGCCGGCGGCACCAGCGCGTTGCTGACCCTCCTTGACGAACAGGGCCAGCCGATGGTGCGGCCCATCCTCAACGGCGATGGCGGCGAGGGCGGGAACGTCGAGATCGGCCTGCGCCTGGCGGCGTTCGCCTCTGCCGACTCCAAGGAAACCCTGGAGGTCCTGCTGTCCGGGACCACCCTGGTGTCCGGCAGCGCGGTGCGTATCGGCGATCGGCTGTACACCAGCGAATCCGATGGCGCCGGCGGCTGGCAGATCCGCATTCCGCGCGGCACGGCGAGCGCCGCGGCGACCGAGGCCACCCTGCTGCTGCCCAAGGGCGCTGTCTATGGCGAGCGCACCCTGGTGGCCCAGGCCGTCACCCGCGACAGCACCGCGACCACCGTCACGGCGGCCGATGTCGAGCCGCTGACCGTGGTCAGCACCATGCCGCCCGTGGCCGGCACCGGCTTCTCCGCCACCGCCGAGGTGCTGGCGGGGCAGGGCGGCCAGGCGCTGGTACGGCTGTCCGACCTGGTGCGAATCCCCTTCGCCAACGACTCGCAGGTGGTCGAACTACTCGGCCTGCCGGCCGGCGTGGCCGTGCGCATCCCCACGGGCAGCGGCGGCTGGACCGAGTTGCCCCGCATGGCCGTGCGTACGAACGATGGCGCGCCGCTGGACCTGGTGCGCCTGTCCGCCACGCTCGTGGCGCAGGCGCAGATGGTGCTGCCCGCGGCCTTGGCCGCCGGCCAGGGCTCGCTGGACTTCGCGGCCCGCGTGGGCGCGCTCGACGGCCTGATCGACAGTCCGGTGCCCGGTGACCCGCTGGACGGCACGGCCCGCTACGGCTACTCGCGCATGGTCGAATTCAGCGGCGCTCTCGGGCCTGCCAGCGACGGCAACAACCTGCTGTTCGCCGGCAACGCGGCGCTCGCGGCCGGAGGCGGTGACGACACCGTCGTGGTGACGTCCGCCGCGGGCGGTGACGTGGCGGGCGGCGAGGGACGCGATACCCTGGTGATCGGCGGCACCCTCCTGGGCGGCCTGATCATCGACCTGGGCCAGCAGACGATCGTTGCGCGCGATGCGAGTGGCGCGGCGACGCGTACCCTCACCGACTTCGAGACCGTGTTCGCCGGCGCGGGCGACGACATCCTGTCGGCGCGTGATGGCAGCGATATCACGCTGCGCGGCGGCGCCGGCAGTGACATCCTGATCGGCGCCAGCGGCAACGACACCCTTGAGGGTGGCGCCGGCAAGGACCTGCTGTATGGCGGCTCGGGCCGCGACCGCTTCGTGATCGCGCCCGGCACCGGCGCCGACGTGGTGGAGGATTTCGATCCCATTCGCGACGAAATCCTGGTGGCGGGCTTCTCGCCCGAGATTTCGTCGGCCCGCATCGCGCGCCTGGCCCGCGACGACGGTGGCGCCTGGTACGTGCAGGGGTCCGACGGCCAGCGGATCGCGCTGGACCTGATGCCCACCGAAGGACTGTCCGCCGGTGACTGGGTGGTGTCCGTGCCCGGCGCTGACGCCCACCTGGTGCTGGCGGGTTCCGCTTCTCGCCAGGCTGCCGACATCCTGCCGTCCCTGTCCTTCGACAGCGCGGTCGACCTGGCCACCGGCGAGATCCTGCGCACCGAGTACACGCCGCTGTACCCGCTGGCCGACCTGGTGGCCGACCACGCAGCCCGTAGCGACTATTTCGGCGGCTACGACATGGGGCGCCTGGGTGATATCTCGCTGTCCTACATCGACGCGAACCTGGGCACCGGCTTCTACAAGACCACCGCCGGACAGGCCGGCGCCGTGGCCCTGCCTTCGGCGCATACGCTGGACGGCTACGTCGGCCTCTCGGGCTCGGCCGGCGACGACGTGCTGTTCGGTGCGGGCGAGCGCGCCTCGCTCCTGTATGGCGGCGATGGCGGCAACGACATCCTTGTGGGCGGCAGCGGCCGTGACTTCCTCGTGGCCACGCACCGCACCGACGGCAGCACGGTGGACATGGAAGGCAACGGCGGCGCCGACACCTTCGCCTTCGTCTACCACCCGCCCGAGACGGTGGACGGGCATCTGGAGGCAATCTCCCGCGTACGCGTCCTCGACTTCAACCGGGATGAGGGCGACCGAATCCTGGCCATGGGCTTCGGCGACGCCAGCGGCGCCATCACCATCGGCGAGGTCGGCGCGGATCACAGCCAGAAGGTCACGTTCTCCAGCAGCCTGGAAGTGGTGTTCGATTTGTCGTTCGTCCGTGAGGTGGACAGCAACTTCGCGCTCAGGATGTCGGACTTTGACCGGATCTGAGCGTTTGGCGAGGCGGCTGAGACCAGTATCGCTGTGGCTGGTGGTGGCGTGCAGCGGCGTGGCGATGGCGCAGACGGCTGCGCCGCCGGTCGCGCGTCCCGCATCTGCCTCCGCGCCTGCGCCTGCGTCCGCTGCCCCGGCTTTCGCCCCAGACCCGGCCGCTCGTCCCATCCCGAATCCCAACGCGCCCGTCATCGAGCAGGTGGGCCGCGAACTGGTGGCCCTGCTGGCCGAACTCGCAGACGCCGAGCGTGACCCCGGCAAGCGGCTGGACCTGCTGCCCGTGCTGCGCCGGGCGTCCGCCGCGACCGATGCCCTGCCGCAACTGCGTTCGGCGCGCGAGGCGCGACGCCTGCCGCTGGCGCAGCGGCGCGAGGCCCTGGCTGCCCTCCTGCCCCAGGTCACGCTGTCCGCCGGGTCGGGGCAGCGCAACTCGGATTCCAGCGGGGTGAGCACGCGCGGCTCGGGTTCGCAGACCAGCCTGACCGGCAAGCAGTTGCTGTACGACTTCGGCGCGAGTTCCGCGAGCCTGACCGCGGCCGACCGCCGCATCGACAGCGCCGACCAGCGCTTCGAGGTGATCCGCAGCGAGGTTCTGTACCGGTCGCTGGAAGTCTTCTACGAATCGCAGCGCGCCCTGCTGCAGGTGCGCTTGGCCCGCGAGAACCTGCAGGCGCGGCGTTCCTTCGTGGCCTATATCGTCGAGCGCGCCGAACTGGGCGCCAGCAGCAAGGCCGATGTGGTGCGTGCCGAAGCCCGCGTGGCCGAAGCGCTGGAGCAACTGGCGCAGGCGCTGCAGCGCCTGACCAACGCCCAGTCCGCATACCGCCAGTTCTACGGTGCGGAGGCCGAGCCCTATGTCCTGCCGGTCGAGCCAGTGGTCGAGGAGTTCGACCCGTCCAACCTCACCCATCTGACCGCGCGCCATCCCCAGGTCCTGGAGGCCGAGGCCAACCTCGAGGCAGCCCGGGCGGAATTGGCCAGTGCCAAAGCCCGCCTGTATGGCGGCCTTTACTTCGAGGTGACCCAGTCCGAGACCCTGGATCCCGGCCGCCCGCCCACGCGCGGGCTGAGCGCGATGGTGGTCCTGCGCAGCGACCTGTATGCCGGGGGCAGCCAGGAGGCGCGCATCGCCCAGGCCGATATCCGCGTGGCTCAGGCCCAGGAGGACCTGGCCCGCGTGAGGCAGGAGCTCGAACGCAACCTGCGCGAGGTGATCGGTGAATACGCCGGTCAGGTCGCCGCGGTATCGGCGCGCCTGCTGGTGTTTCGCGCCTCCGAGGAGTCGTATTCCATCGCCAAGGACCTGTACGCGTTCAGCCGTAGCAGCCTGTTCGAGGTCTTCAAGGCTCAGGAGGACCTGTATGCGGCCGGCCAGCGCCTGATCGACAGCCTGGTCGATCGCGCAAAATCCAAGATGCGCCTACTGCACGCCTCGCAGCGCCTGTCGGGCCTGGTGGCCAGCGCTCAGGCGACCGTTCGGCCCAGCCCCTGAGTCCATGGATACCCCGAAATACGCCTACTCCCTGGCCGACCTGACCTCGCTGGTCAGCATGGCGCTGGGCCAGTCCGCAACCCCTGCGGAACTGCGGGCGCTGGAATCCGCCGATCCCGCGGCCTGGGGCCCGGACGAACTGGCCGCCGCCCTGGAGGCCCGCAATTTCCAGTTGCAGCCGTGCGAGGCCGCGACGCTGGATGTCTCGCCCGAAGGGGGCACCTTCCAGGACGGCGTGCTGGTGGCCCTGGGCGAGGGGCATGCGTGGGTGATGTCGCGCGATCCCATGTCCGGGCGGATCCGCTCGGTCTGCACCGACAGCACGCAGCCCGCCCTGCCGCAGGACCTCGCGACGGCCTTCCCGGCATCGCAGTGGCTGCTGCTGCGGGCCCTGAAGCAACCTTACGCGCAGCTGGCCGTGGTGCCCGGCATCGAGCTGCACTGGTTTTGGTCGACGATCTGGAAGAACCGGGGCCTGTACCTGCAGTCCTCACTCGCGGCACTGCTCACGAACATTTTCGCGCTGGCCACCTCACTGTTCTCGATGATCGTCTACAACCGCATCATCCCGTCCAATGCGCTCGAGTCGCTGGCGGTGCTGGTGACCGGCATGGCGATCCTGATGATGGTGGACTACGTCACCCGCAACGTCCGCAACCGGTTCCTTTCGGTCGCCGGCATCGACTCGGACCTCGCGCTGGCCGATCGCCTATTCGCGCAGGTGATGGACCTGCAGTTCAAGTCTCGCAAGGGTACCGTCGGCGCGCTCGCCAACACCCTCAAGGAGTTCGAGCACATACGCGAGTTCTTCGCCTCGGCGACGCTGGTGTCGCTGATCGATGTGCCCTTCGCGGTCATCTTCCTTCTGGCGATCTTCATGATCGGCGGCCCGATGGTGATCCCGGTGCTGGTGGGGGTGGTCATCCTGCTGATCACCACCCTGTACCTGCAGCCGCGCCTGCGAGCACTGGCCAAGCACAGCTTCGAGGATGGACAGAGCAAGCACTCGGTGCTGGTCGAATCGCTGACCGGACTGGAAACCCTCAAGCTGCTGGGCGCGGGTGGATTCATGCGCCGGCGCTTTCGCACGGTGCTGGAGCGCCAGGCCGACATTTCCGAGCAGACCAAGGACCACACCCACTTCTCCGGCAACGTGGCCCAGACCGTGCAGCAGATGGTCCAGATGGCGGTGGTCGCAGTCGGCGCCTGGCTGGTACAAAGCGGCAGCTTCGGGTACGGCGCCATCATTGCCTGCACCATCCTGTCGGGCAAGGCGCTGGGCCCCATCGCGCAGCTGTCGCAGCTGCTGGTGCGCCTGAACCAGATCCGCGTGAGCTACGAGGCGCTCAACGAGCTGATGAAGCAGCCCGTCGAACATCCGGCCGAGGCGCCCTACCTGCCTCGCGGCCGCCTGCGTGGCGCCATCGAATTCCGCAACGTCACCTTCACCTACCCCGGGCAGCAGTCGCCGATCCTGCGGGAGGTTTCCTTCGCCATCGAGCCGGGCGAACGCATCGCCGTACTCGGGCATGTGGGCTCGGGCAAGACTACCCTGAGCCGCTTGCTGGCGGGGCTGTACGTACCCGACGACGGCGCCATCCTGGTCGATGGCGTCGACATCCGCCAGATCGCGCCCGCCGAATTGCGCGAGAACATGGGTATCGCGCTGCAGGACCTGTGGCTGATGTCGGCCTCGATCGAGCAGAACATCTCGCTGGGCGCGGTGGACCTGTCGGCAGAGGACGTGCTGGCCGCAGGCCGGCTCGCCGGTGTCTCCGACTTCGCAGACCGCCACCCGGACGGCTACAAGCTGGTGTTGCGCGAACGTGGCGAGAGCCTCTCGGGCGGGCAGCGCCAGGCGATCTCTCTGGCGCGAGCCCTGGTACGCCGCCCGCCCATCCTCCTGCTGGACGAACCCACCAGCTCCATGGACTCGCGCTCCGAGAGCCTCTTCATCCGGCGCTTCAAGGAGGCGGCGCTGACCAGCACGCTGATGGTGATCACGCACCGCACCTCCCTGCTGGCGCTGGTCGACCGGGTGATCATCCTCGACCAGGGCAAGGTCGCCGGCATGGGCACGACCGAGCAGTTCCTGCGCGCCCAGTCGGACCGCGGGGCCGCCGCCGAAGTGGCGCGTGGCGCCGGTGGTGTGCCGCCAGGAGGGGCTCCGGGCGGTGCGGCGGCGGTAAGCACGGCGGTCACCTCGGGATCGCCTGCATGAGCCGGTTGCGCCAGTGGTGGCAAGTCCTGGGCGCGCTGTTTGGCGGCAGGACGTTGCAGCAGCAGACCCGCAAGCCGGGCCGCCTGCTGCGGGTCATTGCGCTGGGCACCCTGGCGCTGTTGACGTGGGCGTCGCTGTCGGAGTTCGACCAGGTGGTGGGGGCCGATGCCAAGATCATCGCCTTCTCCAAGCTGCAGACCGTGCAGCATTTCGAGGGTGGCATTGTCGAGTCCGTGAAGGTGCAGGCGGGCCAGGCCGTCCGGGCGGACGACGAGCTGATGACCCTCAGCCCCATCGACGCCGAGGGCGGCTACGCCAGCAAGAAGAACGAAATGCTGGCTCTGACGACCCGGGCCGCACGCCTGTCTGCGGAATTCACCGGCCAGCCCCTGGCCTTCCCGCAGGAGCTGCAGCGCGAGGCGCCGAGCCTCGTGGCCACCGAGTCTTCCCTCCTGCTGGCTAAGCGCGGGCAGTTGGAGGCCAACCTGGCCACCCTGGAGTCCCAGCGCCGCCAGCGCCAAAGCGAGCTGGAGGCCGCCAAGCGCACCCTCACGCTCGTCACCGAGGAACGTGACGTGATCTTCAAGCTCGTCGAGCGCGGACTGGAGCCCAAGCTCGAGGCGGTTCGCGCCGAGCGTACCTATGTCGAATCGCTGGCCAAGGTGCGGTCGGCTGAGGCAGGCATCCAGGAGATGACCGCGCGCATCGAGTCGACCCGCCAGGAGAGCCGGTCGGCGGTACTGGCCGAACTGACCAAGACCATGTCGGACCTGTCACAGGCCGAGAAGCTGCTGCCGATCGCGGCCAACAAGTTCCAGCGCACCATCCTGCGCAGCCCGATGGACGGCGTGGTCAACCGGGTGCTGGTCACCACGCAGGGCGGCGTGCTCAAGGCGGGCGAGCCGGCCATCGAGATCGTCCCAGCAGAATCCAGGCTGGTTTTCGAGGCCAAGGTCACGCCGGCCGACATCGGCTTCGTCCAGGCCGGGCAGGAAGCGGTTGTCAAGCTCAATACCTACGACTTCTCCATCTTCGGCAGCCTCAAGGGCCTGGTCGACGTGGTGAGCTCCGACGCCGTGCCCAACGAAAAGGGCGAGACCTTCTACATCGTCAAGGTGTCGCTGGTGGATTCGCGGTTCAACGCGGTCGGCAAGGAACTGAAGCTGCTACCCGGCATGACCGCGCGCATCGACATCGTCACGGGCAAGCGTTCGGTCCTGTCCTACCTGTCCTCGCCGATCACCAAGACTCTGGACTCCGCGTTCCGCGAGAAGTAAGACTTCTCTTTACCGGCTGCAGACTGCCCAGTGGAAAGTCATAGGTCGTTGCCGCGCGCTTGCGGACTGGCCGGCGACGGCTGGAGCCCCCCGCCCGAGCCGCCGCGACCGCCCAGCGTGCTGCCGGCCCCGCCAGGGGCACCGCCGGCGGTCATGCCACTGTTCACCCGATTGGACGCCGCCTCGGCGGTGCGGCTGAAGGCCTCGGCATTGAGCTCGCCCTGACCGTACCAGCGCTGCACGATGCGCGAGGCCGTTTCGCGCCCGCCCAGGCCGAAGGCCAGGGCCAGCGCCAGGGCCACCGCGCCCACCACCGCCATGAACAGGGTGTTCACCAGCTCGGTGGCGATGCCGATCTGATTGACCGCCACCACGATGGCAAAGGCCCAGACCAGGGTGCTGGCCACCTTGGACAGGAACTGCGGATTCCCCAGCCCGCCTTCGGCCGCCGCGCCGCGCACCAGGTTGCCCAGGGCCCGCGCCGCGAGGCCGCCGATCACCAGCACCACCAGCGCCACGACCACATTGGGCAGCCACAGCAGCAGCTGGCGCAGCACGTCGGACACCGCCGGCAGGCCCAGCGCGTCAAAGGCCACCACCAGCGCGATCAGACGGATGAACCACTTGGTGATGGAGCCGATCATCCCGGACGAATCCGTGTCGGCCCCCATCTTGCGCACGAAGTCGGCAAAGCCCGAGCGCTCGGACAGGTCGTTGAAGCGGATGGTGCGCAGGAGGGCTGCCACGCCTCTTTCCACCAGCGAGGCGAGCAGCCAGCCAACCAGGAGGATGACCACGAAGCCCAGGATCTTGGGTATGGCCGAAAACAGCATGGCCATCGCCTGACTGAGCGAGGTCATGATCGCGTCGCTCCATTCGGTCACGGTGTTGTTCATGGGAAAGCTCCTGTCGGGTGATGGGGATCTCCACTTTCCGGTGGGCAGGCTGCATCCCCCGTCGGCAGGAGTGCGCGGCCGCTGTAGGACGCCGGACGGCGCTGCGGGCCGCGCGGTCCCGGCAAAGTGCCTGGCAGAAGGACTTGGCCGTCTCCGATCGGGATCGCCTTCAAAAGATGCGACAGCAGCCTTGTTGAAATCGAGACACGCCCGGCCCCGCTGCGGCCTAGGATCCTGCCGACTCCCATCCCTTTGAGACCAAATGAAAAAGACCTACACCAAACGTCTGGGCATCCTGCGCCGCAAGGATGGCATCACCCATCAGGAGTTCGTCGAGCACTGGCTGCAGCGGCACGCTGCCCTGTGCGTGAAGTTGCCAGGCCTGCGGCGCTACTCGATCAATCTGGTGGATCGCCAGCGGTTTCCCAATTTCGACTACGACGGCTTTTCGGAACTCTGGTTCGACTCCGAGGAGGCCCTGAACGCCGGCCTGCAAAGCCAGGAGGGCAAGACTCTCCTGGCGGACCTGCCCAATTTCGCCAAGGACGTCTCGCCGATCATCTCGGTCGAACACCAGATCGTCTGGCCCTGAGATAGCACCATGCGGTGCGTCCCGACCAGCCTCCTCCTGGGGACCGAAGAGTCGGTCCCCGCAACGCTGTCACTGAACGCCGGCCCCCTGCGGGTGCAGCTGCGCGGGACGCGCCTGCTGTCGATGGATGTCCGGGGACACGAGGTCTGGCACGGAGCGGCCTTCCTGTACCGGGACGAGGGCTGGGGCACGCCCGAGCCCGTGACCGACCAGACCTGGGTGGAGCAGCGCGAGGATGCCTTCCAGGTGCGCGTGCAGGGGCATATCCCCGCGCGACAGCGGATCGATCTGTGGATCGAGATCTCCGGTCAAGCCGACGGTTCCCTGGTCTACGAGGTCCGGGCTGTGCCGCGTGCAAGCCTTGCGTCCAACCGGACCGGTCTGTGTGTACTGCATCCGCCATCGACGTTTGGCCGGCGTATCGAGGTGACCCATGTCGATGGACGCACCAGCGTGTCGAGCCTGCCCTTGCGGGTGGCGCCGTGGCCGCCGTTCATGCAGGTGCGTGCCCTGCGCCACGAGTACGCGGACGGCGCATGGGCCACCTGCCAGCTTGAAGGAGACAGCTTCGAGCTGGAGGACCAGCGCAATAACGCCGATGCCTCTTTCAAGACCTACAGCCGCTCCAACCTGATGCCGCGCCCGTTCACACTGGTTGGAGGGCAGGAGATACGCCAGCGGCTGTCGCTGCGCGTGGAGCATCCGCTGCCGGCGCCATGCCGGCAGCCGGCCTTGGACCTCTCGCTGGCCGGTCCGCTGCTGCCGATGCCTGCCCTGGGAACCGCCATCAGCGTCGAGGAAGCCGGCGCCGCCATGAACGCCCAAGTGGCCCGCGCGCTGCGTGAACTGGCCCCGGCCAGGTTGCACCTGGGCCTGCGATCGCCGCACGAGGCGGTGCAGTGGCGGGGCGTTTCGGACCTGCTGGCCGAGGGCGGTTCGAGGCTACGCCTTGATGTCGAGGGTCTGGACGAAGAGCGCGCGCCCCAGGACCTCGGTGCGCTGGCCGCCGCGATGGCACGCGAAGGCGTCGTGCCCGCGGAGGTGGCGGTGTTCCCCGGGACCCCCGCCATCCTGTCGGCGGCGCGGCAGGCATTCACCGCCGCAGCCATCGGCAGCGGGACGCCTTATTTCTTTGCCCAGATCAACCGCATCGAGGGGCTGGGCAAGGTGGACTTCCTGAGCTTCACGACCGCATCCATCGTGCATGGCGCCGACGACGATGACGTGATGCACGGCCTGCAAAGCCTGCCCTGGCTGCTGGAGACACTCGCGGCAGATTATCCGCACGTGCCTGTGCACACGGGGCCTTCGGCCATCGCGGCGCCACGCAGCCCCCTGGGCCCGCAGCCCGAGGGCGATGGCGTGCACCGTATCGCACTGGCCCGCAGGGACCCCCGCACGGGCGCGATGTTTGGTGCCGCCTGGGTGCTGGGACATGTTGCATCGCTGGCCCAGGCGGGCGCACGGGCCGTCTCGGTGCTGGAGCTCCTGGGGGAACAGGGCCTGCTGTCCTCGCCGCAGGAATCCCTGCGGCGCAGGCCTGCCTTTTTCGTGCTGCAGGCCCTCGCGGGTGCCACCCACCTGCGGCGAGTGGACACCGGTGCGTCTGCAACGCTGGCAGCCCTGTACGTGGCGGGCCGCGCGGGCTGCCATCTGCTGCTGGCCAATCTCACGGGCCAGACTGTGCAGGTACCCGGCCCGGCCTGGGTGGCAGGCGTGCCTTCCGTGCTGGACCCACAGGCTGTCGAGTCCGGGGATGCCTCGCCGTGGCGGGCGCATCCATCCCTTCCCGACGGCCGGCTGGGCCTCCCCGCCTGGTCGATCCTGCGCATGGAGTGCGATCGTGCTGCCTGACCTCGATTCGCTGGCGCTGTTCGTGCGTGCCGCCGAACTTCGCAGCCTGACCAAGGCGGCCGAAGCGTCCCACATCGGCCTGGCAGCAGCCAGCCGGCGCATGGCGCTCCTGGAGCACCGCTTCAAGACGCCCCTGTTCGAGCGCTCGCCGCGCGGCGTGGACCTCACGCCCGCCGGGGCTTCGCTACTGCCGCATGCCAAGACCCTGCTGCTGGAAATCAACGCGATGCAGGCCGACATGCGCGATCACGCCAGCGGCCGCAAGGGCGTGCTGAAGATTCTGGTCAACACCTCGGCGATGACCGACATCCTGCCGGACGACCTGGCCGGCTTCGGGCAGGCAAATCCGGATGTGCGCGTCGTGATGGAGGAGCGCTGGAGCAGCGAGATCGTCCGCAGCATCCTGGCAGCCGAGGCCGATGTGGGCATCATCGTCGAGGGCGTGCGCACGGAGGGCCTGGAGACGATTCCCTATTGCACCGACCGGATTGCGGTCATCATGCCGGCCCACCATCCGCTGGTTCGAGCCCCCGTGATGAAGTTCGCTGACATCCTGGACGAGGACCTGGTGGCGCTGGAAAGCGGGGCCTCGATGATGCGACTGCTCGCCGAGCAGGCCGTGATCGCCGAGCGGATGCTGCAGCCACGGGTCGAAGTCCGCAGCTTCGAGGCGATCTGCCGCATGGTCCAGGCCGGCCTGGGTCTGGGCCTGCTGCCCCTGCATGCGGCCAGCATCATGGCCAAGGGCATGGGACTGGCGGTGCGCCCGCTGGCCGAGGATTGGGCCGAGCGGCGCATGCTCCTTTGCGTCAAAAAGGAGCGGCTGGCCAACACCGCGACAGCCAGTCTGCTGGCGTACCTGGGCAGGGGACGCCGCAACGCCTGAGGCTTTTCAGGCCGCAGGCACCCCCTCGATCACCACCAGGTTCGAGACTGCGGACCTTTGGCGCAGGGCCCGGGCCGGTGCGTATTCCGGTGAATCCAGCCACGCGTGTGCGCGCCCCATGTCCGGGAACTCGATCACGACCAGTCGCTTGGGCTCATGGCCGCCCTCGATCAGGGCGATGCGCCCGCCCCGGGCCAGGAATCGGCCGCCGTACCGGGCCACCGTCGGCGGCGACAGCTGCTTGTACTCCTCGAATAGCGCGGGGTCGGTGACGACCATGTCGTTGATCACATAAGCCGGCATCGCGATCTCCCGCTCGTTCAGGCGGCCTTCTTCAGTGGGGCCGGTTGCTGGCGCACCTGGATGCCCAGCGCCTTCTCGCGCATGAACATGACGGCCGCGGTGTCGCGGTCGCCCTTGCCCTGCGCGATGGCTTCTTCCATGGTCGCCTGTGCGCCTCGGCCCACCTTGGCCTCGAAGCCCAGGGCCTCGGCCGCTTCGCAGGCCAGGCGCACGTCCTTGCAGGCCAGGCGGATCGCGAAGCCGGGGCTGTCGTCACCCAGGAAGGCCTTCTTGGGCATGGCCACCGCCAGCTGCTGGTTCCAGGCCATCGTGGTGCGCATGACCTCCTGCATCAGCTCCAGGGTCAGACCGGACTTGATGCCGATGGCCAGGGCCTCCGTGTTGGCCATCATGATGGTCGTGGCCAGCAGGTTGTTGGTCATCTTCATCGCATGGCCGGTGCCCGGACCGCCGCACAGGTAGGTGTCGGTGCCCATGCACTTGAGGACCGGCGTGGCGCGCTCGATCGAGGCCTGGCGGCCACCGACCATCAGCGTGAGCGTGCCGGTCACAGCGTGTTCGCTGGTTTTGCCGACTGGCGAATCCACCAGGTCCATGCCGCGGGCGCGCAACGCGTCGCCCACGCGAACCGACGTGCCGGGATCTATCGTGCTCATCTCGATCACGATGCCACCCGCCTGCAGACCCTCGATCACGCCGTCCTTTCCCAGGACGGCCTGCTCGACGTGCTGGGGTTCGGGCAGCATGGTGATCACGATCTCGCTGGCAGCCCCGACTTCCTTGCCCGAGGCCGCCGCCTTCGCGCCCGCCGCGACCAGGCGGGCGACCGCCTCCTCGCTGCGGTCATACACCGTGAGTTGGTGGCCGCCCTTGAGGATGTTGGCGGCCATGGGGCCGCCCATGACGCCCAGGCCGATGAATCCGACTTTCATTTTCTTGTTTCTCCGTTGATTGATGGGGGTGCCTCAGGTGCGGTCTGCCCACTGGTTGATCTCCCACACCGGACGTCCCCGCAGATCGGCGACGTCCGTACGCTGGAATTCGGTCGCTGCGGGCTTGGCGCCGAGTCGGTCGTAGGCCTGTTTTACCAGGGGGGCGGTCCGGTTGAAAGCGGACTTGATCTGCGCCCACTGCAGGGGCTTCTCGATGACCTTGTTGTCGGCCATGAACTTGGAGGTTTCCAGGATGGCGCGCGCATCATTCTCCGTGGGCCAGGACCAGCCGCGGGAGAACAGCACATCGTCCTTGACGACCTTCGCACCCTGCGCGGCGTCCAGCTTCCAGTAGTCCTTGACAAGCTGGGACACGGCGCCCGCATCCATGGCCGAGAGGGCGGCAACCGCCTCCTGCTGCGCCATCAGGAAAGCCACGACCGCCTGGGGGTGCTGTTCGATGAAGCCATTTCGGCCGATCCAGAACGAGCGGTGCAGGTAGTAGCCGTCGGGGAAGAAGGGGGACTTCCTGACCGAGGGCAGCAGGATGCCTGCGCCCTTGCCGGCATGGCCGTCGTAGTACTCCTCGGTGTAGCCGAAGGAGTTGGCGATGGCCACGGTGCCCGAGGCCTGCGCCGCGAGGTAGGCGGGGGAGATCGTGCAGGTCGCGTCCACGCCGGTGGGGACCGAGGCAGCTTGGGCATGCGTGGGCATGTTCACGAACTTGATGCCCGTCTCCTTGATGTCGTTAACGCCCAGCTCGAACCGTAGCAGCTGGAATAGTGCGCTCTGGGGATCGCCCCCCAGGGAGACGCCGACGGTCTTGCCACGCAGGTCCTGGATGTTGCGGATCGGCGAACCCTTCTTGACCGTGATCAGGAAGCGCAGGTGGCCCTCGCCCACGACCAGCAGGCTGATCGGCAATCCGGTCGACAAGCCCCGGGTGATGGGAGTGTTGCCCCACATGCCGATGTCCAGGTTGTTGCCCACCATGGCCTCGACCATGGGCAGGGCCGTGGGGTACTCGCGCCAGTCGATGGTCAGGTCGTAGCCCAGTTCGGCCGCGCGCTTTTCCATCGACTTGTTGTTGATCATGTACTGCGTCATCGGCGAATTGCCGGCAGCCCATGGAATGCGTCCGATCGACAGCTTCAGCGGGCGGCGCGAGCCCTGGGCTTGCACCAGGGCCGGTATGCCCAGGGCGGCAGATCCGGCGATGGCGGCGCCACCGATGACCAGTTGACGGCGGTTGGGAGTGAGGATTTTGGACATGTTGTCTCCTTTCAGTATGGGTATGTCATGTCGATCACGCGGGTGTGGCGGCTGGTGGGGCCGCCTCGGACTCGGAACCCGCGATGGCCCGATAGGCCTCGTCCCGGATCAGGCTCCAGATGTGTTCGGCACGTCGGCCGAAGTGGGGATCAGCGCGCGCGGTTTCATCGCGCGGGCGTGGCAGGTCGATGTCCAGCACGGCCCGTATGCGCCCAGGGTGGCTGCTCATGACCACCACGCGGTCAGCCAGAAAGACGGCTTCCTCGATGTCATGGGTGATGAAGATGGCCGTCTTGCGCTTCTCGCGTGGTGCCGTCTGGCCCCAGATGCGCAGCAGCTCCATCTGCAGGATCAGGCGCGTCTGAGCATCCAGAGCGCCCAGGGGTTCGTCCATCAGCAGGACGTCCGGCTCGTTGGCCAGGAGGCGGGCCAGGGCCACGCGCTGGCGCATGCCGCCAGACAGCTGGTGCGGGTATTTCCCCTCAGCTCCCTTCAGGCCCACCAGGTCGATGAAGTGGGCCACACGTTCATCGCGTTCCTTCGGGCCCATATCCTTGCCCGGCGTTCCGTGGTGCAGGCCGAATCCGACGTTTTCCTGCACGGTCAGCCAGGGCATGAGCGCGTAGTCCTGGAACATCACGCCGCGGTCGGCTCCGGGGCCGATGACGGCCTGGCCGTCCTTTTCGATCACGCCCGTCGTGGGCTTGTCCAGCCCGGCGATCATGTTCAGGACGGTGGACTTGCCGCAGCCCGAGGGTCCGACGATGCAGATGAATTCACCCTGGGCGACGTCCAGCGAGACGTCCGCCACCGCGAGCGTCTCCTGGCCGGTGCGCGGGGCGATGAAGCGCTTGGTGACGCCATGCAGGCGCAGCTTGTGGGTCATGCTCAGTGTCTCCAGGGAATGAGCCGCACCTCGGCGGCCCGGAAGATGCGGTCGATCAGGAGGGCGACCACGCCCACGACGATCATGCACACGACGATGGCGTTGAGGTCGATGTTGTAGGCGTAGAAGACGAACATCATCTGGCCGATGCCGCCGGAGCCGCCACCACCCGACTTCGCGCCCACGGCGAGTTCGGCGGCGATGATGGCGGTCCAGGCCACGCCCATGGCCAGCCGCGCGCCCAGTAGGATCCCCGGCATCGCGCCGGGCAGGATCACGCGCGTGAGGATGGTCAGGCGCGATACGCCCATGGTCTGGGCGGCTAGCACCAGCTTGCGGTCGACGCGGCTGACGCCATGCACCGTGTTGACCAGCACCGGAAAGAACGCGGCGTAGGTCACGATGGCCAGCGCCGAGGGTGTACCCGTCCCGAACCACAGGATGGCGATCGGCAGGATGGCCATGGGCGCGATGGGACGGAAGCTCTCCACCAGGGGATCCAGGCTGTCACGCACCGCGCGGCTCGACCCCATGAGGGCGCCCAGTACGCTGCCCATTACCAGGGCGATACCGAAACCGGTGACGACCCGCCCCAGGCTCTGCAAGAGGGCCGAGATCAGTCCGCCGCTGACAACCAGTTCGACGAATGCGTGCACCACCCGCAGGGGGGAGGGCGCCGGGCTGTTGGCGGGCAGGGTCAGTGCCCAGGCGTACCAGGCCACGACCAGGGCAGCTGGCAGGGCCGACGCGCGTAGCGCCTGCTGCCAGCGCGCGGTGGAAGGGAGTGCGGCCGTCATTGGAGTTCCGTTCCTTCGGACCAGGGGGTGAGGCGACGTTGCAGCGCGCGCAGGCCGACATCGCACAGGTAGCCAACCAGGCCGATGGCCATGATGAAGGCGAAGACCTTGGGGGTCATGAGCAGCTGCCTGTACCACTCGATGGCGAAGCCCAGGCCGCTGGGCGACCCGATCAGCTCGGCGGCGACGATGGCGGCCCAGGAGCCGGCAAAGGCCAGGCGGATCCCCACCATGATGGACGGCAAGGCCGCCGGCACCAGCACGTGAGAGAACAGGGCGCGGCGCCCGATACCCATGGTGTGGGCTGCCGCGATCAGCTTCGGGTCGGTCGCTCGTACACCCGCCACGGTGTTCAGCAGGATCGGGAAGAAGCCCACGTACACCATGATGAACACCGGCAGGGCGTTGCCCACGCCGAAGATGAACAGCGCCAGGGGCAGCCAGGCGATTCCCGAGATGGGTCGCAGCATCTCGACCAGCGGGTCGATCGTGGCTTCCGCGCGCCGGCTGTGCCCCATCCAGAACCCCAGGGGAACGGCGATCGATGTCGACAGGAGCAAGGCGAAAAGCAGGCGCGAGGCGCTGATGAAGGCATGTTCGAACAGTTCGCCGCTGGCCGCCAGGTCCCACAGGGAGGACAGCACGCGCAGGGGCGAGGGCACCTGCAGCGGGTTACCGTTCCAAAGGTGGACCAGCCACCACAGCGCCACGAAGCCCGCGAATGAGCGCAGTGCCAGCAGCAGCCGGTTCCCGGACAGCCTCGAACGGGTTGCGGGGACGGTCGCGGGTGTGACGGGTTGAACGGGAAGGTTCACGGAGTGCTCCATGCAAGCATCCTCAGCGGGTCACCGACAGGAAGCCGCCGTCGACGTACAGCGTGTGACCGTTGATGTAAGCCCCAGCGTCCGATGCCAGTAGCAGCGCAGCGCCGCAAATGTCCTCCGGACGGCCCCAGCGGCGGGCCGGTGTCCACTCGGAGACGAAGGTGTTGAACTGGGGATCGTTCGCCTGGCTGAACGGGGTGACGGTGTAGCCGGGCGCCAGCGCATTCACCGTGATCCCCGTACCAGCCAGGTCGGCGGCCAGCGCCCGTGTCATGCCCGAAACGCCCGCCTTGGCGGAGACGTAGGGTACGAGGTTCGGGCGTGCCACGTGGTTCATGATCGAGCCCACGTTGATGATCCGTCCGCCGCCCTGGCCCACCATCCTTCGTGCCGCCTGCTGGCCGACCAGGAAGCAGGCGGTCAGGTCGGTGTCGATCACCTTCTGCCACTCCGCGGGTGTCAGATCCAGGAAGTGGGTGCGCACGATGACCCCCGCGTTGTTCACGCAGATGTCGATGCGCCCGTGCAGGGCGGCTGCCTGGCCGAAGGCATCGGCCACCGAGTCGGGGTCGGTCACGTCGAAGACCAGGCCGTGCGCATCGCATCCGGCATCGCGGAACTCGCGCACGCGGTCGTGGACGGTCTCCTTGAAATCGCAGAGGATCAGGCGCGCACCCGCCGCTGCGAAACCCTTGGCCAAGCCCAGTGCAATGCCACCGGCGCCCCCGGTGATGAGGGCGACCTTGCCCTCCAGGCTGAACAGCGAAGCGGGGGCCAGGCCCTTGTACAGATGGCTGCTGGCGCTGGTCGCTCCGGGTATCGGTGTCGAAATGCTCATGGCTTGGCCGGCGGTTGTCCGGATGTCTCCTGTTCTGATGGGGCGGATCCTAGGCAGCGCCGCGCCCGCGTGGAATCGGAAGTTCGTCAACGGGCCCTACGCACGATGCGAAGCCCCCCACTTGACGGCTTTCGAACCCACGGTTGCCGCAAAGCAGATGGCGGTGTCCGGGGCGTGCGCCTAGGATCGCCGCCATGAAAGACCTGGGTGGCCTGCGGCGCGTGGGCACGCAAACCGACATCCTGGGCGAGAGCCCGCTCTGGGACAGCCAGTCCCGCTGCCTGTACTGGGTGGATATTCGCCAGCCGGCGGTGCGTCGCCTCGATCCCGTCGCGGGAGTGCTGGACACCTGGCCCATGCCGGGGCTGGTGGGTTCGATCGCCCTGACCGATGACGGGCGATTGCTGGTGGCCTTGCCGCGCAGCATCGACCTGTTCGATCCGCGTACCGGGACACTGCAGCCCTTCGCCCTGGTGCCGCCCTTGCCGCAGGACCACCGGTTCAACGACGGGCGATGCGACCGTCAGGGACGTTTCTGGGTGGGCACGATGAACAACATCACCCGTGCGCCCGAAGGGGTGCTCTGGCGGCTCGATGGCCAGGGTCGGCTGGAGGCGGTTCGTGAGGGCATCTGCATTCCCAACAGCCTGGCCTTCAGCCCCGATGGCCAGACCATGTATTTCGCCGACTCGCTGCGCTATGCGCTCTATGCGTACGGCTACGATCCGGCCGCAGGGCGGCCCGGCGATGCCCGTGTGCTGGCCACCACGACCGCTCCGGGTTTTCCAGATGGATCGACCGTCGATGCCGAGGGCTTTCTGTGGAATGCCGAGTTCAACGGGCACCGCGTGGTGCGCTACGCCCCGGACGGGCGCATCGACCGGGTCATCGAGCTACCTGTGCGCATGCCGACCTGTTGCGCGTTCGGCGGCGACCGACTGGACGTGCTTTATGTGACGACGGCCAGCCAGCGCATGACCGATGAAGAGTTGCGCGCACAGCCGCTTGCCGGCGCGCTGCTGGCGCTGGACGTGGGCGTGTGCGGCCTGCCCGAGCCGCGCTTCGCCCTGTCCCCTTCCCTGCATGGAACCCAGGCACCTGCCATCACCGAATGAAACCCATCAAGATTGCCGCCATCGAGGCGTTCTCCTTCCGCGTGCCTGTCGCGATGCCGATCAAGGTGGCCTTCGGCACCTTCCGTGACCGCCCATTCGTGATGGTGCGCATCACCGATGCCGACGGCGCGCAGGGCTGGGGCGAGGTCTGGGCCAACTGGCCGGCGGTGGGCGCCGAGCATCGCGCCCGCCTGGTCGTCGACCTGGGTGAGCGTCTGGTGGGCCAGGCCTATGCCTCACCTTCGGAGTTCTCGCGCAAGCTCACCGCCTCGCTGGAGGTGCTGGTGCTGCAGACGCTGGAGGTCGGTCCCATCGCGCAGGTCGTGGCCGGCCTGGACATCGCCATGTGGGACCTCGTGGCTCGACGCGAGGGCCGTCCCCTGCATGCGCTCCTGAGCGACCGCGAAGTGCGTTCGGTGCCGGTCTATGCGACGGGCATCAACCCCGACGAGCCCGAGCGCTTCGCCCTTGCGCGCGAGGCGGAGGGGCACCGCGCGTTCAAGCTCAAGACGGGTTTCGGCCAAGAGACCGACGTGCGCAACCTGCGGGCCATGCGCGAGGCGCTCGGCCCCGAAGCGGTCCTGACCTGCGACAGCAACCAGACGCACGACCTGCAGGCCGCCCTGGCGTTTTGCCGGGCGATCGAGCCGCTGAACCTGGGTTGGTTCGAGGAGCCGTTGCGCGTGGATGCGCCGCAGGCCGACTGGCTGGCGCTGGCGCGCGCCTCGACCACGCCCTTGGCAGGCGGCGAGAACTTCCATGACGCCCAGTTCGACACCGCCATCGCCGGCCCGGTCCTTCAGGTGCTACAGCCCGACGTCACCAAGTGGGGCGGCATCACCGGCAACTGGCATGTGGCACGCAGCGCAGTCAAGGCGGGCAAGCGCTACTGCCCCCACTATTTCGGCGGCGGGATCTCCCTGCTCGCGTCACTGCACCTGCTGGCGGCAGCGGGAGGCGAGGGCCTGCTCGAATTCGACTGCCATCCCAATGCCGGACGCGAGGCCGTCGTGGGCGACCTGCTGCCGGTGACGCAGGGACGCGTGCCAGTCCCCACCGGGCCAGGCCTGGGCGCAGTCCCCGACCTGGGGCGGCTGGATCCTTACCGTACTTGGGCGGGCCGCACATGAATCGCGCATCGGAGCCGCACGCCGATTTGCGTGTGGGATTCATCGGCGCTGGTCGCCTGGGCAAGGCGCTGGCCTGGAGCCTCGCGCGCCGGGGCGTTCGGGTTGTCGCCGCTGCCAGCCAGAGCCAGTCTGCCGCACAGAGCCTCGCGGCAGCGATTCCCGGTTGCGTGGCGTCGTCCAGCCAGGCGGTGGCCGACCGCTGCGACCTGGTGTTCATCACGACGCCTGACGAGGCGATTGCCCGGGCCGCCGCCGCCGTGACCTGGCGTGCGGGGATGTCGGTGGTGCATTGCAGTGGGGTGACCGAGGTGGCGGCACTGGCGGCCGCCGCGCGCGCGGGGGCGGCGACTGGAGGATTCCACCCGATGCAGACGTTCGGCGACCCGGCGGCCGCGGTGGCCAGCCTGCCGGGATCGACCATCACCATCGAATCGGCCGACGAGGTCCTGAACGCCACGCTGGTGGACCTGGCAGGACGCCTGGAGTGCCGTGTCAACCGCCTGCCCCCCGGCATGCGGGCCCGCTACCACGCCGCTGCCGGCTTCACCTCGCAGTTCATCAACGCCTTGTTCTCGCAGGCGGCCCAGGTCTGGGCCAGCTGGGGCGCGAACGAGGAGGATGCCTTGCGCGCACTGATGCCCCTGGCCCGGGGCACCCTGGCGTCCATCGAATCGGCGGGGATTGCTGCCGGCATGCCCGGTCCGGTCTCGCGTGGCGATGTGGCCTCGGTGGACAAGCACGTGCAGTCGCTCGCCGGCATGGGCGAAGAGATGGCGCAGTTCTACCGGGTGATGTGCGGTGCCACGATCCCGCTGGCGCAGGCGCGCGGCGCGATCGACGAGGCGGTGGCCTCGCGGTTCAGGGCCCTGTTGTCGCCGGACCGCTGACCCGTTACTTCAGCACGTCACCCAGGCACAGGTACTTCAGCTCCAGGTATTCGTCCATGCCGTGCGCCGAGCCTTCGCGGCCCAGGCCCGACTGCTTCACGCCGCCAAAGGGCACGTGCTCGGTGGCGATGATGCCGGCGTTGATGCCCACCATGCCGTACTCCAGTGCCTCGGCCACGCGGAAGATGCGACCCACGTCCCGGCTGTAGAAGTAGCTGGCCAGGCCGAACTCGGTGTTGTTCGCGGCATCGATGGCTTCCTGCTCGGTCTTGAACCTGAAGATCGGGGCCAGCGGGCCAAAGGTCTCTTCACGCGCGCACAGCATGTCGGCGGTGGCGCCGGCGATCACGGTGGGCTCGAAGAACTGGCCCTGCAGCTTCTTGCCGCCGACGGTCACCTGGCCTCCCTTGCTTACGGCATCGGCCACGTGGCGCTCGACCTTCTGCACCGCGGCGTCCTCGATCAGCGGGCCCTGGACCACGCCATCCTCGAAGCCATTGCCGACCTTGAGCGCCTTGACCTTGGCAGAGAACTTCTCGACGAAGCGGTCGTACACGCCTTCCTGCACGTAGATGCGGTTGGCGCACACGCAGGTCTGGCCGGCATTGCGGTACTTGCTGGCCATGGCGCCCTCGACCGCGGAATCGATGTCGGCGTCGTCGAACACGATGAAGGGCGCGTTGCCGCCCAGCTCCAGCGAGAGCTTCTTCACGGATGGTGCGCTCTGCCCCATCAGGATGCGGCCCACCTCGGTGCTGCCGGTGAAGCTGATGTGGCGCACGGTGTCGCTGGCGCAGAACACCTTGCCCGCGGCGACGCTGTTGGCGCTGTCGGCGGTGAGGACGTTGAGCACTCCGGCCGGGATGCCGGCGCGGATGGCCAGTTCGGCCGCAGCCAGGGCGGTGAGGGGCGTGAGTTCGGCGGGTTTGATCACCACCGGGCAGCCCGCCGCCAGCGCGGGGGCCACCTTGCGGGTGATCATGGCCAGGGGGAAGTTCCAGGGCGTGATCGCGGCGCACACGCCGACCGGCTGGCGCAACACCAGCAGGCGCCGGTTGTTGTCGAACTGGGGCAGCGTCTCGCCGTTCACGCGCTTGGCCTCTTCGGCGTACCACTCGACGAAGGACGCACCATAGGCCACTTCACCCTTGGCCTCGGCCAGGGGCTTGCCCTGTTCCGCGGTCATGAGGCGGCCCAGGTCCTCCTGGTTGGCCATGAGCAGGTCGTGCCACTTGCGCAGGAGGATGCTGCGCTCCTTGCCCGTCTTCGTGCGCCAGGCCGGCCAGGCGGCGTTGGCTGCGGCAATCGCCTTCTCGGCGTCGGCCGCGCCCAGGTTGGCGACGTCGGCCAGCTTGGCTCCGGTGGCCGGGTCATGCACGTCAAAGCGCGAAGCGCCCTTGACCCACTGTCCGTTGATCAGGGCGTCGGTCTTGAGCAGGGTCGGGTCCTTCAGCAGGGCCAGGGGGGAGGTTTTCATGTCCATGAGGGGTCTCCTTGAGATTGTTCCGGGGGCCGTCTCACCGGCCTTCTGGGCGGATTTTGCCCGTGTGGGGATGTCTGTGCCCACCCGGGGTGGCCCGCAGGGGGCCAAACCTATAATCCCGGGCTTGGCCGAAGCAGCCCCGCGACCCGCTTTTCCCTTGGCTGGGGCGGCCTGTCCTTCGAGCCGGTCGCAGTCCGCTTTGGGCCTGCGGCCGCCGCCCCGAACCCTGCACACCATGAGCGCCTCCAAGACCACTTCGTTCTCCGTCGCCGACATCCGCAAGACCTTCCTGGACTTCTTCGCCGCGAAGGGCCACACCGTGGTCGAGTCCAGCCCCCTGGTGCCAGGCAACGACCCCACGCTGATGTTCACCAACTCGGGCATGGTGCAGTTCAAGGACGTGTTCCTGGGCACCGACAAGCGACCCTATGTGCGCGCCGCCTCGGTGCAGGCCTGCCTGCGCGCCGGCGGCAAGCACAACGACCTGGAGAACGTGGGCTACACCGCGCGGCACCACACCTTCTTCGAGATGCTGGGCAACTGGTCCTTTGGCGACTACTTCAAGCGCGAGAGCCTGAAGTGGGCCTGGGAACTGCTCACGCAGGTGTACAAGCTGCCCGGCGAGCGCCTGTGGGCCACGGTGTACATCGACGACGACGAGGCCTACGACATCTGGACCAAGGAAATCGGCCTGCCGCCCGAGCGCGTGGTGCGCATCGGCGACAACAAGGGCGCGAAGTACGCCTCCGACAACTTCTGGATGATGGCCGACACCGGCCCCTGCGGCCCCTGCTCCGAGATCTTCTACGACCACGGCCCTGATGTGGCCGGCGGCCCCCCGGGCAGCCCCGAGCAGGACGGCGACCGTTACATCGAGATCTGGAACAACGTGTTCATGCAGTTCGACATGCAGCCCGATGGCTCGCTGCGCCCGCTGCCTGCGCCCTGCGTGGACACCGGCATGGGCCTGGAGCGCCTGGCGGCCATCCTGCAGCATGTCCACAGCAACTACGAGATCGACCTCTTTGACACCCTGATCCGCGCCGCCGCGCGCGAGACCGGCTGCACCGACCTGGCCAACCCCTCGCTGCGCGTGATCGCCGACCACGTGCGCGCCACCGCCTTCCTGGTGTCCGACGGCGTGATCCCCTCCAACGAAGGCCGCGGCTACGTGCAGCGGCGCATCGTGCGCCGCGGCATCCGTCACGGCTACAAGCTGGGACGCAAGAGCCCCTTTTTCCACAAGCTGGTACCCGACCTGGTCGCCCTCATGGGTGACGCCTACCCGCGCCTCGCGGCCAGCGCCGCGCGCATCACCGAGGTGCTCAAGGCCGAGGAGGAGCGCTTCTTCGAGACGCTGGAAAACGGCATGGACATCCTGGACGCAGCCCTGAAGGACGGCGCCAAGGTCCTGCCCGGCGAGGTCGCCTTCAAGTTGCACGACACCTACGGCTTCCCGCTGGACCTCTCGGCCGACGTATGCCGCGAGCGCAGCGTGTCGGTGGACGAGGCGGGCTTTCAGGCGGCGATGGACAAGCAGAAGGCCGCGGGTCGTGCTGCCGGCAAGTTCAAGATGGACCGGGCGCTGGAGTACACCGGCGCGGCCAATGCCTTCATCGGCTACGAAAAGCTCGAGGCTGCCGCCAAGGTGATGGCCCTGTATGTGGACGGCACGCCAGTGGCCCAGATGAAGGCGGGCCAGGTGGGCGTGGTGGTGCTGGACGTCACCCCCTTCTACGCCGAGAGCGGTGGCCAGGTGGGTGATGCGGGCGCGATCGTCGCCGGATCGGCCCGCTTCGCAGTGGATGACACGCAGAAGATCAAGGCCGACGTCTACGGCCACCACGGCACCGTGGCCCAGGGCACGCTGGGCGTGGGTGACGCGGTCACCGCCCAGGTCGACATGGCGCGCCGTGCCGCGACCATGCGCAATCACTCGGTCACGCACCTGATGCACAAGGCCCTGCGCGAGGTGCTGGGCGACCATGTGCAGCAGAAAGGCTCGCTGGTTGATGCGGACAGGACGCGCTTTGACTTCACACACAACGCGCCGGTCACGCCCGCCCAGGTGCGCGAGATCGAGGCCCGCGTGAACGCCGAGATCCTCGAGAACCACGCCACCCAGGCGCGGGTGATGGCCATCGACGCCGCCAAGGCGACGGGCGCCATGATGCTGTTTGGCGAGAAGTACGGCGACACCGTGCGCGTGCTGGATATCGGTTCCAGCCGTGAGCTGTGCGGCGGCACGCACGTGCAGCGCACGGGCGACATTGGCTTGTTCAAGGTGGTGGCGGAGTCGGGTGTGGCTGCGGGCGTGCGCCGGATCGAGGCCGTCACCGGCGCCAATGCGCTGGCCTATCTGCAGCAGGTCGAGGCTACGGTGTCGGCTGCTGCTGCGGCCCTGAAAGCGCCCGCCGCCGAACTGCAATCACGCATCGGCCAGGTCATGGAGCAGGTGCGCACCCTGGAGAAGGAGGTCGCCGCCCTCAAGGGCAAGCTGGCGTCCAGCCAGGGCGACGAGCTGGTGTCGCAGGCGGTGGACGTCAAGGGTATGAAGGTGCTGGCCGCCACACTGGCTGGCGCCGACGCCAAGACCCTGCGCGAGACCCTGGACAAGCTCAAGGACAAGCTCAAGACCGCGGCCATCGTGCTGGCGGCAGTCGATGGCGGCAAGGTGCAGATCGCTGCGGGCGTGACGGCCGACCGCATGGGGCAGGTCAAGGCGGGGGAACTCGCCAACTTCGTCGCGCAGCAGGTGGGCGGCAAGGGTGGCGGCAAGCCGGACATGGCGATGGCTGGGGGTACGGATGCCAGCGCGCTGCCCGCGGCGCTGAAGTCGGTGCAGGCCTGGGTGGCCGAGCGCGCCTGACCGGTCGGGCGGCCCGGTGCGCGCGAGCCGCGCGCGGCTTCGGGGCTCACTCCCCGCGAAACTGCGGGGGTCGTTTTTCCTGGAAGGCGAGACGGCCTTCCGCGAAGTCCCTGCTGCCGGCCGTGAGCCGCTCGCGTTCGCGCATCGCGGGCAGGTCGTAGCCCCCGCTGGAAATCTCGTTCAAGGACTGCTTGGTCGCCTGCACCGCCAGCGGCGCCAGCGCGCAGATCTCGCCCGCCAGTTTCTGTACGCTGGCCTGCAAGGCCTCCTGCGTAGGCAGCAGTTCCTCGAAGGCGCCCAAGTCCATCAGCTGCTGCGCGCTGAAGGGCCGCGCGGTGAGGAAGGCCCGCTTGGCCCCGGAGATGCCCAGGCGCGCCACGTAGCGTTGCAGGCCGCTGGGGTAGTAGTGCAGTCCCAGCGCGGTGGCCGGCATGCGCAGCTCCGTGCCCGCCAGGCCGATGCGCAGGTCACAGGCCAGCGCGAAGTCGGTTGCGCCGCCATACACGCTGCCATTGAGCGCACAGATCGTCACCGCCCGCAGGTTCGCCAGGGCGTCGGCCACGCGCTCGAACATCCCGGGGTCATGGTCCGCGCCGTCGAAGTCGCCGATGTGATAGCCCGCGCAGAACACCGGCCGCGGCTGCCCCTGGGTATTGGCGGTCAGCACCACCACCCGCACCTGCGGGTCGGCGTCGAACCGCGCGAAGGCTTCCATCAGTGCGCGCAGGTCGGCGTCTTCCAGCCGGTTACGGTGCGCAGGGCGGTTCAGGGTGATGGTGGCCACGCCCTCGCGCATGTCGGTGCGCGGTGGCGAAGGAGGCGCGAGCTCTGTCGGGGTCATACAGTCAACTTCGGTCAGGTCATGGCTTCTCGAACACCACGTCCCACACCCCGTGCCCCAATTTCAGGCCGCGGTTCTCGAACTTGGTGAGCGGGCGGTAGTGCGGCTTGGGTGCGAAGCCGTCTGCGGTGTTGCGTAGCAGCGGCTCGGCCGACAGCACCTGCAGCATCTGCTGTGCGTAGGGCTCCCAGTCGGTAGCGCAGTGCAGGTAGCCGCCGGGCGCCAGGCGCGCCGCCAGCTTGGCTGCCAGCGCAGGCTGGATCAGCCGGCGCTTGTGGTGCCGCAGCTTGTGCCAGGGGTCGGGAAAGAAGATGTGGATGCCCGCCAGCGATGCGGGTACCAGCATGCGGTCGATCACTTCCACTGCGTCGTGCTGCAGGATGCGGATATTGGACAGGCCGTGCTCGCCGATGCGTTTGAGCAGGGCGCCCACGCCGGGCTCGTGCACTTCGCAGCACAGGAAATTCCGCTCTGGCAAGAGCCCGGCGATGTGCGCGGTGGCCTCGCCCATGCCGAAGCCGATCTCCAGGATCGTGGGCGCCTCGCGGCCAAAGGCCGCCGCGGTGTCCAGAGGCGAAGCGGTATAGGGCAGCAGGAAGCGCGGGCCCAGGGTCTCGAAGGCCTTGGCCTGGCCGGTGGTGGTGCGGCCGGCGCGGCGCACGAAGCTGCGGATGGTGCGCGGGTGTGCCACGCCACCGGGGGCGCCGGCGGCCGGCGGCGCCGGGTCGTTCGGTGTCTCGCTCATGCCCTTATTGTCCCCGGCCCGCAGGCCGCGTCTCACCCGGCCCGTTCGCGCCAGGCGGCCACCGCCTGCGCCAGCCAGTGCGCCACCTGCGCACCCGGTACCTGCAGGCCCAGCACCGCACCCGCGTCCTGCAGCGCACGCAGGGGCTCGCCAGTGTCCAGCGGCGTGGCGCCGTTCTGCTTGGACAGCTTCTCGCCGTTGGCACCCAGCACCAGCGGCGTGTGCAGGTAGCGCGGCGTGGGCAGGCCCAGCGCGCCTTGCAGCAGGATCTGGCGCGCGGTGTTGTCTGCGAGGTCCTCCCCGCGGACCACATCGCTCACGCCCTGGTTCGCATCGTCCACCACCACCGCCAGCTGGTAAGCCCACAGGCCGTCGGCCCGGCGCAGCACGAAGTCGCCGACCTCCTGCCCGACGTCCTGCCGCTGCGGCCCCAGGCGCCGGTCGGCCCACAGGACGGGCGCCGAGCCCTCGGTGCGCAGGCGCCAGGCCCGCGCGGGTTTGCCATGCAGGCCCTGGCGGCAGGTGCCGGGGTACACCAGTTCGCCATGCCGCTCGCGTATCAGCCCGCGCGCGGCCCAGGCCTGTTCGATGTCCTTGCGCGAGCAGCCGCAGGGATAGGCATGGCCGTCCTGCACGAGCCGCTCCAGCGCAGCCTGGTACAGGGCCTCACGCCGCGACTGCCACACGGGCGTGGCATCCGGGTGTAAGCCCAATTGCGCCAGCTGCGCGAGGATGCCCTCGGCTGCGCCGGGGACGCAGCGCGGATGGTCCACGTCCTCGATCCTGACCAGCCAGGTGCCGCTGTGGGCGCGCGCATCCAGCCAGCTGGCCAGGGCGGCGACGAGCGAGCCCGCATGCAGCAGGCCGGTGGGCGAGGGGGCGAAGCGGCCGACGTAGGCCGCGGCGCTGGCGCGTGACATGGCGCGGCCTCGGGCCCCGGGTGTTCAGGCCGTGGCCAGCGCCAGCTCCAGGCCCGAGACGAAGCCGTCCTCGACGCGGTGGCCCAGGCACCAGTCGCCGCAAAGGCCCAGGCCCTCGGCGGCGTCCCACAGGTGGCTGGTGCCCAGGGGTACCTGGGTCTTGGCGTACAGCCAGCGGTGCACCTGGGCGTGCGTGGGCGTGGCGTGGATGCCGGTGACTTCCGCGAAGCCCTTGAGCAGCTTGGCGGTCACGCGCTGCGGGTCGTCGTTCACGTGTTCCTCGGACCAGGCGGCGCTGGCCTGCACCGTCCAGCGCTCGATCGGGTCGCGTCCAGGCTTGGACGACTCGCGCGAGAGCCAGGCAATGCGGTGGTGCGTGCTGCGCGCTGCGTTCCACTGCGGCCCGAGATGCGGCAGGCCGGGCTGCTGCGCCTGCGGGAAGGCCACCATCAGCGTCCAGCAGGGGGCTACCCGGACCGCGGGCAGCCGCTCAAGGAAGGCCGGCGCGAGCGCCGAGGCGCGCAGCAGGTCGGCGGCCTGCACGCTGGGGATGGCCAGCATCACCTGATCGAACCCGGACAGCACCTGAACCGCCTCGGCCGGCCCGTCGATACGCAGTTGCCAGCGCGAGGCGTCCAGCGCGTCGCGCTCGATGCGCGTGACCAGGGTCTCCAGGTGCACCCGGCGGGTAGCAGCCAGGGGCTGCCCCCAGTGCCGTGCCAGGGCGTTCATGCCCGGCACCGGCACCCAGTGCGGCTCGCGCCGGTCCAGTGCCGCCTCGGCCACGCGCCCATGCGGATCGAGCACCCGCACCGCGTTGGCGCTCCAGGGTCGACAAAGCTGCGGGGTGAGGGCCAGCACCTGCTGAAAGCGCGGGTCACGCACCGTGAAGTACTGGGCCCCATGGTCGAAGCTTCCGAAGGGCGTGCTGCGGCAGGCCATGCGCCCGCCGAAGCCGCGGCTCTTCTCGATCACGGTGACCTCGTGGCCGGCCTGCATCAGCGTTCGCGCGCAGGCAAGGCCCGAGATACCGGCGCCGATCACGGCGATCTGACGGGGTGAGGTGTGGGCGCGGGAGGGGCGGGGAGTGCGTGGCATGGTGCGACCCATTGTGGCACTACCGCCGGGGCCCACCCGCGCGGCGCTGCAGCAGTGCGGCCCGGGTTGCGGGACTCTCAAGCTGCGCGAGCCACCAGGCCAGGGCCCGCCCGGGCCGGGTGCCGCCGGTGTCGCGCCAGGCATAGCTCACGCGCGTCACGCGTCCGGGGCGCTGCACCCGCCGGGCCACCAGGCGGCCTGCCTTCAGGTGCGCTTTGGCCACGGGCTCGGGCAGGAAGCCCGCGCCCAGCCCGCGCAGCTGCGCGTCCAGCTTGGCCTGCATCGTCGGTACCGTGAGCACGTCCTGTCCTGCGAGCAGGCCCAGGGTGACGGCGTGACCGCGCTGCACCGAATCGGCCACGGCCACAGCGCGGTACTGCAGCAGCAGGTCGTCGGCCAGCGGCTCGGGCGCGCGGGCCAGCGGGTGATGCGGTGCCACCGCGTACACGAAGTCCAGTTCGCCCATGACCCGGCTTCTGATGCCGGCGGCAGTGCCGGTCTCCAGCGAAACCCCCAGGGCCAGGTCGGCCTGGCCGCTCACCAGGCATTCGAGCGTGCCCGAGAGCGCTTCGTCACGCAGGCGCAGGCGCGTCTGCGGCGCCACCTCCAGGAAGGCCTGGACCAGTTCCATCACCGTGTCCGGGCAGACCACAGTGTCCACCGCCAGCGTCAGCTGCGACTCCCAGCCGGTGGCCACGCGGCGTACCCGGTTGGCCACCGCGTCCAGCTCGGACAGCAGTCGCCCGCCCTCGCGCAGCAGCTCGGCGCCGGCGTCGGTCAGCCGGGCCTGGCGCGAGCTGCGGTCAAAGAGCAGGGCGTCCAGCGCGTCCTCGATCTGGCGTACCCGGTAGGTGACCGCGCTGGGCACCAGCCCGAGCTCACGCGCCGCCGCGGCAAAGCTGCCGGCGCGGGCCACCGACTGGAGCAGTGCCAGGGCTTCGGGGGTGAGGACCTCGCGGGCGTTGGGCATGGAAAAAAGACCATTCAGAATTTTTGAATGATGCCATCAAACGGCATCGCTTTCCCGGGGTGGTCCCGCCCCTAGATTCACCGGATTCCCAACCCCGCTGTCTGCACCGAGGCCCACCATGCTGACCCTGCGCAAATCCGAAGACCGCGGCCACGCCAACCATGGCTGGCTCGATTCCTTTCACAGCTTCTCGTTCGCCGGCTACCACGACCCGGCCCACATGGGCTTCGGTCCGCTGCGGGTGATCAACGAGGACCGCATCGCCCCGGGCACCGGCTTCGGCACGCACGGCCACCGCGACATGGAAATCATCAGCTACGTGCTGCAAGGCAACCTCGCGCACAAGGACAGCATGGGCAACGTCAAGGGCATCCCGCCCGGCGACGTGCAGCGTATGAGCGCCGGCACCGGCGTGATGCACAGCGAGTTCAACCACGCTCCCGACCAGGTGACGCATTTCCTGCAGATCTGGATCGAGCCGAACGTGCGCGGAATCCCTCCAAGCTACGAGCAGAAGACTTTCGACGCCGCCGACAAGCGCGGGCGCCTGCGCCTGGTGGCCTCGCCCGATGCGGCCCAGGGGTCGGTGAAGATCCATGCCGATGCCCGCGTCTACGCTGGCCTGTTCGACGGTGCCGAGTCAGCCCGCCTGGACGTGGCCCCCGGCCGCAAGGCCTACGTGCACCTGGTGCGCGGCGAACTGTCCGTCAACGGTACGCCTTTGCGCACGGGCGATGCCGCCAAGCTCGAGGCCGAGGTCGCTGTCGAACTGTCCGCCGGCCGCAACGCGGAGGTGCTGGTCTTCGACCTCGCGCCGAACTGATTTCCCTCGCCGCTATCCAATTACAACCCTCAGGAGAAAACCATGGCATCGATCGCAATCGTCTACCACTCCGGCTACGGCCACACCCAGCGCCAGGCCCAGGCCGTCGCTGAAGGCGCTGGCGCCAGCGCCCGCCTGGTCGCCATCGACGCCGACGGCAACCTCTCCGACGCCGACTGGCAGGCCCTGGGCGCTGCCGACGCCATCGTCTTCGGCTCGCCCACCTACATGGGCGGCCCGAGCTGGCAGTTCAAGAAATTCGCCGACGCCTCGTCCAAGGCCTGGTTCACGCAAGCCTGGAAGAACAAGCTGTTTGCCGGCTTCACCAACAGCGCCAGCACCACCGGCGACAAGGCCAGCACTCTGGCCTACTTCACCACGCTGGCGATGCAGCACGGCGGTCTGTGGGTCGGCACTGGCATGATGCCCGCCAACGCCAAGGCAGCCAGCCGCAACGACGTCAACTGGATCGGCTCCGCCGCGGGCGCCATGGCCGCCACTCCGTCCGATGCCTCCGTGGGCGAGATGTTGCCCGGTGACCTGGAAACCGCGCGCCAATTCGGCAAGCGAGTCGCCGAGGTTGCAGCCAAGTGGGCCAAGTGAGCCCGGCCCGCTGATCCAGTACACCTTCGTGGCGCTGATGGTGGATCGCAGCCCCCGGGCTGCGCCTCAGGCCTGCACCGCGCCCAGTCCCTCGTTTACCGCCCGGCGGTCGTCGAAGACGAAGCAGTGGCCGCGGTAGTGCGCGCCGCCCACCTCCTCGAAATAGCGCAGGATGCCGCCCTCCAGCTGCCACACGTCTCGCAGCCCCGCCTCGCGCAGGTAGATGGCAGCCTTCTCGCAGCGGATCCCGCCGGTGCAGAAGCTCACGACGGTCTTGCCTTGCAGCTCGGACAGGTGCGCCTGCACCGCCGCCGGAAAGTCGCTGAATTTGGAGAGGCGCCAGTCGATGGCGCCCTCGAAGGTGCCTGCGTCCACCTCGAAGGCATTGCGTGTGTCCAGGGTCACCACCGGCCGGCCGGCGTCGTCATGCCCCTGGTCCAGCCAGCGGCGCACCGTGGCCGCATCTACCGCCGGCGCGCGTCCTGACTGCGGCTGGATCGTGGGGTGGTTCATGCGGATGATCTCGCGCTTGACCTTGACCAGCATCCTGCGAAAGGGTGCGGTATCGGACCAGCTTTCCTTGACTGGCAGGTTCGCCAGGCGCGGGTCGGATTGCAGGTCCTCCAGGAACCGGCGCAGGGGCAACGCCGGACCCGCCAGAAAGAGGTTGATGCCCTCGGCCGCCAGCAGGATGGTGCCGCGAAGCTGTGCGTCCCGTGTCTCGCGCAGCAGGCGCTCGCGCAAGGCCTCACAGTCGTCCAGGGAGACGAACTTGTAAGCGGAAACGTTGAGGATTTCGGGCACAGGCATGCGATTTTAGGCGGGGCCGGCAAGGGCCGACTTCCTACAATCAGGCCATGTTCGTCCACCTGCGCCTGCACTCCGAATTCTCCGTGGTCGACGGCACCTGCCGCATCGACGACACCGTCAAGGCAGCCGCCGCCGACCACCAACCCGCGTTGGCCCTGACGGACCTGAACAACCTCTTTGGTGCCATCAAGTTCTACAAGGCCGCACGCGGCGCGGGTGTCAAGCCCCTCATCGGCGCCGAGGTCTGGCTGCAGGGCCTGGGCACCGACGCTACCCAGCTCGCGCGGGTGCTGCTGCTGGTGCAGGACCATCGGGGCTACCTGAACCTGTGCGAGCTGCTCGCACGCGGCTGGACGCACAACGTGGTACGCACCCAGGGGGCGTGCAAGCTCGAATGGCTGCAGGAACTGGGCGAGGGCCTGCTGATGCTCTCTGGCGCGCAGGCCGGGCCGGTGGGCCAAGCCTTGGCCCAGGGCCAGTACCGCGACCGCTCGCGCGCCAGCGAGGTAGCCCTCACCCTGGCCTCTCTGTTTCCGCACCGCTTCTACCTGGAGGTGCAGCGCGCCGGTCGGCCGGACGACGAGGCGCATGTCGCGGCCACCGTGCAACTGGCCGCAGGCCTGAAGTTGCCGGTTGTGGCCACCCACCCGGTCCAGTTCCTCGCGCAGGACGACTACGAAGCGCACGAGGCCCGTGTCTGCATTGCCGAAGGCGAGATCCTGGGCAATGCCCGGCGCGTGCGTAAGTTCACCCGCGAGCAGTACTTCAAGAGCGCCTCGCAGATGCAGGCGCTCTTTGGCGACCTGCCCGCGGCGGTGGCCAACACGCTGGAGATCGCCCGCCGCTGCAACCTCACCCTGGAACTGGGCAAGCCGCGCCTGCCCGAGTTCCCCACCCCTGAGGTTGACGGCCGGCGCATGCCGATCCAGGAGCACTTCCGCTACGCCTCGCACGAAGGCCTGAAGGAGCGCATGGCGCACCTGTACCCCGACGAGGCCCGGCGCGCCAAGGAGATGCCTCGCTACCTGGAGCGCCTGGAGTTCGAGATCAACACCATCCTGAAGATGGGGTTCCCGGGCTACTTCCTGATCGTGGGCGACTTCATCAACTGGGCCAAGAACAACGGCTGCCCGGTCGGCCCCGGTCGGGGCTCGGGTGCGGGCTCGCTCGTGGCCTATGCGCTGAAGATCACCGACCTGGACCCGTTGCAGTACAACCTGCTGTTCGAGCGCTTCCTGAACCCCGAGCGGGTGTCCATGCCCGACTTCGACATCGACTTCTGCCAGGGCAACCGCGACCGCGTCATCGAATACGTCAAGGACAAGTACGGGCGCGACGCGGTCAGCCAGATCGCCACCTTCGGCACCATGGCCGCCCGCGCCGCGATCCGCGACGTGGGCCGGGTGCTGGACATGAGCTACACCTTCTGCGACGGCATCAGCAAGCTGGTGCCGAACAAGCCCGGCCAGCACATCACGATCGCCGGCGCGATCGAGGCCGAGCCCCTGCTGGCCGAGCGCCTGGCGCGCGAGGACGAGGTCAAGACCCTGCTGGGTCTGGCGCAGAAGCTCGAGGGCCTGACCCGCAACGTCGGCATGCACGCCGGCGGCGTCCTGATCGCCCCGGGCAAGCTCACTGACTTCACGCCGCTCTATCAGCAACCGGGCAGCGATTCGGCCGTGAGCCAGTACGACAAGGACGATGTCGAGGCTGCAGGTCTGGTCAAGTTCGACTTCCTGGGGCTGGCCACGCTCACCATCCTGCAGATCGCCAAGGACTTCATCCGCGCACGTCACAAGGGCCAGGAGAACTTCGCCTTCGAGAACCTGCCGCTCGATGACGCAGCCACCTACCGGCTCTTTGCCGAAGGCAAGACCGAGGCAGTGTTCCAGTTCGAAAGCCGCGGTATGCAGGGGATGCTGCGTGACGCCCGGCCTACGCGCCTGGAGGACCTCATCGCCCTGAACGCGCTGTACCGCCCGGGCCCCATGGACCTGATCCCCAGCTTCGTGGCCCGCAAGCACGGGCGCGAGGAGGTGGAGTACCCGCACCCGCTGGTGGCTGACATGCTGTCCGAGACCTACGGCATCATGGTCTACCAGGAGCAGGTGATGCAGACCGCGCAGATCCTGGGTGGCTACACGCTTGGCGGCGCCGACCTGCTGCGGCGCGCCATGGGCAAGAAGAAGCCCGAGGAGATGGCGCAGCACCGCGAGATCTTCCGCGCGGGTGCGGCCAAGAACGGCATTGACGCCGAAAAGGCCGACTACATCTTCGACCAGATGGAGAAGTTCGCAGGCTACGGCTTCAACAAGTCGCACGCCGCGGCCTACTCCCTGCTCGCGTACCACACGGGGTGGCTGAAGGTCCACTACACGGCTGAATTCTTCTGCGCCAACATGACCGTCGAAATGGACGACACCGACAAGCTCAAGGTCTTGTTCGAGGACGCCGTCAACAACTTCGACCTGACTTTCGAGCCACCGGACATCAACCGCGGCGTGCACCGCTTCGAGCCCATCTCCGGCAAGGTGATCCGCTACGGCCTGGGCGCGATCAAGGGGACCGGCCAGCAGGCTATCGAGGCCATCGTGCGCGCGCGTGAAGAGGGTGGGCCTTTCACCAGCCTTTTCGATTTCTGCAAGCGGGTGGACCGACAGCGCCTGAACAAGCGCACCGTCGAGGCGCTGGTCAAGGCCGGGGCCTTCGACTCGCTTCAGCTCAATCGGGCGGCGCTGGTGGCCTCCATCGACCGCGCCTTCGACTTCGCCGCGGCCGCCGAGGCCAACGCCAACCAGGGCGGCCTGTTCGACATGGACGAAGGCGCGCACGGCGCCAGCACGCAGGAGCCCGACCTGGTCGAGGTGATGCCCTGGGGCGTGCGCGAGCGCCTGGCCCACGAGAAGACGGCGGTCGGTTTCTACCTGACCGGCCACCTGTTCGACGAGGTCAGCGCCGAGGTGCGCCGCTTCGCCAAGCGTACCGTGGCCGACCTGACCGACTCGCGCGAGCCGCAGCTGCTGGCGGGGATCGTGAGCGACCTGCGGGTGATCAACACCGAGAAGGGCAAGCTGGGGATATTCCGGCTGGACGACAAGTCCGGCGCCATCGAGGCCACCGTCGACGAGGCCCTGCTCAATGCCTACCGCAACCTGATCAAGGACGACGAGCTGGTGATCGTCATGGTCTCCGTCCGACCGGACCGCCGCTCGGGGGGCTTGCGGCTGGTGCTGCAGCAGGCCTGGGACCTGGCGACCGCGCGCTGCCGCTTCGGCAAGTACCTGCGCGTGGCCGTCAACGGGCGCGCACCCGACATCCATCGCCTTGTACGCGACTTCCCGCCGCAGCGGGTGTACAGCGAGCAGGGCGAACTGGTGCGCGGCCTGCCGGTCAGGCTGGCGGTGCGCCGCGACCAGGCCACCGCCGAACTGCAACTGGGCGAGGAAGCGCGATTCTTCCCCAGCGACGCGGCACTGGCCAGCTGGATGGCGCAGGCCGACGCGGGTCAGGCGCAGATCGTCTACGACGCCGGCTGATTGGGTAGGGGCCGCGTTGGCCCCGGGTCAGTCTCGCGGGCGGAATGTCAGGATCAGCGGGCTGTGCACCCGCCCGTCGGTGTCGCGGGGCAGGATCGCTGTGCGGTCCAGGGCGCGCAGCACGGCCTCGTCCCAGGCCTTGATGCCACTGGACTTCGTGACACGGTGGCTGGTGATGGTGCCATCGGGCGCCATACGCACCTCCACCTCAGTGACCGGGTTGCCGGTCACGTTGTCGGTGAACACGATATTGGGCTTGATGCGGGCGCGGATGCGCCCTGCGTAGCTGTCCGAAGGACCCGAGGAGCGGGTCGCGTTGCCCGTGGCGTTTTCGGCGCCCGTGGCGCCCGCCAGGCCCTGGATGCGGCGCAGGTTCTCCTGGCGCAGGGCCTCGGCCCGCTGGGCTTCGGCCTCTTCGCGGGCGCGGGCCTGGGTCTGCTCCTGGGCCTTGTCGGCTTTCTCCCGGGCCTCGCGTTTCTTCTGGTCCTCCAGGCGTTTCTTCTCGGCTTCAGCCTTCTTCTTCGCCTCGGCTTTTTCCGCTTCTTGCTTCTTCTTCTCCTGCTCGATGCGCTTTTTTTCGCGCTCCAGCGCGATATCGGCCTCGCGCGGCGCGGGCGGGGGGGGCGCGGGAGCGGCCTGGGCCGCAGGGGGCGGCGGTGGCGGGGGCGCTTCCTGCCGCGGCGGGGCGGCTTGCTGCACCTGCGCCGACCAGAGTTCGGCTTCCGCGGCCAGCGCGGTGTCCTCGTGGCGCCACGAGATGCCCCAGGTCAGTGCGGCCGCCAGCAGCAGGTGGGCCAGCATCGCCAGTCCCCAGGCGCGCCCCAGCCCCGGCGGGGGCGGCGGCGCGAACTCCAGGCGGCGGGCGGCGGCGGTCATGCGCGAGGCGAAGGCAGGTGGGTACTCAGGGCGCCAGTTGCACCGACAGGCCCACGCGCTGTACGCCGGCGCGCTGCAGCGTGTCCATCACGCGCACCACGGTCTCGTACTTGACGCTGCGGTCGGCGCTGATCACCACCGCGCTGGAACCTGGCTCACGCCCGGCCTGGGCGCGCTGCACCGCGGCGGCCACCTCGCCCAGGGCCAGGCGCTGGCTGGCGGCGTCCAGTTTCATCTCCAGGGCCTCGTCCTTGCCGATCACGATCTCGATCTTCTGGTCTGGCTGGCGGTTGGCCTTGCCCACGCTGGGCAGGTCAATCAGGCTGGGGGTGATCAGGGGCGCGGTCACCATGAAGATGATCAAGAGCACCAGCATCACGTCGATGAAGGGCACCATGTTGATCTCGTTGATGGTGCGGCGACTCCGGCCGCGGCCGGCGACGGCGGGCATGCTCAGTGGGCCGACGCGGTGCCCGCGCCGACGTTGCGTTGCAGGATGTTGGAGAACTCCTCGATGAAGGTCTCCAGCTTGTTGGCCACGCGGTCCACGTCACGCGCGAAGCGGTTGTAGGCCACCACCGCCGGGATCGCGGCAAACAGGCCGATGGCCGTGGCCACCAGCGCCTCGGCGATGCCCGGGGCCACGGTGGCCAGCGTCACCTGCTGCAGGCTGGCCAGGCCGGTGAAGGCGTGCATGATCCCCCACACTGTGCCGAAGAGGCCCACATAGGGCGATACCGAGCCCACGGTGGCCAGGAAGGACAAGTGGCTCTCTACCGCGTCTACCTCGCGCTGGCAGCTTGCGCGCATCGCTCGGCGCGCGCCATCAAGCAGGGTGCCGGGGTCGGTGATGCGCCGCTCGCGCAGCTTCTGGAACTCCCGCATACCCGAGGCGAAGATGCGCTCCATCGGGCCAGCCTTCTTGGCGTTCTTGACTGCGGAGGCAAACAGCTCGTTGAGCGTGGCGCCCGAGGCGAAGGACTCCTCGAAGTCCTCGTTCAGGGCCTTCACCCGTTTCAGGTCGAACAGCTTACGGAAGATCGCCGCCCAGCTGGCCAGGGATACCAGCACCAGCAAGACCATGACGGCCTGCACCACGAAACTGGCATTGAGCACTAGGTGGAGGATGGACATGTTGGGGTTCATGAGGGCAGGGCCTGCAGGGCCTGTAGTACGTTGTCGGGGATTCTCGCAGGCGAGAGCGTGGCGGCCTCCACCCACCCGATGCGGATGGTGCCGGTGGCCAGCAGGTCTGCCTGGCGGGCGCAGCGCGCCTCCTGGGCGATGGTCAGGCTGGCGCGGCCGGCCGTCTCGATGCGCGCGCTCACGGTGATCAGGTCGTCCAGCACCGCGGGTTTGAGGTAACGCACTGCGGTGTCGGTCACGACGAACATGCCGCCAGCCTGCTCACGCAGCGCCTGCTGCGACACGCCCAGCGACCGCAGCCACTCGGTGCGCGCGCGCTCAAAGAACTTCAGGTAATTGGCGTAGAAGACGATGCCGCCGGCGTCGGTATCTTCCCAGTACACGCGGATCGGAAACTCGAACGCCATGGCTGCTCCTTATCCGATCGCCTCGCGCATCGCCCGCAGGCGATCGACCGCCAGCTGCAGCTGCTGCATCGAGCTGGCGGTGGAAAAGCGGATGAAGCGCGCCGTATCCGCGGCCCCGAAGTCGCGGCCCGGTGTGATGGCCACATGGGCCCGCTGCATGATCTCGAAGGCCAGCTCCCAGCTGCCGGGTACCTTCAGGCGCTCGCACCAGCCGCTGCAGTCGGCCCAGGCGTAGAAGGCGCCGTCGGGCACCACTGGCACCGGCAGCTCCAGGGCCTGCAGCTGCGGGATGAAGTAGTCGCGGCGCGCCTTGAACTGCGCGCGACGCCGCTCATATTCGGCCAGGCTCTCGGCCTCGAAGCAGGCCAGCGCCGCATGCTGCGACACCGTGCTCGGGCAGATGAACAGGTTCTGTGCCAGGCGTTCAATCACGTCCACCAGCACTTCGGGCACCACCAGCCAGCCTAGCCGCCAGCCGGTCATGTTGAAGTACTTGGAGAAGCTGTTGATGCTGATCACGTCCTCGCCCAGGGCCAGTCCGCTGGCGCCGTAGGTGTCGTCGTGGCTCAGGCCCAGGTAGATCTCGTCCAGCAGCAGCACGCCGCCGCGCCGGCGCACCACCTCGTGGATACGCGCGAGTTCCTGCGGATGCAGTGAGGTGCCGGTAGGGTTCGAAGGCGAGGCGAGCAGCACCCCGCGCGTGCGCGGGCCCCAGTGGGCCTGGACCTGCGCCGCATTGAGCTGGAAGCGATCGGCGGCGGTGGTGGGGACCATCACCGGCTGGCCCTGCGCCGCCTGTACGAACTGGCGGTTGCAGGGGTAGCTCGGGTCGGGCATCAGCACCTCGTCGCTGGTCTCGATCAGGGCCAGGCAGGCCAGGTTCAGGGCGGCCGACGCGCCGGCGGTCAGCACGATGCGGCGCGCCGGCACCTCGATGCCGAAGCGCGCGCGGTACCAGGCGCTGATGCTTTCGCGCAGCGCGGGCAGGCCGGTGGCCGCGGTGTACTGCGTGGCGCCGTCGCGGATGGCGCGCGCAGCGGCTTCCTGCACCAGCGGCGGCGCGGTGAAGTCCGGCTCGCCGATGTTCAGGAACACCATCTCGCGGTCCGTGCCGCGGACCTTCGCGGCCAGCTCGGAGGCGGCCTTGGCCACCTCCATCACGTAGAAGGGTTCGATGCGCCGGGCGCGCCCGGCCAGGCGCAGGGCGGAGGCGGCGTCCTGCATCACGGCTTGGCGGCGCCCGCGCGGTCCGCCTGGACCTCGGCCGCCCGCAGCTGGGGCGCGAGGCCATTGAGGACCGCGTTCACGTACTTGTGGCCGTCGGTGCCGCCGAATTCCTTGGCCAGCTCGATGCACTCGTTGATCACGACCCGCCAGGGCACGTCGGCCGCGTGGCGGAACTCGTAGGTGCCGATCCACATCACCGCGCGCTCGATGGGGGAGATCTCCTCCAGCTTGCGATCAAGCAGCGGCACCACCAGCGCGTCGAGTTCGGCGGCCTCGCGTACGCAGCCATGCAGCAGCGCGTCGTAGTGCGCCGAATCGGCCTTGTGGAAACCCGAGAGGTCGCGGGTGAAGACGTCGATGGCGTCTGCCTCATTGCGTCCCACCAGGTGCTGGTACAGGGCCTGCAGCGCAAACTCGCGCGCGCGGGTGCGGGCTGACTTGGCCGAGGCCTTGCGCGGGCCGGTGGCCGCGCGTTGGGGCCTGATGCCTTTGGAAGGCGTGGTGTCGGTCATGCCCTGCGTCCGATCCGTCCAAGGAGGTTGCACATTTCCACCACCACCCGCGCGGCATCGACGCCTTTCTCGGTCTGGCGGGCCAGGGCCTGCTCCAGGTTCTCGGTGGTGAGGATGACGTTGGCGATGGGCAGGCGGTAGTCCAGGCCCACGCGGGTAACGCCGGCGGCGGATTCATTGGCCACCAGCTCGAAGTGGTAGGTCTCGCCGCGGATGATGCAGCCCAGGGCGACCAAGGCGTCATAGCCACGGCGTTCTGCCATGGCCTGCAGCGCCAGCGGGATCTCCAGCGCGCCGGGTACGAGCACCTGCGTGATGTCGCTCTCACGCACGCCCAGGCGCGCCAACTCGCCGCGGCAGGCGGCGGACAGGGCATTGGTGATGCTCTCGTTGAAGCGTGCCTGCACGATGCCGATCCGCAAGCCGTGCCCGTCCAGCGATGCGGCCTGTCCCTTGTCTGCGCCCTTCATGGGTGGTGTTCCTTCCTGGCCGGCGTTCAGCCCGCCGTGGTGTAGCCGGCGACCTCAAGGCCGTAGCCGGTCATGCTGGGCATGCGCCGCGGCGTGCCCATGAGGGTCATGCGCTGCACGCCGCACTCGCGGATGATCTGCGCGCCGATGCCGTAGGTGCGCAGGTCCATGCGCCCGCGCTCGGGTGCCTGGGCCGAGCGGGCCGTGCCCTCGAACTGCGCCAGCAGCTGCGAGGCGGATTCTCCTGCATTGAGCAGCACCACCACGCCCTTGCCTTCGCGAGCGATATGGGCCAGGGCCGCATCCAGGCTCCAGGAGTGCATGGTGCGTCCCACCTCCAGGGCGTCCAGCACCGATAGCGGCTCGTGCACGCGCACCGGCACCACGTCCTGCGGCTGCCACTGGCCCATGACCAGGGCCAGGTGCAGGCCCTGGCTGGGGGTGTCCTGCCAGGCGTGGGCAGTGAATTCGCCAAAGGCGGTCTTGAGGGGTCGCGAGCCCACCTTGCGCACCAGCGATTCATGGCGGCTGCGGTATTCGATCAGGTCGGCGATGGTGCCGATCTTCAGTCCGTGTTCGGCGGCGAAGACCTGCAAGTCCGGCAGGCGCGCCATGGTGCCGTCATCCTTCATGATCTCGCAGATCACGGCTGAAGGTGTCAGGCCCGCCATTGCGGCCAGGTCGCAGCCGGCCTCGGTATGCCCGGCCCGCATCAGCACACCGCCGTCCACCGCCTGCAGCGGGAAGATGTGCCCCGGCTGCACCAGGTCCTCGGGGCGTGCGTGCTTGGCCACCGCCGCCTGCACCGTTCGGGCGCGGTCAGCCGCCGAAATGCCGGTGGTCACGCCCTCGGCCGCCTCGATGGAGACGGTGAAGGCGGTGGAATGCTTGGTGCCGTTGCGGGTCGCCATGGGCGGCAGCTGCAGGCGTTCACAGCGCTCGCGCGTGAGGGTCAGGCAGATCAGGCCGCGGCCGAAGCGCGCCATGAAGTTGATCGCCTCAGGCGTGACATGGTCCGATGCCAGCACCAGGTCGCCTTCGTTCTCTCGGTCTTCCTCATCGACCAGGATCACCATGCGGCCGGCGCGCATGTCGGCCAGGATGTCCTCCACGGGCGAGATGGCCACTGGGGCCGGGATGGGAGCGGGGGCGTTCATGCGGGGGCTTTCGGGATCTGCGCATCGCCGAGCATGCGCTCGACGTAGCGGGCGATCAGGTCGATCTCGAGGTTGACGGCAGCGCCTGCCACCAGGGCATGCAGCGCGGTGTTCTGCACGGTGTGCGGAATGAGGTTGATGCTGACCTCGCAGCCGTCAGCGCTGTCACGCACCGCGTTCACGGTCAGGCTCACGCCGTTGACGGTGATGGAGCCCTTGTAGGCGAGGTACTTGCCCAGGGCCGCGGGCGCCATCACCCGCAGCTCCCAGCTCTCGCCCACCTGGGTGAAGTGGCTCACGTGGCCGATGCCGTCGACATGACCCGAGACGATGTGCCCGCCCAGGCGGTCATGGGCGCGCAGGGCCTTCTCCAGGTTGACGGGGGTGCCGGCCGCGGCCAGGCCCGCGGTTCGGGCCAGGGATTCGGCGGAGATGTCGATGGTGAACTGCCGCCGCGCGGTGTCCAGCGTGGTGACGGTCATGCAGGCGCCGTTGAGTGCGATGCTGTCTCCCGGGCCCACATCATCGAGGTAGCCGGCGGGCGCCTCCAGGGTCAGGCGCTTGCCGTGCTGCAAAGAACTTCCGAGGTCGTGGACGGCGGCGATGCGCCCCACGCCGGTGATGATGCCGGTGAACATCCCCGTATTTTCGCAGGGATTGGGGACCCCGCCCCCTGAGGGTGGCCAACGGCCCTGCGAGCCCGTCGCCGGGACCCGGTCCGGGCCCCGCAAGGGAGTCTTCAGCCCCCGCCCCGCGGGCGGTCCCGCCCCGGCACGCGCGCCAGGATCCGCAGGTCCGGGCCGACCCGATCGACGGTGCCAAACTCCAGCCGCAGGCCCTGCGCCAGCTCCGATAGCGGCCCCAGGGCCGCCATGCCTTGTCCGCACCCGAGCAGCGCGGGGGCCAGGTACACCAGGAATTCGTCCACCAGCCCTTCGCGCACCAGCGAGCCATTGAGCTTGTGGCCCGCCTCGACATGCAACTCATTGATCTCGCGCCGTCCCAGGTCTTGCATCATGGCCGCCAGATCCACCTTGCCGCCGGGGCCGGGCAGGGGGATGACGGTGGCCCCGCGCGCTTCCAGCGCGGAGCGCTTGAGGGCGTCGTGCACTGCGGTGTAGACCCACACCGGCCGTTCGGGCTGGAACAGGCGGGCCGCAGGCGGCAGCTCCAGCCGGCTGTCCACTACGGCCAGCACGGGCTGGCGCGGGGTGTCCACCAGACGCACGTCCAGCCGGGGGTCGTCCTCCAGCACGGTGCCGATGCCGGTGAGGACGGCGCAGGCGCGCGCGCGCCAGGCGTGGCCGTCGGTGCGCGCCACCTCGGACGTGATCCACTGGCTGCGGCCGTTGTCCAGGGCGGTGGTGCCGTCCAGTGAGGCAGCCACCTTCATGCGCACCCAGGGCGTGCCACGCTCCATGCGGCTGAAGAAGCCGATGTTCAGTTCGCGTGATTCGGCGGCGCCCGGACCGGTTTCCACCGCGATGCCGGCGGCGCGCAGGCGCGCCAGGCCCTGGCCGGCGACTTTCGGGTTGGGGTCGGCCAGGGAGGCCACCACGCGCCCGATGCCGGCGGCCGCCAGCGCGTCGCAGCAGGGGCCGGTGCGCCCGACATGGGCACAGGGCTCCAGCGTGACCCAGGCCGTGGCGCCGCGCACGTCGTGTCCGCGTGCCTGCGCATCGCGCAGGGCCATCACCTCGGCGTGCGCGCTGCCAGCGGCCTGGGTGTAGCCCTGGCCCAGCACGCGCCCGTCCGCCGCCGTGATCACGCAGCCCACGTGCGGATTGGGACTGGAGAGGTACAGCGACTCACGGGCCAGGGCCAGGGCCGTGGCGATCGGATCCATCGTGGAGGTCAATGCACAAGCAGGGAGGGTTCAACGCCAGCACGACTGTACATCGGCGGCCGTACCCGAGCGCGAGCGCGTGCCCAGGTGGTCCAGACCCAGGGTGCCGCACGCGGTGTCCTGCGCCAACTGGGCGCCCAGGGGCGTCGCCTGCAGCAGGTAGCTGCTGTCGGTCGGGCCGGTCAACGCTGTGGCCGCGCCGCCAGGCGTCGCGGGCGGGCCGCTGACGGTGCCGTGCGAGAAGTCGTAGCGGCCCGCTGCAGCGTTCGTGCAGCTCAGGACCGGCAGGGCCGGTTGCCCCGCGCCGGGCAGGTAGCTGATGCGGACGGTGTATCGCCGCTCCATCTGCAGGGCCAGCTCCTGCAGGCAGGCGGCTGCGGTGGCCCGGTGCGTGCGCAGGATGTGGCTCTGGTAGGCCGGGTAGGCGATGGCGGACAGCACGCCGATCACGGCCAGGGCGATCATCAGCTCGATCAGCGAAAAGCCGCGTGCGGCGCTGTGTGGGCGGTGCATGGTCAGTCCCGAATGATTTCGCGCCAGCTGATACGCCTTGCGCTGCTGGGGCTGCTCTTGAACCCGGTGCCCTGGATTCCGGTACCCGACCCCGTGCTTTGCGGGTCGCCGCTGGCCGAGCCGGAGACGAAGGCGGTCGTGAGCCCCTGGGAGCGGCGGATCAGGCTGGGTGCGCTGGGCAGGCCGACCCCCACCTCGATCGAGCTGATCAGCTTGCCCCTCAGCGTGCTGGCGGCGAAGTCGCCGTTTCCCCGTGCGTCGATCAGTCCAGTGGGCAGCGCCCCCCCGGTGTAGGGATCGACCAGATTGAGGAATCCGCGGCCGCCGGGCACGCAGGGGTCGCTGGTCACGGGATCGATGGAGGTGACCATAAGCGCTGGCAAGGCCAGCGGGACGATCCGTGGCGCCGAGACGATGCGCTCGCCGGCTCGCGGCAGCGTCAGGTCGATGTACCAGCCCCGGCGGCCTGCCATGTCGTTTGCATCCGCCGTGGCGAACACGCGGGAGAGCCGCCCGCCGATGTCGCCGCTGTGCTCGACCGGGCGTGCTTTCAGTTCGCTGCGGTCTTCCGCGATGGGGGTCTCGCTCTCGTCGATCAGGCCGTACAAGGTCTGCACGCTGGCATCGGCTGGATCTGAATCCCGAAGGTAGGCGCCAGTCCCGAAGAATACGAAGCGCTTGCCTTGATGCGGCGAGCCTGGCTGGTTGTTGATCACGGCCAGCGGGGGCGCGGTGATGGGTTGGGGCCGCGCGGTGACTGGCGTGAGCGCTGAGCCGGCCGTGAAGGCGGTGGTGGCCGGTGCGGACCGGGCCCTGAACATCGGCTGTCCACCGTAGCCGACGCTCCATTGCGCGGGGTCACTGCCGCCGAGGTCGAACTTCCAGACGTTGCCCCGCAGATCGCCCGCGTAGACCAGGTCGGCCCGGCCGTCGTTGTTCGTGTCGAGGATGGCGGGGCTTCCCAGCCCGTTGTCCGCGGCCACACCGGTATCGATCTTGACGGTCCGTTCGAGGCTGCCGTCGGGCCGTATCGAGAAGATGTACAGGACGGCCTTGCCCGAGGCGCTGTTGTAGCCGTTGCCCACGATCACGCCCAGCCTGCCGTTGTTCAGGGGCGCAACCACCGGCTGCCCCAGCATCAGTCCCAGGTCGGCATCCGTCGCACCCGCGCTCCCGGCGGCCGACGAGTACTCCCACAGGAAGTCGCCGGGGCCGAAGGCTTCGGGCTGGGTGACATTCAGCGAGAACAGCCCTTTCGCACCCCGCCCCAGCAAGGCGTACAGGTAGGACCGGTCATTTGTCAGCGGGCCTCGAGGTGCGCGCGCCAGTTCCCCATCAACTCCGTAGGTGTGGGCGTAAGCCGGGCTGGCCTGGCTTGACAGTGCGCTGGCAGTGGCACTTGGAATGACTGCGAATCGCTCACGCCCGTCCTGCGCGTTGAAGGCGTGCAGCATGCCGTCGCTTGTACCGACGTACACCGTCTGGGTGTCGCGTGCGTACACCGGCGAGGAGTGGATGATGGCCCCCAGCGGTCCGTTGCGGTCCCTCAGGGTTCCGCCGTTCTGACGTTCATTGCTGCGGTCACCGCGCAGGTAGTTGACAACGTTGGCAGACACCGCGGGCAGGCTGTTCGTGTTGAGCCAGTCCATTCCTGTGGCATCGGCCTGGCGCAGGAGGATCTTGCGGTCCTGCCAGGGGGGCAGGGCGAGCGATGCGCGCCAGGCAGGCAGACTGGCCAGGCCATTGCGCGAGACATTCCAGGCCAGCAGGTCGCCCGACCAGCGGCGGGTCTCGAACAGGCCCTGGTACAGGAAGGTGCCTGCCGACGCACTGGTGCTGTTGCTCGCAAGGCTGCCGGCCGTACTGGCGCGCGAGACGATGGTGTCCAGCGCCTTGCGCAGGGCCTGCTGCAGCCTCAGGGGGTTCTGCACGGGCAGAAAGCCATCCGGCACCCCGTCGCCGTCGGCGTCCCATTCCGTGCGCAGATCGGGTTCGCCGTTGCCGTTACGGTCGGTGAAGCCGCCCCACTTGGCCGCGTACCACAGCGGGTCCTTCAGGACCCCGGCGGCCGTGGACGAGCCGGGGGTGAACACCCGGGTGGCCTCGCTCATGCCTGCCGGTCCGTCCAGGTAGGGCAGGCGCTTGCAGTCGTCCCTGACTGGGTCAGCGTCGCAATAGCCGGGGTCGCGTCCGGGCGGTGTGTTCAGGAAGTAGGGTGTTTCGTCGGCTTCATCCTGGACCTCAAGGTAGACCCCGTCCTTGCCCGTGCCGGAGATCACGTAGCCGATCCGGTGCAGTATTCCGCCGCCCTGGTAGACCGGCTTCACGGTCACGGTCAGCGTGTCGTTCGCGTTGCGCTGGATGGTGTACTGGGCGATCGCATCCATGTCGTGGTCCGAGCCCTGTTCCGTGTCTTCATAGTTGATCCTGAAGCGGGCGAAGTAGCGGCCCTCGTTGACGGCCGGATCCGCATCCGCAGCGCCTGAATTGGCGATCGTCTCGACGTAGAAGTCGACGATCTGGTTGGTGGGCTGGTAGCGACCCTTGGCCTTCGAGATCTTGCCGTTGCCGCCACCCACTGACTTGGCGAAGGGCACCAGGGTGATGAGGCGTCCGTCCGCCATGGGCACCACGATGCGGGGCAGGGGAGAGGCCAGTGCGACCACGAAGGTCTCGACGCTCTGGGTGCCGGCCAGGTCGCTGCGCAGGTCGGTGCGCTTGCCGTAGCGGGCGACCGCCGCGGCGTGGTAGCTGCCTTGCTTTGTGGGTTCTTCCGGGGCCAGCCCGCGCACCGCCCCGAGTGAATCCACCTGCTTGGCGGTGGGTGCCGCGTCGAAGGCGTCGCCCGACTGTCCGATGAAGTAGTGACCTGGAAACCCCGTTTCAGCGCGAGTGATGGCGTTGGCCTCATCCAGGGCGTTCAGCCCCGACAGGTCGCCGGTGAACCCTGGCTTGAGCAATTGCGTGTGCGCGCCTGGCATCTGGTCCGAGTCGTAAGACACGTTGGTGTCCGAGATCACCAGCAGGCTGGCGCGCGCGCACATGGGCGCCCTGGCCTGGCTGTTGCTGGTGTCGTAGGGGTCGTCCCATGCGGGCGACGGCAGGCCCACCTGCGCGTCGATGGTCGTGGTGCCCGCGAAATCGGCCGTGGCGGACTTCTTGCCTGCGAAGTAACGCAGCGCCTCGTACATCATCTCCCCGACCGGATTGCCCCAGTCGGGGAAGACGCCCTCCGCGGGCGTGCCCGTGTCGGCACGGCCTCCCTTGTAGTTGTAGTTGGTCCGGCCGTGGTTGAAGTCCCGGATGCGGATCGCATCGAGCGTCTTCACCAGGGTCGCCGAGGTCGTGAAGGTTCCGTCCGCTGCGTTCACCTCTGCCTCGAACGACGACACCGGCTTGCGCAGGCGCCCGCCCGACAGGTTGCGGTCGTAGCTGCCGGTCAGCAGACCGAACAGGAGGACATCGCTCTCGCCGAATTCGTGCAGCAGCCCGATGGGCTTGGCGACGCTGCCGTAGAACTTGCATCCGTCGGTGTAGCCCGTTGCGCATGCGACCACGCGCACGGTGTACTCGGCCAAGGTGCCGCCGTGCGGGCTGCTGCCGTTTGGCAAGGGGGTGTTCCCCAGCACTGGCGCCTCGGAAGAGGCCCACTCCCAGACCCGCCGGGTTGAATTCGTCACCACCGACAGAAGGGGTGCACGGCCGCTGCAGTCGTTCAGGGTGGCGCAGTCCACGCCGGCCGCGCGTGTGAGGTTGCCGAAGAAATGTCGCTTGGCCGCGTCGGGGGCAGACAGGGGCGTGTAGTCGCCGATCCTGTAGCCATCCACCGTCTCGCTGGTGTACTCCTTGGCCCAGGAGTGGCCGTCCTGCGGGATGTAGGCGCGTCGCAGGATTGTCTGTGTGCTGGTGTCGACCTCTCGCCGCCCGCCGTACAGCACTACCCGCAAGGCATCGATCCGGCTGGTGGTGACGTAATTCAGCCAGTTGCCGGACCATCGTCCGGCGCAGGTGCGTGCCGGCAAAGTGGCGCGGGCCGCGGGCGTGAACAGGCCTGTGCCGTTACTCGCACCGTTGTGCTCGTAGCAGAGGTCGGGGTTGAACAGGCCCAGGTAGGTGATGCCGGGCTTGAAGCGGATGTCCAGCGTGCCGTCGCCGTCGATGTCGCTGGCATCGTTGTAGGCCTCGTAGAACAGGCGGTGCTCCTTGCTTGCCACCAGCATCACCATCGGCTTGGCGGTCTGGCGCACGGCCAGGGGCACGGGCGGGATGCTGATGTCTGCGAAGGCGGCGGCTGCAGCCAGGCTCGCGGTGGCTGCAGCCAGCTGCTGACGCCAGCGGCCCCTGCTGGCGTGGGGCGTGTGGATCAGGTCGGGGTGAGGGTGCATGGCGCGTGAGGGGGTGGTCAGGGATCTCGGGTGCGGGCCGCGCGGGGTGACGGTCAGTCGCTGAGGTACACCGACTGCAGCATCACCTCAGCCCGTGCGCCGCCGCCGGCGCGCACCGTGATGCGGTACTGGCTGCAGGTCGTCGCTGCGCCTGGCGTGGTGCCGCAGGCAAAGTTGCTGCCCAGGTGTTCGAGCAGGTAGCGGGGAGTGATCTGCGCTGCGGGGGCGCCCACGGGGGATGCATCTCCCCAGTCGGCGGCCACCGGCTGGATCCAGCGGGGGAGGGCGGATGCATCCGGCGGCGGGCAGATCCTGAAGCTCGGTCCGGTGAGGGAGGGTACGTTGCTGCAGGAAGCCGTTGCCACCGGCTTGTCCTGGGCCACGCGCTCCTCGAGTTCGCGCAGGGCGGCCTCGGCAGCCTGGAACGCGAGCTGGCGGTCCTGCGTGTAACCCGCCATCCGTTCCTCGGTCGTGGCCAGGCGCAAGGCCCCCAGGCCCAGCACCAGGATGACCACCAGCATCATGAGCACGACCGCGAGTGCCGCGCCTCGCAGGCGGGAACCGTGCCTGCGGGGGACTTGCAGGGTCGAAGCCGCCCGCCGCCACACCTTAGGGCTCCTTGCCACGCAGGGCGACGACCGACTGGAAGACGCGCTCCACGGGGGCGCTGGCGCCAGCACTGGCCGCGTTCGCCTCGTGACGCAGGGTCAGCGTCAGGCGCAGGGCCACGACCTCCAATGCAGGGTTCGACCATTGGCCCGAAAGCGTCGACGCGTCGACCCAGGCCGTCGCAAGCGTCCCCCCGCTGTTGTTATTCCGCGTGAGGTATTCGATCTGCAGGTTCTCGACCGCGGGTACCCGCTCCACGGGCTGCAGGGTGCCAGTCGTGTCCGGCGCGGCGCGGTAAAGCGCGCGACGGCCCACGACGGGCTCGCCGACGTACCAGAAACCAGGCTCCCAGGGCACGAGCAGGGCCCCCCTGGGGAACGCCTTGGCGCTGGTCGAGCCGCAAGCGGCATTCACGCTGCCCAGGTCGGTCGTGCAGTTGGAGGGGCTGCCCCCGTAGTTCACCAGGCCGGCAGAAGCCTGCACCGTGTCTACCTGGAACAGCGCTGCACTGAGGCTGTCGCAGACCAGCGCAAAGTCCTTTTCGCCGATCCGGGCCACCGTGGCGGCCGACGCCGGCGTGGCGGCGGTGGCGGGCACCGGCACGCTGGCCGCGACGCTGAACTGGAACGCGGCCGCGTCGTGCACCAGCACCCGGGCGTACTGTCCTTCATCATCGGAGGTGCGCAGGATGACCAGGCTGTCGGTGCCCGCAGCGCGCGGCACCGTGGTACCGGTGGGCAGCACGCCCTGGTCGCTGTTCTCCCCTCCTCGCAGGACGCCCGCGTGGGTGTCCGCCCACCAGGGCGCGGCGGGCGCAGACGCAGTCTTCGTCACCAGTACGTTCGCGGTCAGGGAGCTACCGCATGGGATCACGCCCGCCGTGCGGATCTCGCGCGCCATCTGGTCCAGGGCAAAACGGGCCCCCTCCTGCACCCGGGCCAGACCCTCCTGGTTGCGCGATGACTGCTGGCTCGTGACGTAGAGCGACAGCGCCCCCCCGACCAGCGCCAGGCCCAGGACCAGCGAGATCATCAGCTCGACCAGCGACAGGCCGCGTGAGCGGTGGCCGGGGACGTCGCGCGGTAAGCGCAGGTGCCGTCGGGCAAACCGCGAGAGGGGCGCAGCGCGTGCCATTGGGGTCAGATCCGGGTGCGAAGGGACAGGCGTTGGTCGGGCAAGCCCCCGCTCGCGCTGTCGTCCCACTGCAGCTCGACGCTGCAAAGGCCCTGCGCGGTGCATTCCACGCGGACACAGGTGGTGCTGTCGCCGGACCGGCCCAGCTGCGACTTGACCTGCGTGAACCAAGCGTGGGACTCGATCTGGGCCAGGCCGGCGGCGGGCGGTGAGGGAAGGGCGCAGAGGCTGGGGGAGCCCGGCGAACTGGGCATGTTGTAGTCACCCTGCAACGCGGACTGCCGGTCCACCCGCATCAGGTCCAGCAGGTACTGACCCAGGAGGGCCGCCTGGGTGCGCTGCAGGCTGCTCTGGTTCCCCCGCATGGCCCGCAGCTGCATACCGGCCAGCCCCAGCAGCCCGACGCTGAGAACCAGCACCGCCACCAGGACTTCGACCAGTGATGCGCCCCGGTGGCGTGGACCGCGGCTGTGGACCTTGCGGTGGCGCTGAGGACCGACGCTGATCATGGTGCGGGGCAATTGGACGCCACATTGGCAGCGGGCCGGCTGATCACACGGCCGCCTGCGGACAGCACCAGGTCGGTGGCGCGGCTTGCGTCCGCCAGGGCGGTGGATGTGCTGCAGACCCGCACCGTGCCCAGCGGATTGCTGCCGCCCGACAGGGTGCGCGCCTCGCCGTTGGCCGCGAAGGAGATGTACTGGCTCACCTGGCGGTTGCCGCGAACCCGCAGCGTGGCGGGCAGGGCCTCGCTGCGCGCCAGCGGGGTATCGGCGGCTGACACCGCGGCGGTGTTACCGAGGCCGGTCCGGTCCGTGTCGATGAACGTGAGCCAGCCGGACTCCCATCCGCCCGTGGGGTCGATGTCGCACTGCTGCAGGTTGGCGCTGCGGCACACCGTGACCCGGCGGCCCAGTCGGATGGCCTGCGCGCGGGCCTGCAGCAGGCTGCCCAGGAGGGCGCTGCTGGCGGAGCGGAGCTGGCTGGCCGCGATCTGGGTCTGAAAGCTGGGCGCGGCGAGCGCCAACAGGACCGCCAGCAGGGCGAGACCGATCAGCAGTTCGATGAGGGTGAGCCCCGACGGGGCTCGGCGGAGCAGCATGCCCGGACTTTGCGGGCGCTCCTGATCGTGCGCCTGAGTCAGTCGACGAACGGCTTGCCGGATCTGATGCGCGGCAGGGGCGCGTCAGCGGGTGATCAGACTTCCGTCTTGATCAGGGCGGTGAAGTCCTTCACGTCCTCGAAGCTGCGGTAGACGCTGGCAAAGCGCACGTAGGCCACCTTGTCCAGTTTCTTGAGCTCACGCATGACCAGCTCGCCAATGCGCGAAGAGGGGATTTCGCGGACACCCAGATTGAGCAGCTTTTCCTCGATGCGCTCGATCGCCTTGTCGACCTGCTCGGTGCTGACGGGGCGCTTGCGCAGGGCCAGGTTCATGGAGCCGCGCAGCTTGGTGCGCTCGAACTCGATGCGCCGGCCGTCCTTCTTCACGACGGCCGGAAAGTTGACCTCGGGCCGCTCGTAGGTGGTGAAGCGCTTCTCGCAGCTGGCGCACTGGCGCCGGCGGCGGATGAAGTCGCCCTCTTCGGCAATGCGTGTCTCCACCACCTGGGTGTCAGCGCTGCCGCAGAAGGGACACTTCATGACGATCAGCCGTAGACCGGAAAGCGGGCGGTGAGCGCGCTGACCTTCTCGCGCACCGCCGCGATGTGGGCCGCGTCGCGCGGCTTGTCCAGCACGTCAGCGATCAGGTTCGCCGTCATGCGCGCCTCTTCCTCCTTGAAGCCGCGCGTGGTCATGGCAGGGGTGCCAATGCGCACCCCGCTGGTCACCATGGGCTTCTCGGGGTCGTTGGGGATGGCGTTCTTGTTGATGGTCATGTGGGCCTCGCCCAGCACGGCCTCGGCCTCCTTGCCGGTGATGCCCTTGGCGCGCAGGTCGACCAGCATCACGTGGCTTTCGGTACGGCCGCTGACGATGCGCAGGCCGCGCTGGGTCAGGGTCTCGGCCACGGCCTGGGCATTGCGGATCACCTGAGCCTGGTAGGTCTTGAACTCGGGCGTGAGGGCCTCCTTGAAGGCCACCGCCTTGGCGGCGATGACGTGCATCAGTGGGCCGCCCTGCAGGCCGGGGAAGATGGCGCTGTTGATCGCCTTCTCGTGCGCGGACTTCATCAGGATGATGCCGCCGCGCGGGCCGCGCAGGCTCTTGTGGGTGGTGGAGGTGACCACGTCGGCATGGGGCACCGGGTTGGGGTAGACGCCGGCGGCGATCAGGCCGGCATAGTGGGCCATGTCGACCAGGAAGATGGCGCCGACGTCCTTGGCTACCTTGGCGAAGCGCTCGAAGTCGATGCGCAGGGAGTAGGCCGATGCGCCGGCGATGATCAGGCGGGGCCGGGTCTCATGGGCCTTGCGCTCCATCGCGTCGTAGTCGATCTCCTCTTTCTCGTTCAGGCCGTAGGAGACGACGTTGAACCACTTGCCCGACATGTTCAGCGGCATGCCGTGCGTCAGGTGGCCGCCTTCGGCCAGACTCATGCCCATGATGGTGTCGCCCGGCTTCAGGAAGGCCAGGAACACGGCCTCGTTGGCCGAAGCGCCACAGTGCGGCTGCACGTTGGCGGCGTCGGCCCCGAAGAGCTGTTTCACGCGGTCGATGGCCAGCTGCTCGGCGATGTCCACGTTCTCGCAGCCGCCGTAGTAGCGCTTGCCGGGGTAGCCCTCGGCGTATTTGTTGGTGAGCTGGGTGCCCTGGGCCGCCATCACGGCGGGGGAGGCGTAGTTCTCGCTGGCGATCAGCTCGATGTGGGCTTCCTGGCGGCGGTTCTCGGCTTGGATCGCGGCAAAGAGTTCGGGGTCGGTTTGCTCGATGAGGATGTTGCGATGGAACACGGTGGCAGTCCTTGCGGATGATGGTCCCCATCGTGGAAGAGGGGCTGCCCAGGCGAACGGCCATGCGCCGGCATGCGGCGGTACGCTTCCCCGTGGTGACCCACGTCCGCGCGGTGGGCCCGCCAGGAGCCTCGCGCCTATCGCCAGTCGCGTACCTTCTTAGTGTAGCCGAGGGAGGGGGTCAGGACGCCGAGGATCGTGCCGGCCAGGCCGATACCGGGGTCTGGCCGGCGGCGATCTGCTTGAGCCGCTCGTACTCGGCCAGCACCTTCTCCACGTAGCCACCGTCTTCCTCGAGATTGGCCGCGCCCACGTAGAAGCGCAGGCCACCCTCTACGGAGCCGGCGCGCTGGATGCATTCCTGCAGCACCTTGGCCCCCACCCGCAGGTTGGACACCGGATCGAAGGTGGCGAATTTCCCGCCAAAGCGGTCGAACTTGTCGGTGTGCACGCTCGTCATGACCTGCATCAGCCCCTGGGCCCCAGCCGGGCTCTGGGCGAAGGGGTTGAAGCCAGACTCGATGGCCGCAACGGCCAGGATCAGGGGTGGGTCGAGCCTGGTGCGCGGACCCAGGGCGTAGGCCTCAGCCACCAGCGCGCTCATCGGCTCGGGGGCGACGCGGTACTTTCGGCTGAGCCAGTAGGCGAGGGCGGCCTGGGGCTTGGGCAGTTCGCGCGGGTTGGCGGCGGTGGCCCGGCCGATGGCGCTGATGTCGGACACGATGCCGATAGCGTCGGCCTGGCGCTCCTGCAGCCATTCCATCAGGTGGGTCTCAGTGGTCAGGCGCAGGTCGGGGCGCAGGGTCAGGGTCAGGGCGGCAAACACCACACCCAGTCCGAGCAGGGCCGAACCGTTGTGGGTGACCTCGAAAAATCCTTGGGCAATGTCGGACGCGAAGGTCCGCAGGCCTTGACTGATCTTCTCGGACGCTGTCATAGCACTTCCTTTCTACAGGCGAGACCGGGCTGTGGGGCGCAAGGGCCTTGGCGCCAGGTCGCGTCGTGGCGGGTACGTGGCCAGGTCGCGGGGTCGCAGGGCGCGCGTCGCGGGAGGCTGGCTTCGCCGGGATCGGCAGCGGGACTCGATCGGGCCTCAGGGTATTCCCGAGGTCAGCCAGATTCTAGGCGGGCCTCAAATAACCCGTCAATAATGAGGAGATTGGTTATTAATTACTAATTGTAATGAAGAGGGTGCCTGTCGCGGCGGCGCCCCCTGCGGGCCCGCGGCACGTTTTCGAGGCGAAAATACCGGATTACCTTCACCGTGGCCGTCCGCAGGCGGCCGAACTCCGATTCCCGTGACCCAAGCCGCGCCCCCCTCCCACGACCTGCCCGCCCTGGACGCCCTGACCGGCGGGGCTTTCACCGCCCCCACATCGGGTGAGCGCGCCTCCCGCCTGCGCGAGTGGCTGGCCACCGGGCCGGCGACCGAGCTCCTGCAGCCGGTGTACCGGGAAATGAGCAGCCGGGACAAGGGAGCTGCGCGCCTGCTGCGCGAACGTCTGGATGAGATCAAGCGGGCCAAGAGTCAGGAGGCCATCGCCGCCGAATGGGCCGACAAGGCCCAGGCCCTGCTGGGCCAGGCCAAGCTCAACCTGGCTGACGCCCTGGCCTGGCAGCGCGATGCCGCCAAGGCCGGAGCGCCGCTCAGCCGTGAGCCGCTGGCCGATCTGAAGGCACGCCTGGCCGAGCGCGTGCGCGCCATCGAAGACCTGCAGCACCGGGCCCAGGTGCAGCGTGAGGCCGCAGTGCTGCTGGCCCAGCGCATCGAGGTGCTGTCCCTCAAGCCCTGGCGCGACGCGCTGGGCGCGGCGGATGCCCTGCGCAAGGACGTCCCGGATTGGCAGGCGCAGGCCCAGGCGCTGACCCAGGAGGCCGGCTGGCCCAGTGTGGACGCGCGCTTCCCGCCGCTGCTGGAGGCGTCGCGCCAGCAGCTGCAGGTGGTCTGGGAGGCCTTCGAGTCGGCGCTGGCACTGGCCGCGGCGGCCGATACCGACCCGGCGGCGCCGCTGCCGCCGGTGCCGGCCTGGTCAGACGAACTGCGTGCGGCGCGCGGTCTGCCGGTCCAGGCGCCGCCCGCGCGTCCCGCCCGCGCCCAGCCCGACCCGCAGCAGCGCGCCGCCGCCGAGGAGGCCGTGCGCGCTGCGCTCGCCAAGGTCGAACAGGAAGTCGCCGAGGGCCATGGCAAGGCCAGCGCGGGGGCGGCCGCCGCCCTGCGCCAGGCCCTGAAGGAGCACGGCAAGCGCATCGCCCCGCAGCTCGAGCAGCAGGCCCACGCGGCTCTGGCGAAGGCCGGTGAGATGGAAGGCTGGCAGCGCTGGCGCACTGATCAGTTACGACAGGAGCTGGTGGCCCAGGCCGAGGCCCTGTTCGAGACGGTGCCTGCGCCCGGGGGTGCGGCGCCAGCCGCCCCGGACCCGGCGTCCCCCGAGGCCGCTGTGGATGCCCCGCCGGCAGACGCGGCGCCGGCAGACACCGCGCAGGCAGGGGCCCCGGTGGCGGCCTGCGCGCGCAAGCCGCGCTATGGCGGCCGCAAGATGCAGGAACAGCTGCGGACCCTGCGCGAGCGCTGGAAACAGCTGGACCAGGGCGGCGCACCCAACCACGCGCTCTGGAAGCGTTTTGACGAGGCCTGCAACCAGGCCTACAAGGTGGTCGAGGCCTGGCTGGAGAGGGTGAAGTCGGAGGCGGCCGAGCATCGCGGCCGCAGGCTGGCCCTGATCGAGGAGGTGAAGGCCTGGTCGGCCGCACACCCGGGGACCGAAGGCGGCGACTGGAAAGGCTACGCACGCGCCCTGCACCAGTTCGAGTCGCGATGGCGCGAAGCGGGCCACCTCAGCGAGAAGACCTTTGCCGAGATCCAACCCCAATGGAAGCAGGCCCTGCAGGCCGCCGGGGCGCCTCTGGCAGCGGCGCAGAAGCAGAGCCTGGAGCGGCGCCATGCCCTGATCGACGAGGCCGTGGCCCTGGGTGCCGCGCCGCAACTGCGCATCGATGCGGTCAAGGCCCTGCAGCAACGCTGGCAGGCCGAGGCCCAGTCCGTGCCCCTGGACCGCAAGCAGGAGCAGAAGCTGTGGGACGCCTTTCGCAAACCGCTGGACGACGCCTTCAACCGCAAGGGCCAGGAACGTGAACGCGCCGCCTCGGCGCTGAGCGAGCGTGACCGCCAGGTGCTGGAGGCTTCGCGCGCCGTCGAGGCGGCCAATGCCTCGGGCGACGCGCAGAAGATCCGCACCGCGCTGGCCGACCTGGATGCCGCCTTGCGCGGCCAGGCCCAGGCCCGCGACGCGGCACAGGCTGCCAATGCAGCAGCAGCAGCCCCGATGGCCCCGGTCACTGAGGGGGCAGACCCCGTAGCTGCCGCAGGGGCGACGGAGCCCTCGGCGTCCGAGCGCGACGCGTCCCCAGAGGCCGCGGCGCCCGCCGCTGCGGCCCCGAAGCCAGCGCCCAAGCCCGTGATCGCTCGTCGCGGCGACGACCGCCCCGGCATGAAGCGTGACGAGCCGGCGCAGGCCGCGCGCGGTGGCCGGCCCGGAGACCGTCGCACGGGCGGTCCCGGCGGACGCGGCCGGCCCGGTGAGCGCGGCGATCGGGGCGATCGGGGCGACCGCGAGGACCGCGGGCCGCGCTTGGGCGACGTGGCCTTCCGCGCGCAGCGCGAGGCCATGGAGCACGCTCAGTCCACCCTGCGCAAGCTGGCCGCCCAGGCCCACGGCGAGGCGCTCACCCAGCTGCTGTCCGCATGGGAGCAGCGCGCCGGCGACCAGGTGCCGTCCCAGAGCGAGCTGGGCAAGGCAGTCACGCCGGCGGTGCGGGGCAGCTGGACGCAGGCGATTTCCGCTGCGCCGTCCGGCGACCCGTCCGAGGCCCTGCTGCGCCTGGAGATGGCGTCGCAGGTGCCCACGCCGGCCGAGCATCTGGCCGCGCGCCGTGCCTTGCAGCTGCAGTTGCTTACGCGCCGCCATGACCCCTCGCCCGAGCAGACCTGGGGTCAGGACGCTGCCCGCGTCTTCGCCAGCGCCCACGAGCCCGCGGTCGCGCGTCGGCTGCAGGGGGTGCTCAAGGCCTTGCTGCGGGCCTGAAGAAGCTGTCGAACAGGGGCGTGAGCGCCGGGAATTCGGCGGTGAAGCGCTCGCGCTGCACGAAGTAGCCCTCGCAGGCCACGGCGAAGAACTCGTCGATGGCCTGCGCGCCGTACGGGTCCAGCCAGGTCGGTTCGCCGCCGAAGCGCTCGGCCACGATCACCCGCTCGCGAAAAGCCTCGTACTCGCGCCCTAGCGTGTCCTGCCAGGCGCGCCGCGCCGCGCGCGAAGGCAAGGGCGGGCAGCCGTCGGCTTGGCCATCACGCATGTCCAGCTTGTGGACGAACTCGTGGATCACGACGTTGTAGCCCTCGTGCGCGCGTGCGCCCGCCTCGTGCACGTCATGCCAGCTGAGCATGACCGGGCCCTGGTCCATGGCCTCGCCGGCCAGCACCTCGTCGTAGCCATGGACCACGCCGGTGTCGTCGACGTGGGTGCGGCGGGCTACGACCTCGTCCGGATGGACCACGATGCCCACGAAGTCGTCATACCAGGCAAGCCCCAGGTGCAGCACCGGCAGGACCGCCTGCGCCGCGATGGACAGGGCGATATCGTCGGTGATCACGAGGCCCTGCGCGCCATGGAATTCCTTGTCCTGCAGGAAGCGCGCGGATAGCGCGCGCAGCTGCGCGATTTCATCCTCTGGACGCTGCGCCAGGAAGGGGTAGCGTGCCAGGACCGCTTCCCAAAGCGCCTGCGGAAGGGGCGGCGCTGCGCGCCGCTGGCGCCACCAGCTGAACATCACGCGGGCAGTGCGATGCGCTCGAAGGCGCCCTGGGCCGAGATCCGCAGCACCTCCTGGCGCGGCGGCGCGGCGCGGGCGTCCCAGTCGCAGAGCACGATGCGCAGGCGCCCGCCGCCCAGGTCGTGCTCGGCGGGGCGGTGGGTGTGGCCGTGGACCATCACCGCGCCTCCCGCGTCCTGCAGCCATTGCCGGGCCATCGCGTCGTCGACATCGGCCTCGTAGCCCCCGGCTTGGTGGCGGGCCTCGCTGGCCTGGCGCATCTGCCGCGCCAGGGCCTCGCGCTCGGCCAGCGGTCGTGCCAGGAAGGCAGCGATCCAGGCGGGGTCTCGCACCTGCCGTCGGAAGGCGAGATAGGCCGTGTCCGACAGGCACAGCGCGTCGCCGTGCGTGAGCAGCCAGCGGCGCGCGCCGAAGGCCAGCACGCAGGGGTCCTGCATCAGGGTGAAGCCGCAGTCGTGCGCCAGGCGCTGGCCCACCAGGAAGTCGCGGTTGCCGTGAAGGAAGTACAGCGGGCGCCGCGCGCCGGCCTCGCGCAGCACCTGCGCGCAATCGGCCGCGAAACCTGGCGATTCGGCGGCGTCGTCGCCGACCCAGGCCTCGAAAAGGTCACCGAGAATGAAGACGGCGTCTGCAGGCGTGTCCTGCAAGTAGCGGCGCCAGGCCGCGAACGTGGCCGCATCCTGGGCCTGCAGGTGCAGGTCGGACAGCAGGTCGACGCAGCGCCAGTGTGGCCCGGACTGGACAGCCGGGACGGGGTGGGGCGCCGGCATGCGTCCCACCCGGGTTCAGGCCAGGACGGCCTTCTCGATCACGACAGCCTCTTTAGGCACGTCGTCATGAAAGCCGCTGCGGCCTGTGGCGACGCCTTCGATCTTGTCGACGATGTCGGTGCCGGACACCACCTTGCCGAACACCGCATAGCCCCAGCCCTGCATGCTGGGTGCGGTGTGATTGAGGAAGCCGTTGTTGGTGGTGTTGATGAAGAACTGCGCAGTGGCCGAGTGCGGGTCGTTGGTGCGGGCCATGGCGACCGTGTACTTGTCGTTCTTCAGGCCGTTGTTCGCCTCGTTCTGGATCGGGGCCTGGGTGGACTTCTGCTTCATGCCGGCGTCGAAGCCACCGCCCTGGATCATGAAGCTGGGGATGACGCGATGGAAGACGGTGCCGTCGTAGTGCCCGCTCTTGACGTAGGCCAGGAAGTTCTCGGTGGACTTGGGCGCCTTCTCGGCGTCGAGTTCGAGGGTAATGATGCCGTGTCCGGCGATGTGCAGTTCGACCTGGGGGTTGCTCATGGTGTTTCCTGTGTGAATGCGTAAGTCATGGAAGGATCGTGGCCGACTGGATCACTACCGGGGTGCGCGGCACGTCGGAGGGGAAGGGGCCGCCGGGGCCTGTGGGCTGGGACTTGATGCGATTGACCACCTCCATGCCGGACACGACCTTGCCGAAGACGGTGTAGCCGTAGCCCTGCGTCGTCGGGGCGGTGTGGTCCAGGAAGGCGTTGTCCTTGACGTTGATGAAGAACTGCGCGCTGGCCGAATTCGGATCCATGGTGCGGGCCATGGCGATGGTGCCGGTGACGTTGCGCGGGCCGCCCTTGGCCAGGGCTTCGCGGCCCTCGTGCGGGATGGGCGCGCGCGTGGGCTTTTGCGCGTAGCGGGTGTCGAAGCCGCCGCCCTGGATCATGAAGTTGTCGATGACACGGTGAAAGATCGTGCCGTCGTAGTGCTTGTCACGCACGTACTGCAGGAAGTTCTCGACGGTCTTGGGGGCCTTGTCGGGGTAGACCTCGATCATGATGTCGCCCGCCGAGGTGGCGAGCTTCACGCGCGGTGCGGCCGCTGACGCGGCCGGTGTGGCGGCAGGGGCTGGCCCTTGCGCGAAGGCGGGCAGGGCGAAGGCGGCCGCCAGGGCCAGGCCGCCGGCGAAGCGGCGGGTCATGCGAAGCTGGGGGAGGGACATGCGTTACTCCGTGGAGGTGTCGGGCGCGCGGACTCAGCGCGGCGCGGAGGCGGCCTGCGCCGGCGCACTGGCGGGGGCCCGCGTGCGCGCCGGCGCAGGGGTGGTCTCGATGAGGCTGCGCGCCGCGGCCAGCTTCGGGGCGACACCGGCCAGGGCTGGGTTGTGCTGTCGCGCGCGGCTCCAGGATTGAACGGCCAGGCGCAGCAGGATATCGCCCAGGTTGTCATGGGCGGTGGCATACGTCGGGTTGGCGCGCAGGGCCGCTTCCAGGGCGGCGCGCGCGGACTCGAGGTCGTTGCGCGCGGCGTGCAGCACGGCCAGGTTGTTGTGCGGCTCGGCCAGCTCGGGGTACTCGCGCGTGAGTTGCAGGTAGGCGGCGATGGCGTCTTCGGTGCGGCCATTGCCGGCCAGGGCCTGGGCCCGCAGGAACTGCAGCTGCGGGTCGCGCGGGCGTGTGGCCAGGAGCTGGTCGGCGCGGGCCAGGGCGTCGGCCGTGCGGCCGGCGCGCAGCATCTGGGCGATGGGTTCGTAGTCGTTGGGAGGCTGTGCCGCCGGGGTCTGGGCGAAGGCGCTGAAGCAGCCCGCCAGTGCCAGGGCCGTCAGGGCCTGGCGCGCCAGAAAGAAGGGGGACGGGGGACGGCCTGGATGCATCTCGGGTCGGTCACGGGGCGAAGAACAGGGGCGCAGGCCGCTCAGGCGCGGGCTTTATACTGCGGGCGATTGTAGCCGTGCCCCCCTGCGAGGGCTGCCGTCCGCCCACCGCATCCCCATGATCTCCCATGCCTGCCCGCCCCGCGCGGCCTCCCGCCCGACGGCCCCCCGCTTGACATGAGTCTGCGCATCTACAACACGCTCTCGCGTGCGGTCGAGCCCTTCACGCCTCTGGAGCCCGGGCATGTGCGCATCTACGTGTGCGGCATCACGGTCTATGACCTGTGCCACGTGGGCCATGCCCGGGCCAACGTGGCCTTCGACGTGGTGCAGCGCTGGCTCAAGGTCAGCGGCCTGCGCGTGACCTTCGTGCGCAATATCACCGACATCGACGACAAGATCATCCGCCGCGCGCTCGAGAACGGTGAGACGGTTCGGGGCCTGACCGATCGCATGATCGCAGAGATGTACCGCGACTTCGACGCGCTGGGCATCGAGCGCCCCACGCACGACCCGCGCGCCACCGACTACGTGCCGCAGATGCTGGACATCGTGCGCGCGCTCGAGGACAAGAAGCTCGCCTACCGCACGCCCTCGGGCGACGTGAACTACGCGGTGCGGCGCTTTCCAGGCTACGGCAAGCTCTCGGGTAAGTCGCTGGACGAACTGCACGCAGGCGAGCGCGTCGCGGTGCAGGAGGGCAAGGAAGACCCTCTGGACTTCGTGCTCTGGAAAGCCGCCAAGCCCACCGAACCCGCTGACGCGAAATGGGACAGCGGCTACGGCCCGGGCCGCCCGGGCTGGCACATCGAGTGTTCCGCCATGGCCTGCGCCCTGCTGGGGCAAACCTTCGACATCCACGGCGGCGGCGCGGACCTGACCTTTCCCCACCACGAGAACGAGATCGCCCAGAGCGAGGGCGCGAGCGGCCAGCCCCTGGCCCGTGTGTGGATGCACAACGGCTTCGTGAACATCGACAACGAGAAGATGTCCAAGTCGCTGGGCAACTTCTTCACCATCCGCGACGTCCTGAAGAAGTTCGACGCCGAGACGGTGCGTTTCTTCATCGTGCGCGCGCATTACCGCAGCCCGCTCAATTACAGCGACGTCCACCTGGACGACGCGCGCGCAGCGCTCAGGCGCCTGTACACCGCGTTGGACGCGGTGGCCCCCGCCGACGTTGCCATCGACTGGTCCGACCCGCACGCGGCGCGCTTTCGGGCCGCGATGGACAACGACTTCGCGACGCCCGAGGCGGTGGCGGTGCTGTTCGACCTGGCAGGCGAGGTCAATCGCACGCGCTCGCCGCAGCAGGCGGGCCTGCTCAAGGCGCTGGGCGGGTGCCTGGGTCTGCTGCAAGGCGACCCGCGCGCGTTCCTGCGCAGCGGAGCGGCCCTTGACGAGGCGACCATCCAGGGCTTGGTCGCCCAGCGCGCCGCCGCCAAGCAGCGCCGCGACTTCGCCGCTGCCGACCGCATCCGCGCCGACCTGCTGGCGCAGGGCATCTTGCTCAAGGACTCGCCGGCGGGCACGACCTGGGAGGCGCAGTCATGAGCGCCGCACCCGCCGCAGGCCCGCCGCAGGCCGCGGGCGAGCAGCCCGCCGAGAGCGTGGTCGAACTCTCCACGCCGGATTACTGGCAGGAGGCCTGCCGCCACCTGGCCCGCAAGGACCGGGTGATGAAGCGCCTGATCCCCGAGTTCGGCAACACCACGCTGCGTTCGCGCGGTGACGCGTTCACGACCCTGGCGCGCAGCATCGTGGGCCAGCAGATTTCCGTGAAGGCGGCCCAGGCCGTGTGGGACCGCTTTGCGCAGCTTCCGCGCAGGATGACGCCGGCCAACGTGCTGCGCCTGAAGGTGGACGACATGCGCGCCGCCGGCTTGTCAGCCCGCAAGATCGAGTACCTGGTGGACCTGGCGCTGCACTTCGACTCGGGCGCGATCCGCCCCGCCGCCTGGCCCGAGATGGCCGACGAAGCCATCATCACCGAGCTGGTGGGCATCCGCGGTATCGGACGCTGGACCGCAGAGATGCTGCTGATTTTTCATTTGATGCGCCCCAACGTCCTTCCGCTGGACGATATCGGCCTGATCAACGGCATCAGCCAGAACTACTTCTCGGGCGATCCGGTCAGTCGCAGCGACGCGCGTGAAGTGGCGGCCGCCTGGGACCCTTTCTGCAGCGTGGCGACTTGGTATATTTGGCGATCGCTCGACCCGCTGCCAGTGGAATATTGACGGCTGGCATTGACAGTCGGTGCCTCACCAGGAGAACAAATTGGCCAAGAAAACCTTTCTTGACTTCGAGCAGCCCATCGCGGAACTTGAGACCAAGATCGAGGAACTGCGCTACGTCCAGACGGAATCCGCCGTCGACATCTCCGACGAGATCGACCAGCTGTCCAAGAAGAGCCAGCAGCTGACGAAGGACATCTACAGCGATCTGAGCCCCTGGCAGATCACCAAGATCGCCCGCCACCCCGAGCGTCCCTACACGTTGGACTACATCGGCGAGATCTTCACCGACTTCATCGAGCTGCATGGCGACCGCCATTTCGCGGACGACCAGTCCATCGTCGGCGGTCTCGCACGTTTCAACGGCCAGGCCTGCATGGTCCTGGGCCACCAGAAGGGTCGCGACACCAAAGAGCGCGGCTTGCGCAACTTCGGCATGAGCCGACCGGAGGGCTACCGCAAGGCCCTGCGCCTGATGAAGACCGCCGAGAAATTCAAGATGCCGGTGTTCACCTTTGTGGACACGCCCGGTGCCTACCCCGGCATCGACGCAGAAGAGCGTGGTCAGTCCGAGGCCATCGGTCGCAACATCTTCGAAATGGCGCAGCTGCAGGTTCCCATCATCACCACCGTGATCGGCGAGGGCGGCTCCGGTGGCGCGCTGGCCATCTCGGTGGCCGACCAGGTGCTGATGCTGCAGTACTCGGTCTATTCGGTCATCAGCCCCGAAGGCTGCGCTTCCATCCTCTGGAAGACCGGCGACAAGGCGCAGGATGCGGCCGAAGCCATGGGCATCACCGCACACCGCCTGAAGGCCTTGGGCCTGGTGGACAAGATCGTCAACGAGCCGGTGGGCGGCGCCCACCGCGACCCGCAGCAGATGGCGGCCTTCCTCAAGCGTGCGCTGAATGACGCCTGGCGCCAGCTCAGCGACCTCAAGCCGCGCGAGCTGCAGGAGCGGCGCTACGAGCGGCTGCAAAGCTATGGCCGCTTCAGCGACACCAAGGCCGACAGCCGCTGACGCGGTCGGCGCTTTCCTTGACCGACTGGCCGCCATGCTGCGGCAACGGCCCGTCCCCGCCTTCCCGCTGGGGGTCGCCCTCAGCGGTGGCGCTGACTCCACCGCCCTGCTGGCGGCTGCGCAGCGCGCCTGGCCGGGGCGGGTGCACGCGATCCACATCCACCACGGCCTGCAGGCAGCGGCCGACGATTTCGAGCGGCATTGCAACGCGCTGTGCGCAGACATGAACGTGCCCCTGCACACGGTGCGTGTCCAGGCCCGCCCGGCGCCCGGCGAGAGCCCTGAGGAAGCTGCGCGCCGCGCGCGCTACGCGGCGCTGGCCGGCACCGCGCGCGCCCAGGGCATCGCCACCGTCTGGCTCGCCCAGCACGCCGATGATCAGGCCGAGACCTTGCTGCTTGCCCTGAGCCGGGGCGCCGGCCTGCCGGGGCTGGCCAGCATGTCGGCGCGTTTCGAGCGCGAGGGTGTGTGCTTCGAGCGCCCGATGCTGGACGTGCCCGGGCCGCACCTGCGCCAGGGCCTGCGCGAAGCTGGCGTCACCTGGGTCGAGGACCCGACCAACGCGGACACCGCCTACACCCGCAACCGCATCCGGCATGACTTGCTGCCTGCAGTGGAGGCCGCCTTCCCGGCGTTCAGGGAGACTTTCGCGCGGTCCGCCCGTCACGCGGCGCAGGCGCAGGAACTGCTCACGGCGCTGGCCGCCGACGACCTGCGGCAGGTGGGCGATCCGCCCGGCATCGCCCACCTGCAGGCCCTGCCGCGGGCGCGCCAGGCCAATGTGCTGCGGCACTGGCTGCGGTCAGTCCACGCGGTGGCGCCGAGCGAAGCGCAACTGGAGGAACTGCTGGACCAGGTCGATGACTGCCGCACCCGCGGCCACCGCATCCGCCTGAAGGTGGCTGGCGGCTTCGTCGAGCGCGAGGATGCCCCGGCTCCGGACCGCGCAGGCCGGCTGGCTTTCCGCGCGCAGTCGGCCTCAGACCCAACGGTATAATTTTGGGCTTTGCTCGGGGCGGGCGTTCGCCGTTCGCGCCGGGTGTCCAGGGCCCTTTCCAGGGCACATCGAGGCGCAGTTTTCCATGGCATTGATCGTTCACAAGTACGGCGGCACGTCGATGGGCTCCACCGAGCGCATCCGCAACGTCGCCAAGCGTGTCGCCAAATGGGCGCGCGCTGGCCACCAGATGGTGGTCGTCCCCAGCGCCATGAGCGGCGAAACCAACCGCCTGCTGGGTCTGGCCAAGGAGCTCTCGCCCGAGAAATCCTCTGATGCCCTGAACCGCGAGCTGGACATGCTGGCCTCCACCGGCGAGCAGGTGTCCGTGGGCCTGCTGGCCATCGCGCTGCAGGCCGAGGGCATGCAGTCCGTGAGCTACGCCGGCTGGCAGGTGCCGATCCGAACCAACAGCGCCTACACCAAGGCCCGCATCGAATCCATCGACGACCAGAAGGTGCGCGCCGACCTGGCCGCCGGCAAGGTGGTGATCGTCACCGGCTTCCAGGGCGTCGATGAGGGCGGAAACATCACCACGCTGGGCCGCGGCGGCAGCGATACCTCGGCGGTGGCTGTGGCCGCGGCGCTCAAGGCGGCCGAGTGCCTGATCTACACCGACGTCGATGGCGTGTACACCACCGACCCGCGCGTCGTGCCCGAGGCGCGCCGTCTGTCCACGGTCAGCTTCGAGGAGATGCTCGAAATGGCCTCCATGGGCTCCAAGGTGCTGCAGATCCGCTCGGTGGAATTTGCCGGTAAGTACCGGGTGCCGCTGCGCGTGCTTTCCAGCTTCACACCGTGGGACATCGACCTGAAGGAAGAGGCCAAGTCCGGCACCCTGATCACTTTTGAGGAAGACGAACAAATGGAACAAGCCGTCGTTTCCGGCATTGCCTTCAACCGCGACGAGGCCAAGGTCTCCGTGCTGGGCGTTCCCGACAAGCCCGGCATCGCCTACGCCATCCTGGGCGCAGTGGCCGACGCCAATATCGAGGTGGACGTCATCATCCAGAACATCTCCAAGGACGGAAAGACCGACTTCAGCTTCACCGTGCACCGCAACGACTACGCGCGCACCGTGGACCTGCTCAAGTCCAAGGTCCTGCCCGCGCTGGGCACCGACCGCATCGAGGGTGACACCAGGATCTGCAAGGTCTCCATCGTCGGCATTGGCATGCGCAGCCACGTAGGTATTGCCTCCAAGATGTTCCGCGCGCTGAGCGAGGAGGGCATCAATATTCAGATGATCTCCACTTCGGAGATCAAGACCTCGGTCGTGATCGACGAGAAGTACATGGAGCTGGCGGTGCGCGCGCTGCACCGTGCCTTCGAGCTGGACCAGCCCGCCGCCGCCTGAGCCGCCAGACACGGGCTTCGCCCCCATCTGCAAGAACGCCCCTCTCGGGGCGTTTTTGTTTTGGATCCGCCATACGCGCGAGACCCCAGACCAGGGCCGCGCGAGTTTGCATTTGTTTCCCAGCCGATGTAGGTGATTAGTATCGGTTGCGCGACAGCTGGTTGACCGGGTCGGAGTCACCCGGTGACTGCATCTTGCTGGCGCAAGGCGGGGCTGTCTCTTGCGGCCGCAGCGGCTCCGTCTTCGATCCGTGTCTGGCTGTGATTCTTGCGGGGACAGAGATCCATGAATCTGATCACGCAGCTATGCGCCACTCGCATCCCGGGTCCGATCGCGAACCGGCAACACCTCGCGTCAGGACTGGTCTGTCTCGCGTTGAGCGGACCTGTTATGGCCGGCGCCTGGGGAACCGCGAAGGACGAGGACGAGGCTCGCCGCCGGTGCGAAAGCGTCCTCATCAACAACCCGCACGCCGATGCGATCGAGCGCTGCCAACCGGACGGCAGCCGCCCGGGACGGGCGGATCAGTCGAACACTTCGGGCATAATCTTCCTTGGCCTGGAGTCGTGACCGAGAGGCCGAAGGTGCTCCCCTGCTAAGGGAGTATGCGGTGTAGAGCCGCATCGAGGGTTCGAATCCCTCCGACTCCGCCAGAACAAGTCCTGCTAACTCGCTCAGTCGGGTTGTCAGGCGCTCAGAGCCCCGCACCACGCGGGGCTTCTTGCTATGGGCTCCTGACTGACCCCATGGTCACTTATCCCTGAAACACGTCTCAAACCCCGTTTCGTCTCAGAACCTCCTGACTTTTTCGTCGTGGTACGGCGAGAGGGGGTTGGCGAAAAATCGCGGTTTTGGTGCCGTACCGATTGAACGATGCGATCCCATCTCAGCCCGAAAGCGGGCTGTGGTACACAGAGTTCATCTCCTCGGGGGATCAGCACTTTTCCTGGTTGAAGTAAGGAACCTGAACCATCCCCGTTGCCAGGGCTTGATATTCAAGAACGTCACAGGCTTTCCGGCGTAACGAATCGATCCAGCAGGTCTTTGTGCCGATAGATCCATTCTCGCAGGCCCGGCTGCATTTCGCGGCCATCTGGCAGCGCAGCAGGTTTTGATTCCGGCGCTGTCTGCTCAGCCGGGCTTTGAAGGTTGACCTGGCGGGCGTGCCCGAAGCGCAAAGACTGACGTAGGAAGATCGTGCAAAGCTCTTGCGTGGCGCTCTTGATGCGAGCGCTGGTTTCGGGACCGCTGCGCGTGGTACGGTCGGTGAAGATGCTGTGCCCACCCGTGTTGTAGATTGCCAGGGTCCTGGGCGAACGCTTCATGGCCTCAAAGATCGCGATGCGGTCCTCGACTGTGCTGCGGTAGCCGGGTAAGTTGATGGTGTCCTCCAGACTGGTGATGTGCAGCGTGGGGGTGGTGACTGCTCCAAGCACCTGCTGAGCGGGCCCTTGGCCGAGCAAAGGCGGCGCAGAAATCAGGATTGCGGCCTGTACGCGCTGATCTCTCAGTTCTCCCAGGTTTGCACTGTCTGTATTCACCTGCGCACCCGCAACGAGCATGGCCGTGTTCGCGCCATACGAGTGACCCGCGACCGCTATTTTGGTGATGTCGATCAGTCGGCCCTGATCTGAGGCGAGGACCTGGTCCAGGGCAAAGCGCAGGTCCAGTACTCGGGCCAGCGCTTCGGCATCACGTGCGGCCGACTGCAGGCGTTGCAACAGGTCCAACGGGTTGCCGCGCCACACGCTGCTGTCACTGCCCACATGTTGCGGGTGCAGGCTGGCCATACCGGCATCGGCCCAGTGACGAGCGAGGTAGCTGTAGCCCATGCGTGAACCACCCAAGCCGTGCGAGAACACGACCAGTGGCACCGGTCCATTGGGGCTGGCTTGCTGGGGCAGGTACAGGCGAACAGGAACAGGTCTTTTCCGATTGGCGTCGAGTAACTCGAGATTGAGGACGCGATGGCCTAGCGTGGCTGATGCCACCGACGGCTCGGCTGAAACTGCGAACGGCAGACCGAGCCCAGCGATGGGCAGGCCCAAGGACCGAGCAAGGAATTCGCGGCGTTTCATGAGGCCTTGTTTTCGACGGCGCGCTTTGAGAGCCATGGGCGGATCCACATCATCACGCCAGCACTGGCCACCAGGGGAAACACCCCCCACTGCACGATGGCAACAAAGGTCGGATTTTCTCGCAGGGGACTGGCGTACACGAAGGCGCCCAGGACGGGTGTGGTGGCCAGATGCAGATTGCGAAGCAGGCGATGTGACAGTTTCATGGCAAATACCTTGTAAATCAATTCATCCCTTGAAGTGGATTGGACAGGTGGAGAAATGAGGAAAGTGAGATCAAGTCATGGTGGACTTCACGGGTGCAGGCCGGAGCATGCGCTTGGTGATTGCAGCGACCATTGCCCTTGGAACAATACGGTTGCCCAAAATCATGAGTCTGTTGGTCGTACCTACTACGTGGGTCAACCCGCCACGAACCATGAGATCAACGCCTGCTCGCGCAACTTTTCGAGGATCGGTACGAGCCTCCTGGCGAAAAAAATGACCCCCATCGATTCTTTGAGGGTCAACGCTATTGAAGAAAGCCGTGTCGGTAGGTCCAGGGGCAAGGCAACTCACACTGACGCCGTAGTCTTCCATTTCTTTCGCAAGTGCTTCGGAGAAATTCAGAACGAACGCCTTAGATGCGCCATAGGCCGCAAAATAGGGTGTTGGCTGGAAAGCCGCCGTTGAGGCGACGTTCAGAATGCGGCCTGCACGCCTTTGCTTCATGGGTTCCCCATAACAACGACAAAGCTCTGCGACTGCTACGACATTGAGCTGCAACATGCGGTAAATCTGCGCAGGTTCGATTTCGATGTGTGCATCGACGATGCCAAAACCCGCGTTGTTGATGAGCGTGTCAATGTGGAACCCATGTTTCTGGGTATGGTCGAAAAGCCGCTGTGCAGCCCCGGGTTCAGACAGATCGACTGAGTGCGCGTGAACCTCGGTTCCGTGAGTTGCGCGTAGTTCGTTCGCTGCAGTCTGCAGTCGCACTGCATCCCGTCCAACCAGGATGAGACTGTGTTCGCGTGAGGCCAGTAGCCTGGCCATCTCCAAGCCGATACCACCGCCGCCGCCTGTGATGAGGATAGAGTTCGCCGAACTCATAACGAGTGCTCCCTTGAGAACTCAATGCGGCACTGAAGGAAATCATCAATCCGTGCAATGACACTCACTGGGTCATCGACGACCGAAATATGGGCCGTGTCGAGCACCTCAAAATGACCATTGGGCAGTGCTTCAGCTGCACGCTTTAGAGCGTCAACTGGGTACATCGCATCTTGGTGACCAGCCACGAACAGTGTGGGTGCCTTGATCCCGTTCATACGATGAGCGAGCGGTTCCCGATCGATCAGCACCGATCGAACCGCCTGTGAGAGCGCAGCACCATCGGCTTGACGAAGATGGCGATGAAAATCCCCTTGAATGACACCTCCACGCTCGATGGTGGAGGGCAGGAAGAAAGCCTTCGCGACGCCGTCTCTGTAAGCCGCTGTGGAATGGATCCAGCGTGCCCCCCAGACGACAAACCGGTCACTTAGGCTGGGGCCGTCGGGAGCCTTGATGACCGGCGTATTGAGCATGACCACAGCCAGGGTTCGCCTCGGGTGTAGCAGCGCAAATTCTCCTGCGACCAACCCTCCCCAGGATGTTCCAACCACCACCACTGGTTCGGAGACGGTCAATGAATCGAGTACCTCACCCAGTGCTTGGCCACAGTCACTCATTGAGAAAGCACCGGGTGACCGACCACTTTCCCCGTGACCTGGTCCGTCAATGGCGATGATTCGATGTCTGCCACGCCAGACTTCAATTGGATGGCGGTAAATCCTGTAGTCGGCGAGGATCGAAGGCCACAAGACGATAGTTTGACCCTGAGGATCTACCGGTCCTGTGTCACGAACAGCGAGTGCGCCGACACGCGTTAAGACTTGGCTAGGAGGCGGCAGCAGTGATGACGGTGCTTTTGCAGATCTGTCTTGTGTCAGGGTCATTGTGGCGGTCGTCATGGTGTGTGAGTTCAAGATTCTTGGCAGGATGTCCAGCAGATTTTGCAGGTATTGCCGATTAATGTAAACAGCGATAACATGCCCCCATGCAAAACAATGAATTGCCTAAAGCCTCTTATTGCAGAAGCACAGCCAAACCCCGACAGCGGAGCTTTCACCACGGCAATCTCCGGCAAGGACTGATCGACGCCGCACTGGCTGCTCCTGAGATCGAGGGACTGTCGTTGCGACAACTCGCCGCTAGTCTTGGTGTGACGGCTGCGGCCGCCTACCGTCACTTTGAGAGCCGTGAAGGCCTGTTGTTCGAAGTTGCCCGTATTGGATTCAACCGCCTTAGGCAGCGGTTTGCTTCTGCTTTTGATATCAAAGCCCCGCCATCGGACATTGAAGAGGCTCGGCTCCGTCTGAGCCGACTAGCGCAGGCCTATTTGCAATTCGCCGATGACGAGCCGGCCCTGTGGCGGCTGATCTTTGGCGCACAGGCTGAGGCTTACCGTCAGACGATCGATTCAGAAGGTGACCCCGACAGCTATGAATATCTCCCCGCGGCATTGTTGGGCTTGTATTTGAAGGGGGTTATTCCCACTCAGCCGAGTGAGCGTGATGCGTTGTTCGCGTGGAGTGCGGTCCACGGCGCAGCCACCTTGCGCAGCGGACGCGTTCCGGGAGCTCTCATTTCCATCCCGGAACTCGCCAACGAGGTGGCTGAACGTGTGATCCGTGCCATGAAACATGAATGACTGAGATAGGAGACCCTGACATGATTCTTCACGACCTGAGCGCGGGCATGCATCCCCGCCGAGTGCGCATCTTCATGGCCGAAAAAGGCCTAGCGATTGACCGGCGCGAGGTGGATGCCGCCGGCGGCGCCAATGCGAGGCCGGATTTCCTACGGCTCAATCCCTTGGGTAAGCTGCCCGTGCTCGAGCTCGACGACGGCAGTGCAATCGCCGAATCGCTGGCGATTTGTCGTTATCTGGAAGCGATGCAGCCGCTGCCACCGCTGATGGGTCGGACTTCGCAGGCGTCGGCACACATCGAGATGTGGACGCTGCGCATGGACCACGAGCTGTCACAGCCGATCGCGCTGGCTTTTGTACACAGCAGTGATTTCTACCGGGGGCGTGTCGAGCAGGTGCCAGAAGTCGCGAGCTGGGCACGTGGCCGTGCGCTTCAAACCATGACTTGGCTGGATGGCGAGTTGGCAGGACGCAACCACATTGCGGGTGAGGACTACACCTTGGCTGACATCGTTGCGCAATGTGCCTGTGTTCTTGGGAAGGCGGTTGGCTTGCGTATCGCGCCCGAGATGACCCATTTGTCGCGCTGGTTTGCTCAGGTGTCTGCCCGCCCGACCGCACGGGCTTGATGCCAGCATGAAGGAGAACGCCATGCCCAGACCCGGGGTCTGTTGTGTGATTGGTGCCGGAGATGCCACTGGTTCGGCGGTGGCCCGGCGCTTCGCCAAAGAGGGCTACACCGTGTGTGTGGCGCGGCGAACAGCGACGGCTTTGAAGCCGCTGGTTGACCAGATCACCGTCGAGGGTGGCAAGGCTGTTGCATTTGGCCTTGATGCGCGCCGAGAGGACCAGGTGGTGAACTTCTTTCATCAAATCGAAGCCGAGGTCGGACCGGTCGAGGTGCTGGTGTTCAACGTGGGCGGCAATGTTCGCTTTCCTGTTCTTGAAACGACCGCACAAAAGTATTTCAAAGTCTGGGAAATGTGTGCCATGGCCGGCTTTCTGGCAGGCCGCGAGGCCGCCCGGCTCATGTTGCCACGAGGACGTGGAACATTGCTCTTTACTGGCGCCACGGCCAGTCTGCGCGGCGCTGCAGGTTTCTCGGCGTTTGCCGGTGGCAAGGCGGCTCTGCGGGCGCTCGCTCAATCCATGGCGCGGGAACTGGGTCCCAAGGGGCTGCATGTTGCGCATGTGGTGATCGATGGCATGATCGATACGGCTTTCACGCGTGAACATTTTGCACAGCGCGTCGAGGAAGTCGGACCTGATGGCATCCTGAATCCAGACCATATCGCCGACGCGTACTGGTGGTTGCACGAGCAACCCCGTGATGCGTGGACTTTCGAACTCGACCTGCGCCCTTCAGCAGAAAGGTGGTGACCACCATGTCGAGAATTACGGTTTTCGGTGCAACCGGGCTAACAGGCCGTCTAGTGGTCAAGCATGCGCTCGCCCAGGGCCATCAGGTCGTTGCCCTGGTGCGAGACCCGGCCAGGTTGACGCCTGAGTCTTCGGGATTGAATGTGATCGGCGGCAGCCCGCTTTCAAAAGTTGATGTCCATCGCTGTGTGCAGGGCGCCGATGCCGTGATTCATTGCCTGGGCATCGGGGGCAAGGGTGACGGCAAGCCCACCACCCTTATTTCGGACTCGGTCCGGCTCGTCCTCGAAGCAATGCAAAGCCATGGCGTTCCCCGCATCGTTTGCATGTCCAATGTCGGAGCGGGCGGCAGTGGAAGCTGGTTCGCCAACCGTTTTGTGATACCGCTCTTTCTTCGCTGGTTACTTCCCATCATCGAGGACAAAAACCGTATGGAGGCGTTGTTGCGCGCGAGTTCTATTGAGTGGATATCGGTTCGACTGCCCAGTATCGTGGAAGGCCCTGACACGCCGCTGCGGGTGAGTGCCGATGGTCGCGGACTTGGGTTGTCGATCTCGGCCGAGTCAACCGCCCGCTTCCTGCTGCAGCAGGTTGGGTCACGTGAATACCTTCGCTCGGCGCCAAGCATCAGCAACTGAGTTGTTTCATGGAGTCCATCAATAATAGGGTCATGCGAATCCAAGCCGCATCAGCCAACAGGCCTGCAATCATCCCTTACCTGGGCGCTACCGGATTTGCACTCTGGGCACTGGTGATGGCGTTGGCACCAGACCCAGGCTTCCATGCCCCTTGGCCATGGTTGTCGCTCTTCTGGGCATTGCAGATCACCGTGGGGCTGATTGTTCTACAAGGGACGCTGTATCTGATGGGTAGAGCTGACCAACGTGGGCGAATGCCTTTGTGGTCGCTCGTTGTGATGAGTGGGTTCATGGGCGCAGCAGTGTTAACGCCGCTCTACTGGCTGATCGGCGAGGGGCTGATGCAGGAGGTGTTGGGATTTGCTGAAACGTTTGACACCGATGAGCTGGTCAGCCTGCAGCAGACATCCGGATGGGCGGAGCTGCTCGACGAATGGATGGAAATTTCAGGCCCGGTGATCGCAGCTTGGGCGCTGATATCCTGGCCTCGCCTTCCAGGTCTGTTGCCGCCGTTGGTTCAAACCACCAACGAGGGTGTCGATGAAATGCTGGAGCTCAAGTCACAAGCACTTGACGACATCGCGCTCAGCATTGAGCGGAACTGGCGTAAAGCGCTGCCTCTAAAACTGGGTCACGATGTAATAGCTGTTAAGTCCGAGCTTCAATACCTGCGTGTCTGGACCACCCGAGGCTCCGCGTTGGTCCTGGGCAGTTTGCAAGAGGTGGAAGATGCTGAAGGCAGTGCAGGTATGCGGGTGCATCGCTCATGGTGGGTGAATGCCAGGCATGTTCGGATCTTAAGGCGCCGTGGTGAGGCTGCAATCTGTGAGTTGAGCGACGGCCGCGAAGTCCCCGTCAGCCGTCGACGGAAAGCGGATGTATTGGCGCGTTTTGGCGATGGAGCGCGTCTCGAAGATATGCCCTCCACATCCCATGGCGCTCAAGGTCTTCCTGATCAAAACGCTCGTCGTAATCCCACTTGAACAGAGACAGGGTTGTAGCGAGGTTGAGACAGTCGACCCGTCACCCCTTCTTCTGCTGGCAATTCCACCTTGCCTACGCGCAGTAGCCGAACATCTGCGGCCAGCCTCCAGGCATTGCCGAGCGGGATCTCGGTGCCACCAATCAGTTGCAGAGCGGCCTTGCCTGTCTTGGACCATGCGCGGTCTGTACCGCCGGAGTTGATGTCAAAATCAATCTCCTGAACCCACCCCAGACCAGCGCCCACGTAGGGTGTCCAGCCTCCAGCTTGGCCGATGAAGCGCCTGAGGCCGTTCACGAAGATGATGTTGGAAGCAAAGTCACCACTCGATGCGAGCGTAGATCCACTACGATTGAGCGACTTGAGGTCATGCCGGCGCCAGTTCCATTCCAGTTCGGATGCCCAACCATTGCCGTAGCGAAACCCGATATCGCCGCCAAGGCCAAATCCGCTGCCAAAAGTGGCCTTCAAACCAGAGCCGAAGCCCGCGTTGCCAACCTCATCGAAAGTGGTCGAACCGAGATTGCTTGCTTGCGCGTAGACCGTGGCATAAAAGCCGCGCGGTTCAGTTTGGGCCAAGGAGGTGCTGGTCATGCCGATCATCATGAAAGATGCGGCAATTGCACAAAAAGAGCGAGTATTTATCATCAAAAATCTCCAGTGATGAATTTGAGGAATAGTCGGAACGATTCTTCTGCAGGAGCTCATACCAACAGACGCTCAATGTTGGGATAAGTTCGAGCGTTCAGCCAGCGTTTTTGAACGAACGGTGTTTCGGGTGAACGAACGGCTCAAATGACCCTGGGCAAAGCCTCCGATAAAAAGTCATAGACCGCCCTGATTCGTTTGCTGGTCCTTATATCCTTGTGGACAACCAGCCAGAGCGGTAGTGGATCAATCTTTAGCTTAGGCAGCAAAGGAACAACCGCAGGCTCTGTCCGGATCAGGTGCTCGCTGACAAAGCCTATCCCCAACCCGGCGCGCACTGCCTGCCATACGACGATCAAGTCGTCGGTTCGGAACGCAAAGTGTTCCCGGTCAACTTTCAGACCTCTTGCGGCAAAGCCTTTGAGGGTCTCGTCATTGCGGTCGCCGCCAATAAGGTCATGGGACAGCAGATCGGACGGTTGGCGCGGTATGCCGTGCCGGCGCAGGTAATCCTGGTGGGCACATGCCTTGAGCGCCACCTTTCCCACGCGCCGCGCAATGACCGTTGCCTGTTCGGGCTGAACCATTCGCACTGCAATGTCAGCCTCACGCCGCAGGAGGTTGCTCACCTGATTGGTGGCCACCAGTTCCACCTGCACGTCAGGCAGTGACAAGCGCATCCGCGCAAGCAAGCCGGGCAGCACATAGCACGCCACAGGCTGGCTTGCCGTGATGCGCACCGTCCCGGATACAACGTGATGGGTTCCCATGGCGCTTCGGGCCAGCGCATCAGCCCCAGCTTGCATGGCACGCGCAGCGTCGGCCAGGCGAAGTGCAGCCTCGGTGGGCTGCAGGCCTCGACCAGTTCGGTCAAAGAGCACCACCCCAAGCTGTGCTTCGAGTTCTGCAACATGTCGCCCGATGGTGGGCTGGCTCGATTGCAGATGCCGCGCTGCAGCAAGAAGACTTCCCTGCTCAAGCACAGCGAGGAATGAGCGTGCAAGTGACCAGTCAAATAATTTATTCATAAATGAGATTCAGGTATTTGAATTTAAGCAATTGTGTTCATAAGGAAGGCTTCACACAATACCCGGGGAAATCTTTCTTGGAGTAATCAATGACGCCACATGATTCACCCAGCGGCGATAACAAAAGGACCCGGAGCCTCCTTCTGGCTGCCGGTATCGTTCTGCTCTTGCAGGGGTTCAGCCTGTTCGCGCCGATGGCAGTTCTTGGTAACGCCATCCAGTGGCCGGACAGCCTCGACTTTGCGCCCGCAAAGATGCTGCCCCTGCTGCGCGACCAACTGGACGCCGTTCGGCTTGGCTACGGGCTGTACCTGGCCTATTCGCTGCTCTTCCTGGTAACCGGCGTCCTGACGGTTCGTCTGGCGGCGCGGCCTGGGGCGCTGGGTGCACTGGCCTTCATTGCGATAGGCGCCGCTGCAGCTTCGGCACTCGCCCGGACGATCGGCATTCTGCGCTGGCTGACCGGCAGTGTGTCCCTGGCCGAGGCCCATGCCGCCCCCGGACTGTCCGCCGAAGGTCGCGCCGCGATCGAGAGCATGCAGGGCGCCATCAACGCCTGGGGTGGAGCCATCGGAGAGACGCTGGGTGTTGCAGCTTTCGCCTCCATCTGGGCCATCGCAGTCAGCCTGATGATCCTGCGCGACCGGCAGTTGCCTCCCTGGGCGGGTCTGACGGGGCTTGTCGTCGGGGTGCTTGTTGCCTTTCCTGCCCTTGAGCTCTTCGGCATCCAACCACCGGTTTCGATCGTGCTGTCTACGACCGGGATCCAACTCTGGTTCATGGCGCTCGGGGCGCTATTCCTATGGCGCGGCACTCGCCGAGCTGCATGAGGCTGCCGGCCGTAGTCGCCAGGCAAGACGTGATCGGAGTTCATGAATGGAGATAGTGATGGAACGCAGAAATTTCATACGACTGGTGGGTGGTGGTGTGGTCCTTGCAGCCACAGTACCCATGACCGGCTGCTCCTTGAGCAGCAACTATCCATCCCAGGCCATCGAGGCGTGGAGCGGCCCTCAGAACGAATCCGACCCCCGTCGCCGCGCGCTTGCATTTGCCATCACGGCACCGAATCCCCACAACCTGCAGCCCTGGCTGGTGGATCTGCGGGAGAGCGGCGTCATCACCGTGATGACCGATCCTGAGCGCGTGCTGCCTCATACCGATCCATTTGGCCGGCAGATTTTGATTGGCCATGGCGCCTTCATCGAACTGCTGGTCATCGCGTTAGCGTCCCAGGGTATTGCAGCGGAATTGGCCTTGTGGCCGCAGGGTGAACTGGGCTCAGAACTGAAAGGCTGGGACGGCCGCCCTGTGGCCCGCTTGACGCTCAAGACCGGCGCGCAGAGCGACCCGCTGTTTGCCCAGGTGCTTCGGCGTCATACGCCCAAATCCGACTATGACGACAGTCGCCAGGTTTCTGCACAGACCTTGAGTGCGCTCCTGGCCAGTGTGAATGACAGGGCGGTTCGAGCCGGTGGAACCGTGAACCCGGCGGATCTGCCCCCGCTGCGCGAACTGTGCGTGAAGTCGGCGGAGGTCGAATTCCTCACGCCCCGCACCGTTCTGGAAACCTTGCATCTGCTGCGGGTCGGGCCCGAGGAGATCCTCCAGCACCGCGATGGCTTGTCCATCAACACCTGGATGGCCCGGGCACTGAGCAGCCTGGGCCTGTTTGACCGCAGTGTGCCGCCGCAGTCTGGCAGTCAGGCTTTCAAGGCGATGATGGCGCAAATGGAAGGCAACAGCCGCACTGCGATGGGATTCGTCTGGTTGAGCGGGAACAACGGACGTTCAGACCAGGTCCAAGCAGGGCGTGCCTACCTGAGGCTGCAGCTCAAGGCCACCGAATTGGGGCTGGGCGTGCATCCCATGAGCCAGGCCTTGCAAGAATTCCCCGAAATGGCAGCTCATTACGACCGTGTACATCAACTGACGCTCAAACGTCCAGCACCGGTCGTGCCTGGCGATGAGACACTCCAGATGTTTTGTCGACTGGGCTATACCGACAAGCCAGTACCAGCTACCCCGCGGCGGCCGCTGGCTGCGTTTGTGCGGACTTGAGCCTGTCGCTCTTGAATAGCTGGCTACATCCCCTTCAGCATGCATACGAAGATGACGTTTCAGCGTTCCAGAACTCCTCAAAAGCGGGTCATCTTGGGCATGCTCTTGTCCGTACTTTTGCTCGGTTGCTCATTCAACAGCAACTGCCCGCGACGGGCTCAGACCGAAACTGAGCCAGGAACTTTTGCTCTTGCTGTCGCCAGTCCATCGGAAATGGCTCCAGCAGATCCCTCATCGTCAGCCAGGCAGGATGCGACCCATCAAGGATCGCCTGCACCACGACCGGTGACAGAAACGCCAGCCGCAAGATTCGGCTGATGTAGGACGGGTTGATCTTCTCGGCTGCAGCCAAGTCCTCGATCGATGTATACGTGCCGTCATAGATCAGTTGCTGCCACCGGACGCCCCTGGCGATCACCTTGATCATCGTGTTATCGATCGTTCCCTCCCGGCGGACGACACCTCGTGATCCATCAGGCATAACGATCACTGTTTTGCCACCTCGAGGGCGGAAGGTCATAGGGATGTGCGTGGTTTCCGGAATTTGTAGTGAGGGTGTCATGCGGCCTCCTTGTAGGGCTGCTGCATGATCGAGTCACGCAGGAACCTGGGCATTCCTTTGGTCTTCCAAGTGATGCTGATGCCGTCTTTGCGCACGGTAATCCTCTCAATCAACGCATGCGCGATGCGCACCTGCTCTGCCGGGAAGAGGTGGTCCCAAACCTGGTCGATCGATTGCAGGTGCTTGATGGCATCTGTTTCGCTGATGTCCGGACGGGCAATTGACACTTCATGCACGGCTTGAGACAGGATTTCTGGCGAGCGCAGTGCCCCGCGAAGTTGTTGCACTACCACCCCTTCGATTTCACCCGCTGGTATGCGGCGGACCTCGCAGGCATCCTTGCCGAGCTTGATCGCATCCGTGTTGATGTAATACAGGTACCGTTTGGGACCCTTGCTGGTCCAGCCTGGCGTGAACGCACGCCCCTCAGGTGAAAACAGCAGCCCACGAAGCAGCGTTGGGGCTTTTGTGTCGCGAGACTCGGATCCGCCCTTGACGTGCTTGTCGCCAGCCTTAAGGTTTTCCTGGACCGTGTCCCAGAGTTCTTGCTCGATGATCGGTTCATGCTCGCCGGGGTACTGCTTCCCCTTGTATGCGGCCATGCCGATGTAGACCGTGTTCTTGAATACCTTGTAGACATACCCTTTGGTGATCAACTTCCCGCTGCGCTCGATCCCTTTTGAAGTGGTCCAGGACTTTGATGTGACACCGCGTGCGCGCAGGTCTCTTACAAGGGTTGCCATCGATGGCGTTGCTGCAAAACGCCTGAACATTTCCTGGACGACCTGCGCCTCCGCAGGGTTGGGGATCAACTTTCTTTCTGCGACGTCGTAGCCAAGCGGTGGCATGCCTCCCATCCAGATGCCGCGCTGGCGTGAGGCGGCGATCTTGTCGCGTACCCGCTCGCCGGCGAGTTCGCGCTCGAACTGGGCGAAGGACAGCAGGATGTTCAGCGTCAGCCGCCCCATCGAGGTCGTCGTGTTAAACGCCTGCGTCACCGACACGAAGGTGACCTTGTGCTCGTCAAAGAGTTCGACCAGTTTGGCGAAGTCGGCAAGCGAGCGCGACAGCCGGTCGATCTTGTAGACCACGATGATGTCGACCATGCCAT